>Ga0316207_10000934_pt1 | contig 40543 bp, 33 predicted proteins | sample 6weekpyrite_MG_FD_204943 | JGI IMG/M metagenome (GOLD analysis project Ga0316207, IMG submission 204943) | Microbial mat bacterial communities from mineral coupon in-situ incubated in ocean water Damariscotta River, Maine, United States -... | ecosystem: Environmental > Aquatic > Marine >... | reverse complement strand
ATATATATTATGTTAAATAGAATGACTATCCACTATCCACGTTTCGGTAAGCGTGAGCCAAATTTATGAAGCACCCTGTTCTTGCACTACTGATCATTTTAATCAGCGGTTGTGGTGGCGGTAGTGGTGATACCCCTCCCAGGCTTGGCACCTCTCCCCAAACGAAGACAGCGGGTGTCTGGCTTGGGGTAATCAATAGCAACTTTACTGTTGCGGTGATTGCCGAGAATGGTACCTCTTTTGTTAGCGACGTTGACGGCACCGTATTGTGGACTGGCGACGCGACCATCCAGAACAGTGATATCTCCATTTCAACCACGCGCTACACCAACGACATCAACAATGGCACCAGCGAAACTTTGACGGCCACCGCCAGTGGTTCAACACTGACACTGAACACCCCCGTCGGTAACGGTGACCTGACCTACAGCGCACTCTATGAAAACGACAGTGCGCTAACACTTACCAACGGAATGTGGTTTATTGCGGGCACCGCCCTTGGCGACTGGACGGTCAATATTGACAACAATGGCACCTTCTCTTCAGATGTGTTTGGCAATGGCTGCAAGGCTAGTGGCCAACTGTCGATCATCGATAGCAAGTTCAATCCAATGGCGCTGATGGTGACACTGACACAATGCTCCGGCGCGAACATGCCACTCAATGGAAACTATTCGGGACTAGCCACGTTGACGGACGAAGCCCCCGGTACAAACAATAGCCTGTCGTTTGCATTTGCGAATGGTGTTGATGATGGTTTTTATTTCGATGATGTTCGCAAGCAGTGATCAACTAAGCACCTTGATGATCGATGAACTCGCTTCAGCCCTGAGCATCACTTATTTCCCTGCCCTTTCCTGTAGCATCCAGCCCTCCTGGCAAATAGTTTATAACACAATAAAGAAGCGTCCCATGTAAGCAGGCTTCGTAATCTATACTGAAAAACTATGAATTTAAAACGTTGCGGTTAATGATTTTACAATGGCTGCTGTACCTGTAACAAAATTATAACAACGATAATTAAGACATCATTAGTATGCTTATAATATAGGGGTTTTATAACAAATAGAGTTTAATCGCGGTAGCATCATTCAGTGTGTTTTGTGATGGTAGGCATGCTAAATCTTCGCTTATAAAATAGTTACATGTTCCGAGTTAAAAATAAAATAACGTTTCTTGACAAAGCAAACAAACTTATGGAGTATCGGTAACAGAGGGTTCTACTACTAAGTAGAAATTTTATTTCTAAATTAGGTTTTAGAGACAGGGGAAGTCTAGCGCAATGATGGTATCAGTCGCTGATGCAGTACAGGCCTTGAATCTTGCTGTGACAGGTTTGTTACCGCCGCCGGCCAGTCCTGACCTGGCACCTGATGTAATGATCAATCCAGTCAAGACTCACCCGACGGGCATTGGTGGATACATCGGCCTGAATCAACTGCCCCTGGGCGAGATACATGCCCGCAATCTAAAAGCACAGGTGGTGATCCGTATAAAGGCGGATACCCTCATTGAATTAGGAACTACCGAATCAGCCGTCACCAACACGCTGATCGGCGCCAACTCAACACAGCTGCGTAGTCAGGGTATTTATCGCATCAGTCGCGATACCGAATTCAGCCAGATCTATCACGGTGCCGAAGATGGTCTGGAGGTAGCGATCGGCAAGGATATCCGCTTCGATATCGACTTCGAATACCAGCGCCCACCCGATACGGCGAGCGGCCAGATTAGCACGGTGCCGCTTGATCTAATATTGCACGCCAGCGATAACCCGGCGCGCAGACTCTACAGCGAAGACTTTGACAGCGACCCACTCTCCGCCTTCAACATATTTGACGACACACCCACCAGCAACGGCCCCAGCAGCTGGAGCTATGATGCGGTCGCCGGCCAGATCGAACAGAGCTCGGGAATCAGCGGCGGTAGTAACGCTTTCAACGCCAGCAAACGTGGCACCTGCCTCGTATTGCAGCCATCCTCTCTGCCGGTGCTGCCGGACAACTGGCTGCTACACGCTGATATCGGTGCCGACAGCGGTGGCATTGGCGTGGTCTTCAACTTCCAGGACATCGACAACTACTATTTTTTTATTATGAGCCTGCCAACTCCTTACCGCTTTCTCGGCAAGAAGAGCGCTGGTAGTTTCTCATTCCTCGATAGTGGCGGTCAGGACGACGGCAATGCCTACAGTGCAGGCAATCACACTCTCCGCCTGATCCAGCAGAATGGCGAGTTTGAGGTCGCGATGGACCACACCCCGATAATGAGCGCGCGCGAGAACAGTCAACCGCCTTCAGGGAGTGTGGGGTTTTTTTGTCGGAACAGTGCCGCAGCACGGTTCCAATCCTTGCGTTGGTTGGCGCTATGAGCTGCCAGCGCGCCGAACTTTGATCCTTTAAAGGAGGGCTATCATGGCCGAAGAGTTTGTTAGTGCGAGCCTTGTATTACCGGGCACCTATATACGCGTCAGATCAGAGGGGTTGATCGGTGTTGGCGGCATATCCACAGGCAACATCGGGCTCGTCGGTACCGCTTCCGACGGGGTCGGTGAAACCCATAACCTTTCGAGTGTTGACGAAGCCGTCGAACATTTCGGCGCATCCGATGCGATCACCACTCGCAACCTGAATCTTACCCGCATCGTCGGTGAACTGTTCAAGGCCGGTGCCAGAAATGTCTATGCTCACGGTGTCGCGGCGGCCGCAGTTCAGGCCGATTATGAAACTGCTTTTGGCGAGGTTGTTAAGGAAGATGTACAGATTCTGGTCGCCCCGGAACTCGATACCGCCACTGCACTCGCGGTGTTGCAGCCGGTACTGGAGTCTTCGGAGAACAACGGACAGGATCTGATTGCAGCGATTGGTGCCGACGGCGCCGACGCTGCCACCATTGCAGGTCAGACCATCACCAACGACCGTGTCCTGCTTGCCGCGCCGGGCTATTATGTCCCTGATCCGGCCAACCCACTGGTCGATGTTGAACTGCCAGGCAACTACATGGCCGCCCCGGTAGCCGGTCTCATCTCGACACTGGCGCCCCACTCAAGCCCGACTAACAAGACGCTGGTTAGCATCAATCGTCTCGCACAGCGCTTCTCTTACGGTGAGCGAGTCAATCTGGTCAACAACCGCCTCTTCGTGCTCGAACAGCGCCAGGGAGTACGCGTGGTGCGCGGTCTGACCACCGACGATGGCGGCTTCACCCAGGTTACCACCCGCCGCATTGTCGATTTTGCCAAAGCGGGTATCCGTAAGGTCTCAAACCCCTTTATCGGACGTCTTAACAATGTCCGTGTCCGGGCCGCCCTGCAAGGTGCCATCGACGGTTTCCTGACCACTATGCTGGTTGACGAGCAGCTGACGAACTACAGCCTCGAAGTCACCGCGACGCGTCAGGATGAGATCAACGGTCGAGCCATCGTCAACGTGCTGCTGCAGCCAACCTTTAGCATCGATTTTGTGGCCGTTACTCTGGTCCTCGAATAACAAGGGAGATTTCCAATGAATACTGATATCTACACAGGCGCGGATGGCGCCATCCTGCTATCAAGTCCTGACGGCACTGAAGGTGAAGCCGCACAGGCGGTGATTGATGCCCATGAACTTGTCACTGTCGGTCGGGTGCTGGATGTTCGCATCGAGGTTCACTCCGAGGTTCGCGCCTTTCACGAGATTGGTCAGCGATACGCAACCCAGCTACGTCCCGGCAATGTCAACATCAGCGGCACCATCGGCCGCGCAATGATCAACGGTGCGATGCTAAACCTGCTGCTCGGTGAAGCGGCTCAGGGCAGACCAGGTGGCAACTGGGTGCAGCCGGCATTCAATATGACCGTGCGTGTCACCAACTCCACTACCAACACAGTCAATACGCTGACACTGCATGATGTCAAACTCAGTAACTGGAGCTATCAGCTGCCTGAAGATGAATTCGTGCTCGAAAACGCGGCGTTTCATGCGCTCTATATCACGACCGAGGATGCCTGATGCTGACTGCTGAGGAACTGCTCGCCGGCAGCGCCATCACAACCGCGGTTGAGATACCACAGCGTCTGCTCGGGGATGATAGTGTGCAGGACAGACAGGTGCAGCTCAGACCACTGAGTGTCCACGACCTGCGCCTGATCAACCGCGCCGCACGCGAAAACGATGACCTGACCGCAGCGCTGATGGTGCAACGCTCACTGGTAGAACCGGAGTTGACCGTACAGCAGATCAGCAGCCTTTCAGCCGGTCTGTTGCAATTCCTGCTGCATCAGGTCAATCACATCAGCGGCATCCATGTCAGTGAAGAGGAGCTGGCCAGGGCGATGGAAGATCCGCTCGCCCAGGCGTCACTGCAACTGGCGCGCGAGTTCGGCTGGACCCCGGAGCAGATCGGTGAACTGACGTTGGGACAGATGCTGGTACACCTGCAGATGTCCCAGTCGCAGAACCGTGTCCACGAGTATAACAACTGAAGCGGGGGCGTTATTAATGGCGATGGAGAGCGACGGCACCCGGCAGATCATCGCAGAAATCCGCAGCCTGGTGCATCAGTGCGATCAGGGGCAGGCGGCTCGTCTGCAGCGACTCGCCTCTCCCCTGCCACCGATGCTGCAGGATGACACGCAACAGGCGCTGCATGGGTTCCATGCACTGACTCGATTTGACCCGCTGGGCAATATTGGCAGTCGCTTTCCCGCTTCCGAACAGCGTGGCGGCAACGCTGTTGATCCTGGACTCAGTCCCAGGTCTCAGGGGAGCTCACGTGCAGCCGCAAACCACAACGTCGCCCCGACCAGGCGCAACTCCAGGACACGCCAGCCGGTGGCATCGCTCGCTTCTCAGCCGTTCACCAGTTCGAACGTTAGTGCTATGACAAGTACCAGGCAGGCGTCTGAACCCCGTTCAGCCAGACACTCCTCATCTGTTGCCCATAGATCAAAAAAACCCACACAGGTCGGCGAGGCCGAGGCTCAGATCAGCAACGCCGCCAGCTTCACAAAGCGCAACGATGTTGAGAGTCGTGACATCGACTCCATCGCCACCGAACTGAGTACGGCGGAGAACGACAACAGCTCCAGTACGACCAGCCAGCGGAAGCGCGACCCCGATGTCACAACCGGGCCCCTCATATCCAGGCAAACGGGCAGTAGCCAGACACGACAGACAACCACCCGGCCAAAAGCGCTCTCCCACACCGAAGCGCTGGCCGCGATGCGCAGGGCGCATGCAGAAGAGCGTCATAAAACAGACCACAAACCGAATTCTGTTCAGCGTGAATCCAGCAGGGGCCTTTCGCCCAACATCGGCGCAGGCGCGCCTGCGCGCGACTTATCCTCCTCCTCGCCCCTCATATCCAGGCAAACGGAGAGTAGCCAGACACGAAAGGATGAAGCTGCCGTCGATGCATCATCGCTAACCTCTACGCCGGATAAAACGGCGGGGAATATTCCGGGTGTGCCGATGCAGACAAACAGGGAGACAGCTATCTCTGAATCACCCGCTACCGAGTCGGCAGCTCATTCGCAGCGCGGGCTTAGCAGTTCACAACCCGCTCGTGCAGCTAGCTCAACTCAGGTCGAAGAGCTGGATGTTAAACCTGCCGCCCTCGCTTCGGCAGACCGCTCACCCGATTCCACACCACTCACAGCGGCATCGCTACCCGAGGAAAACTTGGCTCAGCAGCTGGCCGATGCTCTCTACCTGCACGGGATCGACCGCACATGACGACCAAACCGCTATTAGGTGACTGGGAGGTCCCGCGCATTCAGAAGCTGCGTAGCGACGAACAGCGGCGCATCGCCGAGCTGCCCGTTCCCGGACGTGCCGGCAGCCTGCTGCAGGATCTCAACGGTGTGCCGGCCGCGATCGAGATCCACGGCAGTCTCTTTGCCGACGAACGCAGCGACTTTCTTGGCAGCGTACGCGAGAAATTCCACGCCGGTGACCCACTGACCTTCACCGCCGACATTACCGAGGCGACCGATATTCAATATGTGATGATCGAATCACTGGTGGTCGAGGAGTCGAGCCGCTTCCCCGATCAGATCGACTATTTTATGAAGCTGCGTGAAAGCCCGCCGCCACCGCCGCCACCCGATCCACTCGGTGGCATTGACGACGATCTGCTCGGGCTGGCCGACGATTTTATCGATGGTGTCACCGACGTACTCGACGCCATCGATGCGTTGGGTGACATACCCGACTTTAGCGACCCATCGGCGTTGCTTGGTGGCGCACTCGACGATGTCACTGGCGCCATTGGTCAACTGGATGAGATCGGCGGCCTGATCGACAGCCTGTTCGGGAGCGAGTGATGCCAACGGTACTCGAACGCATTAACGTCTCAGTCGACACCGGTGATCTCGACCAGCGTGTCGGTGCCCAGATCTCACAGCTGCAACAGGTGGTCACACTGGTGATACAGCTGGTTGAAGCCCCCCCCAATGATGTGGGTGACCTGCTGGATCTGGCCTCCAACCTGCCGCTGCCCGATTTTTCCATCGACACAGAATTTACAACGGCGCTGACCTCGGCCGGTGATGCGCTACCGGGTGACCTTGGTGACCTCACCTCAACACTGGACGGTGACCTGAGTGGCTTTGTCACGCTGATCCAACAGTTAAACGAAATCCTGCAGGACTCAGTGCGTATCGCCGCCGCCGTTGAAAACCTGGTCTCTATCGACTTCTCATGCCCAGATAATGAGAGCAGCAGTGGAGGATCGCCTCCGCCGCCACCTCCACCTGCGAGCAATCCCGCCGCCGCACGGATGACAAACACTTCCCAGCAGGTTCAACAGGTCAACGATGTGCTTGACCAGCTACCGCCATCCCCAACGGTCGGCGGGTTGCTCGAATTTGCCTTTCCGATTATCGACAACAAACCGCACAGGATTTTATCTGAGCTTGCGCTGCCCATCTTCGACGACATCGTCGAGCCACTACGCACGCTCAGCCGTTGGGCAGCGATGGATGCGAGTGCCGTCGGGATCGAACTCGAAGCAACTATCACCACCCTGGATCAACGGCTACAGGCCGCCGCACGTCAACCGCTCGACGCCCTGATCGCAGACCTGACAACTCTGCAACCACAGCTTGAATTGCCCGCGCTCACCACTTTTGGTGATGCCTACGCGATCGCGCTTGACGATCTGGTGACGGCCCTGGAGGGGAGCAGCGATCCGGCAGATACAGTCGCCCCGGTTGCCGCCCTCACCCTTGCGCTAGATGATGCCACGGCAACCCTGACTGCATGGGACGGCGCCGTCGCCACCGATCTCGAAGCACTCTGCCTCCGCCTCGGCAGTTTTGACGAGACAATACTCGACCGTATCAGCCACCTGCTAACACTACTCGAACCGGTCGAGCTACCGAACCAGCTTTTTGCCGCGATACCGGCGCCGCAACCGCCCGATCCTGCGGTTGTCGAAGCGATACAGGAGGCGATACAGCCGGTGCTCGACTGGCTAAATGAGATGATCGGGCTGCTCGACTTTTCGGCACTACAGTCTGGCGTCGGCACCGTTGCCACAGAAGCACAGCAGATTGCAGATTCCGTCGAACAGGGGCTGACCGGTGTTGCACTCCAGGTGCAGTCACTGTTCGACGACCTCGGCACCCAGCTCGCCGCCATCGACCTCAACGGTGTACGTGACCAGCTCGACACCCAGATCGAACAGTTTGGCGCCAATCTGGAGCGCCAGCTCGGCGACGCCTTCGCCCCCGCTAGCAGCGCCATTAGCGACGCCACGCAGGCCCTCTCCGACGCACTGGACAGCTTCGACCCCGCGGATGTGGTCGAAGCGTTGCGCTCAGTGTTACAGGCGATCACCGGCGTGCTCGAGAGTGGTGAGATCGCCAACATGATTGACGAGGTGCGCAACGCCATCGCCACTGTCACCGAGACGCTGGAGCAGCTCTCATTCGCGCCGGTCACCGATGAAGTGATTGCACTGGTGGAACAGATGACCGAAGCCCTGCGCCAGCTTGAGCAGACCGATCTCAATGATATGGCGAAGGCGGCGTTGGCGGTCGCCCTTGAGGTACTGCCCGACGATCTGGAACCGGTCACTGATCCGCTACTCGAGGAGTTTGGCGAACTGATCGATAACGGCCCGGTACCGCTGCTCGAAAAGGTCGCTGAAAAACCGGCCGAACTGCTCAGCTCAATCACCCGCTTCCAGCCCGGTGAACTGATCGGCGACACCCTCGGCGCTCCCTATCGTGAAGTGCTCGACAAGGCTGATGCATTCCAGCCGAGCCAGCTCTTCGCAGCAATCAACACGGAACTGGACAAGGCGAAACAGTCACTGGTGCAACAGGCCTCGCCGGGGCAGGCACTGGCCCTGCTCAGTGGCCCGTTCGATACCCTCAAGAGCGAACTTAACCGCTACTCACCCGACGCGCTGCTGCAGCCGCTCGAAGATAGAATCGAAGGCACCATTGCGCAGGTGATCGAAGCCTCACCGGTCGATGAAATCTTCGAGCAGGTCAACCGCGTCTTCGAGCTGATCGAACAGACACTGGATGTGCCGCGCAATCTGGTTGCCACGATGCAGCGCGTGGATACGCTACTGATTCAGCTCGGCGACTCCGGCCAGCAGATCGACAACTGGCGTGACGACATGCTAGACAAGGTCTTCGACGTCACCAACCTGGCAACGATCGGCACCGCGCTCACCGACCTCAACAGCACACTCGCCGACACCGCGCATGTGGCACTGGTGAGCCGCTTCGACAGCGAAACCCTGGCCTTGCGCAGTGCACTTGGGAGCTTCGACCCCGGCAGCCGCATCACCGCACTGGTTAACAGCCACAACCGCGCACGCACGCTGGCCAGCGCGCGACCCAGCTCACCCGAAATAGATGCCGTGATCGCGGTACTCGACCGCTTCGAGCCGGGGCGCGCCCCCTCGCTACGCCTGCCTCAGCAGTTGCAGCAATGTCTTAATGAGAGCCGTAGCGCACTCGCCGCACTGGAGTCCGAGTGGCAGGAGCTGGTCGAAAGCCCCGACAGCCTGCTGACCGAAATTAGCGCCGTCACCGCCGATGCCGACGGTCTGCGCACCCTGGTCGCCAGTGCCATCGAACCGCTGCTATCACCACTGCGCTACCTCTTCTCTCTATTCGAAGCGGTACAGCCAGCACTCCATGCGATGCTATCGACAGTCACCGAGCTGGTCGATCAACTGACCAGTGGCGTCGCCGCGCTCACCACCGGCCCCGGCTCGCTCCAGTCGATCAGCGACGCCATTCAGGCGGTGGTCGACACGCTGCGCAATATCGATATCGGCTTTCTGCGCGAGGGGCTGCAGCAGCTCTTTATCCAGATACTCGATCAGCTCGAAGCGCTCAATCCGGCGTCACTGGGACAGGCCCTCGATGAGGCCTTTAGCGATCTGCTCGAACCGATCGGTCTCGATCAGATCGTCCCACCCGCAACCATCGATGCGATCGATGCAAGCTACCAGCAGGTGCTCGACAAACTGCGCGCGCTCGATCCGGAGCAGCTGATCACAGAGGTGGTGCAACCAGAATACGATGCGACCGTGGTGCCGCTGGTCGAGGCGTTCGACCTGACCCCGGCATTCAATGCGTTAATCGAGTTTCTGCGCGGGCTCAACGAAGAGCTCGACGATGAGCTTGGCCGCGTCAACAGCGCTTACCAGGGGCTACGGGCGGCACGCCCCAGCCTGGGCAGCATCAACGTGAACGTTTCACTGTGAGGAGAATACGATGAGCCTCGGTAATCTGCTGCTGCAACCACAACGCCTGACACGGGATAGCGGCAGCGACCCGAAACTTGAGGTAGCGCAGGACCTGCTGCGGCTAATGACGCTGCTGGCCGAAGATGCCGTCGACGACGGCCCACTCGCCGGCGTCGCGCCCGAACTATTAATCCGCATCGGCACCCGTATTCAGGCGCAGGCGGAAAATGGTGTCGAATCGGTCTACGGTGCCCTGAAGACGCGCTTCCAGCCACTCTTCCTCTATTTCGAAGGGCTGATCGACGAGATCGCTTCGCTTGATGAAGACCCCGCCGCACTCGTCACTATCGTGCGCCAGATTATCGATGGCATCCGCAACATCCTGGGTGCCACCAGTCAGTCACAAATCCAGTCACAGCTCGACTTCGCCAAAGGATTGATCGAAGAGCAGCTCGGCATCGACCCGCAGTTTATCAATCAACAGATCGGCGCGCTGTTCGATGACCTGATCGAACTGTGGCAACAGCTACCAAGCGATATCTCGCCCAAGCGGCGGCGGCGCCAACGCCTCGCCATTCGCATCGTCAAGCAACTGCGCAACCATCTGCTAGACAGCTTCACGCTACCCGAGATCGATACCACACGGGCGGCCAACAAACTCTACCAGTTGCTGCGCTCAACCGATATGCAAAAGATCTTCGACGAAATCCATTGTGTGCTCGACAAGTTCGACGAAGCGGTCACCTCAGTGGACGACATCCGCACTGCACTGCCGATGAACGTTGGCGGCGCTTCGGTCGGCGCTGCGATCATCGAACCGGAGGGGTCCGCCCGCTACTGCTGGTACGCAAGCTGGCTGCTGTCGGATGTCGATCTGCCACTGCTTGGTACCGGTGACTTCAAAAAGGATAAAAAGAAAGCCTTCGCCACCAACGTGCGCTCCCGCAACAGCGGGATCAAGAAGCAGGCCGCCGTCAGCAAGTACCTCTTCTCAACACTGTCGCTTGCACAGCAGCAACAGCTGATGGCCTACCCGGGAGACTCGACCGAGCCCGATGAGAGTCTGATCCTGATGCTGGTCGCGCACATCAATACGTTGATGCAGCAGGGACCGATCTACACCTCATCACGTTTCAATACCGCACACGAAAACCAGAGCGAGCAGAATCTGGATGCGCTGCCGTTTGAATTCCGACTGCGCGAGGATGAGCGCTTCACACTGCCCTCAGAGCTCGACGAGATGGCGGGTAACTATGTTGAAAAACAGGATCTCTACCTCTTCAACCGCCGTTTTATCGAATGGGTCTACGGCGGCGGCGAAGGGGATGGGGATGAACTTTTCTGCTCCTATACTCACGCCTTCTGGCGTTACGTGGGGCGCAAGACCATCGGCAATCGTCGCGACGTGTTCATTAGCGGTAACCGGCGCTACCTGATGTGTGACGACAAACCGATCTACACCGTCGCCGAAGGAACCGAGCTGGAATGGGAGGCGGCCCCGCTGTTCATCGACAAAGACGCCTCCCGTTACCCCGTGGCAGGCGCTACCTACTATCGTTTCACCCGTGTATCGGCGAATGCCTGCGATATCCTCGCCCAGGTGCTCTACGGCATGGAGCAGACCGCACGGCCGATCTGGCACCTGGTAGAGTTGCAACCGGGCCATGAGATCGGTACTGGCATCATCTCGGGACTCGACATCCTGCACGCGCTCAACCAGATCTTCTTCGGCAAGCCGGTCAGCGGCTACGAATCGCTCGGCGGCTGGGGTAAGTGGCTTGCCAATGACTTCTATGGACCGCGCGGGCTGGCACTCTTTGGCGGCTCGTTTCAGGGGATGCATACCGCAGCGTCACCCGGCAACGGCTGGTGGTTCTGGGTCACCGTAATACTCGGCGACATCATTCGTATTTTCGGCCACAACAGCATTTTGCAATCGATCCGCGATTTCGTGCTGACATTCTTCACCCTGCTCAATTCCAGCCCGTCGAATAGCGGCGACTCAACACTGCCGAGTAACCCGGCGGCCAACCACCTGAAACAGGCTGGCATCATCTCACCGATGAACACCCTCTTCGCCTACCTGCTGCTGTTGAACTACCGCCGCGAAAACCACTCGATTGAGATCTGGTCCGCTGGCGACATCGGCGACCGACGCAAGCACGCCTTCGGACTCTGGTTCGGTGGAGGCATCGGCTTCGGCATCCTGTCTGGACTCTCAGGCAGCATCGTTTCGCAGTTCATCGCCTGGCAGGAGGACTGGAAGCTACTCGGCATCACCATCGCCGAGTCGATCGGCACCATGGTACTCGGTTACTGGTTCTTCGAGTACTTCTTCAAGGAGGGCGATACCGCAGACGGTACCCTTGCCGCAACGGGTAACTATAAAGGCTATCCGGCCAAGGCCAACTCCCCCTATCGACTCCCCTTCGCCGCTGGCGAGGCGCTCTACATGGGACAGGGCAATAACGGTCTGTTCAGCCATAACGAGATCACCAATATGGGAGGCAACTGGCAGATGTACGCCTTCGATCTCGGGCACGATCACCGCGAAATGGTACGCGCCATGCGTGGCGGCGTGGTCTGGTCATTTAATGAAGGGTTCGCCGACGACAACGACCAGAATGCCAACTTCATCATCATCCGTCACAATACGTTGGTGGCTGATCATGACGATCCATTCGGCACCGGTACACCTGTGGAGACCTTTGCCCGCTACTGGCATGGGGCCCAGAACGGCGTCACCAACGCATTCGGGGGTACCGCACCCGTTCAGGAGAGCACCAACCCCGGCAGCGGCACCGTGGTCAATCAGGGCGACCCCATCATGGAAGCTGACGACACCGGCACCAGCTTCCACAGCCATCTCCATATTTACATCGCGACCGGTGCCCCAAGTGTGGCTCAGACAAACTGGTGGACGAATCAGACGGCCGTCTCTAATGTACAACAGGCCGCCAATCCACCCGAGCGAGTTGAGCTGGGTAACGCAACCACTGGCACGCTCGATGGCACCGTCAACCTGCCGCAAAATGCTGTGTGGGATATAGCCTTTACAGTTAACGTAAACGATAGCCCCGGCAGTGACCCTGGCGATTCTGTCAATATCCTGATTAATGGGGCGCTAGTCGTTAACGTACCGAATAATCCGGCAGGTGCAGTTATCAATGTTCAGCAACAGATTACCGGTAACTCGTTCACCTATCGCTTTGAATTCACCAGCAGCAATGCCACCGCTAGCCTTCATCAGATCATCAATGCAGGCACAGCCACCTCCACTGCGGCAGTAGTGCCTGGCACGAACTCAATCCCCTTCGTCTTCGAAGATGTCGATAACGACTCCGGACTGATGGAGTTCCTCACCTGGTACCGGGCGGGAGGTTAAGACGATGCCAGGACTCCCCTTCTTCGATGAAACAGCCCCGGGGCCGGTACGGGCGCCGACGATTGAGATCACTATTAACAGTAGTGGTGGCGACAGCGGTGGCTTCGGCGGGATGGGCGATACGGCCTCAAGTCTGCTGGGTGCCCCATCAGCCCCTTCGTGGGCCGATTATCTGGTTTCGCTGTCGCTGCAGCAGGGGTTCGCCCCGAATGTCGATCAGGTCGATCTACTCATCGCCGATAACGAGGGTGCGCCGCAAGCGGCACTCGGCGACCGAGGCACTATCGCCATCGGTGCCGCCGACGCCGTTGAGGATCTATTCAGTGGCGCCATCATCGCCATTGAGCGACGCGGCGACCGCATGCGTCGTTATCGACTCGGCAACGGCAGTCACGACCTCGCACAGGCGCGCATCAACCAGAGTGTCATCAACATGTCGGTACAGGATGCGATCAGCAACGCCGCCAGCCAGTTCAATCACTCACCGCAGGCCGATGTGGGCGGCAGTGATGAGGCCCTGCCACAGATCGTCTTTGACGACTCATCCACGCTCTGGGACCACTGCGCTTATCTCGCCGCGCTGCGTGGCGCCAATCTATGGTTCGATGCCGCCGATGCGTTACAGCTTGCCGATCAGCTCGAACAGGGCGATAGCGTCGCCACCTTCACCTGGGGGGAAGATCTACTCGAGGCCAGCCTGTGGCAACGCAGCGCCCATAGTGGTGCAATCACCGCATTCGGCGGCGACCGCATCGATGGCGACTTCGTGCTCCGTAAACAGGCCACCCCCAACCGCGCCGAACAGGGCGACGGCGTACCCGCGCGTTTCTATCGGGATGGTCTGCTACAGACGCAGCAGGATCTCTCCACGCGTGCGGCCGCGGCGGCACTCTACGGCCAGCGCCAGACCAGCTTCAGTGAGATAGTCGTCTCCGGTTCAGCCACGCTCGGCCCGGGACGGGTGGTCGAACTTGCCAGCCTGCCCGGTGGTGGTGACGGCAACTACCTGATCCATCGCAGCCACCACACCTTCGATCATAACAACGGCTGGCGTACCCGGCTCAGTATCAGTGAGGCCAGCGGCGCCTCTGGCCTGGGTGGACTCGCGGGAGGGCTATTATGACCGCACAACAGAACACACTGCTTGAGACCATCCGCCAGGTCGTGCGACAGGAGATGCAGCGCACCCAGGGGGCAACGCTGGCAGTGGTGCAGGAACAGCACACCGGTAGCGATGAGTACGCCTGCACTGTGCAGCTGCGCGATTCGGAGATTGTACTGAAACGGGTGCCGATCGCGACCGCTCGCATGGGGCTGGCGAGTATTCCGGCAATCGATAATCTTGTACTGGTGCAATTTATCGGCGGCGATATCAACCGCCCGGTGATCATCGGCAGCCTCTATAACGACGAAGATCCACCACCACCGAGCAGTGATGGTCAGTGGATCTGCCAGTTACCGCTCGGGGCCGGCGATGATGAAGGGCTGAAAATGACCGCCAACAGCGATGGCACGCCATCGCTCGAGGTGCTGATTGGCAGCTCACTACAGCTGTTGTTGCAGGATGACGACCCGGTTGTCACCATCGATGTAGGCGGTGGTTCAGCGACGCTGACGATCGACAGCGACGGCGCACTGGCGATCAAGGGGGGACGCGACATCAACCTTGAGGCCGGCACCGACCTGATAATGAAGGGCACCAATGTGCAGATCGAGGGTTCAGGCGAAGTCACGGTCAAAGGGTCCGTGATCAATCTTAATTAAATGATTAGTTAACTTTAGAGAATAGCGATGAGTAAACCGGCAGCTAAACAGGGTGACCAGATCGTTGGCAGCGATATCCATATCGTGATGATTCCATCACCGGGCGGCCCCGTGCCTACCCCCCTGCCATCTCCATTCAGTGGTCAGCTTGACAACGAACTCAGCAGCGACGTAAATATCGATGGCAAGCCCGCCGCGATGCAGGGCAGCAAAGCAAGCAATATGCCGCCACATATCCCGGCGGGCGGACCATTCCAGTCGCCACCAAAGGATCAGGCCGAAGTGCTGATCGGCAGTGCAACTGTACTGATCAACGGCAAACCGGCGGCGCGCATGGGTGATCCGGCACTGACCTGCAACGACCCGGCCGATATGCCGGTCGGCCAGGTGATCGCGGTCTCTACCGTGCTGGTGGGAGGATAGATGAGTACCGACGCACAGCAAAACGATGCCCTGCTAACAGACCTCAAGCTGAGACTTGTCGACTCTCGTGCACTTTCTATTTATCGTGCGCAGCGCAAAGAACAGCGCGAGGTATTAGCGGGGCGCAGCATCAGAACCCGCGATTTCACGCCGGTCTCCGGTCGCGATAATCTGGCCCAGGCAGTGATTATTCGACTGCTTACTCAACGCGGTGAGCTGGCGGCGTTGGCCCACCCCGATTACGGCTCGCGGCTGCCGGAGCTGATCGGCACTCAACGCACAGAAACAACACGCAACCTCGCCAAGCTTTATGTCATCGAGGCACTAAAACAGGAGCGACGCATCGCCGAGATTATTCAGGTCACTGTTAGCGACCAGCCCGGCGACCGTTTTCGTATCAATATCTTTATCCAGATCAGGCCGATCGACGATAGCCGTATTATCGATCTCGGTCCGTTTACGCTGGATCTTGGCTGACAGAGGAGTAGACACGGTGAGCTTCAGAAGACGCAACTACCCGGAAGTACTCGACAACCTGCTCACTACCCTGGTGGGTGGTGTCGCTGCCGAGACTCACGCTTTCCCACCGACCGACGATGGCCCGTTGAGCCATCCACTGGAACAACCGCCCGTGCGCAATATTGTTTCGGTCTACGGTATCCAGAACGGCGAACAACGGCTCTTCCGTGACGGCAGCGACTACCGCCTTGAGCCCGATAAACAGACACTGTCGTGGCTCAGTGACACTTCAGTCCCCGATAAGGGCACGCTGCTCTACATCAACTACCTGCGTGAAGATGTGACACCCACCCTCACCGACCTTCAGGTCGGCAGTGTCACCCGCACCCTGAGCGAATCGATCGCCCTTGAGGTCGCCCGGCTATACGCCCAGCTTGAAGCGGTCTACAGGGCCGGCTTTGTCGACACGGCGACCGGCAGCTCTCTCGACAAGGTGGTCTCACTGCTCGATATCCACCGCTTCAAGGGAACGCGACCATCGGCCAAAATCCGCTTTAGCCGAGTGCCCGGCGCCAAAGGTATTATCACGATTCAGGCGGGCGCTCGAATCCTGGATGAGCAGGTGCGTTTCGAATATGAAACAACCGAGACGGTCACCATGAGTGAATATCAGAACACAGTGATGGTCACTGCACGTGATCTGGAACCGGGCAATGAGCCGGTCGAGGCCGATACATTAAACATCCTGGCGGTACCGATCGCCGGCATCAGCGGTGTCACCAATCCCGCGCCGGCGAGCCGTGCCGCTGCCGACGAGACCGACAACGAACTGCGTACCCGCGCCAAGAACTTCCTCCATGGCAGTGAGCGTGCCACCCTTGGCGCAATGCAGCAGGTGTTGATCGAAAACCAGGTCGACGGCGATATCGACGACTCAATTCCCGGCCAGATCACTGTTAGCCCGCACGGTAGCGAGCTGACGCCGCAGCAGTTGAAAAAGCTTGAGACAGAGCTGGATGCAACCCGCCCTGCCGGTATCCAGCTGATCCTTGATGCGCCGCTAACACCCCTGGCGGTTGACCTCACGCTACGCCTGACAACTACACCGAAGAGTGTCGAGGCCGACCTGCGCGCCGCTCATAATCGGGTGCGCGAGGCGATCCGAGGTTACTTCGACGGACTCGAGACACGCGCCGATGCCAGTATCAATCAGATCGTCGGTGTTGCGCTGGCGGTCGATCATGTCGAGGATATCCTGATCGAGACCGCCGCCACCACCGAACTCGTGGCCGGTTCCCCGGTCGTCACCGATCGACTCGATATTAGCGGCGGCATCATTGACCTGGCCGGCCTGCCGACCGTGCTCGGTGAGCTCACCATCGCCGACAGCAACCTGCCGACAGAGCTCGATCTGGTGATCAACTTCCCGGCTGAGAGCGATGTGCCGCTGCAGAGCGAGATAGAGACAGCGCTGTCGCAGACGATTGCCTACCTCAACACGCTGAATGAAACGTCGTTCGATCCTGCCGATGCAGTCGAGGTGCAGAAACGAGCATTCAGTTTCGGCAAGCTGCTGCATGTGATACCGCTGCCCGGTCATCCCGGCGCAACACTGGCAGACTACGACGTTGCCCCCGACCCAACCACACTGCCAGAGGCATCGGAGCGTTCGCCCTACACCATCAGCCTCTACCTCAGTCAGGCCTCCGGGCTTACCCGAATACTGGCCGATGATGCCGCCAGTTACGCTTTCACCCCTTCCGAAAGAGTGCTGCTCAACAGCATCGTGATTGCAGTGGAGGAGAGCTGATGCCGAGTACCCCGCGCATCCTCGATCAGTTGCCGTCGCTCTATCGGCCGGAGCCGGGTTACGACGACGATGACCTGATCCTGCAACTGGCTACGGCCGTCGGCTCGCTACTCGACCAGCTCAGTACCGAGAGTGCAGAGGTGATGCAGGCGCACTGGTTCAACTACGCCGACAGCGCCACCTACAGCACCTGGCTCGGGCGCCGCAGAACGGTCAACAACGATGGCCCGCTGACCCTCGATGATCCGCTCATCGACCAGTTTCCCTACCTCTTCGATCTGCCCCGCATCGCGAGCATGGTCGATCTTAGCCCATGGCGCGAACCGCTTCGTGACCGTGAACGGGTCGAAGTGTTCCGCAGACGCATACGTCGCATCGTGCAGCTCCACCGCGAGGGGCTTGGCACCGTGCGCGCCCTGCGTACCATGACGATGACCGCGCTGCCGCAGATCGATCCCGACGCCCCCGAAGGACTGCGTGAACGTAATTTTACCGTTGAAGAGTTCAGTGGTAGTCAGCGACTCATGCAGGCAGTGAGCCAGGCTGGGCTGCCACACGACCGGGTCGGGCCGTTGATGCGGTGGCAGATCGACAGCGTTTCACTCAACCCCGTCACACCGACAGTCGTCATCGAGGGGGTTACCCCTCTGCCGGGGGAAGTCGACCCCACTCAGGATCCCATCATTGAGCAGTTCGACCCGCTCACCGGGCGCGGCATCGGCATCCACTACCAGGGAACAGTTGCCGCGACTGAGGCGCTGGCATTAGTTCCGGGCTACGATTCGTGGCTTGGCCATGATGCAGGCATCGACCATGCAGTGTCGATCCCCGCGGGCATCGAGCCGGCCAATCCCACCGCCGCGGGTCCATGGAGTAGCGATGGTGGCGCCCCGACCGAGCGCATTGTGGCTCTGCAGCAGACTAAAGACCACTTTCTGTGGGCGGCCGCCAACGGTGCCGACGGAAGCCTGTGGCGCAGCGATGGTAGCAGCTGGGCAGAGATATTGAGCGGCCTGCCGCAGATCCACTGCCTGCTGCCACTCGGCGATGAACTGCTGGTCGGGTTTGAGAGCGGCCTCAGCCAACTTGAGATCCAGCCGAGCGGGGGCTTCACGCTGACACCGGATCCCGCCACACTAACCGATCCCGCGGTACATGCACTGGCGGTCGATGCATCCGGCACCTTGTGGGCCGCGACCCAGCAGGGGCTGGCGCAGGAGCAGAGTGGCGCCCTGCTCTACTCCGAGCTTGGCAATCGCAGCGAGACCGAGACGCCACTCTACTGCCTGTGGCTCGATCCCTCCGGCGATATCTACTGTGGCGGAGAGCTGGGCCTGTTCCTCTACCGCACGTCTCAGCAGCGCTGGTACATCCTGCAGGATGAAGCTGTCGACGAGGCCGTCGATGACTGGCTCATGCTGGATCTGGTGGGCGGGTCGCTGCCGGCCAGCGAGACCATCTTCGTGCCACCGGTTCATGCGGTCATCCACGGCCCCGATACCGATATCTGGCTCGGCACCGCGCAGGGCATTGCGCGCTACCGCGCACGCGAACAGCGCCGCACCTACACCACACTGCTGGAGGCGCTGCCGCAACTGACCGAGAGCAGCGTCTCCCAGATCACGCTTGATGCCCGCAACCGCCTGTGGTTCGCCACCGGCGACGGACTCTTTATCTACGATCAGCTCGACTGGTTCCAGCGCCAGGCGGATGAGTTAGTGCGCCTGCCGCGCCCGCTCGACGAACCGGAGCAGCCACACTTCTGGCGTTATATCCGTGGCAGCGGCAACTGGCAATCTGTGGCACCGCCGAATAGCGCCGGTTTCCAGAACTACAGCGGCAGCCCGATCGGCAGCAGTGAAGCGGCCGTCCACGCGATCATCTGGAGCGAGTCGGCACACGCCCGCCTCGGCAGCTTCGACGGTACCACCTTTACTGTCGATGAGGGCGCTACCCCAGCAGCACTGGCGATGCGCTACAAAGCGGAGCCTACCCGCATCGTCGATGGCGGGATCGCTGCAGTGCCGCGTCTACCTCGTGGAACGTCGGAATGGCGCTACCTGCAACGTGAAGAGCCCTCGCCGCCCACCCCCACAGGCCACCCGGCCTGGACCCGTGAAGGGCGACTGCTACCACCGCCAGGGAGCTCAGAGGCGCCGTTCGAAGGACGTTATCTCGGTGCACCGGATGCACTCGGCACTACTGTCTTCGCCTTCTGTCCCGCGGCACGGGTCTGGTTTCTGTGGCAACCGAAGGCGCCGCTGGCAGTGACTGTACGATTAACATCAAACGGACCGGATGAACAGATCGATCCACAGATCCTCGACCGGGTGTGGAATGAATTGCAGCGGGTCAAACCGGCTGCGGTAGCGGTCTATCTGGCCGTCAACGAAACGATAGAGAGAGGACTATGACATGGGTGAACTGGTAGACGACTTTGGCGGTAAGGTGAGTGGCGAGCTGATCAAATCCGCCGACTGGAACGGGATGCTGGCAAAGGTTGAAACGATGCTCGATACTGTCGCGAGCGAGCTTGGGGCGCGCATCGACTCCCTGGAACTACGTGCTGACGGCCTGGAGGCGCGTGCCGACACGCTGGAAACACGTACGACTGCCGTCGAAGGTCGGCTCGACGCCGCCGAAACAACCCTCGATCTGGTGCGCAGCCGCCTGCCCCGGCTCGACCTCAACACCACCACCACCCGCTTCGCGATTGGTCAGCGCGGCACCATCACTGCACAGGTCACCACCATTGACGGTAGTCCACTCGACCTTAGTGATGAAGCCTCACGGCCGTGGGTCGACTTCGTCACCGTATGGGGGACGCTGAAGGCGGCCGATGGTTTCACCAGTCGTGGTGGTGCCGGCGATCAGACTCTCTCGGTACAACTCAACGAAAATGGTATTGCTCGGGCTTTGATTCGTGCCTCCCACGCCGAGCTGTTCGCAGAGGAAGAGGAGCAGGAGATCGAGGGCTTCCTCTCTACCCGTCCACAGGCTGAGAGCTCGGCAACCATCGCCGATATGGTGCTCGCCGCGAACACCCCAAACGACGCTACGATGAACTTTGCCTACCAGACGATCTCGATGGAATATGATCGCACCACTAGCGGAAACTCGCCTGTGTTCCAGCGCTACATCGATGCCTATTATGTGAACCAGCCGTCGCGCGCCGCCGGTGATTACGCCTCGGTCTTCACCCAGCGCTGGCGTGACTACCGCGCCACGGTAATGGCATTCCTGAAGCCGGACAGCAATCCAGCCACCGCCGACGGTGCGCTCGCCTCGGCCTCGATCCAGGTCACCTTCCGTGACTGGATCGCCCCCTGGGTGATCGTAGACTACCTGCCGGGGCTTGGGGGGTTGCAGCTCGACTACGGCAACCGCTTCCGCAATCTGATCGAGCCGAGTCTCGGACCATCGATCACCAACATCATCGATGAAGTCGATGACATCATCCGCGGCAAGGGGCTCATCGGTCGCCAGCGCGACCTGCTGGCCGTTGATGCTGCCATCGGGGGATTGCCGTTTGAAGTCGACCCACCGCCGTTTATGCCCGATCTGGTGCAGGCGATTCAGTTCGGTTCACAGGTTCAGCACGCAATGTTCTACAGTCAGGCCGTCACCCCCGGGGACAGCGGCGGCGCGCTCGGCTTTGGTGCTGTCGCCGGCTCTGCGGGGCGCGCCGCCTCAGAGGCCGGCGAGGTTGAGGCACGGCTTGAAGAGACGATCGATAGCAAACTCGATTCGGCAACCGAAAGTTTGCGTAACGAGGTCAGCATCTCACAGGTAAAATTCCAGGAAGAACTGCTGCAGGAAGACGGCCCGATCCTCAGCGTGCAGCGTGACGTAGCCGCATTCTCCGGCCAGGTTCAGGGCTTCCAGGCAGTGCTCAACAACAAGGCCGATGTCGACCTGATCTCCAACATCATCGGCACGCTGCCGCGCTAGGCGATGATGATGGCTGAGACTGAGATCTACCTGCTGCCGGAGAATATCAGTGCCAGTGATGCGACCATGGTACTGGAGTTCCTGAATGCAGCTGAAAGCGCGGAGGAGATCGCTACCGCCGTTGAGATCCCGGGCGAGCTCGATATCGGCCTGAGGGTTGCTGCCCGCATCCTCGCCCGGCGTGATCAACTTGATGGATTCACCTCGCTCGAACAGGTCTATGCCGTCCCCTATGTCGGCCCTGAACGCTTTACTGAACTGGTCACCAGCCTGTCGGCTGCGCGCCCGCCGCAAGCCTTCGACGAACAGGTCGATCGTGCGCTGCTGACCCAGATCACGCAACGCCTGAACAGACTCGAAGCACAGATGGGTGAAAGTCCTGCCATTCGCCTGCAGGCGATCAACCCCGACGCCCTGCTTGGCCAGGAGACGGTTTTGCTGGCCGAGCTGAAGGATGGCGATGGTCGGCCACTCGTCAACCACGAACTCACCGTGGTCACCACCTGGGGATTATTGAGTGGCCGCGCAGGGCTCAACCCGGTTAAAGGCAACAGCGTCACCGTACGAAGCGACCACCTGGGGCTGTGTCGATTACGGCTCTCCGCTGCGCTCGGTGAGGCGCTGACACCGGTTGAATCATCAAGCCTGACCCAGGCCCTGACGCTGCTCGGCACGGCGGAGGTTGCGCCACGCGACAGCATGGAGGCACTAACGGAACTGGCGCGCCGCTACCGCGCCCCGGGAAACGGATCACTTCGCCGAGCGATCGATCTCTATTTCAAACGCTATGGCGACAGCGCGCTGCTCAACGCACCTGTCGATTCGCTCAGCATCTGGCCGCGCATCGCAGTCACCGTGATCGCCTGGCTCACCCCTGAACCCGATGTCGAAACTACGCAGCTCCCGACGACACTACTGAACATCCAGCAGCGCAACTGGTTCTACGCCTGGCTGTGGGCCTTCCGCCAACTGCTTGAGGATGAGAGTCGGCTTGGCGCAAGCCTCACAGCAGCAGTGGATGACCAACGTAGCGGCAGCGGTATACTCTCGGATGTTTTCAGCCGTATCGGCGGTTTCGTAAAGGCACAGGATGGTCTGGTCGGGCAACAGCTCGGGCAGACATTTGCCGCCAACAGTCTCAACAACTTCCTGCAGAGCGGACTCGACAATGTCTCACTCGAGGAGCGCACCAAAGTCATCACCGGTATCACCTCAGGGGTCAAGTCGCTCGGTAACTCACTCCCTTTCTCCACACTACAGACCAGTCGTGCAGAAACCAGCATGCAGATCGACTCACGCGTTGCCAGCATCGACCCAGGTACGCAGCTTAACGACCTGGAGTCACGTCTCGTAGACGTTGAATCAAATGTAGTGACGATGAACGATATTACCGACCTGCGCACAGATATATTGGCCGAGGTAAACCAGGCAACCACATTACTCATCGATCAGCTGCAGATTGAGTTCAATGAAAGCCTCAGCACCAGGGCCGACATGGCGGCTATTGATTTACTCGAAGAGCGATTCAACGACAGCCTGAGTGGTAAAGCCGATGTCACAACACTGGGTGCCCTCAATCAACAGGTGCTGGCACTCAACGACCAGACCAGGGCGCTCGATACCAGCCTGCAGAACCTCAATACTAGTGTTAATCTGCGTATCGATAGACTCGATACAGGCAGTCGCAGACGCCCATGATGGAACTGAACCAGGCCACTCCGTTAGGCGATGCCGCGGCCACCACACTGAATGCAACCTGGACGCTGGCCACAGCTAACAGCAGTGAAGGACTACGCTATCGACAGAGCTTCATGTTGACACTGCCGACCGGGGGGCTGGCTGAAGAACTACTGATCGATGCCACAACCTCACTACAGCTGAAGGCACGCCACCTGATTTTTAACGCGCTCGATGTCAACCCACCTGAAGCGGCACAGGTCGAACAGTTTGATTCAACCGGGCTACTGGTAACGCTTCCGGTACCGCGCCTGATTCACAGTATTCGCTTTGCCAATAGTCTGTCACCGTCTGGTAAAACCACTCAGCTTTTCCGCACCGATGGGGACACCGTCTCAGAAGACCCTGTCGCATCGCATGTCAACTCGATAGCGAAACATGGAAAAAATAGCAAAGGCAAAAGTAAAAACAGCAGCAAAAAAGATTCACAGGCATCAGAGAAGTTTCCACATGACGCCATCATCACGCATAACAACAGCTTGCCTGGCGGCCTGCCATCAGGCGAGCTCGACGTTATTGATGGGCGGATTCTGGTGCGCCTGAAAGCGAGCGCATTCGAACCGCTGCAAAGTGGGTCAATCACCCAGTTTAACCTGACCACTGGTCCCGAGAACCTGCGTATCGGCGTGCGCATTCCGGCACTCGGCAGCGAGCTGTTTTTTATACCGCTGACATTTGAACTCGACCAGCAGGTCGATGCCGGTAGTGCGCTGCATACACAACTATCTGCTCTGATACAGCGACTACAGGATAAATTAGCCGACGAGGCGCCCACCCCCGGCCCACCTCCCACCCTGCCCGATCCGCTGACGCTTGAGCTGGCCGTTGAGAGCGATGCGCCATGCCGATTCACCATGACTCAGTTTGCCATTCGCTATCGCCTCGTGCGCCACTCCTTCCCCGGTGGAGAGCCAAAGCAGGTGTTGCGATTTGCCAACGGACAGCCGGAGCAGCAGCATCTCAGCTTTGAAATACCCTCCTCAGTCAACCTGGCCGATGCGACACTCAGAGTGGCTGGCGATGGCTCTGGGCCGACACCCGGTGATACGCTGGCCGCATCGTCTGGTCAATTAAGCAGTCTGCTTGAGCTGACCGAAGAGAGCGGTGTGCGACTCGACGCAGATCATCGCTGGTCAAGTCCGATAGTGCTCACTGAAGCGATGCTGTGTGGCGGATGGAATCTGCTATTGAGCGCACTCAGCCCCAATACCCAGCTTCACCTGGAGATCGTCGCTGACAACAGTGGCGTACCGGGCGGTGAACGTCTGGCCTTCGCCGAAGCGACACTGCAGTCCCCGCACCGTCCGCAACTCCTTCGCTTCACGCTCGCTTCCCCGCTGCTGCTACAACCGGGCGGCTACTGGCTGATGGTAGAGAGCCGTGACGGCGCCGCAGTATGGCGCCTGCACGCCCAACCTGGTGCCCGCACACTTCCATGGGGTGGCAACGGTGGTGAAGGGATGGTCATCGCCGACCTGGCGGGCGTTGCGAACTGGATCGCCAGCGACGGCCCGGTAGCGGCCACGCAGCGTTTCCCCGAGATCACACTTGCCGATCAACCGTTGCCACTCACGCGCGATGGCAATGACTGGGTCTACGATCTGACACCGGCACTGGGCGCGACCACTGCCTCCGGCACCGCTCTTCTCAGCAGAGAGCTGGATATACTGGCCACTGGCCCGAAACCGGTGACCATCTATGCGCCTCGTATTGAGTATGAACTCTAGTTCAATTTTTTATTATTTACATTATGTTATTTCAACAGGATACTGATAAATATATAATATCTATATTGATGTCAACATGAATAGTCGTTGCCGGCCCAGAGAAAATCGCACTCCTAACGCTGCCCAAACAGGACTGCTCTGAAGCCTGATAGAATCATTGCAAGCGTATCAGTCCGCATATCAACCGATGGAGCCGTGCAATGGAAGCCCTATTCAACTTTGCTGATGAACTAGGCCCCGCCAAGATCATCCATGTCACCGAACCGAGTGTCGGCCTGAAGGCGATTCTGGTGGTTGACAATGTCGCCAGGGGGCCATCGATTGGTGGTATTCGCATGGCGCCGGATGTCACCATTGAAGAGTGTGCCCGCCTCGCCCGTGCGATGACGATGAAAAATGCAGCCGCTGGGCTACCGCATGGTGGCGGCAAGGCGGTGGTGATCGCCGATCCCAAAATGGCCATTGCGGACAAGGAGTTGCTGATCCGTGCGTTGGCCAACAGCCTGCGCGATATCAGGGAGTACATTCTCGCCCCCGATATGGGCACCGATGAGACCTGCATGGCGTGGATTAAGGACGAGGTGGATCGTGTCGTCGGGCTGCCGCGCGAGGTCGGCGGAATCCCGCTGGATGAGATCGGGGCCACCGGCTGGGGTCTGAGTCACTGTGTTGATGTTGCGATCCGCTATTGTGATCTCGAGCTCGAAGGGGCTTGCTTTGTCATCCAGGGATTTGGGGCGGTCGGCCAGCACGCTGCCCGCTTCCTGTGTCAGAAAGGTGCGCTCTGTGTTGCCGTCGCCGATTCACGCGGTGCGATCCACAACCCTGACGGGCTTGATGTCGCGCAACTGATGTCACTCAAACGTGATGGCCATGCGGTCATCGATTATTCTGAAGGTGAAGTACTTGGGCGCGACGATGTGATCGGGGTCGAGTGCGATATCTGGATACCTGCGGCACGACCCGACGTGGTGCATGATGACAATGTCTCGCAGCTCAGGACTAAACTGGTCGTTCAGGGGGCCAATATCCCCTTTACACAGGGGGCTGAACAGTATCTTTATGACAGGGGCGTGCTCTGTGTGCCGGACTTCATCGCCAATGCGGGCGGCGTGATCTGCGCTGCCATGGAGTATCAGGGGGCGAGTGAGTCGGCTGCCCTGGCAGCCATCGCCGACAAGGTGAGCCGTAATACCGAACTGGTACTTAAACGTAGTCGAGACGAACAGATTCAGCCGCGTCAGGCTGCGGTCGAGATGGCAGGACAGCGCGTACGCAAGGCGATGAGCTTTCGCCGCTGGTCGATCATCTAAATTTCTATCACTTCCCCTGTGATATAAAGGGCTGAGAGGCAGGCGCGTTCATGACTGACAATCAGAGCTATTATCGAAGAGATGGGGAGCCGCCGCTGCTACAGGCGACGATCCCACAGCACTTTGCATCAATTGCACCGCGCTTTCCTGAACGTGAGGCGGTGGTCTCTGTGCCACAACAACGTCGCCTCAGTTATGCTGAATTGAGTGTTGAAGTTGATCTTGTCGCACGTGGTCTGCTTGGACTCGGGTTCGATAGAGGTGACCGCATTGGCATCTGGTCAACCAACAACATCGAATGGCTGCTGTTACAGTATGCAACCGCACGTATCGGCGTGATCCTCGTCAATATCAACCCCGCCTATCGCCCCGCTGAGCTCAGCTATGCACTCCAACGTTCTGAACTGCAGGGGCTGTTTATCATCCCTGCCTTTCGCCATAGTGATTACGTTGCGATGCTGGCGGCGTTGATCCCGGAGCTGGGTCAGCCGAATAACACTCGCCTGCAGAGTCAGCAATTCCCGCAGCTACGCCACATTGTTATTTTTGACCCCGTCGCGCCGCTGCAAACTGAGCGTGTTATGGAAGGCTTCACGACCTGGCAGGAGATGATCGAGCGAGGCGACACAGTAACAACAGCAACACTTGATGCGGTCGCTGCCCGTCTCGACTGTGCCGATGCGATCAACATTCAGTACACTTCAGGCACCACAGGTTTCCCCAGGGCAGTGGTATTAACCCACCACAACATCCTGAATAACGCCTATTTTTCAGCGTTGGCGATGCACTTCACCGAATTGGATCGACTCTGCGTACCGGTACCTTTCTACCACTGCTTTGGGATGGTGCTCGCTAACCTGCTCACACTCTCGGTCGGGGCATGCAATGTCATCGCCTGCGACCATTTCGATGCCGAGCAGGTGTTGAAGGCGATTGAGCAGGAGCAGTGCACCGCGTTACATGGAGTGCCAACCATGTTCATCGCCGAACTCGAACACCCCAACTTCGAGCGTTACGACCTGACCTCACTGCGTACCGGCATCATGGCCGGGGCTCCCTGCCCGCCTGAATTGATGCGGCAGGTGATGGAGAAGATGCACTGTCATGAGATCCTGATCGGTTACGGTGAGACCGAGGCGTCACCGCTAACCCATCTGACCACGCGCGATGATACGTTCGAACGACGCACCACAACGGTTGGGCGCAATCTGCCTCATCAGGAGGTGAAGGTAGTCGCTCTCGATGATGGCCATACTGTCGCCTTCGGTGAGCAAGGTGAGGTCTGTTTTCGCGGTTACCATATCATGCAGGGCTACTATGGCGATCCCGATGCGACGCACGCAGCAGTTGATGCTGACGGCTGGCTCCACTCTGGCGATCTTGGGACGATGGATAGTGATGGTTATCTGCGCATCACGGGACGTCTGAAAGAGATGATCATACGCGGGGGCGAAAATATCTACCCGCGTGAGATCGAGGAGCTGCTATTCAACCATCCCAAGGTCGCCGAGGTCGCTGTTTTTGGTGTACCAGATCAGTTCTACGGTGAAGAGATCATGGCGTGGATTGAGCTTCACAAATGCGAATCGGCAACCGAAACGGAGATGCGTGCTTATTGTCAAAAACATATCGCCCATTTCAAGATACCAAGGTATTTCCGATTTGTTGACGCTTTTCCGATGACAGTGACAGGAAAACTGCAAAAATTTCGTATGCGAGAGATGGCAATCAACGAGCTGAATGCGCTTAATACCTCCTAAGCTCAGCGCCAGATGTTATGACGAAAAAACGACATTGCCTACCCATTTATTTATTGTTAATCATGTAGTTATAATTTCAATCTCGTGACATTGGTTAGGCGCCTGTCAATCCCTGGTCACCTCAACACCCTCACTCAAAGGCTAGATGGAGAACGGTATTAACCGAAATTAAGGCGTTAAACGCATAATTAGCCGCACGGTTCTTTTAGTTACGTCAGTTTGGCCGATATAAAATTAAGACAAGGATCATGAGTTATGGAGTCGTCTTTTATGGAACTGTCACCCAAACAGCTTATTGATGATGTTAAGGGGCTGGTCTCGTTACCTGAGGCCTGCGTGCGCATCAACGAAATGGTCGATGACCCAAATAGTTCGGCTGACGATATCGGCAAAGTACTCTCTCAGGATCCTTCTCTGACCGTGCGAATATTGAAAATCGCAAACAGCCCTTTTTATGGTCTCTCAAATCAGGTTGAGACCGTTGCACGCGCGGTTGCTATCATGGGCACTAAGCAGCTGCGTGACATGGTTCTGGCCACCTCGGCGGCCAGAACCTTTGACGGTATTCCCAATAATCTTATTTCAATGAAGGAGTTCTGGTTCCATAATATCGCCTGCGGGATTGCATCACGGGTACTGGCAGAAAATCACTTGAAGGGCAAGGTCGATTCACTCTTTGTTGCAGGTCTACTGCATGACATCGGTCAGCTGGTGATGTTCAATAAACTGCCGGATCAATCCAGAGAGGTTTTAGTACAGACACTTGAGGCGAGTAGTAGTGAAGAGATGTACCATGCCGAAAAAAAGATTCTCGGTTTTACTCACTGTGATGTTGGCGTAGAGTTGGCGCGTGAGTGGCACCTGCCACCGCTTTATCAGGAGTGCATCGCGTTCCATCACTCACCATCTGAGGCAAAAGAATTTCCGCGGGAGGTTGCGCTGGTGCATATCGCCCAGGCAACTGCCTGCATGGTAGAAATAGACTCCATCGAAGAAGATGAGCTGAATGATGTCCACGAAGAGGCCTGGAAGCTTACCGGGCTGACCAGGAGTGACATCCCCCCGCAAATTGATCTGATACGGTCGCAAATTTCTGAAGTGATGAATACCTTTATGAACTGAGTTTAGTTACCAGACTCACTGTCGTTCAGCCCCTCGCCATTCTCTTTGCTTCTACCATCCTGTATCTGGAAAAGAGTGTTACCCCCATCCACAGTAATAACATCATCCCGAACGCGGTAAAGATAGCGGGTGCAGGATCATCGATACTACTCACCGAGCCTGCATAGGCGGTAATCAATGCATAAGGATACGATGCCAGCATCCACGCCAGTGCAAAACGTTTAACCGGCATGCGGGTGATGCCCGACATGCAGGCAGCTGTTTCTGGCATCATCGGGATCGCGCGCGAGATTAAAATCATAATAAAACCGTGGCGATGAAACAGGCGCCCCATCTCATCAATCTTCGCTTCGCACTTGACCATCTTTTGCAACATGGCGGGACCAAACAGGCGGCTAAGTGTATAACCGACGACGCCCGCTGCACTCAGGCCAATCATCGATGCCAGTGCGCCATTACCAAAACCGAGAAAGTAGCCTGAAAGCATACAGACGATCAGCGTCGGGATCGAAATAAGTAAATCTACAAACAGTAACAGCACGACAACAGCAGCGAGATATAGTGGCGATACCGTCTCTGCCAGCGCCAGCCATTCTTTAATATCATCGACTGTGATCAGACCGGTCAGTTTAATCACAATGAAGAGTGATGCAAAAAAACCTATCAGCAACACAAATAGTTTTATAAGATTTTTCATAACGCTCCCTGGTCCAGGCGCTCCATATCATCATTCTCGTTAGTCGACTTCTGGCGCAACAGCCCTTCTGCAGCAGGTGAAGAATCGGTCGACTCCTCGCTGCGAGCCTCTTCTTCCTCGAGAAAAAGGACCTCTTCTTTACTCTTCAGGGCGGGCTGCTCGACCGTTACCTCTTTTTCCTGAGGCTCAGTCGGCGTTCTGGCGCAGCCACTGACCGCTGCCAGAAGACAAAGTATAGTGACAACAGTGGACCATTTTATCAGCGGTGATCTCTTTTTAGTCATCTGTCACTTATCCTTTACTGTGGTTACTGATTTCAACACCAACGGCGGCAAGGTAGTCCGAGGTCAGTACATGATCGATTGCCCAGCGGAAGTCATTACCCTTATTAATCGCGCCGTGATTGAGTGGTTCATAATCAAGATTCAGAAAGCGTTTACTGATAGATGCCAGTGCGGTGATGAAATATTTTACATCATCGCCATTTTCCAGCAGTGAGCTAAAACGCAGACCATTGCGTGCAATAGTCCACTGGAACGGCTCTGCCTGCAACGCCTGTTTGCTATTGGTGATATAACTCGATGCCCTGAGGTAAGCAATGATCCCTGCATCCCTGTTTCGTTGAGCCTGAGGCACTGCGTTAAGGTGGCTGGCGAGGATATTATGCCGTGCCTTGTAGAGGTGGCTGGCACCGACGGCCTGCGCGGGATGCAGATGGTTATGTTGCTCGATCGCCGTCACACTCTGTTGATAGTGGCTGATCGCCTGCTGTTTACACTCATTCAGTTGATCCCGCATGCCGTTGTCGCGGTAAACCGGAATGCGGTCAAATTCGATATTACCCAGCAACCAGTGCAGGCGAGCCGTGCGTAGCAGTTCATCTTCGCGCTGGCACTGCTGCTGTAAAAAGAACTCCAGGTCCTGAATGTCTTTCTCTTTAGTGAGATGTTTTTTACATCTGAATAGATGGTTATAGAGTCGCATCAGACGATTCAGCGCTTCAGGGAATGGATCGGGAAAACACTCATCATGCAGTTGATTGATGAGCCTGGTGACATGACTACTGGGTTTTTTATGTGGCTCACGATAATGGCTATAGAGTGTCTTTTCATCCAGCCCCGCAGGTGAGCACTTTTCGATCTCAGTGAGAAAACGGTCCCAGGTCCAGCCCGGTTGCTGTTTTAGACGGTGGATTTTATTAAATACGGTGGTCACGCTGGAGTACGCCTTAGCACATTATTATTTAGACTGGAAGCCCATTTTAAGCTACATCCTGGCTAACGACCACACCTTTCCGCTTAATAAAATCCTCTATAGCGATCACAACCGTGGAGGTAACTAAATGAACTATTTAAATGGATATAACAGCCTGATAGTGGTGGCACTTGCCACAGTACTATTGACCGCCTGTGCCACAGCACCAGAAACTACCCCTTCCCCTGCAGTTACCAGTCAACCGACGGCTGAGAAGGGCTCTGGCTTTCACGATATGGAGGTGGCCGGCCTGATGCAGTCCAGAAAGAGAGCCGAAATGGAGCACTCCGCCATTGCACTTATCCCTGGCGAGCAGTATAGCGCCATCCATGATAACCGCCGGATAGCAGTGGCAGATGAACCGGTCAGCACCTTTAGTATCGATGTAGATACCGCCGCCTACGCCAATGTGCGGCGTTTTATCAACGGCGGACATCTCCCTCCCAAAGATGCGGTGCGTGTTGAAGAGATGATCAACTATTTTGATTACAGCTACGCCCCGCCAGCAGACGAAACAACGCCATTTAGCGTTACCACAGAGATTGGACCAACACCGTGGAATAGCGGCAGCTATCTGTTACATGTCGGAATCAAAGGGTATGAGCCTACAGTAGAAAAAGAGCAACCTCGTAATCTCGTCTTTCTGCTCGACGTCTCCGGCTCGATGAACTCAGCCAATAAACTGGGGTTGCTGAAAAAGTCCCTTCGCCTGCTGGTCAATCAGCTAACACCGCGGGATCGCGTTGCGATTGTGGTCTACGCAGGGGCATCCGGTGTGGTACTTGAGTCCACTCCCGGCAACAGACGTCACGAGATCATCGGTGCGATGGAGCGCCTTAGTGCAGGTGGTTCAACCAATGGAGGTGCCGGCATCGAACTCGCCTATGCAATTGCCCAGCAGCACTTTAACAAAAATGGTATCAACCGGGTCATCCTCGCGACCGATGGCGATTTCAATGTCGGCCCCTCGAGTACCGAGGCATTGAAGCAACTAATCAAGGAAAAAAAGCGCTCTGGTGTCGGGCTCACCATTCTCGGCTTTGGTATGGGCAACTACAACGACCAGATGCTGGAAAGTATCTCGAATGCCGGCGATGGCAATGCCGCCTATATCGACACCCTGCAGGAGGCGCAGAAGGTGCTGGTACATGAGATTGGCAGTACGTTAAACACGATTGCACGAGATACCAAAATACAGCTCGAATTTAACCCAGGTGTGGTGAGTAGCTACCGCCTGATTGGATATGAGAATCGTATGCTCCGCAATGAAGACTTTAAAAACGACCGTGTTGATGCCGGTGATGTCGGCGCTGGCCACACCGTTACGGCGATCTATGAGATCATATTGAATGAAGGTCTACGTTATACCAGAAAAGTTAAAACCACTGCGCTACAGTTTGATGATGAACTGGGTTTTCTCAAGATTCGTTACAAACGCCCCACTGCAAACAGCAGTATTGAGATGCAGCATGCGATTCTAAAAGAGGATAGTTTTCTACAGCTCGACCACACCTCGGGTAACTTTCGTTTCGCCGCAGCCGTAGCAGCTTTTGGCCAACGACTGCGCAACAGCGAACAGCCTGGCGATTATTCATACCCGGAGATTGCGGCGCTGGCACAGCAGAGCCGTGGCAGTGATCCGTATGGTTATCGCGCAGAGTTTATTCAGTTAGTGAATCTGGCAGGGGGGTTGCGCTAGCAGGGTGAAAATCACAGAGGCCAGGGGGGCAGAAAATGGCGCTGCTCTATCCCTGGCCTCCTTTATCCATTGTTCAGAGTGACAGCTTTTCCTGAAATTCGGCCATCCGCACGTCGGCACGAAAATCCTGTCTCAAGCGTAACGCAAGTAGTTCCATCGCTTCGGGTTCGCCATGAACCAGCACCACGCGCGGGCGATTTTTGAAATGACCATACCACTCTATCAACCCCTGTTGATCGGCATGGGCGGAGAGCCCACCAACGGTATGTACCTGCGCCTTAACATTCACCGTCTCTCCCCACAGGCGAATGCGTGGGGCGCCATCGACCAGCGCCCTGCCCAGTGTCCCTTTTGCCTGAAAGCCGACAATCAACAGATGAGACTCTTCGCGCCACACGTTATGTTTCAGGTGATGTTTGATACGCCCACCACTGCACATACCACTGCCGGCAATGATGATTGCCCCCGAGCGAATCTGATTTATCATCATTGAGTCATCACTGCGCCGTGAGAGATGCAGATTGGGCAGATCGAACAACGCGCCGTGTTGCTGCTCAAACTCACGTGCGTGGTGATCGTATATCCTCGCGTGTCGCTGATAGACCTCGGTCGCCTCAATCCCCATCGGGCTGTCGAGAAAAAGCTGCCACGCCCCCAGTCCCCACTCATCGAAATAACGGTTGAATATATATAGCAGCTCCTGAGTGCGCCCCACCGTAAAGGCGGGGATCAACACATTGCCTCGTCCTGTGCGCACACTGGAGAGGATCTCCCCCACCTCCTGCCACGTCTCATCCCAGGGGCGGTGCAGCCGGTCACCATAGGTGCTCTCCATCACCACCAGGTCTGCGTCAGTGAGTACTTCAGGGTCATGCAGGATCGGCGCACCGCAATGGCCAAGGTCGCCGCTGAAGACAATTTTTTTCGTTTGCCCCTGTTCGGTAACCGTCAGTTCAACAATGGCAGAACCGAGGATGTGGCCAGCATCATGCAGCGTCAACACTAGCCCGGGCAGGATCTCTTCGCATTGGTGGTAGTCGAGTGCCCTGAACTGTTTTTGAGTAGCACGTGCATCGTCACGACTATAGAGTGGTTCGAGCAGTGGCAATCCCTTGCGTTCACGCTTGCGGTTCTGAAACTCTACTTCCTTTTCGTTAAGGTAGGCGGAGTCCTCCAGCATGATGGCGCAGAGATCGACGGTAGCGCGATGAGTATAGATCGGTCCATCATATCCACGCCGTACCAGCAGTGGTAAACGCCCTGAGTGATCGATATGGGCGTGGGTCAATACAACAGCATCGATCTTAGCAGGCGTAAACAGAAAAGGGTCGGCATTCTTTTTTTCGTGTTCGAACCCACCCTGAATCAATCCGCATTCTACCAGCAGTCGATAGTTGCCGATGTGCAACAGATAACAGGAACCGGTGACTTCTCGGGTTGCGCCAAGAAACTCAATCTCCATCCGCCACCCTTTGTCTATTTGTAGCGATACTACGAATGACTATCAGACCGGCAGGTGTTGTGGCAGGCGCTGTCGTATCCCTGCAACATCGTGTTGCACCAGATTTTTGTCGATCTCCAGCGCCACCCTCTTCAGCACGTTATCGTCGATTTCCGAGCGTAGGTGCCCGAGAAATTCGGGGGCTGAAACGATCACCAGTTTAGAAAATCCCCCTTTATCATGATGCGCTTCAAGGTAGGATGCTATCTCCCTGGCAAAAAGTGTCGCCTCCTGCTTTTGAGGGGTCCTCATTGCATGCCTTCCTTCACCACCACTATCGAAACTGCGCCCCGGTCGGTCACTGTTGAGATCGGTCTCATGCAGGCGACTTTCTGGGTGTGCCAGGTCATCGATTTCGACCAGGACATCGCTAGCAGACGCCACAGAAAACAGCCTTGCGCGGCTGCTATCGGCAACCAGTATCCATGTACATGTCATAATAGATAGACCTCCACTCTGTTGTAACTACTACGTCTTCAGCTTATACCCATTGCACACTCAAAGCCAGCAGCTCCACACTGCTATTCATGCAGTTGTAACATCCGGTGAGAGATAGACATCCTGTATCGCATGCAGCAGCGCTATCCCTTCCGTCATCGGTTTCTGAAATGCCTTGCGTCCCGATATCAGCCCCATTCCCCCGGCACGTTTGTTGATCACGGCCGTGCGCACCGCCTGTTGCAGGTCATTGTCACCGGAGGCGCCGCCGGAGTTGATCATGCCGACGCGTCCCATATAGCAGTTGGCTACCTGGTAACGTACCAGGTCGACAGGGTGATCGCTCGTCAGTTCCTCATAGAGCTTTTTGTGGGTCTTGCCAAACTGAAGCGCAGTGAAGCCTCCGTTGGTTTGCGCCTGTTTCTGCTTGATGATGTCGGCATCGATGGTCGCTGCCAGATGGTTGGCCTGTCCCGTCAGATCGGCCGCGACATGATAGTCTGTCTCCTCATTTTTGAAGGCACTGTTGCGCAGGTAGGCCCATAGCACTGTCACCATTCCCAGCTCGTGGGCGCGTTCGAAGGCGCTGGAAACCTCGATGATCTGGCGACGGGACTCCGGCGCGCCATAATAGACTGTCGCACCCACAGCGGCGGCACCCATATCGAAGGCCTGTTCGACACTGGCAAACATGGTTTGATCGTAGCTGTTGGGATAAGTAAGTAATTCGTTGTGATTCAGCTTCACAATAAACGGGATTCTGTGCACATACTTACGAGCCACTGCATTCAGAACTCCCAGCGTAGAGACCACCGCATTACACCCCCCTTCCATCGCCAGCTCGACAATCCCGGCGGGATCGAAATAGGCGGGGTTTGGCGCAAAAGAGGCGCCGGCTGAGTGTTCGACCCCCTGGTCGACAGGCAGAATGGAGAGATAACCGCTATCTGCCAGGCGGCCATGGCGATAAAGGGCCTGTAGATTACGCAATACCCCCGGCTTGCGCTGCTTCTGCGCAACAACTCGATCGACAAAATCATTGCCCGGCAGGTGTAATGCTTCCTTTGGAATCGTAGTACATCGATGCTCAAGCAGCGAGTGGGCCTCGTCACCCAGTAACCCAACTATATCTGTCATCATCTATCCTCCTGAAAATTTCGGCGATGTTATTCGTACCTAATTCAGACCATAGTTCCTTAACTGCTCCACTGCCATTCTATCTCATTATCGAGCACCCCCATAGAGAACAATGCCCGAGATACGAAGCAACACACAACCCGTGAACTTCACGGGAACCTCTCTTCATATGCATCTGAGTAAAGCTAATCAATGTACTACCGAAGCCCATCGCTGTATCCATGTCTATGTTGTAGATCACCCTTTTCGGTGCTGTGTACCTGATCGGGCATCCATATGAAATGGTAGACAACGCGCACTCTTTTTGATCTTTTTTTCTTTAAAGGTTGATCTCATGGAAGCTTCATATAAGGCGCTTGCATTTATCAAAAATTAGGCATACGCTTAATAAAACACTATAAATAAAGGGGTATTTTTAAAGTAGCATTAAATCGATAGAGCAGTTTAATCTCAAGGAGGACTTCCCATGGCTTTCATTTTCCGTGGTTCATTATGTGCCAGTGTCTGTGCAGATTGCACACTTCCCCTGTCCAGTGTCCAGGTCAGACTGTACCGCGCCAGGGATGCAAACCTCACCGCGGCTGCGCCGAAATTGACCCAGCGGATTCTCAGCGATGAAGAGGTCGCTGCAAAAGCAGAGCGACTCATCGGCGAGGCCTATACGTCCGCCGATGGAGGATACGAGGTCACTGTCGACGAATCGAATTATGATGGGGGGGCCGTCGAGATCGATATCCGTATCGTCGCCGCGAGCCTGTCCAGCCGCAAGGAACTTGAAGGCACCCTCCAGGTTTCTCTCACCGTGCTACAGCCGAGCTGGCGACAGCGTGAGCAGGGGTATATCTCTGTCTGGGATCACTGCCTGTCACAACGGTTCTGGTGTCAGCTACTGGAAAAACTGGATCTCTGGATAATCTGCGGGCAGGTCACCGATTGTGAAACGCAGCAGCCGGTAACCGGTGTCAAGGTCGAGGCGTATGATGCAGACTGGTTACAGGACGATTATCTGGGTGTCGCGACCACCGTTGGTGGCGGGCAGTTCCATATCTGGTACACCCGTGCCGATTTCGAGACGACAATTTTTCCCGCGATAGATATCGAGCTGTTCGGTGGACCCGATCTCTATTTCATCGTTCGTACCCCTGGCGGCATCGTCTTGCTTGAAGAGACGCAGAGTGATGGCCGCGCAAGCGGTCGGGAGGATGTCGGCCACTGCTTCTGCGTGAATCTGTGCGTTGAGGAGCCGGTTGCTCCATTTGAAAACCCCTATTTCTATCAGGTTGGCGACTTCAATATCGCGGCAGATATCGACACCATCACAGGCCTGACCCTGCATAGTAAAGGGAGCCATGCGGGACCGAACTACGGCTTTTTCAGCACAGTAAAACTAAAAGGCTACTGCCCCAAGACGCTGCCAATCGATCCCAGCAAGGTGATGCACTACCGCTTCCTTTATATTGATCCGGCGGCCCCGGCGGTTGAAGTACCGATTACCGGTACCCTGGTCGGTGCCGGTACACAGGAGGTGGTGGTCGGCGCAAGAGTGGTGCCGTGGGATCAGTTCGATACGGGGCTGACGGACACTTACCAGGATATCGTGATCCGCGGTAGTGGCACGGCATCCACTCCCGACGTGCCCCCCCCCTTCCCTGGCCCACCACCTCACGGGCCAATTCCACCGCATATCCTGATCCCCGATGCAGATGGCTGGGTACGGGTCGACCAACTCGCGGTGGACAACGGTTTTCAGGGGTCATTGATGCGTTTCCGCACCACGAAGGCCTTTGCCGACGGCTCACCCGTCGATGCCGGTGACACGGCGGGTGACCCACCGGGGACACCGCGCAACGGCCGTGTGGTAACCATCATCTTCGAGACGGCAACAGATCCAGCGGACCCGTTGACCTATGACCGGCAGCTGCTGGAAGGAAAGATCTATGTTAATAACTGGCGGGAGATGCGTCTGTTAGACCTGCAACAGTTTGTGATCGGCGTATCGGGAAGCTGTACTCCGATCACCAACGACGTCAACATCAACTACACGGTGGATCACGAACTGCTCCATTCCTGGGGGCTTAATATCGTCTCCGCTGCCAGCCCTACGCTTCCACCATTGCCGAGTGGCACCGGCCCGCGTGGTGCCAACTCAGGCATACCGGGCTTTCATATCGACGTCAGCGACACCACCAACTGGCCGAGCTGTTCCTATACGGTGATCCTGACGGCGCGTCGTTCGTTGACGACAGGCGAAATAGATGATGATGCGGATGATACCAGAGTGACTTTCTGTAAATAAACTGCTCCAGGGGATGACTATCGGTGGATAGTCATCCCCGACTACATCGGCAATTGACGTTGCGACCACGTGGAAGGAGCTTGTTGATAATTTTGTTCAGCACACCACGCCTCAATCGCTTCGCGTGACGCTTGCGGCATCTCCGTCAACAACCAGTGATTCGCATCGAACACCTTCAGGTTGAATTCAGGCAGTACAGTCAGATGTTGCATCAGTTTATTCTGGTCACTGAGCTGTTCACCTTTCGATAACAGCACCAGCACCGGCAGGGCCAATGTGTCGAGAGGTGGTAGCGGGCGCAGTAACTCAAACCAGTCCTGAAGGTAGCAGGTCGTGGAAACATACTTCAAATCAGCAAATGGACGGGCGTAGTGTTGTGCAATATCGGTTTGCGGATTAGCGAGCATCAACGCTCGCATATGGCGGTCGAGTTCGTAGAGGTCTCGCTGTGGAATATAACGTCGATAAACCCCGAGGCGATTGGCGAGCCGAACCAGTGGGATCAGCAGCCTTAATAATAACTTCGTCCCTTCAACCCGCACGACGCCCGCTCGCAGTGCAGTGGGCAACAGTGGCTCAATCAATACCAGCCCCTTCGTCAGCTGCGGATAGCGTTGCGCAAAGTGGATTGCCGTCTGTGCGCCCAGGCTATGGCCGATCACGACCGCCTCATCATACCCCTCATGTTTTAGCAGTGCGTGAATATCATCAATCCAGATCGCATGGCTCTGGCGGCAACGGGTAATCGACGCACCATGACCACGCAGATCAACCGCAAGCAGATCCCAGTCAGGTTCAAGACCGCAATGTTCAATAAACTCAGACCAGCGGCTCGAGTTGCTTGCCAGGCCGTGGATCATGATGACGACAGTCGTGCTGTTGCCGCGTCGTTGCCTGCAATAAGCGAGTAAGGCGCCGTTATGGTCAAACGTTTTTTGCGCAACGGTCGTCACATTCAAGAGTACCTGTCAGGTCAATGCGTCATTATAGAGTATCTCATATCAACACAACGATGCCAGATGAAGGAAGAGATCGCCAAAAGCCAGCAGCTGGCTCATAATAGAGTCATTAATTATTTGATACCACGAGCACGCATGCCAAACAATAAAATTTATTTGAAAAATCTCGATAAGGGAGTCACTAAGGGGCTGCTTACAGAGCACTTTTCGAAATATGGCGAGATCACTGAAGTCAACCTACCTCACGATAAGAAAAGCAGGTCGCCAAAAGGCTATGCCTTTATCTCCTTTGCTATAGAGGCCTCAGTGGAAAATGCGCTAACTGAAGACGGCAAGCCATTTCTGGATCGAGAGATCACGGTACAGATCGCCACTGAGAAACGCCAAAAGAAAACAGGACTATGACCAATAACGAAATCATCAAAAAACTGCGTATCGCGCTAGATCTCAAAGAGGTCGACATCGTTGAGATCTTTAAACTTGCCGGTTATGCGATTAAAAAATCTGAACTGTCAGGCATCTTTCGCAAGCGGGAAAACAAAAACTTCAAAGAGTGCAGTGACCTGTTACTCAACCATTTTCTAAATGGTTACATTATCTATAAACGGGGTGTTAAAGAAGCAGAGCCCAAAGCCAAACCGGTATCAAAGTCAGAATCTGAATAAATCCCTCACCAGAAGCCTGCGCTTACCTGCTTCTATTTCAGCTTAGACCTGAGGTCGGCAAACGGATTATACGTCGCCGCCCCACCCTTACTGCTATCGGTAGCGATATTGCCCTGCTGTGCCTCTAGTTGACGCTGGTGCTCGTTGTCGTGGCAGTAGATACACAACAGTTCCCAGTTACTGCCATCGAGAGGATTGTTGTCGTGGTTGTGGTCACGATGGTGTACCGTCAACTCCTGCAGGTTGGTGCGATCAAACTCGCGGCAGCAGCGCCCGCAGATATGCGGATACATCTTAAGTGCTTTTTCACGATACCCCTGGTCGCTCTTTTCACGCGCACGACGAGACTCGGCGACGACCTGGTTTAACTTCTCTTCATCCAGTTTTGCCATGTTGCCCTCCGCACTGTTGGTTGAGGAACCTCAGATTAAGTCATGAACAGTCATCTTGAGTCCAGTATATCCAGCTTCTTCACTGCGATGCTTTGCAATAGCCCCGCTACGCTGCTGTGTCCCCTGGATAAAATACGTGCGATTCGCACCTCGAATTTGAATATTTGTGAATCACAATCTTTTTTGCCCAGGTTTAATCAGAGGTTCCTTAATTAGTCGCCCCTTAACAATCAACTAACCTACTGATAAAAAACAAGAAACCAGCCCAAATGTAGTACTCATTTCGACCGGATAAGTTATAATACGAGCACGGTTTCCGGTCGAAATGGTGAACAAAATGCTTACCAGTAGCTCTGAT
>Ga0316207_10000933_pt1 | contig 40553 bp, 32 predicted proteins | sample 6weekpyrite_MG_FD_204943 | JGI IMG/M metagenome (GOLD analysis project Ga0316207, IMG submission 204943) | Microbial mat bacterial communities from mineral coupon in-situ incubated in ocean water Damariscotta River, Maine, United States -... | ecosystem: Environmental > Aquatic > Marine >... | reverse complement strand
GCCGGTTATTAATATAACTTGAGGATTTAATTCTGAAGACAGGCCCAGTGCAATGGCAGCCGGAAAAATCGCTAGTATAAAAGCCCATAGTTTAGCGGTTGCCCCATCGGGACCTTTGTCGTGGTGACTATGACGAATGAGTTTAGGTGCATTGGCCTGTACAATACCATAACCAATAATCCAGATAGCAAGAAAACCCCCAACCTGCATAAAGCTCCATTGAAAAACAGAATGAAGATAAACGGGCAGGGCAACAACAAACCAGACATCACGGGAACCGAAGAGAAAAAAACGTGCAGCTGATAACCAGTTAATTGCTGGTGTTTTAGAAAATACCTGGGTAAATTTTGCTTTGCTCTTAGATTTTCCCAAACCTGCTGGCAGCATAATTATCGATGCAATTAATACAATAAACAAACTACCAGATAAAATCGCTAACGCGCCTCTAAATTCAAACCATTGCAACAGTAATGCACCGAGAAAAAAACCTGTACCTTTAAGCGCATTTTTTGAACCTGTTAATACAGCGACCCATTTAAATAAGGTTGATTCACTATTATTCTTACTATTTTCTGGTAAGAGAGTTTTAACACTAGCTTTGGCCGACATTTTATTTAAGTCTTTGGCAACACCAGATAAGGCCTGGGCAAACATGACATAAGCAACACTTAACCAGGCTTCCGGCACCATTAATAATGCTAGTGCTAGAACCTGTAAACCCATACCAATATGCATGGTCAGATTTAAACCAATACGCGAACCTAACCATCCACCTACTAGATTAGTAACAATGCCAAAAAATTCATAAAATAGAAACAACATGGCGACTTCAAAAGCCGTGTAGCCAAGTAGGTGAAAATACAACACAACCAACATGCGAATGGCACCGTCGGTAATGGTAAACGCCCAGTAGCCGCCGGTTACAATTAAATAATTGCGTAATGCAGAGGTCATGTTATTTCATTACCTGTATTTTATAAATCTTTTGCAATAAATGCGGCCAGCTCCATCATACGATTTACATAACCCCATTCATTATCATACCAGGCATAAATTTTTACCTGGGTATCATTTATAACCATAGTAGAGAGTGCATCAATAATACTTGAATGAGGGTCATTCACGTAGTCAACTGAAACTAGTGGACGTTCTTCATATCCTAAAATCCCTTTTAACTCATTCTCTGCAGCCTGTTTAAACAAGTCGTTAATTTCTTCAATAGAAGTTTTACGCTTTGCTTCAAAAACAAAATCGGTTAACGAGGCATTTAGTAAAGGTACGCGTACCGCATGTCCATTAAGCCGACCACTTAGTTCAGGAAAAATTTTAGTAATGGCTTTTGCTGAACCGGTGGATGTGGGGATTAATGATTCACCACAGGCACGTGCTCGGCGTAAATCTTTATGGCCTTTATCAACAATTGTTTGAGTGTTGGTGATGTCATGTATGGTTGTCATGCAGCCGTGTTTAATACCGATGTGCTCATTCATGACTTTAACTACAGGTGCCAGGCAATTTGTAGTGCAGGATGCTGCAGTAATAATATTATGTTTCTCCGCATCATATTCCTGATGATTAATGCCATAGACAATATTGATGGCAGGATCAGGAACTGGTGCTGACACTAATACTTTTTTTATACCCTGATCAAAATAACATTGTAAGTCTGCTTCAGTTTTAAACTTACCTGTGCATTCAATTACCAGATCTATGCCCATACCAACCCAATCAATATCTGCCGGATTATTCTCACTTGAATACGTAACTTTTTTACCATCAAGTAATATATGAGACTCATCATATATGGGTTCACGTCCCCAACGACCATGTACAGAATCAAATTCCAGTAAATGGGCCATGGCGGCACTATCACCGGAAATTTCATTTACATGAACGATTTCATATGCGGGATTATCCCAGCCTGCACGAAAGCCTAAACGGCCCATACGACCTAAACCGTTGATACCGACTCGTATTGGCATAATTAACTCCTGATGAATTTTTTAAATATTAGAAATCACTGCTTTCCCGTTAACCACACTCTGTATGGATTAAACATAAATTTATTTCTTTTAACGGGACATTTGCAGTGATTAGAAATAACTTGTTAATGGAACTTAAAGCCTGTTATGAACAACACTCAAGACCAGGTCGATCTGCCATGGTTTTCAGCATTTTCTGATCCGATATAAAAGGCTCCGTTTTACGTATGCCATTCAGGGTGGTCTGTAATATATCCAGCGCCCAGGCCTGCATCTGTGAATTAATACGGTAGTACATCCAGGTGCCGTTGCGACGCGCTACCAGCACACCAGCCTCACGTAAATGGGCAAGATGACGGGATATTTTGGGCTGCGACAGATTAAGGGTATGGGTTAGTTCACAAACACATAACTCACCATTTGCCTGCATCAACATCAGGCAGCGTAGGCGAGTACTGTCTGACAGCATTTTGAAAAAAGTATCAGTCTCATTAAGCATGGATGTAATATACGGATATGCATATATATGGTCAAGCATATATTAGTATTAAATGATTTTATTCGGTAATAACCCTATTAGTGGCTAACAGGGTCTCTACAATAGGGCATTTCTGGTTCTCTTTGCCTGAATGACAGGTGTTGATCAACTGGGTGAGTGTATCTTGCAGAGCCTGTAAGTCATGAATTTGCTTTTGAATTTTTTCACGCTTTTTCTCCGCACTAATACGCACATCACGGCAATTTCCATCACCAAGTGCAAGCAAATCGGCAATTTCTTTTAAATTAAAACCTAATTTCTGCGCACGCTTGATAAACATGATGCGCTCAACTGTCTGCTTAGTATATTTACGAAACCCATGCTCAGGCTTTCTGGGTTCAATAATCAGACCAATACGCTGGTAATAACGTACGGACTCAACATTGATACCAACGGCTGTGGCAAGTTGTCCAATCGTTAATTCTGGCTCCGGTTTTGTGTCGCTATGTGCATTCATTTATGAAACCTTACTTGACTCTGTACATGGGTACGGTGCTTATACTCATTGTATCAGAACTTAATTGAGGACTAAAAATGCAGTGGATTAACAGACTCTTTGATAAAACAGGTGCGTTAGGTGCATTTGTGGCTGCTATTGGATGCGCCTCCTGTTTTCCTGCTTTAGGGTCACTGGGCACAGCACTGGGTATGGGATTCCTGGCTCAGTATGAAGGGGTATTTATCAATACTTTGTTACCTGTTTTTGCAGCTATCGCTCTTAGCGCTAATCTACTTGCCTTTTTCTTTCATAAAATCTGGCTGCGTACCATTTTAGGTATTGCAGGTCCTACCATGGTGCTATTAACAATGTATCCATTATGGACGTACGACTGGAGTACTTATTTACTTTATAGCGGAATTGCATTGATGTTGGCTGTTTCTCTATGGGATATTTTGTCACCACCTGTACGGAAATGTAAATCTAACAATCAGGGTCGGGTGTAACCATGAGCAGTATTTTAATGACAGGAGAAGCTTATGTCTGAATGTTGCGTAACAGATGTACAGGATAAGCAAAAATCAGTAAAACTTGAATGCCCTGTATGTTATATAAAAAGTCTTAGTGTTCAATTAAAAACAATGTTACATCACATTAAAAATCCCTGGGCACAAACTTTAATCGATAAAGAATATTATTTTTGCAGCAACCCAGATTGTAATGTTGTTTACTTTACAGAGAGTGCTGTCGCTTTCAATAAATCAGATATCAGGTCACCTGTTGATATTAAAGAACAGAATGCAGAGGCCTTAATCTGTTTTTGCTTTGGTATTAATAAAGGACAGGCAGAATCAAATAAGGCTGCCAGGGATTTTGTTATCAAACAGACAAAAAATTCGTTATGTTCTTGTGATACAGCAAACCCTTCGGGTAGATGTTGTTTAAAAGATTTTCCAAAACATAAATAAAATTTAAATGAATTTTTCAAAGGTATGAAAAATTCCCGTTTAAGGAAAATAAACCAAAGGGAATACAGAGAAATATAATCAGGCATTATTCTTTATATGAGTGATAATAAAAGACAATCATTAAACATAGTTATTACGTATAGGAATAAATGATATGCAATTTGCGGATATTATAAGTCAGTTTAGAACGGAGTAGGATAGAGTGCATCACTAACGGGTAAACCAATTTAGGATGACACTATGAACCAGGAAATAGAACAACAACGTGTTGATCAAAATGAAATACGTACTCACCAGATATTAGTCCTGACTGGCTTGATGACAGGATTTATCACTGACCGATGGGAATGGGTTGCAATTCAGGCAGCTGTATTTCTAATCGCCTTTCTATTACCCACACTGAATCCCTATGTATTGATATACAGGGGTGTGTTAAAGCCCCTGGGGATAGTTAAATCTGATGTCAGGATCGATGTTCCCCAGGCCCATCGTTTTGCTATGGCTATTGGTTTTTTAGTGACAGCTAGCTCCAGCTATTTGCTCTATAACGGTAGTACTATGGCAGGCTGGGGATTAGTTTGGCTGGTTTTAATTCTAGGCGTTGTAGCGCTTGCGGGTTGGTGTGCAGGTTGTTTTTCATACTACATGCTAAACCGCCTTGGACTTGGTGGTTTTTTCAAATATGCTTACATTACCGGTATTTTTCCCGGAGTTCGGCCAGGTAAACAGGCTAAATAATTCGTCCACACCTAAAAGGCTAAACTAATGTTATATCGAACCTTTATCGCCATAACGACCATCGGTATTATAATTTTACTAATTAAACTCTTTCGTGTTTGGCAACATCGAGCAGCACAGCACACAGCCTCCGCTCTTAATACCCAAAGAGAGAGCCAGATAATCTACTTCTCTTCTAAGGCTTGTTCCCAGTGTTCAGGGCAGGAGAGAATACTCAACCAGGTAATTAATGAATCTGAATTCGGAAGTGTTGCACTGAAAAAATACGCCATTGAAAACGATGCGGAACTTGCTCAACAATGGGGCGTAACGACATTACCTACAACAATTCTGTTATCAAATATTGGGGTAGTCAGGCGAATTAATAATGGTTTGATCTCAGCATCAACTTTGATCACACAACTACGTGAGTTAAAAACAAATTAATCAGAAGATTTATAATGAGCAGGTTAAATTATTAATTAAACTACTTACACTACTTACACTGGAGATATGCTATGACTATAGATAAAGATAAAAATGGAGCATCGGTAAAATTCCCTCCACCAGTTGTATTCATACTGTTTATGCTTCTCGCATTAGGTATACATAATTATCAGGCCATAGAAGTTAGCAATATGCCAATTTTAATTTATATGGGCTCTTTTTTTATACCCCTGGGAATTACAATCTTATTGATAGCCTCAATTGCATTTAAGCGTGCTAAAACTAATATTAAACCCTGGAAACCATCTACACAAATTATATCATCCGGTTTATATGCGTATTCTCGTAATCCTATTTACCTTGCATTTTGCATAGTTACGATCGGTATAGGCCTGATTGTTAATAGTCTATGGGTAACATTGAGCTTTATACCCTCTATAGTCGTCATATTCTTCATAGCTATAAAAAAAGAAGAAATATATCTAGAAAATAAATTTGGCCAAGACTATCTGGCATACAAAGAAAAAGTCAGACGTTGGATTTAATGGCATTATAACTAGCTCACTTAAATAAAAAACGCCTATGGAAACTCACTTCATTAAATTAAATTGGTACCGACTTGTAATATAAAGAAATTACTAAATTGTAGTCTATGTCCCATGTAGTTTGAATATTATTATTGATGTTATAAATTTTTGTCATAAAAATGCAAACTAAATTTCGTAGATTCTAAAATTCTATCAATTAATACCCTAATATATTGAGTTGGGTATACACGCCTAAGATCTTCAATGGCATGGAAGTGGGTGTCAGGATATAAAGGATGCTACATATAATTATATGGCAGCAATTCAAGGTTGCTTAAACATAAATTTGTTTGTTTATTTTATACAGAGACAAGATCAAATAATCGCTTCAACTTCTGTTTCTAATCCTTCGAGTATGAGCTAGTTATGCGATGCAGGAATAATCATAGCTGGTCAATTGATTTTATGAATGACTGTTTTTTTGGGGTTGACGATTTCACACATTTAACGTGCTTGATGACTTCAATCGAGAAGCTTTGGCCATTGAAATTGACCTGAGCCTACTATCTCTTCGCGTCATCAGGGTGCTGGTACGTTTTATTGCATGACAGGATTATCCAATGCAGCTACGTATGGATGATGGGTTAGAATTTATTTCAACGATACTAGCCGAATGGGCAGATGAGCATGATATTCATTTAGAATTGTTGAACCAGGTACACCCATGCAGAACCCATATGTAGAGTGCTTTAATCGCACTTACCGAGGTGGGATACTCAACATGTAAGTTTTCACAACATTGAATCCAGCCAGAGAATTAACTAACGAATGGATGAAGCAATACAACGATGAAAAACCGCATAACTCGCTGAATGATCTAATCCAGTGAAATATTAGTATTTTATAATAAACCGATAAACTCTATTTTAATATGTAACTAAATTTACACTTTACACCAATCGACATATTTCTATCGGGATTGTGATGGAACATACTTGATTGGTAGCACAGCACTTATGTTAAATAATTGTGACAGATCAAACAAAGGGAATAATTCCTATAGAATAAAAATACAAATAATCATCTAATGCGCCAAGTTAAAAAATTGAATATAAATAAATAACGAATTTGGGGTGCAGATGGAAGCAAGATCTACTGGGACTAAACTGGGCCCTAATTTTATGTATGGCGATGGTGTTTGGTTGGTTTCTGAAAATAATGAAAAATATTTTGACGCCACATCCGGTAGTGGAGCTATTAGTCTGGGACACCAGAATCCAGCAATTATCGACAAGTGTCAGAATCAACTCATGAGTTTAACTCACACTGGTTGTAAACTTGGCTCTGTAACTCGTCATGATCTAGCATGTAAAATCGCAGAAATTACTCCATTCAAAAACGCAAATGTCCTGTTCAGTGTAATTGGAACTGAAGCTGTCGAAACGGCATTTAAGGTAGCTCGTGCCTATACAGGAAGGAAGCATATTGCAGGTTTAGAGTATGCATTTCACGGTAAAAGCCATGCCGCTTTGAATATCACCTGGCGTGAATATTTTAAAAAATATTCTTACATATCTTCGGATGATAGTTGCATTGTTCCTGCTGTACCGCTTGAAACTGAGCAGCAAGTAGCGGATGCGTTGTCTGAATTTGAAAACATTCTTAAAAATAAAGAAATTGAAGGAAAGCTGCCAGCGGCCCTTATCTTTGAGCCTGTTCAAGTTACCGAAGGTGTAAAAATATTTCCTGTTAAATATCACGATGGTTTAATAAAAATATCAAGGCAGTTTGGTGTTCTAACGATTATTGATGAGATATATACAGGTTTTGGTAGATGTGGCCGATTATTTTACTGTAATTATTTATCAGAAACACCAGATATATTACTTCTCGGAAAATCACTAGGTAATGGAATGCCTATATCCTTAGTTGTAGGCGAAAAAACGATAATTAACTCCCTTGAATCGGGTGTGCAAACGTCAACATATTCTGGAAGTCCACTGGCATGTGCCGCTGCAAATGAAGTGATAAAACAAGTGATTAATAATTCACACTGGGAAACGGCTGAAAAACACGGCAAAGAACTATTTCGACACATTAGTAATTTGATGAAGGTGCACAAATTAGGTTCCGGTGTGAGACAGATAGGGCTGTTAGTTGGATTTGACCTAGAAAAGGATAATTTTGAATCTAAGAAAATACTTGAGAAATTTATACAAATTGCACTTGATAAAAAAATATTGCTATTTGGCGGTGGTGTGCACGGTAATACTGTGAAATTGGTGCCACCAATTACAATGACTGGAAATGATCTTGTCTTTTTGAAAGATACATTAGAGTCAGTTTTTCAATGTCTAGTTGAAGAGTTAAATCAATGAGTTACCTTAGTTTACAGGAGGTTGTTCTCGATAACAGCCTTTGTGCTGGTTGTGGTGCATGTAGTTTGGTGTGTCCCGATCAAATTATAGAATACGACAAAGATAAAATAATCCCAGTATTTAAAGAAAGCGCCGAAACATGCAAGAGTTGTAATGCTTGTGTTGATGTGTGTCCTGGTAAGGAAACTGATTCACCTAAACATGAACTTAAAATGTTTGGGCGAGTAAGATCAGAAGATGAGCGCTGGATGGGAATATTTCAGCGGGTATACGGTGGCAGATCTACTGATCCCGAAACTTTCGACATGTCCGCCAGTGGCGGTAGTGCGACATCATTATTGCACTCGGCAATGGAGTATATGAAGGCTGATGTGGCCCTTGTAATGGGGCGGGATGAAGAAAAGCCCTGGAGATCAGCCCCAGTTCTTGTGCGAGATCCTAAAAAATTAAAAGAGCACAGTCAATCGACATATCAATTAGCACCTTACTTGTCTCGCTTAAGAGAAGTGTATGAGAAAGATCCAGATGCAAAAATTGTTATGTCGGGTATCGCATGTATTATACAAGCAGTACGAAAACTGCAAAGTCTCGATACTGAAGTAGGTCGCTGGGCAAAATCACAAATTGTTTTTGTTGTCGAGGTTGGGTGTTCATCTAACACGTTACCATGTGGCACTGAGTCATTAATAAAAGAAACATTGGGTATACCAATAAAGATCGTCACAAATGTTCGTTATCGCGACGGGGATTACCCTGGTCAAATAGCCGTTACTACAAAAGAGGGAGACAAATATGGTGTTCCTTTCTGGAAGGCTGTCAGGCACTTTAAAGATAATAAAACATTTCGATGTTTATCGTGTGGTGACTGGTTGAGTGGTTTAGCTGACGTAAGTGTTGCAGATGGTGATCCAAATATTTTTGATGCAAGCCTTGGTATAAATCAGGAGTTAAAACACGGTCGTGTTTTTATACGGAGTCGTTTGGGTGTTGAGGTTGTTCGTTACGCAGAGACACGAGAGCACATGGAAGTGTGGGATGTTAATTTGGATGGAATGAATCTTGGGTTAGATAGAAAACGCAATCGACGTGCTACATACGAAAAAAAATATAAAAACATTTCGAGCAGTCCGGTTGAAGGGTATCACGATGATATACAGATCATAGACGATGCTCGTTATCTTGCTTTGCCAGATGAGCGTGAAGTAATAAAAAAACAGGAAGCCGTTTCAAGGAATGAAAGATGATTGCGAATAATATCTGGTGCAAACCTGAGCCCTATACTAAGCCCGGACCTGGAACTTTAGAGGTGACAAAAATCCCTTCTGATAAATCAATATCACATCGGATTTTAATGTTTGCCATGTTAGAAAAAGGTCTAACAGTTGTTGAAAACGTAAATATTAGTGGTGCAATTACACCTTTGCTTGAAGCGATGAAGGAGTTGGGAGTTGAAGTTTTAGTCGAGGGTAAAACTGTAAAGGTAGGTTATCTTCAGCGGAATAGTAAGAATCGAATCAATGTACCGTATCTGCAGTTCGGTTCCTCAAGCGCTGCCGCAAGATTAATTATTGGTTTACTATCAGGTTGGGGTGTTCATGCCATTGTTGATGGGGATGAGACTTTAAGGCCAAGACCATTTGACTGGGTTGTGGATCCCTTGCGTGAGTTAGGTGCCGATATTGAATACCTGAAAGAAGAAGGGCAGTTGCCTGTACGTATAAAACCTTCAATTTTGAGCTCAGGAAAAGTTAGTCTGACGGTTGGCAGTGCGCAAGCATTATCAGCAGTGTTATATGGTGCGTTCGCATCAGAAATAAATGTTGAGGTCGAACAGAAGGTTCGAGCACGAGATCATACTCAGCACCTGTTGACTGCATTAGGTGGTGTGGTTATCGAGAATGAAGAAAGTGTTAAGTATCAGTTCAGAGAGCCTAAGCATATCGGCCACTATCGAGTGCCAGCTGATCCATCGGCAATAGCTTATCCATTAACAGCTCATTTTTTAAGTGGAAAATTACAGCCTGTCATTTTCAGATCAGTTTGCCTTAATCCGACTAGGACAGGGTATTTTGAACTACTAAAACGATCTGGTCTTCAAGTTGAGTACTCAAATGTTTCAGTTTACTGGGGTGAAAAAGTTGGTGATGTAATATTAAATCCTGAAGGAAAGTTACAACCTTTGAAATTGGATAGTAGTTATGATTTTCATGCAATGATAGACGAAGTCCCTTTGTCAATATTGCTAGCAACCCAAATTACAGGTACGTCTGAGTTTCATGGTCTAGGCGAGTTAACATTTAAGGAAACCAACAGAATAACTGCAAGCGGGAAGATGGTAAATGCATTTGGTGCAGAAATAACTATAAAGGGTTTTAGTGTGACCGTGGTTGGAAAACAGAAGTTAAATAATAATGTATGTGTTCCTAGTTTTGGAGATCACAGGCTGGCTATGAGTGCGGCAACTGTTGCGAGTGGATTAGGCATGACAGTAGAGATAGAAGAGGGGAAATGCTATGAAACTTCGTTCAGCCAGTTTGATTCGTGTTTTGCTGAACTAGGTTTTTTGATTCAGGCTGATAGTGTTAAAGAGGATGAATATGAAGCAGCTATTGGTTGATGGAGTTAAAGGAGCATTAATACAGGAAACTGGTATACCAGAGATATCACGGAATCAAGTATTGGTTAAAAATAGTCACAGTTTAGTGAGTACTGGTACAGAGTTGCATTATCTTAATAAAAGTATCAATGATAATACCAGATTGCGTTTAGGCTATTGTGGTGTTGGCGAAGTTAAAGAGGTTGGTGCTGATGTTGATTGCGTGCAAACAGGCCAAAAGGTTATTGCAATGGGTTGGGGATATGCAGTGCATGCTGAGTATTTGGCTATGCCGAAGAGGCTTGTACATGCTGTGCCAACAGGGATGAAGCTAGAGAAAGCGTTGCTTGCAAATATTATGGCGACTGCTGTTCATGCAGTAGATAGGGCGAAACTTTTACAGACTGATCGTGTGTTAGTGATAGGTGCTGGACTTGTTGGGCAGTTAGTGGCTGAGGTAGCACGACAAACAGTTTCAGAACTTATAATTACAGATTTTGATTGTGAGCGCTGTAAAACAAATGATTCAATCACAGGTATCGATTCAAAGACGTTTATGTCAAGAGTTACTGAGTTTGAGGGCGCATTTACGAAGGCGTTTATATGTATTAACGGTGAGGCTGATGACTGGATGAATGCACTAGTTGATCTATTAAATAAACGAGGTAATGGTGTTCATAGACCACGCATTATTGGTGTTGGACGATATTCAGCCAAAGTTAATTTTTCAGTAGAGCTGGGTAATATTGATATGGTTTTTTCTGCTCGATGTGGAGAGGGTTATCGAAACGATGAGTATGTGCACGGGCTTATAGATCTTGAATCTCTACCTGGTGAGCACACAGTTGATGAAAACCTAAAGAGATCTTTAGATCTCATTTCGCAGTCCGATATGCAGCTTGATTATTTGATTTCTAACAGGGTTAGTTTATCTGAGTTACCTGAGTTTTATGGTGAACTTGAAGGGCAGCGACAAATAATGAGTGCAGTTGTAGATTATTCGCATGCAAATGTTGGGATATCGTAATGGGCCTACATCAATTAGAACATGATAACTTGTTTGATCTTGATGCATTAAGTGTTCTAAATAAAGTTGTTAAAAAATTTCCTGAAAAAATTGCTTTGTCATCGATGAATCGGGATCTTAGCTTCTCTGAGCTAGATGACCAGTCAGATCGCTTAGCTCATGGAGTTATTAAAAACAAACTAATCGAAAGAACTGAAAAAAATGATTCATCTTATATTGGATTGTTGTTTGACCATGATATTGAATTAGGAATCGCTGTTGTTGGAACGTTTAAAGCTGGTTATGGATATATGCCTCTTGATGCATCATACCCAGAGGCTCGATTAACATACATGTTAGATACTTCTAAGTGTGAGCTGATTATTACAAGTCGAAAATTAGCTTCAATAGCAAATGCAATAAAAGGGAGTAGAACTGTACTCATTTTGGAAGAGGTTATTGCTGAGGAAGTCTACACCAATGAAAAGTTAACTCATAATACTACAGCATTATCCCCTGCTTACTTATTATTTACTTCTGGATCAACGGGAGATCCTAAAGGTTTAATGCAAACTCATAGAAACCTTATTTACCATACATGGTTATGGGTTAATAAATTAAATATAACTCAAAATGATAAGCTGTCATTGCAGTCTGCATATAGTTGGGATTCGGCAGTTCAGGATATATTTAGTGCTTTACTGACAGGTGCTACTTTATGTCTTGTATCGATAAAAGAGGATGGATTGCTACCAACATTGAAGTGGATGATTTCAGAGAAAATATCTGTTTACCATTCTACAGTACCCATTTATCGTCAGGTTGTTCGGTTGATGGAGGAACATCAAATGACATGGAGCTCGTTAAGAATGCTAGCTGTTGGAGGTGATAGTGTTTTAAAAAAGGACGTAGATAACTATAAAAAAACATTCGAACAAGGAACTAGCCTTGCATACGCTTATGGGTCATCAGAATCATCAACAACATTGATGAAAATAATTGATAATAATTATTTGATGGAGCGTAACGCTTTACCTCTTGGTCTCTCAGGTGATGGAGCAAAGGTCGATTTATTAGATGAGGCTGGAAATCAAGTTGACGAAGGTGAAATTGTCTTAACATCAGCATATGTGGTTCATGGTTATATCAATTTTCCTGCTGATGATGAACGTTTTTATTTCAGACCTGATGGACAAATTCAATATCGAACAGGAGATCTTGGCGTACGGATTGTTGACGGTGAGATAGCTTTGATTGGCCGAAAAGATGACCAGGTGAAAATTCGTGGTATCCGTGTATTACCTGGAGAAGTAGAAAATGCTTTGGTGATGCATAACGATATTCAGGAAACAGTCGTGATTGCTGTTGATATGGAAGATGAGCGGATATTAGTTGCTTACATTGTAATGAAGCAAGGTAAAGCAGAGCTAAATGTTTCTAAGCTTAGGGAGTACCTGAAAAGTAAACTTCCAGATCACTGCGTCCCATCAAGATTTGAATTCTTACCGGAAGTACCATTAACAGTTAATGGAAAAATAGATAAAAAGGCTCTACCAGATATAGGTCAAGAACGCCCAGTTCTAGAAATTGACTACGTGGCACCAGTAATTGATGTAGAGAAAGAAATTGCAGGGATATGGAAGGGTGTTCTAAAGATTAATGTTGTTGGGATTCATGATAATTTTTTTGATCTAGGTGGGCATTCTGTAAAAATTTCAAGAGTTCATGCGCTGCTAGAATCGGAAATGGGAATAAAAGTACCATTGGTACAATTGTTCGCCAATCCAACAATAGCATCGCTTTCAAGGTATTTATCTGGCGAAAATAATCAATCAAGTATTGCGCTTGATGCAGCCTCAAAACGAGCTTTAAAGCGTAAAAAATTGCGCCGTAAAAAAAATGAATACGTTTAACCTTTCTTATAAAAATATAGTGAGAGTAATTAATTATGAATAATTCGCAATCGAAAGTTGCCATTATTGGTTTGTCTTGTCGAGTTCCAGGGGCGAATACAGCGGAAAGATTCTGGGAAAATTTAACTGAAAATAAAGTTTCAGTGGTATTTGAATCTGAAAATAACGATAAAGATAAGGATAGAGTAATTGATGAGCGTTTAACACAACACTCTGATTATGTTTCTGCGGTTTATGGCTTAGATAATGTAGGTGATTTTGACGCATCATTTTTTTATCTTAGTGCTAAAGAAGCAGAAAAAATGGACCCTCAATTAAGGATTTTTTTGGAAACAAGTTGGCAAGCTTTAGAGCATTCTGGATATAATTCTGAAAATTACGAAGGCGATATTGGTGTATACGCATCAGGTTTAACTAGTAGCTATATGTTGGCAAACCTGTTGCCGAGTAAAAGTCATTACCATGGTGATGTACATCTTTTATTACAAGATATGGTTGCAAGAATGGGGAACGATCCAAACTATCTAGCAACACGTACTTCTTATCACTTAAACCTTACTGGACCTAGTGTATCAGTTCAAACAGCATGTTCTAGTTCGCTTGTGGCCGTACACCAGGCTGCGGAGGCTTTGCTATCAGGTGAATGCGATATGGCTTTAGCTGGTGGAGTATCAATCAGATTTCCAAATAAGGCTGGTTACATATACCAGACTGATGGAATTCTATCATCAGATGGTTATTGTAGACCTTTTGAGAAGAATGCAAATGGTACAGTGTTTGGTGATGGTAGTGGCGTCGTAATCTTGAAGCGATTTGAAGATGCAGTAGAAGATGGGGACACAATACATGCTGTTATTGCTGGCAGTGCAGTGAGTAATGATGGTGCAGATAAAGTGGGTTATGCAGCACCTAGTGTGTCTGGCCAGGTAAAAGCAATAGAACAGGCATTACAAGTTGCTGAAATAAATAAAAATGATGTCAGCTATATAGAGGCGCATGGTACTGGTACACAAATGGGTGATCCCATAGAGGTTCAGGCGCTTAAAATGGTGTATAAAAATGTTCCACAAAAACAAATAGCATTAGGATCAGTGAAGGGCAATATTGGTCACTTGAGTGTTGCTTCTGGTATCGCGGGCCTTATTAAATGTGTAATGATGCTTAAGCATGAAAGTATTGTTGGTACAGCTAATTTTGAAAATGAAAATCCAGAATGTCAGTTTGAAGATTCGCCTTTTAGAGTGCCATCAAGTGTAGAAACCTGGAAGGCAGATGCAAAGCAGAGAGTCGCAGGTGTAAGTTCATTTGGTATGGGTGGTACGAATGCCCATGTTATATTAACGCAGGCACCTACATCAGAAGAAAATGACGCAGGTAGAAATTTCCATGTTATTCCTATTTCTGCAAAATCTCCACAGGCATTAGAGGTGGCTATAGAAAACGCATTGCTTGAAATGCAGAATGAGAAATCTGAACTATCTGATATTGCGTATACATACGCAATGGGACGTAGAACATTTAACTATCGCCATCTGGTATTAGCCAAAGATCGTAAGCAGGCTATTTCTGCACTGTCAAAGATGTTACCAGCAAACCTGTTAAGTGGAACTGGCCAACCAAGTAAAAAGCCAGTTGTGTTTATGTTCCCTGGACAGGGAGCTCAATATATAAACATGGGTATTGAGTGTTACTTACAGGAAAGAGTATTTCGCATGGCTGTCGATGAGTGCTGTGATCTCTTGAAAGAGCACATAGGTTTGGACTTGCGTGAGGTGATGTGGCCTAAAGAGTTTCCATCTGATGGGCCTGTTACACGTTTAAATGAAACACAGTATACGCAGCCGTCAATGTTTGTCATTGAATATGCATTGGCTAAACAGTTCCTGAGTTGGGGTATAGCGCCTGATGCATTGATAGGTCATAGTGTTGGGGAATATGTATGTGCCTATATATCAGGTGTAATGTCTTTATCTGATGCGTTAAAGCTTATATCACATCGTGGAAAACTGATTCAGGAATTACCTAAAGGAGCGATGGCGGCAGTATCTTTAAATGAAGAAAAACTTAAGGCGTTACTTCCAGAAACAGTTGATATTGCAGCAATCAATGAACCAACAGTTTGTACAGTGTCCGGACCAATAGAGGATATTTCAAATTTCATAGAGGAGCTGACCAAGCAAGGCATTGCTGCACGAAAAATTACCACGTCACATGCATTTCACTCGTCAATGATGGAGCCAGCTAGAAAAGGAATGCAAAAAATACTTAAAGAAATTAAGCTGCAGGCGCCAAAAATTCCTGTGATATCGAATGTAACTGGTGACTGGTTAACTAATGAACAAGCAGTTAGCGCAGATTATTGGGCAGATCATTTATGTAAACCAGTTAATTTTTCATCAGGAGTTGAAAGTCTTTTAAATCATGACCCAGAACAGGTGTTTATAGAAATGGGGCCGGGTCAATCATTGGCCAGTTTTGTAAGGCGTCATCCTGATAAAGAAGTTAGTCATCAGGTCATTACTAGTTTGGGAAGAATCAAAAAGCCAACTGAAGAATATAAAAATTTGTTAACAGCATTTGGGCGTTTATGGTTGAATGGCGTTGAAATAAATTGGACACCTTTCTACCAGGACCAGCAACGTAAGCGTGTGCCATTACCAGTTTATCCATTTGAGCGTGAACAATATGTTGCATTACCTGATCCGGAGTATTTATCAGCGAATAATTCTCAAAGTGATAGAAAGCAACCATTAGAAAACTGGTGTTACACACCTATATGGAAGCAAGCTAATCTTTTAATTAAAAACGAAAAAGATTTATCGAAAAAATATCTGTTGCTAGTTGATGAGTCTCCATTTGCAGATGCAATGCAGAACATATTGACAAGCATGGGTGCAGAAGTAATCGTTGTTATTGCTGGGGAAGAGTACAAGCATGTTTCGGATTCTAAATATGTAGTAAGGCCAGAACAAACAAGTGATTTTGAAGCGTTATTTATGGCACTATCTGAGCAACAGTCATTACCTGATGCAGTATTGCATTTATGGGGTGAAGGTTTGGAAGATGCAAAAAATGATCGTGAAAAATTTGAAGCTGCACAATATTTGGGTAGTTATACATTGATAGCGCTCGTACAGGCGCTGGGCAATCTAAATATAATACAGCCAATTAAGCATATTGTATTGACACGTGAAGCTTACCCTGTAACTGGTGATGAAACATTGAGACCTGAACAGTCAACTGTGGCTGTGTTATCACGAGTTATGTCACAGGAGTATGCACAGGTAGACAGTCGACTGGTCGACATTGATGATGCAATGGATTCGTTGAGTCTAGCAAAAATGATTATTACAGAATCATTAAATAATGCAGATCGAGAATATGCTGTGGCTTATCGAAATAAACAGCGTTGGGTTCAACACATGGATCGAATTGAACAGCCAGATAATTGGCAGTTTGAAGATCAAACACGACTGGAAAATAAAGGTCGCTACCTTATTACTGGCGGTCTAGGTGAAATAGGTAAAACAATTTCTAAATTATTAGCTGAAAAATACCAGTCACGTTTATCTTTGTTGGTACGTGAACATATGCCTGACCCGTCAGATTGGGATGAGTATGTTTTAGATCATGATACGGATGATTTGATAAGACAGAGAATTGAAGCAGTACGAGAACTGGAGGCCATTGGATCAGATGTGATAGTGGTGTGTGCTGATGTCTCAAATAAAGAAGCAGTAACAAAAGCAGTAACTACGACTGTAGAGGCGTTTGGCGGTATTGATGGTGTCATTCATGCGGCAGGCTTACCGGGCGAAATCTGGGATCGAACAATAGAAAATGCAGGTCTACCAGAAGTTCGTTGGCATTATCAAGCTAAAGCTTATGGGGTACAGGTCTTAGCAGAAGTTCTGGAACCTGTTGCTCCTAAATTTGTTCTACTGATTTCATCTATTGCATCAATGCTTGGTGGTCTGAGGCTTGGTCCTTACGGTTCAGCTAATCACTATATGGATAATATGGGTGCATTGTTGAATCGACAACAGGACAAGACGCATTGGGTCACTATTGACTGGGATGTTTGGCAACATCATCAGGATGAAAAAAGAGAAAGTTCTACGCTAGGTAAAATGATGGATGAACGAACGGTATTACCTGAACAGGGATTGGAAACGATAGAACGTGTACTGGCAATGGATGGATTGCATCAGGTTTCAGTTTCTACCTGGGACATGGGTGTAAGGGCTGAACGATGGATAAAGCTGTCATCTGTTCAAACATCTAAAGATGGTAATTCACATATATCAGGTGAAACAGGTAATGAATCAGATCTGAGTTTAAATATTTTAGGAATTCTGAATGCGATTCTAGGAAGTGATGAATTAGGTATGGCTGATGACTTCTTTGAGGCAGGAGGAGATTCGCTTGTTAGTGTGCAGTTGTTAGCTAATATTCGTGAAACATATTCTGTGGATGTTTCCCTTGCGGCATTTTTGAGTAATCCAACTGCTGAAAATTTAGCACAACAGGTGAAAAATAAGTTACAGCCTGAAGATGACATTTTATCATTAATTGAAAATGAATTTACATTACAACAGCTAGATATGGTTGAGTTATGGATCAGTGAAATTAGAACCATGGTTGAGGCAGGTGAATCAGAGATGGCTACATAGTAATTAAAATCGTTAGCAAAACTAAGTGATTAAATCAAATAAAGAAGTAAGTGGAATAGATTATGGATATGAAATTTAGTTTAATATTTTTCTCAGGTGATGAGAGAAATAAATACAATCTTGTACTTGATACAGCAAACTATGCTGATGAAAATGGTTTTCATGCAATCTGGACTCCAGAACGTCACTTTCATAGATTTGGCGGTCTGTATCCAAACCCAAGTGTTGTAAGTGCTGCATTAAGCACTGTGACAAAACGAATTGGTATAAGAGCAGGCAGTATTATTTGTCCAATTCACCACCCAATTCGTATTGCAGAAGAGTGGTCAGTTGTAGATAACTTATCAAATGGACGGGCTGGTATAGCATTAGCAACCGGTTTTAGTCCAATCGATTTCGCATTTAATAATGATGTGTGGGAAGACAGGCGAGATATAACTTTTAATACAGTAGAAACATTGCGCAGTTTATGGGAAGGAGAGCCTATAACCGTCGTGGATGGTGTTGGACAGCACCAGGAAGTTGAACTTCATCCCTGTCCAGTTCAGTCAGATTTACCGATTTGGTTGACTTGTACAAAATCAGTCCAGACATTTGAAATGGCAGGGCAGTTAGGCACAAATATTATTACTGGTCTTATAGATATGTCTACAGAAGAGTTAGAAGAAAAGCTTCAAGTATATTTTGATAATCTAGAAGCATATGGGCACGATCGGGAAACAAAAGAAGTTACATTAATGTTGCACACATTTATGGGTGAGAGTGAGGAAGAAGTTAAAGAAAAGGTATATGAACCCTTTATTAACTATCTAAGAAAATTCTTCAAAGTTGTTAATACGCAGCAAAAAGCACTAAACCCGAATCAAGCAATTGATGATATGGAAGATAAAGAGCAGGATGCACTGTTGCAATTTGGATTTGAAAAGTTTTTCACTAAAGGGTCATTATTGGGTGGAGTGGACAAATGCTCTGCTGTTGTCGATAGAATGATGGGAATAGGTGTCACAGAAATTGCCTGTTTAATTGACTTTGGCGTTGAAGATGAAGAAGTGATGGGTAGCCTGAAGTATGTGAATGAATTGAGAAAGCGTTTTACTAAATAATATAGAGCGTAATCAGAATAGAACCATTTGGGGAAAAAACGTGATACCAGATAAATTGAAGAAAAAAATAGATGAACTTGATGCGGGTCAAAAAAGTCTTTTAGCCAAAAAAGCACAAGATTGGTTGTTAGGTTTATCAACAATAAATGAAATACCAATGAAGGATAAAAAAGATGGTGTTTTATTAACTGAAGCACAAAAACGATTATATAAACAGTGTGAAACTGAAGACGGCTATCGTGCTAACCTGGTGAGTCAGCGAGTGGTTTTAACTGGGGAAATAAATAGTGAAAAGTTCATTAAGAGTTTACAGCTTGTCTTAGAAAGGCATGCAGCAACTAAAATATTTTTTAGGGAGAACGATGGCATTGTTTATCAATGTCTTGATAATTCATCTGAGATTGATGTTGCTTATAATGACTTTTCATTGACCAAAGACGACCTGGTGAAGTTTGAATATGACTTCTTTAATGTGAGATTGGATTTTCAGTCTTCGAACTTATTTAGGTGTAGCCTTGTTAAGGTAGAAGAAAATACTCATCATTTTTATTTCCTGACACATAACCTGGTGTTTGATGCATGGTCATTTTCCGTTATGATGACAGAGTTAAAGCAGTATTATAACGCGTCTGTAGGGAAAAGCAGTGAGTTACCTGAGCGACCAATAAATGATTACCTTGATTACGTTGTTTGGCAAAATGAATGGAAGATGAGTAGACGATATCAAGATGAGCTTGAAGCATGGAAGAAGATAATAGCTCCGCACAGTGATGATATTAAACTAGATAGGGAAAGAAATAGTTCTTATGGGAATAAGGGACATAGGATAGCATTTGATTTACCTGTTGAGCTAAAAAGCAAGTTGTCAGCAATTGGTCAACAGCAAGGTGCGACTTTGTTTATGACATTGTTAGCAACTATTAATGTGTTTTTTGCAAAAACTATGGGTATGAAAGATATTTGCATTGGGACAATAAATGCAAATAGAACGCGACCAGAAGTTGAAAGCATGATTGGGTATTTTCTCAATTTAACCCCAATATATGCGTCTGTAGATATTAAAAATGATAAGTTTTCAGATATTGTAGGTCGAATTAAAAACAGTGTTATGCATAGTGTTCAAAATAGTGATGTGTACTATGAAGATCTCGTTGCATCTGAAACAAGGTCTTTTGATAAAAACAGAAACCCATTTTACGATGTGTTATTTTCATATGAAAACCTTCGAGACGAAGATGTTTTATTCTCCGGTATAACAGAACAATATGAAGATATAGACAAAGAAACTGCTAGATATGATTTGACTTTTTCTATTTATGATGAAGAAGACAGGTTTCATGGATGGCTTGAATACAATACGTCTTTGTACAATAGAGAAACAGTTGAGGTAATGTTTAAGGAGTTTATTCAGGTAGTTGATATGCTTGCTAAGCACCCTAATCAAACGATGGATAAGCTGGAGTCGTAAAATGCAATCCAGTAATATTATCAGGCTTGGAGGTATCGGCTATGAGTTAGGAGACTCAAAGCCGATGATAAGTTTAATCGACAATAATAGTGATGGGCTCAAAAAAGTAATCGATTCAAATCAGTTTCGAAACTATCTCGATGCAGAACAAACAAGTGCATATGAATTGGCTGAGAGCTCGATCGAAGAGACGTTAAGTAAAAGCAATATTCCAGGGTCTGAAATTGACTTGATTGTTATAGCAACTGACTCATTTACATCTGTTGATGAAAATCATAGTTTCTATACCAGTCTAAGTAAGAGTCACGGTATCAATAATGCTTATCCTATTATTGTGACTATGTCAGAGTGTGCGAATTTTCATGTTGCATTAGAAGTCGCACAAACTGCTCTTATTTCACAAAAAGCTAGAAATGTATTAGTTGTAACTACAGATAAAAGCAACCTGGTTTCACCGAGGAGTAGAGTGGTAGGCGATGGAATAGGTGTGATGAGTGATGGTGCTGCAAGCTGCTTGATATCATCTGAATTAGAGGAAGGGCTAGAGCTTTTACAAGTCGAACGTTTAATCAGATCGGAGTTACTGTCTGATAAGATTGATCCTCAACAAGAGCTGCTTGTAAGAGTAGAGGCTAATAAAGATCTATTTAACCCGCTTTTTTCGAAACATAACATAGATCCATCTAAAATTCGTAAATTATTTGCAAGCAATGTTAATGTGGATGTGTTAGGTCTGTTTATGAATGAGTGCGGAATAACCACAGATAAGATATTCAGTGATAATCATGAACGCCTGGCTCATTGTTTGGCTTGTGACTGTTTAATTAACCTCAGTGATTATACACATTCACGCGGTATACAAGGTGGTGAAGTATTTGCAATGTTAGGCGTTGGGCCGATAACATGGGGTGGTGCACTATTGCGTTCAGATTATGAGCTGGGATCAATCTGATGGCTGTTGCTTTCGAAAAAAGCAGTTTCAACTTTAAGTGTACACCTATGCAAAAAGGTATGTTATTTCAAAACCTGATTGCACCTGATGACTATAGAAACCATGAGCAATTACAACTAACCTTCACAAATTTACTGGATGAAGAAAATGTACTTAGCGCAGTTCAAAAGCTTACAGCGCGGCACGATGCTTTAAGAACAACATTTTTATGGGATGAGGATGAGGAGGCGGTACGTGTAGTAAATAAATCATATTCTGTAGAGTGTTGTACTGTAGAAATATGCACAAAGCAATTAAAAAGCTACGTTGATGAGCAAAGAGAGCTTAAGTTTAATCTGGAAAAATCACCGCCCATAAGGTGGTGCCATTTGAAGTGTGATAACTCCAGGTCAATTATTTTAATAACGTTGCACCATATATTAATGGATGGTGCATCATATGAGGTGTTGCTCTCCGAGTTGTTATCACTGTATATGGATAAGCCTTTGGAGAAACCCTCTAATGATGGAATTTATCGATATGTAGAATGGCTAGAAAGACAGCCAGTAACTGAGGCTAAAAAATTTTGGGCTGACCATCTAAAGCACATTAAAACAGGGTGTGTATTTGGTGGTTCAGTACCCGGTTTAGAGTATACACCTGATTCATTTGACGAAACTATTAAGTTAGACATATCTCAAAGCAGGAAAATAAACGATAAATGTAATACAAAAGGCTACTCGCTCGCAAATGTGTTTTCAGCTGCATGGGCTATGACTCTACATGATTATGTAGGTTACGAAGGAGAAGTTCAATTCGGAGTAACGCGATATGGAAGAACAAGCCTGCCATTTGAGTGTAAAAATGATGTAGGCATTTTTATAAACACTGTTCCACTTACAGTTAATCTACAGGAGCTGAATTCGGTAGATTTAAAATTATCTGTTACACGAGATTCATTGAATAAACTTCGTAAGTGGGAGCATACGCCTTTAATAGAGATAGAAAAAAGTTCTCCTTTTAATGGTCAGGCTATATTTGATTCTATATTGGTTTTTGATCGAATGCCATTGTATGAACAATTGCATGAATACCATGATCCATGTGGTTTGACAGGTGTAGATAATCTAGGTGTGACACATTATCCAGTTACCGTCGTAGGCAAAGGTGGCGATAATATTATTATCTCAATCGAGGTAGATCTGAATATTGTTGATAAAAATACAGCAGAATACTGCCTGAATAAATTAACTAGTTGGATATATAAATTACTTGAATTAGATCCGATTAATAATATGACATATGAATATAAGGAAAATAGATCGTGGCAAAAATAACAATTGTTAGTTGTAGCAGTAACACACATGCTAAGAGTCGGTTACTAGCAGTTAGCTGTCAACAGGAGTTGGCTCTATTGGGGCATAATGCGACATTGATTGACTTCCATGTGTTAGGTGATCTACCTACCTGGTCAAATGAAACATTAGAAAAAGTTAAAAAAATAATTCGTGATTGTAGTTATATTGTATTTTCTACACCGGTCTATGTTTATGATGTTGCACACCCAGTAAAAGCACTAGTTGAAAAACTTGAAAAGAATGACCTAGAGAACAAGGTGGTTGGGTTTTTATGTGCAGCAGGCTCTAAACGTTCTTATATGGCACCAATGAACTTTAGTAGTGCGCTAATGTTAAATTACCGTTGCTGGATAGTTCCAAGATTTGTATATGCATGTGGGGATAGTTTTGTGGACGGTGTAGTTACAGACGAAATAAATAAGCGTATTACACTATTTAGCAAGGACCTTATGAGATTCGAAAAAAAATATGAAGTAGCGTGTTGAGAAACTGAAACTAAAATACCAATATCTGGCCAATTATACCAATCGAATAAAGAATCTTTATTATGTCATGTGAAATATTATTAGAAGAGTTAAAAGAAAGAGACATTGAGATATGGCGTGAAGAAGACAATATTAGATTTAAATGTTCAGGCGAGTCATTAACTGAAAACGATGTTGCTAGAATTCGTGAAATGAAAGCTGATTTGTTAAGTGTGCTTTCTGATAGTCCATTAAATGATGCAGATCTTAAAATTACCAATACTGCAAGCTCATTTAATTTAAGCCCTATGCAAGAAGCATATTGGATTGGAGAGCAATCGTTCTACAATAACAGCTGCGTCGCATTTTATTATCATAGATACGAGGTTGAAGACTTAGATATAAACCGTTTTAATTCTGCTATTACCGCGTTAGTTAGTAAACATGATGCATTGCGTTTAACTTTTGATGAAAATGGTCAGCAATCGTTTCTTAAGAAAAAGAAAGTGCATGCTGAAGTACATGATCTTACATTGGCGACCGATATTGAAATAACTGATTATATTCAGAATCAAAAATCACTTACAGAGTCAAAGTTATCAGGTGAAAGTACATCCTGGCCGTTCTTGTTTGAGGTGTATCAGACGGAAAAACAGTTTTATGTTACTTTTAGTTTAAGGTTAATGGTAGTAGACGGGGTTTCGTTCAATATTATAATTGATGAGTTAATAAAACTGTATCATGGTGAAACAGGTTTTAACCATACCTCAATGAGCTATCGACAATACATTGAATATTTACAGGATAGAAATAATAGTGATGAATACAATGAAGCAAAACTGTACTGGAATAATAAATTAGATAATATTTATCCAGCACCTGAATTACCTCTTTCTGACGAGATTATTCATAGTAGCTTGTTCAAACGAAAGCAGGGCAGGTTAAGCTCGTTACAATGGAAGTCTTTACAGAGGATAAGTCAAGAAGCTGGCGTTTCTATAAATACTGTACTTTGTACAGCATATTGTGATGTTCTTCGTATGTTCTCTAAAAGTGAACAATTCACTCTAAATATGTTGGCAGCAGATCGACCACTGGAACTTGATGGGTTTGATAGATTAGTCGGGAATTGTAGTACAACAATGTTACTTGAAATTAATCATCAAGGTCAAACGTTTATCGAGCGTTGTGAAGCTATACGTAATCAGGTTTTTGAAAATTATTCCTATAGCAGTGTCTCAGGGGTAGAGTTAATACGGTCACTGCAGGTAAAAAGAGGTGTCAGTGACAGGCCGCTAATGCCTATAGTGTTTACTAGTGGTCTCGATTTGCATGATGGCTCAAATAATTTTTGTGTCGATGATCAGCAATGGCATCTTCAGGAAACATACTTAAAAACGCCGCAGGTTTGGTTAGATCATCAAGTTTATCAGGAGTATGATGAGTTAGTGTTTAACTGGGACTATGTACCATCTGTTTTTTCACCAAATCTGGTGGAAACTATGTACAAAGTTTACAGTGAATGGTTAATAAATCTAGCAGAAAACAAATACGACTGGTACAAAAATAAAGCATCAATATCTCAATCACAATGTAATGCTTTCCTGGACTACAATGATGTGCATGCTCCTTTGCCAGCAAAATTGCTACATCAGGGCTTTGTGGATATGGCATGTGATTTTCCGAACAAAATCGCAGTTATTAGTGCACAAAGTAGTATTACTTACGGAGAGATGTATGAAGCTGCTGTAAAGATCGCCATATCTATTCAAAAAACTATAAATTCAAATGAAAATATTGTTGCTGTATTTGCTACTAAAGGGATTGAACAATTAACCGCAGTAATGGGGATACTCATTTCTGGAAATAGTTATTTACCGATAGATAGTAAACTGCCGACTAAACGTGTCGTACAAATATTAAAGCATAGTGAATGTAAACTTGTTATTACAGATGATGTTTGCGCTGCAAAGGCCAAATTAATATCAGATGTAGCAATACAAGAAATATCTAAGATACAAGTTTTAGATAATTCGGAATTGAAAACTGTTGATGTAGATGTGAATAGTCGAGCTTATGTTATATATACATCTGGCTCAACAGGCGTACCTAAGGGTGTCTCTATTAGCCATTTGGGAGCTATGAATACTATAGAAGATATGATTAGGCGATTTGGTTTACAACCTGAAGATAAAGTTCTGGCATTATCAGCGCTCAATTTTGACTTATCTGTATACGATATTTTTGCAAGCTTGCTTAATGGTGCTACGGTAGTCATACCCACAGATCAAGAGATACCTGATCCAACAGTTTGGTGTGAGTTAGTGGAGAAGTACGAAGTAACCGTATGGAATTCAGTGCCTGCATTAATGGAAATGACTCTAGAGTACCTAAAAGATAAAGCCAGGTTAACGTTGAAGTCTATAAGATTAATACTCATGAGTGGTGACTGGGTGTCACGTAAGTTAGTACAGGATTTACGAGATATACTGCCAAATCAGGATATTATTGCGCTTGGTGGTGCGACAGAGGCATCAATCTGGTCTAACTATTACCGGATTGGGGCAGATATACCAGAGGGCTGGCAATCTGTGCCTTATGGAGTCCCATTAAGTAATCAAAGCATGCTGGTGCTTGATAAATTTATGGATCAACGACCGGACTGGGTTGAAGGTGAGCTCTATATTGGTGGAAGTGGGCTGGCTATAGAGTACTTACACGACCATCAAAAAACACAGGAAGCATTTGTGGTTCATCCTCAAACGGGTGAACGTCTATATAGAACAGGCGATGTAGCACGGACTAGAAATGGGATGATAGAGTTTCTAGGACGTAAAGATTTTCAAGTTAAGATTCGGGGTTATCGAATTGAGTTGAAAGAAATTGAAGCGCACCTGGAAAAATATGATGAAATACGATTAGCAGCTGTTATTGTACATGACTCTAAGAATAATGGTGGTAATTTAGTTGCGTTCTATTCATCAATAAGTGGTCAGTCAATTAGCGACGTCCAACTCAGGGATTACCTGTCGTCTACATTACCAAATTATATGGTTCCTGCTCATTTCCAGCATTTGAAGTCATTTCCACTTAGTGCGAATGGAAAGATAGATGTAAAAGCATTAACTCCATTAGTTGATTTGAAAAAAAACATGTCAAACATAACGGAGCTACCAGCTAGTAAAGTAGAGCGTTTAATATTATCTGTATGGGAATCGCTATTAGATGAGAAGGTGCAATCAATAAACTTAAGCTTCTTTGATATTGGTGGAAATTCATTATTAGCTGTCAGGTTAAGGTCGAAAATTGAAGAATTATTTGGTGTTCAAATACCTCTTGGAAAATTATTTGAGGCGAATACTATCAAATCTCTCGCACATGAAGTGCAGAGACACCAGGAGTCAAGTGCAGGGTGTGAAAGGTTAACACTATTATCTAAGGCTAAAGGAAGCGACGTTGTTTATTTTATACACCCTGTAGGTGGAAATATTTTAAGTTATATTTCATTAGCTAATATAATACCAACTGCATCTATATGGGGCATTCAATGTCACGATGAAGATGCACATAGTTCATTGTCCATGCAAGAGACTGCTGAATTATATACTGACATAATTTTGGAAAAGCATGGTGAATCTGACGAACCTATACGAATAGGTGGTTGGTCAATGGGAGCGGTATTTTCAATTACTGTGATATTTATTCTAGAGCAGCGTGGTTACGATGTTATACCTCCATTGTTAATAGACCCCTGGGTGGCAAATCCAGATCGTATAGGTGAGTTTACACTAAAATCAGCTATTCATGGTTTCTTCAATGATGTCTTACAACAGACACTTCCAATACTAGATATGGACTATGAAGATAATATGGACATTGAAGATGCTTTTATTCAGTCAATGGAAGCATATAAGAATAGCGGAGTAACATTCGCACTTGATAAGAATGAGTTATTTGAGATATTTCAAATATATTATCGTAATTCGATAATACTTCGAAATCATAATATAGACATACCTCGAACACCTTGTTTTCTGCTTTTGGCAGGAAATAATGGTGAGTTTAGTAGCTTGCAGCCAATTAATAATGCATTTCCCGACATAAATATAGAATATCAAGAGCAATTTTTAAATAAGACACACTGGACTGTTATGGAAGAAGACTCGCTTGCTCCTATAGTGCGTAAATGGATGCTTATGGATATAAACAAATATAATCGAAGAAATTAGTAAGCTGATTTTTATATTAAAATATAACAATAACTGAAAATATAATTACTATAAATTAATTATACAGGCTGAAGAGTTTGTTTAAGGTATTGAAAAGAGTCAATAACAGAAAGTTAATAGTGTAAATATATTTAAAAGGAGATGCAGATGAAAAGTATATCTGAAGTAGAGAAAGAAATAGCTATAGAATGGAAGAAGGTATTAAAAGATGAAAGTTTATCCCTGGATGGAGATAGTCACTTTTTTAAAGTGGGAGGAACTTCAATGCTAGCGCTTGAAGTGGTTTCATGTATAAATAAAAAATATTTAGTTAAAATTTCTTTACTGACATTAGCAAAAAAACCAACTATTGGTGAGCTATCAGAACATGTGGTGAGTCAGTTATCTGAAATTAGTGAAGGCGTTATTTAAAAATTTATATTGAGGTTATATTAGATGTCTCTATTGGCGTATGAATATAAAGTGATGGATCGTCTGATGCCGTCGTTACGTGAAGAATTAATAAGAACAGGATATCAGACTCTTGAAGAATCAGAAGGCCTGGGCTACTCCTTGTTTAAAGAGCACTCCGGGTGTGGAGTTCTGTTACCAGAAGCATATCAGGGAAAAGGAGCAACAGCATTAGATGCTGTTGCATTACAACTTGCAATGGGAAGCCTGTCACCATCATTGGCAATAGGGACAACTATGCATCAGTATAAAGTTGTGACGTTAGCAGAAATGAATACTAATGGACTATTGAATAGATTGTTAACTGATATTGTAGATAATAAATGGCTGGTTGCATCAGGCGGTTCAGAAGGTATTCCTGGTCAGAATTTATTTAATCCTCAAATGCAAGCTAAAGACGTTAAGGGCGGGATAGAAGTGACTGGAACGAAAAGACCATGCAGTATTTCCCGATCTATGGATTTGCTATCTGTTATGATAAAGTCTGAAGATGACTCAATATACGGTGGAGAATTATTAAACGTTATAGTTGACCCAAATCATTCAACAGTTACACGAGAGAGATTTTTTCATAATCCAGTCTTAGGAAATACAGAGAGTGATTCCATAACATTAAATAATACACCAGTTTCAGAATCTTATATCTTTCCACTTGGTTCTCTTAGTTCAGTAAAGCCGTTTACGAATGTAGCATTTTTATGGTTTGAACTTCTGGCGACTGCATCATATTTAGGCATGGCGAGCAGGCTAATTCAAATGGCCGTAGATACAAGAGATAAGGCTGTTGTGAGGCTTTCCGAAGTAATAATTAACTTTGAAACGCATCGCATGGCTCTACAGTATCTTGCAATTCAGATGGATAGTGATGATCGAAGTGATAGTTTGTTAGCGAAAACACTAAATGTCAGGTATAACGTTCAAAAAGCGATTGTAGAAATGACATCAACGTGCTTTGAATTATTGGGTGGTCTTTCCTTTGTTCAATCTACAGAGGCGCAAAACATCATGATTGCATCACGAGCGTTATGTTTTCATCCGCCAGGAAAGAGTCTGATGGAAGAAAATATTGTAAGTCAGGCGCAGGGAAATGAGTTTAGTTTGGCTTAATATAATTAATTATTTTATATAAACAATCAAATTAATTTGAGAATTATTATGTACATACCGACGATATTTGAAGGCGATATGGGCCAGGGGATAAAGTTAATACAGGAAAATCCATTTGGAATAATGACAGTACAAACTTCACAAGGGTTAAAGTCTGTACATATACCATTTATTATAAAAAAAAATAACGATAAAATATTATTACAGGCGCATCTTGCAAAAGCAAATACTATATCAAAAGAATTATATGACAAAGAGGTACTTATACATTTTTCTGGGCCAGCATCATATGTGTCCCCAAAATGGTATAAAGAATCATCTCACTTTCCTACTTGGGTTTATTGTTCAGCGCATGCATATGGAAGGTTGCGACCTTTGAGTGAAAAAGAACTTGATAAACAGGTTGATGAGTTGATTTCAATAAATGAAGAGAGAGTAAATCCTGCTTCTCCCTGGAAGCTTAACGAAATGCCAGACGACCTAATTGAAAGAATGAAAACAATGATTGTTGGGATAGAGATGAGCGTAGACAGGGTTGAAATATGCCTCAAGTTAAATCAACACAAGAGTGAGTCGGATATTGATTTACTAGCAACGCGTATTGAAAAAAATAGCAATAATCATGCGAACGAGCTGGCAGAATATATGAGACAGTGCAAACAAAGTATAGAAGATGAAACTGTCGAAATGTATTTGAACAAATATGCTATGAGTAACAAGTGAGATATCATAAATGAAATCAAGCTCACTTATGGATATTACTAATAGGCCAGAAATTGTTTTTGAACAAGGTAAAGGTGATTGGTTATATGATTCGGAAGGAAGGAAATATTTAGACTTTGTTCAGGGATGGGCGGTTAATAGTTTAGGGCATTGTCATCCAAAGATTGTATCTGCTATAGAGAAACAAGCAAACAGGCTAATTAATTGTAGCCCAGCTTTTTTTAATGAGCCAATGATGATGTTGGCAGATAAAATTACAGAGAATAGTTGTTATGATCAGGTATTCTTTACAAATTCAGGCGCAGAAGCAAATGAAGGTGCTATAAAGCTTGTAAGAAAGTGGGGTAAGATAAATAAAAGTGGTGCTTATGAGATAATTACATTTAAAAATTCCTTTCATGGACGAACGTTAACAACAATGGAAGCTAGTGGAAAGAAAGAATTTGCATCAATGTTTAATCCAAAAACTCCTGGATTTAGAAAGTCAGTTTTTAACGATTTATCAAGTGTTAAAGAAAATATTAATGAAAACACGGCTGCTATAATGCTTGAATTAATTCAAGGAGAGGCTGGTGTAATTGAGTCGTCTAGTGTTTTCATTAATGAGTTGGTTGAATTATGCAAAGAAAAAAATGTATTAATAATCGTTGATGAAGTTCAAACAGGGATTGGTCGAACTGGTAGCCTTTTCGCCTATCAGAATTATGGTATAGAACCTGATATTATAACCCTTGGGAAAGGGCTTGGCGGTGGCGTTCCAATTGGCGCACTTGTCGCTAAATCATCTGTTAGTTGTTTTGATTATGGTGAACAAGGTGGTACGTATAATGGAAATCCATTGATATGTGCTACAGCTTTGACTGTTTTTGAAACAGTTAACTGTCAGGATTTTTTGTTAGCTATTAAAGAGAAAGGGCAGATTCTTAAAACTGGGCTTAATAAAATATCAAGCAAATACAATCAAAAAGGTGTTAGAGGAGAAGGCTTGTTGCTCGCAATGGAGTTATCTACACCAATTGCAGAAAAAATCGCCTTAATAGCAATTCAACAATTCAATATATTAATTAATGCATGTTCACCAACCACAATCAGGTTAATGCCTGCACTAAATGTAGAATTAGATTCAATTGAAACATTGCTTAGTTGTTTTGATAAAATATTTAATGAATGTCAACATAATTCTTAATTATATTGTAATTCAATCAAGATAAATTAATTAAGAATAATTTTAACTAAAACATATATAGTCTAATAGTGAATGTAAAAAAGATAAATTTAGGAATTTAAAATGGGTAATAATGTAGTTAAAGAAATGAATGTGTCCGAAATTGATTCAGGGGCACCCGAGATAACAGGTGAATATACAGTGCATATTCCTGACACGATATCTGATGAATGGAAAGAGCAGTATTTAAATTACCCAGATCCAAATAACTTCCCAGTTGCACCATCAAAGTATGATGTAGAAGCCTGGAAAGTATTGCAATCTTCATTTGAAGAGCAAAGTATTGCTCAAAGTGCAGAGTTTATTACTCAACTAGGTGTCGTATATGAAAGCACTGAGCTGGGTGATGTTCCAGTAATAGACGTAAAGCCAAAGGGTTGGGAAGAAAATGGGAAAGTTGCAATATATACGCACGGTGGTGCTTATACGTTATTAAGTGCGAAATCAACATTAGGTACTGCCTCTTTGTTTGCTGACAGTACAGGGATGAGAGTAATTTCAGTTGATTATACACTAGCTCCATATGCAGGCTGGAGTGAAGTTACAGATCAGATAATCGCAGTGATTGAATCACTAAATAAAAAAGGGATAGAAAATAAAAATATATTAATGTTTGGAGAGTCATCCGGTGGTGCGCTAGCATCTTCAGTTACTTTAAAGATGCGTGATAAGAAAATGGCGTTGCCAGGTGCTGTAGTCATGTGGTCTCCCTGGTCTGATATTACAGAAACAGGCGACAGTTATTATACCTTGAAGAATGAAGATCCAACTTATCTTTATGAAACAATACTTAAACCGTCAGCCGATGCATATGCAAAAACTGAAGATCATAAAAACCCATATGTTTCACCAGTATATGGTGATTATAATAAAGGTTTTCCACCAACATTAATTCAAGGAGGAACCAAGGAAATATTTCTCAGCAACTTTGTAAGGCATTATCAAGTTATTGATAATGCAGACCAAGTAGTAAAGCTTGATCTGTATGAAGGGATGCCTCATATATTCCAGGCAATTTTACCATACTCGAAAGAATCCAAAGAAGCTCTTGTAAAAGTAAACAGGTTTCTAAATAAATATTTTCATAATCAATAGAAATTATGATTGGCTGAATAAATAATTTATTTAGTTTATAAATTTAAAACCAATGTTGAGTGCTGAAGTAATGGATGTGGGGAGCTTTATACATGATATAGAACGTGTTTCATTTTCAACTTCAGAGCTCGTGGGTTTTAGCTGCACTTATAATTCTGTTGCATTTATCGATAAATTATTCTCAGATAATCAAGTTGATCTTCGTTGTGTTGGGATAAATTCTGTAAATAAAAGGAAATCAGAATATTTGGCTGGCCGTATTTGTGCGAAACACTGTCTAGATAAAATTGGGTATTTTAATTATTTTGTTAAATCAAACGAAGACAGAAGTCCTGTTTGGCCTGCAGGTGTTGTAGGTTCTATATCGCATACTGAAAATGAAGCTATTTGTATTGTAGGGCCTAGTGATCAATATCTTGGGGTGGGTATTGATATAGAAAAAACGATGTCAAAGAAAGAGGTGTATTTTATAAGAGACCAGATTTTACTGAATTCAGAGATTGAGTTGTTCGATAATAATTACGTGGATACATATGCGTTTCATGAATTTATGACTTTAGTTTTTTCTGCAAAAGAAAGTATTTTTAAAGCTATTTACCCTCAGATAAAAAAATATTTCGATTTCCATGCAGTTAAGTTAAATATGATATTTGAGGGGAAACTCTATTTTGAACTAGTTGAAAACTTAAGTGAAATCTATGTAAAGGGATATGAATTAGTTTTAAATTATGAGAAGTATGATGATTTTATCGCCACGCTTGTTTTCATAAAAGTCAATGGCGATTGTCGTAAGACTAAGATTAAAATGTTTGATATAAAAAAGAGCAAATGATTCTGTAAACGAATGTTGGAAATATGCAGAGCAATTGATTGATAAAATATTAAGATAACAATAGGAAATAGATATGATTGAATCTATAGCGATATGGTTAGTTAGGTACCGATGGATGTTAATGGTATTTTCATTAGTACTGGTTGGCTCATTAGTGAGTGGGATGAAATTTGTCGGCTTTGCGACAGATTATGAGGTGTGGTTTTCAGATGATAATCCACAACTAAACGATTTTAATATACTACAGAACACGTATGATAAATCTGATAATGTACTTATTCTTATCACACCTAAAGATGGTAATATATTTACTAGATCCACACTAGATAGTGTTGAATGGTTAACAAAAGAAGCATGGAAGATACCCTTTTCAACACGTGTTGATTCTGTGACAAATTTCCAGCATACATATGCAAACAACGATGACCTGGTTGTAGCGGATTTAGTCAGAAACGCAAAAACGTTGAGTCAATCTGAATTAAACAACATAAAAGAGATAGCTTTAAAAGAGCCTCTTTTGATAAACCGTTTAATTTCTAAAAATGCATCTGTAACGGCCGTAAGCGTTACAATTAGCGTACCTAAAAATTCTATCGAAGGAAATCCTCTAGTAACAGCTTATGCTAGGGACCTAATTACAAAGCTTAAGGAAATGAATCCTGATTTACAAATGCACCTGACAGGAATGGTTGTCATGGATAATGCGTTTTTAGAGGCTTCACAAGCTGATATGGGTTCGCTTACTCTTATCATGTTTGGCCTGATTGTCTTTGGTTTAATGCTGTTTTTAAGGAGTATCACAGCTACGTTCAGTATACTTGTTGTAATATTCATGTCTATATTGGCTACTGTAGGTTTTTCTGGTTGGATTGGTGTTCTATTAACTCCTGTTTCTGCTGGTGCGCCAACAATAGTAATGACAATTGTTGTGGCAAATACTGTGCATATTCTTGTTTCGATGATTCACGGAATGCGTGCAGGAATGGAAAAGAAAGCAGCTTTGATTGAAAGCTTAAGAATTAATATACAGCCTGTATCTTTAGCAACAATTACTACAGTAGTTGGTTTTATGTCTATGCACTTTTCAGATGTGCCACCTTTTCATGACCTTGGTAACATGGTAGCAGTCGGAGTTATAGTTACCCTGGTATTATCAATGATATTTTTACCTTGGTTATTGATGTTATTACCAATGCGTGTGCGAGTGATTTCTGATCATAGTAATAGACACATGAATGGGTTTAGTAATTTTATCATTAAGAAGCATAAAACATTACTTTGGTCTTCGTTAATTTTAACTATAGCTTTGATTGGATTTATACCCGTAAACACTGTGAATGATAATATTTGGGAATACTTTGAAACCTCAGTGCCATTCAGAATAGATACAGACTATGCGTCAGATAACCTGACTGGACCGTATTACCTTGAGTATTCTTTAAATACAAACACAGCAGGTGGAATTAGTCATACTGCTTACATGCATACGGTAGATAAATACCAGAAATGGCTGGAGAAACAGCAAGAAGTTGTTCATGTAAATACTATTACGGATACAATGAAGAGGCTTAACAAAAATTTACATGGTGATGATGAAGCATGGTATAAATTACCAGATAACAATAAATTAGCTGCGCAATATTTGTTACTTTATGAAATGTCGTTACCATATGGTCTAGATCTTACAAATCAAATTAACCTTGATAAATCGGCGACTCGGGTAGTTGTTTCTCTACATAACCTGTCTAACAACGAAATGATAGCGTTTCATGAAAGAGCCATGAGCTGGCTAAATTTGAATGCTTCAGATTACAAGTTGACGGCTAGTAGTCCAATGTATATGTTTTCTCATATTAGTTTGAGAACAGTCGAGCAAATGATTGGGGGAGTAGCTTTTGCGCTAATATTGATATCAGTTATAATAATATTTGCTTTACGTTCATTTAAAATCGGCCTAATCAGTTTGATCCCAAATTTAGTTCCACCAGTGCTTGCATTTGGTGTGTGGGGTATATTAATCGGTGAGGTTGGTTTTGCTCTTGCTGTTGGCATGGGTATGACAGTAGGTATTATTGTTGACGACACAGTTCACTTTTTAAGTAAATACTTAAGGGCCAGGCGTGAAAAAGGTTTTAATGCTGATGATGCTGTTCGTTATGCTTTTTCTAATGTAGGCACGGCTCTAATTATTACAACAATAGTATTAGTAGCTGGATTTTCAGTCTTAATAACTTCTACTTTTAAAATAAACACTGATTTAGGGATGATTACTTCACTCACGATTGGTATTGCATTAATTGTTGACTTTATATTGCTGCCATCATTACTAGTGAGATTCGACACTAAAGATTACGCACCAACAAGAGACTTGATTAACACTGAGCAGAGCTCAACAACACAAACTGTAGTACTGGAGAAAAGCTAAGATGAAAAAAATAATTATTTTGCTCACGATATTGTATATGTCAGTTTATAATTTTACATTTGCAATGACAGATGATGAAAAAGGATTATCTATAGCGCATGAGATTGATGCTCATGATAAGGGATGGCGCGATTCAACTACTAAAATGAAAATGATCTTAAAAAATCGTCAAGGAGACCAGAGTAGTCGTGATATTCGTGTTAAGTTCCTTGAAGTAAAAGATGATGGAGATAAGGGTTTAACTATATTTGACACACCTGCTGACATAAAAGGCACGGCTTTTCTTTCTTACTCTCATAGTATCGAGCAAGATGATCAGTGGTTATATATGCCATCTATTAAAAGAGTAAAGCGTATTAACTCCTCGAATAAATCTGGCCCATTTATGGGCAGTCAATTTGCATACGAAGATTTAGCTTCTTTTGAAGTTGACAAGTATAAGTATAAATACATCAGAGATGATAAAATCAATGATGTTGATACATACGTTGTAGAAAGCTATCCACTTTATGAGTACTCTGGTTATACAAAGCTTTTGGTTTGGGTGGATAAATCTCGCTATATACCAATAAAAGTTGAGTATTATGATAGAAAAAATAGTTTGCTTAAGACGCTTGAGCTATCAAAGTATACTCTGTATCTAGATAAATACTGGCGTGCACATGAGCAACGTATGGTAAATCACCAAAATGGTAAGACGACAATTTTATCGTTTAACGGATATGAGTTAAATACTGGGTTAAAGGAGAGCGATTTTAATCGTAACAGCCTTAAGCGAGCAAGGTAAAAACCTGTACCAGAATAAATTAACTAGTTAAAATGGCATCAAATCTAATGTTTAATTAGAAATGGTGTCATTTTTTAATAATAATCTTTTAGGCTAAATTCTAATCGGTGGTTTAATATAATTCTATATCAGTTTAATTGACTGATTTCTAGTTCTTAAATTCGGAATTATTTCAATATATCAGAATCATCTTTAGCAGTTTTTTTGATAGGGTATACAAACTATTTTGCTTGACTTAAATGTTTATGTTTTCTCTCATTTTTCTGCCACCTACGGGTATTAGCCCGTTGTTTTGATAAAACTTTAATGTACGTTCAAATTCTGGCAAGGGTGGTGTAGTTAGCTCAATAGCCTTCCAGTTATTGTTAATTCCATATTCACGAATTTTATCTATAAGCTGTGAGCCAATACCAGTTGATCTGTAGACAGGATTTACGAAAAACTCTTGAACGACTCCGATCTTTCCTCCCGCATATAACGCATATGATTCAGTAAACGTGGAAATTGCAACAGGTACTGTGTTACATAAGGCAATAATTGCAGAATAATGCCCTTCAGTTAGTAGCTCTCTGCAAGTTGCTATTGTATCTTTTTCATCAATATTGAACGTTTTAGTGTGAGTTTTACTGGAGATCTCTTTGGTGAGATCAACCACCATTAAACCAATTATCTCAGCATCTAGTGCTGTCGCTTTTTTAAATTCAACTATCATATCTTTTATCTTAATATATCTACGATGCGTATGAACGTGTTGATCAATCGCACATGTAACAATTTAGTAACTGTTTTTTTAAATTACATCTAAGACGACCTTATCGTAACCTTACGTAGTATACTATGGAACAATAAATAATGACCTCATAATTGATTGTAATATTTCCTTTACGCATATTCTGGCCCGTCTTGATCACTGATTCTGGGTCAAGATGATCACCTACTTGTACTTCAATCCGCTCCCTTCATAACGCATTGAAAATCCCTTGGCTTTATGAGTGCAGCAGACAATATTCCCATAATGGTAGGGAAGCACATGGCTTGAGTAGGTTTATGCTTCGATTAATAGCAATATTGAAATTAGGCACTTTTAAGAATAATTGAGGCGGCAAATTTGGGAAATAGAAGGCCTTTAAAACGGCTACTAGTGGAAGCTGACTAGAATTTGAATTGACACGTGTCAATATTCCGTTAAGTAGCATTATTTCTTAATTACATTTCAATGTAGAGATTTTAAACTGAAAGTAGGGTCCGTACGTTAGAACTTGGCATAAAGTTATCAACTAACAATATATTTATAAATTTTAAAGGAGATTAAAATGATAAAAGCACTTAAATTTCACAAAATTTTTATACCTGTAATTACACTTATTTCAATGTTATTCGTATCCAGCATGGCATTTTCTGGGCTCACTGTTAATACCGGGGTAATAACATCTGAAGGCTATTTTTCTGGTTCATTTGGTTCTAGTAGAAACAGTGCTAATGGCATTGAGTACATATCCTGCACCTTTACTGGCCACGATAACCTGCTAGTCTGTGGTGCAACTGATCGTAATGGTGTGAGTAAGTATTGCTATACTACTGATCCAGACATGACTAAAACGGTCAGTAGCATGACTGATTCGAGTCTTGTGATAATTCGCTTCGAAACCACATATAGTCAGTGTACTAGCATCAGAATAACTAATGCATCATATGTAGAACCAAGAAATTAAATGACTGCGTGCACTGATGATTAATGATTGATAAAACTACTAAATATTTCGCTATAGCAATTGCACTTTCTTTTGCAATAGGAAGTTATTTCGGGTATTTAGTAGCCTATACCATGTTTAACGATTCGAATGAAATAGCAGTTACAGTACAAACTGAACTAGAAAAATTATCAAGCAAAATATCTACACTTCATTATTCAACTAACGACTCAGACCATTCAAAGCAGATTATTCAGAGACAAGATAATTTGAGTACTAATGACACAATGCAAAAAGAACTAACAGAAGTAATTCGTGATACGTTGAAAGCTGAGTTAACACCAATCTTGTCTGGTTTTCATAAAAATAACCAAAGGATCGCTTTACAAGATGCTTCACATTCAGAACCAGAAACCATTCGTGCAGACATAGAATCAGTTAATGTAATAATTTCCTCAGCTATTAGTTCAGGCTTCCTGGATGATAATAGCGTACAAGATTTTAATAAAATACTACAAAAACTTCCTAAAATTGAACAGGAAAAAGCATATAGCAAGTTACTAACAGCAATAAATAATGGTGAAATAAAACTAGATAACCCGATGATATTATTTCATTAAACAATATGTTAAACGGAAACCATTTGGGCCTTGAAAAGGAAGTGATACAAATTAAACAAGGACGAGCTCTTTTATGGGTTTGAGTCTGAGATATCCCCAAGAAATATACATTAAAAACAAAAAAATAAAGGAATTTTGTCCGCAAATAAACGCAAAAAAACGCAAAGATTTTATGTTTTTACGCCTTTGGCCTACAACACACTGTTAATGTTTTAGCATTACGTGCATGGATGCACTAATTTTGCGGGCGCAGGACGAGCAGGAGCAATTATTTGCGTAATTGACGTTGACGTGCAAGGAAGTACTAATGCAGTGAGCACATGGATGTGCAGGAACTGCCATTTGCGGACGATTTACACGCAGAAAAATCAACCATGTAATCTCAAGGTTTACGAATTAAAAAAGTTATAGACGTACGGAAGTTCTATGCACAAAACAATAATGCTCAAAATGATAGGCCGTAAATTCCCAGATAAATGCTACAGAAAATCAGAAATAGAAGAACTGGTTTAGCACTTGTTGTGGAATTTTAGTACTTACTGTGGAATTCTTTAGCACTTACTGTGGTTGACCACAAAGCATAGTTCTACGGCCGCTGCTTAGTCTGGTTATATGCGCATAATGTATATTATGTTAAATAGCATTACAAGGTTAAATACATAATAATCACCTGCTGGGCTTCCAAGTCTAAATAGCAATCAATTTTCAAGAAATTATTACATCTCTCGCCCACCTATTAATTAAGCGCATTTCGCCTATATTATTACGCCTATATTGTGCCTTCATTGATTACCCGTTATATGAAAATATCAGATGCTCTAAATCTGATTAAAGAAGATAATCATGAACGTTGCCTGGAGTTAATCGAATCAGACTGACGTGATCAAACAAATTGATACACACAGTTAAGCAAGCTTCTCCAAAGTCACTGGCTGTTATAAAACATTGCAATATATTCCAATATATCCTGCTGCGCCTCATGACGAGTCTGGTAGTTACGCCACTGCACTCGTTCTTGTTTAAGACTGCCAAAGGTTTGCGTTGCCACATGGCCACCTTTAATGCATCACGTACCATCACTACCGCCAAATACAACCAACTTTCTTGCGTCAAGATATAGGTAATATCAGAAACATATACCTGGTCTTTTTTCTCCACATTAAAAAACGTATTAAGCAGTAACAATCTCCATTTACCACTTTTAAAAATAGCTGTTAGTTCTTACACAGCCTGTCAGGTAAGCGGACATTTTGAGCTTTAACTATGATTTCTTATTACAATCAGAAGCGGCCACTCATGGTTTTAACCTGATTAGGATAAAAACAATTTGAAGCAAACATTCATGCGGAAAATACAGTCTGCCTGCCCCTACCTGTTTTGTCACTCTAGTAGCTAGTGTTTAGTTTCTACAGGTTTGCTCACTACATAGAGCCAAATGAAACCTGCGATGCCCGTTAGTAGAGAGGCCGCAAGAATACCCGTCTTGGCCATCAACAAATATTCTTCTTGTCCCGCAAATCCCAGCTCCGCGACAAAAATAGACATGGTGAACCCAATTCCGGCTAGCAGCGATACACCTGCTATCTGGGTAAAGCGAGTATCTTTCGGCAATACAGCCACACCCAATTTCAATAACAACCAGCTGACCCCGGTAATGCCGATGAACTTACCCAGTATCAAACCCAGCGACACACCAAGTAACACGGGATGAGTCAAGGTCTCACCCAGTGAGTCGAGTGATAGTGGGATACCGGCATTGGCCAGAGCAAAAATCGGGATCACCAGATAGGCCACCGGCATGTGCCAGGCATGTTCCAGTCTTTGCAGTGGCGCTTCAACGCTGTGTACACCATTTTCCAGT
>Ga0316207_10000932_pt1 | contig 40571 bp, 32 predicted proteins | sample 6weekpyrite_MG_FD_204943 | JGI IMG/M metagenome (GOLD analysis project Ga0316207, IMG submission 204943) | Microbial mat bacterial communities from mineral coupon in-situ incubated in ocean water Damariscotta River, Maine, United States -... | ecosystem: Environmental > Aquatic > Marine >... | reverse complement strand
GTTTTCACGGCGTAAACAGGCCAGAAATAATTGGTCGATTAATGTTAAGCAACTTTTATATTACCGGTGTGGCGCATACGCCGACAGGTGATGTGACTTTATCAGAGATTAGTCAAAATGTTTATATCAGTGTTTTTGATAATGATCGCGTTGGTGATTTTTTAAGCACACACCCGAACAGTCCCGCTGACACAAGCAATATTAGTATTTCAGTCGATGACAACTCAGTTCTACAAATAAATGGATTAAATTCTGGTGAGCATGCGGAACATGATTTGGATCTGGTAATAGTACCGCCGGTTCAACAGGCATTTCACGGAGAGCTGAAAAAATATAACATCATCGTTTCCACCACGGGACAATTTTACCAGGCAAGGCTTCTTAATAATGATCAGGAGAGCGTCGTTGCAGCTATTGTAGGCGAACTTAATAATGTGAATATGTTGTTTGAGAGAGAATTTAGCACACGATTAATTCTGGTAGATGAAACACGTGATGTGTTGTATAGCGATAGTCAGGCTGATCCATATTTCTTGGATCCAGAAGAAAATTGTCCAGCTACTTTCGCCAGAGCTTGCAATTATGCACGGCAAAATGTTGCAGCAGTGGGTGATAAAGTGGATGTAGGAACCTATGATTTATCATTTGTACTTGGTCATGCAGGTGTTTATGTGGGTTGGTCAGAGGCACAAATCTGCGATGATGGATTAAAAGCACGCGCAGCAATTGTTCTAGATGCCGGAGTTCGCAAGGTAGGAGAGAGTGCTGGCCTTATAGCGCATGAACTTTCACATACCTTAGGTGGAGGACATACCTTCAGTAGTCCATTGTGTCCGGATGGTCAGTTTAGTCTGAACAGTGCGTATGAACCAGGTAGTGGTACAACAATTCAATCTTATCTAAACAATTGTGGTCCCAAGACCATTTTTGGGCTTGAATTGAATGACAATGTTTTTGTGGACTCAGGTGATCCAACCCGTGCAAGAGGAAATTACTTTCATTCGTTTAACATAGACCAGATGTATGATCGTATACAAAACGGATCTGGAAACAGTTGTGGATCAAGCATTGCGATAAACAATCAGGCACCTATTGTTGAAGCTGGGCCAGATTACACTATACCGCGAGAAACACCCTTTGTATTGTCGGGAACCGCAAGTGATCCTGACGGCCATGTGCTTGAATTTAATTGGGAGCAAATGGACAAGGCACAAGGAGAAACATTAATCGAACAAATAGTAGATTTAGGCTTGGGTAATGAAATTTTGTTACCCAGCGCATTAACAGGTCCTTTGTTTCGTTCGTTTCCACCCTCTCTCTCTGGAAATAAAAGGACCTTACCTCATATTAACGATTTACTGGACAATACTCCTCGACGAGGTGAGGCGTTAGCAAGAAATGATCGAGAATTAAATTTTCGATTAGTTGCGCGTGATAATCAATTGGGTGGTGGTGCTGTATCTTACGATTCAATGAAAGTCAATGTTGCTGGCGACCCCTTTAAAATTACGTCTCCTAATTTGGCAACGGAGCAATTTAATGCTGGTTGTGCAATTCCAGTAACGTGGCAAGTCGGTGGAGGTAATATAGCAGCAAATGTTGAAATGCTTCTATCCAGTACTAGCGATGCAATATTTGAAACTAAAAAGGATTCAATTCCCAATAATGGTTCAAACAGTTTTTCAACTTGTACAACTGGGTCAGCCCACCGCGTTAGACTTAATGCGATAGATAATATATTTTTCGACATTAGTGATCAGGCGTTTAATGTTGTTTCCAATCCACCACAGATAAATCTTGTCACTAGCGGGGGTTCTGTTGATGAGCAATGTCAATTTGATGTCCCGATCAATATAACCCTCTCCGACGACTGTGGATTGTCAGCAGAAAATACCAATGTTAATGTTACTGCAATTACCAATAATTTCGATTTAGGCAATTTGTTAGTGAATAAACAGCAAGTCAATGATACTGAAGTGCTGATTACGGGATCTGTCAGTGTATCAAACATTTTTGATTCGCCGGCTCAAGTTCGAATAACGGCAAACGCGACAGACAATTGCGGTTTATTGACGGAGGCATCAAAGGATGCGATTGTTCAGGATGACATACCCCCAACAATTGATTTGAGTTTAACACCAACTCAAATTTGGTCACCAAATCACAAGTTACATGACATTACTGCAATGGTAGAAATTGCGGATAATTGTCCCAATCCGGTTTTTGAATTACGTTCTGTAGTGAGCAATGAACCTGATAACGCAACCAGTGATGGTAATACCGATGGAGATATTCAAGGTGTGGAGTCCGGACAATCGGACGTTATGTTTCAGGTTCGTGCCGAACGCATGGGTAGAGGAGAAGGTCGAGTTTATACTGCTGAATATGTAGCTATTGACGCATCTGATAACGAAACGGCGGCGACGGCTGATGTTAGTGTAAGTAAATAGGTTTAATTATTTTAATAAACATACTTTAGGGTGCTGGAAAAGGATATTCCAGGTATTTGTTCCGTCGGCGACAGGGATGTCGCCTTCAACTCCACAGGATGTATAAAGATGTGAACAAATAACAGGGGTATCACTTTTCAAGTGATTCAATAAGGGCATAGGGGGTCAGTACAATTACATAAAACCAAAATCATTTGAAGAAACACGCGAAAACGATTTAACAATACACCCAATTAATCTTCATTAAACAGATATTTTTTAATCAAACAACATGGCTGTACTAACAGTGATTCTTTATACGAGCAAGTATTGCCGAAAATTTGCCGTGGATTTTCTTCATGAGCAGTGTCGCTAAACCAGACTTCGAAACAATAATAACGCGAGACAGTAAAAATGATAATTACGTCTCGGATAAAATGATGAGCTTTGTTTATTTTGGTTTAGCAAAACAAATGTCATCTGAAAAAGCAGTAGCAAAAAAATATTTGCACAAAGCGATGCAGTTAGATCCGAATCGACAAGGTGGCTACGATTTGTCTGAAGAATATTTGACATCGTTAAATAAAATCGATTGAGTTGATTAGGGTGCGAATTTGGGGCAGGAGAGGGCGTACAGCACAGAAACTTATAAGGGCTGCGACCCCTTTATCGCTATTAAAAGAAAAGAGAATAAGTAATGATTTATCAAAAACACTCGCCTTACTTGAACCATTTAAAAATGATTTACAAGGTATTGCTGTCGAATCAACATTCAATTGGTATTGGTTAGTCGATGGTTTAATTGAGGCGGGTTATCCTGTTTTTCTTGTCAATACGAGCGCCGTTAAACAATACGAAGGACTAAAGCACACAGATGATCAATATGATGCTTATTGGCTAGCACATTTAATGCAATTGGGTATTTTGCCAACAGGTTATATTTATCCCAAGGAAATGCGTGCTCTAAGAGATTTACTACGAAAGCGAATGCAACTCGTGCAATGCCGAACATCTTATGTCATTAGCGTACAAGCACAATACTGGCGCAGTACGAGTAAACGGCTACGCAGTCAGGATATTAAGCAATGCCCAGAGAGTTTATTGGCTGATATTGAAGATCAAAATTTATTTCTTTCATTACAAAGTAACTTGAAAGTTATTGAGTTATTAAACACTCAAATCGAAACCATTGAAAATACCATATTACCTCAATGCAAAAACTTACCCCACTATAAACCGCTAAAAACCGTGTTTGGAATTGGCGATATTTTATCGCAAACCATCACGTTGGAAACCGGCGATATTCATCGGTTTCACAAAGTGGGAAACTACACATCTTATTGTCGATGTGTCGATAGCAAAAAGACCAGCAATGGGAAAAGAAAAGGTTCGGGTAATAAAAAAAGTGGCAATAAATATTTGGCCTGGGCGTTCATGGAAGCCGCTCACCATGCCATACGCTTTTATGAGCCAGCAAAAATATTCTATCAACGAAAATGCTCAAAGCGAAATTCGATTGTTGCGCGTAAAGCACTGGCACATAAACTGGCAAGAGCCAGTTATTATGTGATGAGAGATCATGTTCCTTTCAAACCGGAACAACTGTTCTCGTAACGATTTGAATGAAACAGTGAACCAGGTAAGGGGTGTGGTTAAACCAGGGCTGTGATTGGAGACTGTTTCATTCACTACAACTAGCACGGTTTAATACTGAGATGCCTAAACGGTAAGCCTTCACGGGTGTGGAAACTTTCTATAGAAAGAAAACCATGGATCTGTAACAAATCCATTGGATGCCGTTTGGAACCGACGATTTTCTGGGGCTCGTTAGAGCCAGGGACATAACGAAAGTATACAAAGCAGTTATTGTCTTGATCCTGAGGGGTGACTGGTGCAGCTCAGATGATGAGTGAAAACCAACTCGATAGAAATAACGGGCGCATTGAGTAAAACCAGTGTTTAAAAATCATTAAAAAAACGTAACAAATTTACGTTGAGGTACTTTTTTGCTTATTGACAAGTACTGGCTTAGGGGCGACCCCTTTACCGGTATAAGCAAGTGGGGAAGCTCAGCATTAAGGCGATTGCTCTTTATGGGTGCACGTTCAGTGATAAAAAGCATTAAAGTAAAACTGATAAACTGAGCCTGTGGGTGCAATCATTATTAAGTCGTCATCCACATAAAAAAGTGGCGATTGTGGTGGCAAATAAAATGGCAAGAATGGCATGGGCAGAATTAAATACGCTGAAAACAAAAGCAGCATAAAAAGGATACAACATCATGAGAACGAATACACAACAAATGCAGTTCAAGAATTGAGAGTGGCAGATTCAATGATGAAAGATCGAAATAATTAAAAAAGTATCGAGAAATTGCATAAGAGATATGATGTCAATAAGATAAAATCTTCTTCCCGAGTACCTGTTAAGAAAATTGGCTATCAAGCCGCAACTGAGATAAGGCCGGGAAGCGCTAATTAAACATCAAGGCCAGAAGGTAGCTCCTTCAACTCAGGGCCGTATATAAGTTAGCAATGTTATCTTTTTAATTATATGTCTTGCAACGATGGGGGAGTCCATATAATTTTTTAGGATCATCAATTAGATCATCGCAAAGAATCACATATTTTTGTTTCTTTCATATCGTATTGTTTACAGGTGACACTAAAGCAACAGTTAAAAACAGTCGCATCGGGATTAACACCGCGAGCCGCACTGGAAAAGTTTGCCGCAATACAAATGGTTGATGTGCATTTACCGACAACTGATGGACGACATTTAATTTTATCGCGATACACCCAGCCAAACAAAGATCAGCAATTATTATTGAAACAACTCAAACTGGAGCTACCACCTCAACCACTACCGAGAATTCGTTCGCAAGATATTCAATCCGAAACATTGCAGTAGTCACCTTGTAGTGCCGACCTTTCGTGTTCGATCACGTAAAATCAATGCTTTAGCTTGGATTTTCTCTTGAGTTGGTGAAGTCGGGCTAATTGTATCAAGCTCTGTTTTGTGGCCCATACTAATTATCAGTTAATATATCGAGTTTATAAAACATGTTCAAAGTAAAGGTTTACCTAAATAGCTAAGGAGAAATTGGCCCATGAATTCTAATCTGAATCTTAAAACTTTATTTTTATATCGAGCAAATGAATTTTCAAAAGCAGCATTCTTCTTTCTAGTGACACTGGCAATAGGTAACGCATGGGCAGCAGTTGATGAAACAGCCGTTGCAAACATTGATCACAAAGCTTCTACAGCTAATGGGAAAGCAGATAGCAACAACAGTCGTATTCAGGATCTAGAATCAGAAGATATAATTTTACATCAAAGAATAGATAGCATTGAGCTTACACCTGGTCCAACTGGACCCCAAGGAGAGCAAGGACCAATCGGTTTAACGGGCGACAGAGGCCCACAAGGCCTAGATGGTTCCTCTGGTCTTAATTGTTGGGACAGTAATGGTAATCACGCACAGGACGTAGATGAGGATATAAATGGAGATGGTATTTTCAATGCTTTGGATTGTATTTCGAGTGTTGATTTAACTGAATTGATAAAGAAGCTAGATTATGTCGAAGCTCGACTGCAAAATGGTGATATTGATGGTGACGGATTTACACCAGCAACAGGAGACTGTAATGACGCACGATCAGATATAAACCCTGATGCATACGAAATTAATGATGGCATTGATAATAACTGTGATGGAATTCTAGATGGTATTGTGCAAACAGATGCTGACCAGGACGGATTTGTGTCTATTGAAACAGGCGGTACGGACTGCGATGATAATAATCCGCAAGTATTTCCTGGTCAAACATCTTTTTTTGCCGAGCCTTATTGGAAGAATATCGAAGTTGGAATAACTTTTGACTACGACTGTAATGGGGAGGAAGAAAAACAATACGTTGATTTTGGTTGGTATGAAGGTGATTATGAAAGAAGAATTATTTTGGGTAGAGATCCTTTTTGTACAATCAAGCGTAGTGGGTGGATCACCGATTATGCCGGGCCAGATTGTGGTGTGAATGGTGAGCTAATCACTAGTCCAGTCGGAACGTATACTCCATCTTTTTGCGAAGACCATACCATCGAAACGGTGCAAAGTTGCCGGTAAAAAATCTTAAATTTATTAATGAGTGGATCGAGTTTTTGATCCACTCTAAATGTGTTGAGTTGAAATTGTTCAAATTAAAAATCTGACACTAAAGTTTAGAGCCACACAGCTCCCCTGCGTAAAAACAAATTTACCCAACAAGCAATAATGGGGTAAAAGCTATTACATAATGACTAGATCATATGGAGAAATACCTGAAAACGATTTAACAATACACCCAATTAATCTTCATTAAGAATGATATTTTTTAATCAAACAACATGGCTGTCCTAACAGTGATTCTTTATACGAGCAAGTATTGCCGAAAATTTACCGTGGATTTTCTTCAAGAGCGGGGTCGCTAAATCTGACTTCGAAACAATAATAACGCGTGACAGTGAAAATGATAATTACGTCTCGGATAAAATGATGAGCTTTGTTTATTTTGGTTTAGCAAAATAAATGTCATCTGAAAAAGCAGTAGCAAAATAATATTTGCACAAAGCGATGTAGCTAGCCCGCATTTCTCACAGGATTCACGAATTCTCACTTGATCCTTGATCTCACAAGAAATTTTCTTCCTTCGGAAATACAGTCGGTATTGCATCCTTAGCTCCGTAATCGGTGCATCCTTGCACCACTTCTATCGCTTAGTCAGAAAATCCCTTGTGGGATCAATTCTCTGCGCGATAATCTCTCGACCCTGTGAGAAATGTGGGCTAGATCCGAATAGACAAGGTGGCTACGATTTTTCTGAAGAATATATGAAATCGTTAAATAAAATCGATTGAGTTGATTAGGGTGCGAATCTCGGGCGGGGAGGGTGTGCAGAAACTGATAAGGGCGACCCCTTTACCACTGCGTTTTTTGGATTCTAGTGGCAATTTGTAAATTGTTGATGGCTGGTTAAATATCCTTTTGATAAGGACGTTTATAAAACGGCTTGTTTACCCTTGAACTTTACGAATCTGATGCTATATTAGAGAATGTTAATATACAAATTTGTGAAAAAGGGTTCTGCTATGTCTAATTTTTATAAGTTTTTTTTAGGAATTACTATATTTGGTTTGTTGTTCTCCACTAGTTTATATGCAGGCGATATCGAAGAGCGTAAAAAGGCAGCAGTGAAAACTACCAAAGAGTTTGTGAAAACGCTGGGTGGTCATATGAAAGGAGCCATGAAAGAGGGTGGGCCGACAAATGCGGTAAAAGTATGCTCCGAAATAGCTCCACAACTAACTGGTGACATATCGCGTAAAACTGGCTGGAAAGTGACTCGAGTGGGAACGCGTGTTCGCAATAGTATGTTAGGAACACCCGACGCTTGGGAGCAAAAAGTTCTGGCACAATTTGAAGCACGCAAAACTAAAGGGGAAGCATTAAAAAAGATGGCGTTTAGTGAAGTCGTCGAAGAGCCAAATGGGAAATATTTTCGTTTCATGAAAGCGATCCCTGTTCAACGCGCTTGTTTACAATGTCATGGCAGTAAAAAAGATGTTTTACCCGAAGTGGAAATGATTTTGGAAGAACAATACCCCCACGACAGGGCGCGTAATTATAAAGTAGGGGATTTGCGCGGTGCTGTTAGCATAAAACAACCGATGTAATATTTAGCAAGTGAATTTATATTAGTGAAAAGGCGATATTGTTATTGCCCTTTTTTCTATCAACATAGGTTTATAAAAAATTGGTATAAAGTAGCTAAGTAACAAAGTATTGTTGTTTAGATTTATATGTGTGGGGGCTTGGCTAAGCTTACCAATACTTCGTTCGTCTGCGACACTACTAATCCAGGATGAATCTTGGAAACTGTGGTCGATGTCATTAACGATCCAGCTGTTAGAGTGGTATAGGGGTCAATACAATAACATAAAATCAAAATCATATGGAAAAACACGTGAAAATGATTGAACAATACATCCAATTAATCTTCATTAAACAGATTTTTTTAATCAAATAACATGGCTGTCCTAACGGTGATTACGAATTCGCAAATCACGGGTGTGTGAGTTCATTCCCCGCCATTGGAAAACAAAATTTGGTGATGTGCCACTTCGTTCACTTCTATGAGAAACTGATCGCAAATTTATAGTTGTCAATGACGTGCTAAAATCAACGCTTACTATCTGGCCAGTGCCAGGCAGCTTCATCAAGCATTCCTTGACCGTAAATAATCGTTTGGCCTAATTCTTTTTCAAGCTCTATTGAGTGACACTCCGGATCTTCGTTCAAGGCAGCAACTAAACGAGATGAATGAGATGCAACCCAAACTTGCGTTTTATGGGATGCTTTAATGATTAATTTAGCCAGTGCCGGTAATAAATCAGGGTGTAAGCTCGTTTCCGGTTCGTTTAGAACCAAAAGAGAAGGGGGGCGAGGCGTTAAAAGTGCCGCTACCAATAATAAATAGCGTAATGTTCCATCTGACAATTCTGATTCACTCAGTGGGCGTAGGAGTCCATGTTGATGAAAACGAATTGAAAATCTTGAACCAGAATCAACATCAATTTCAATTCGTGAACCGGGAAACGCATCATTTATGGATTCGTGGAATACTTCTTTATCACCGATTTCGTGAATTGTTTGTAATGCGGCAGCTAATTCATACCCATCTGGATCGAGAACGGGTGTTCTTGTGCCAATTTTTGGAATTCTTATTTTTGAATCTTTATCTGTACGAAAGTGGTCGTAAAAACGCCAGCTTTTAATGGTTTCGCGTATGCTAAATATTTCTGGTGCTCTTTCTGGATCTGCTATTTCGTTTAAGATACTATCGAAGGTGTCCACGCGGTTGGCATAAACTTCCCATTTTCTACCTGATCGAATTTTTACGACCGGCCCCTCTCTATCGACTAAGCAACTCGAAGGCCTATAAAATGGTCCAGTCCAAATGCATTCCCTTTTTATTACAGGATCCAAATTAAATTTAGTCGGTTCATAGGCAGGGTTATTTGGGTCTTTTGGCATTGGCGGAGGTGGGAGCCCAAGAGAGACGCAGTAGCCAAAATCCTCTCCTGAAAATCCCAATTTTAAGCGAACCGCTCCTTTGTTTATGGTGTTTTGTATCGGAACAGTGCCGTTTTTCATACCTTTACTAATACTTTTGGGGCCAGCCCAAAAAGCGGAATCAAGACCACCCTCTTTAGCCAACGCACCAATTACACCCCCGTTTGCAGTTTCCGCCAAAAGTCGCAGAGATTTATATAAATTTGATTTGCCGCTTCCGTTGGGGCCCGTAATCACGTTCAGTTGGGATAGTGGCGTGACCAAATTTAATATTGAGCGATAATTACTGACGGAAAATGAGTTAATCATAATGTTTTTAGTTTTTGAAATTTATTAAATAGGGAGCTCTGTCGCAAACAGTCCATCAAGCTTAGAGCAGTCGGGCTAATTCCTAGCATCAATTGATTATTTACATTAACAACAAAAATCATTTTATGCATATTTAAGAGGCATCAATTTGTCGATATTAAACAATCATACTAAACTGCAGGTCTGAGCTCACTAAATTATTTCCAATCACTGATAAGAAATAAATACCATGAATAACAACTCAGTTAAAGTGATTATCCAGTGCTGCCATTTTTGTCCAGAAAACATGATTGCTGCTATTCCAGGTTGTCTGTGTAAAATAAAGTCCTATTAACTTGTGAGAAGTACTTGCATAAATTGTTGGGCCTGGTGCCGTTGCTAAATATCGTGGTTTGATTTCGTTGTCGTCATCAGTTTGTACAGATTCATTAAACAAACATTTGTCTGGATCTTCAGCATTGATTGGTTCGTAAATTACGTTTTTAAAATATCGAATTAAATTTTCTGTAACAAATTGAGTTTCGTTGTGATGTCCATTGTTAATCCACATGTCTAAAAATATTGCATAGTCGACTATAGTAGAATAAACGTCATTACTATACCATTTGTATGAATAGTCCTGATCCCTGTCGTTTTGCCACTTTTTGGTAAAGGAATTATCGGGATGTAATTCATAACGTGAAATGGCGTTCTGTAATAATGATGGATTTTGATTAATATCAATAATCGTATTTTCCATTCCTAGGGGATTCCATAAGTGGTCCCGTATGGTATTTGGGTATGTCTGGCCGCTGATAACCTCTAAAATTGCTTTCACAATTAAAATATTTAGTGCTCTGGGTTTTCGCACGGTTCCCGGTTGATTCTCTGGTCCCTCATCAGCACGATCTTTTAGTGCCTGGAATATGTCATCATAGGATCTTGGGCTTTTGGGAAAGGTTCGACGTGTAAATCCACTGGTATGTCGAAGCAAATGTTCAATTGTTATGTGTTGGGATTTCTCCGTGTTAAATTCAGTAAGATAAGTTGCTACGGGTTGGCATAAATCGATTTTTTCGTCTTCGACAAACTTTAATAAAACCGAAATATTAAATAATAAATTCAGGTCTCTTATTAAGTAGGTTTTATTTAAATCCAGGGGTTGATTGTTTTCTTTATCTTCCCAACCTGCCGCTTTATGTAATAAAACCTTACCATTTTTTATTATAAGCATTTCTCCACCAATAACGCGTTGTGTTCTAATGGAAGAAATAAGGTGATTCGAAAATGTTGTTATCTCATTTTGCAGAGATGCATCCTCAGAAAGAGTACCATAAGTTAAACGCGGATCATCACTCCCTGCAACACCTGTTTCAGTTGGTACGACGATAGTGGTTTCGGATTCGGAGCAAGCACAACAGAGTAGTATGGCAAGTAACGTTATGGTGCAATATTTAGTTATCATATTTTTATAGCCAAATAATCAACTCAAGAGTAGTTTATTATATTGTATAACAATGTTATACGCATAATAGTCAACATGCTAATATTAATCAAGCGCTGAATGTCTGTATTCATCAAAGATTTGTGTTAACAAACTAAGAATTTTTGATGCAACAGGCTCTTTCCTTCGCTCAAAACATTTATATACGTGATAGCTAACTATATTGAATAATATGTCGCCACCTAAAAATAAAGATGTTGTAGTTCTTATGCTAATAAACATAATTCAGGACATTCGCGTTTAGTACTGTACCGGTAGCATAAACTGTTGTCCACAGGGATGTGGGCATCAAACGCCCATGGATGGGTTTGCCGTGTGTTTATGCTATCGTTACAGTGCTAGACACTTAGTAAGGACTATGCTTAACAAAATATACTGAATCATTGCATCAATTTTTAATTAACCTGTTGCGCAATTTGGTTGTTATTGAATGACATATGTTGAATTATTCTGCAGATTTATTCCTTATTGCATACAGAATTTAAATGTTATACACTCGTTAAACATTGTGTATCAATGAATTGATTAGCATGGATTTCCCATTTTTATATTGGCTTAGCATTGTGTTTTTTTAAAAGACAAAAATGATGCTAACTGGAATAGAACTTTTTCGGACTACTGGTCTTTTGGAAAACGAAAGTAGGCAATATATGTTTCGTCTCATACTCTTTACCACTGCATTATTTATTTCAGCATGTAGTGAAGAGTCATATACGAATATCACCCCAGAGCAATATCAATATCAAAAGCCAGTTGATCTCTCCGATGGTATTGAGACTGCCTCACTCGACGAAGTCAACGCATCAGAACAGCCTTTTGTTGAATTAGTGCAAAACATTCTCCGTGGTTATTATAAAGAGATCGATAGTATATTGGTTTATCAAAACGATAAACTGATTTTGGAAGAATATTTTAATGGTTATCACCAAAACAAAATTCATGATTTACGCTCTGCAACAAAAAGTATTACCTCTTTACTCACGGGCATTGCGGTAGAGCAGGGTTTTATTAACAGTATTGATGAGTCAGTACTGGGTTATTTTGAAAATGACTATTCATCCTTCAAAAACCAGTCACAACGTAAACAGGAAATGACAATTCGGGATTTTCTTAATATGGCAAGTGGGCTCGATTGTGATGATGACGATCATACCTCTCCCGGTAATGAAGAAAAAATGTATCGTTTTCGTGATTGGTACAAATTTATTCTCGATTTCGAAGTTATCAATGAACCCGGTGATGTATTTTCCTATTGTACTGGCGGAGTTAATTTGCTTGGTGGTGTTATTCGGCAAGCCAGCCAGCGTAGTATTCATGAATTTTCAAATCAATATTTGTTTTCAAAATTAGGCGTCGATAATTTCCACTGGACCTACGCACCAAATTTAACAGAAGACACCGGTGGACATTTGTTTTTACGACCACGTGATATGCTAAAAATCGGTATTATGTTTTTGAAAAATGGTATCTGGCAAGATCGGAGAATTGTCAGTGAAGACTGGATAACTTTGAGCAAAGAAAAATATTTTTTGGATTATGGCTATTTGTGGTGGAAATATGACATTCACTTTGACGAAAGTGTCGGATTAAATCCAGCTCCACACATAGAAGCATCAGGAAACGGTGGGCAGAAAATAATGATCTTTCCTGATTATAATGCAGTAATTGTTTTTACCGGCAGTAATTTTGGTTCGTTTTGGGGGGGCTATGGCCCTCGTTTAATGTTACGTGATTATATTCTGCCAAATCTTCCGAACAATGGATAATTATCTACGATGAAAAAACTAATATTAACGTTATCTCTCTTATTCATTTTTACGCCCTTAATCGCCATCGCCAATCAATTTCGTATTGGTGACATCCAGTATCAATTGAAAGGCGGAGCTTCTGCCAACACACAATTTCTTTATCATTCATCTGGAAACATCGGTCCTCTTGGTACGGTGATTAATGATATTTTACTGGAATTAACACCCATAAAAAATCAAACCAGCTCATCAGTTTTTCATGTTGCTTTCGGACAATTGCAAAAACAAGATATCTTTCATACTACAGCTCCTTTGGCACCGTTAGAGCTAGGTGTTGTTTATGCTTGGTTTGACGCACGCTTTTCTGAATCAGTCCATTTTGAAATAGGCCAAATTGCCAATAAATTCAGTTACGAGTCTGCCATAAGTTACAAAAATGACAATATTTTGTTTGGCGCTATTCAACGTACCAATGCAACATATTATCCTGGCTTTCGCCTAACGTATCATGATAAACAATTTGATATTCGATTTTTTGCAGAATTCTCTGGCCCGGATAATTTTTCACGTGAGCAATTATCGGCAGGTATTCAAAAACAGAATCAGTATTTTGATTTCACTGCAGGCATAGCAAACGGGTTTGAATCGCAAAATATGATTGCCGTTAATATTAAAAGCGATGTTATCAAACAAATGCCGTTTGGATTATCCTATGTTCACAAGTCATTGGATGATGCACCCGCTAACCAAGATAAATCAGCAAGCGCAGTTGGTTTGTACCTCAATCCTAAATATAAAAACTACACCTTTGGAATTCGAGGCGAATACATTGATGATGGAGATACGACAATATTCAACTTTGGAAAAGGCTATACACTAACGCTCACTCCAGCAAAACATATTTCCAGACACCTCAAAATCGGCTTGGATCTCATATACGCCAAAGCTGATGGCGAACCATTTAAAACCGAGAGCGCATTTGTTGAAGATCAATATGGTGGTGCATTTCAGTTGAATTGGGTTTTTTGATATCTTCAGCAGGATCGAAGTTGAATGGCGATAAGTTAAGGGGGCTTTATTATTGAATAATAATTAATTTAGTCTATTCAAGCAGTGATTTTGAATACGATAACTCAAGCAAAAGAGGTGTAACTTAATGCCATTCGGGTCGAAGTCCAATGACATTGGAAAGTGTCATAAACAAATACTAAGGTCATTTGTCAGGCTATCTGCTGGATTTGAGAATAGATTTTAATGTCGGACATTAATATACGTTGTATCACATTATATGATGTGGCTCATAAGTTTATTAATGAACATTATTTCTAACAAGTTATTTATTTGAAATTGTATTTAGGTTTTTACTTAAAAGAGAAATCTTCCTCACAAAAAAGCAGAACATGTGGATTAAGTACATATGTGAGATGAGTCAATGAAAATGAAAAATAAATTTACATTAGCCTATGTTAGATGTAATTTAGAAGATAACTGGAAAGCTTATTTTGGTCTTTTTTTTCTTCTAATCTTGGCGTCCTGCTCTCAAGATAACAAAAACAACAAAGCCACACCTTCGTTTGATGGCATTAATCAAACCCCAACTATAAATATGCTGCATGTTTCAGATTGTATTTCGCAAGTGCTTGAACCTAAAATTGTCGAAGTTAAACGACAACATTATTTTCGATGTTCATCTGAGGACAATTATTTTAACGGTCTTACTAATCTTGATGTCCATTATGATTTATCGGTTGTAGATCGGTTAATTAAAGTTGATTTAGGTAATGTTTATTTTGTACCTGTATCGGATGAAATGATACACGACGCAGATGGAATGGAAATATACTATAGCGAACAATACGAAATACGAAATGACATTGTTAGACTAAAAGGCATGATTGAATCAAATATGGATAGCGTGAATGAATTTTTCAAAAAACACGGATTGCTAATTACTGCAAACTATCTATTTGAAGAAGACATAGAAAACATAGACTCCCAAAATAGTAAGGTTATTTACCTGTCTGAAGGAATTGGTAGAAGCAGTAAGAAATTTTGGATATTGGGGGGTGAAGACATTTCCGGTTTGATTATTCATGAATTAGGTCATTGGCTGGGATTACCAGATCGCTATGAGGAATTGGAAAAATGCCCCAATAGAGATACCGTTGTTAACAACCTAGACATAATGAGAACGCATAATCAAGGACTTAATCAAACCGCATTTAATCAAACCGATGTGAAAAGCATAATTAATCCACTCTGTGAACGCAATATTCAATATAATAATAAAATTGAAAAACAGATTTTCAAAGATTTGTTTTTCCATGGAATAAAAAAAGAACCGATTGATAATTTTTCAGATATATATCCAGAAGAATCAACAAATTCGAAGTTAAAGGTTTTCGCATTAGAGACAAACATCAACAGTGCGACATGCAAATATTCTGATAACAAAGGAGTGTGCTTAAGCCTTATTCCTTTATTAGATGATTTGATCATGGAAAATGACTTGCATTTCGAAGGCATTAAAAACATAAGATTTAAAAACTGGGTTTTTGAAAAGCCCGTAATTATACATACTTTTGGGAAGATTGATGATGCATGGGATAATTTTTATGCTAATTACAATTTAAAAGAAACTAACCCGGCCTTTGTTTGCGCGAAATTAATCACAGTTCGTGGATTTAAAAACTGTAATATAGATTTAGATGTTGATATTACAAATAATGCAGAAAAAATTAAATCGATTTTAATTGAAGCTAAAAATCGTCTATCTGATTTTGATAAAAATCTTAAAAGTGAAATAGAAAGACAAGCAGAAATATATAAAAAAATCGAGCAGTTAGAATTGCTGAGTGGAAAAAAAATAAGATGTCCAAGCATGAGTGCATTATGTGACGATGGAATTGATACATTAATTACTCTATTCAATCAATTCGATTATTTTATCCCACAAGACTATATTGTTTTGTCAAATGGTAGTAGTGGCTCGCTGGATTTTCTAATTTGTAAAATAGAAAGGGGAATTGATGATCTTATCATTCTTAAAGAGAGTGCAAAGGATATTGAATATATATCAAATTGCAAAGATGCATTATTACTAGACTACTCGCTCTCTCTCGAGGAAATTAAATCTTTGATCTCAACATAATTTAATTTCAGTTATTCCAAAGCCAAAAAATGGAACTAGCTATCGGTGAAATAATATCAATCATCAGGACACCCGTAATTTTTCAAAGCTTCTTTCGTGGGTGTCCCAACAATGTTTCAACAAGGATAACCCGGGACAAACCACGTTTTCTACACTATTTGTGCGCTCAAGTATTGCCAAAAATCTGCTGTGGATTTTCGTCAAGAGCGGCGTCGCCAAACCTGACTTCGAACCCATAATAATGTATGGCGATAAAAATGATAATATAGTTAGATCTGAATTGACAAGGTAGCTTTGATTTGTCTGCAGAACATTTAAATTCGAAGTGATAGCACTTCAAATAGAGTATCATACGAAATTTCAAGTTATGATGTGATAAATTGCTACAGAGATTGACAAATGATTTTAGATAACAAGACGTGCAATTGCTCTTCACACAAACAATTAAAAAAGCACAAGTCTGCTTTGACTCAACTAGCAGCCAGAAAAACAGTTGAACATAATTTCAATATATAAACAAAATAATCTGCTATTTTTTATAAATTTCTTTCATCCGTCCGTTAAGGGCACTATTTCAACAAGTTTTAGCAGATTAAGAAAATATATTAAAACACATGTTCAACTGTTAGGTTAATTCTTCCAGTTTAATTCACTTAAAATATTTTACATAACGCCATAAAGTGGCTGAATATATTCAACATGCGGCCAAAACATTGTTGAATTGGTATCAACAAAATAACTTCGTGGCACGGACGAAAGCATATTGTTTTGTACTCCATGTACAAATATGTCGATGGCCGTCCAACTGGAATTCGTTGCTGGATTTGATAGTGGCATTGCATCGATAAATCCATCATAACCACACATTACTGCCGTACCAAGTTCAAAGGGTTTTTGACAACCCGCTATCGTTAAGATATCGCCATCAGCGATGGGTATTGCGCTGCCACTAAGATAAATATCGTTGACTCTTCTTCCATCTGCAGCAGCCAAATTTGCACTGATGTCTAACCCCTGAAATCCGTCGACCCATCCACCCTGATGATTAAATGCATTGATGGAAAAAACGCGAGTTAGATTTTCTTCCACCATTTCTTTCATACGCGCACCGGTAATGGTTGCGGTTGAAACGGTAAAAGGAGTCGGAAAAAATCGATAAACGTCTTCCAATGTGATATCACCTGTCGCAATGGTATTATCTTCAAATAACGCGTTTTGAGAAGGATTTACTGAATCAAAGCGAAAGCCAGGGGATAAACCAATTTGGGTGCCGGAGGTTTGTTGCATAATACTCGCAAATAGCGTGTTAAAACTGTTTTCCACAGCATGACGTCTATCTAAAAACGTATCTGTTTTTCCGAGAACCGTATTGATAGGTTGTGTCAAAGGCTGAGCGACAAGCAAAGATGACGAACCGATTGGAGTCATGTTAACCGCCGGATCCAAAAATGGGGCGCGCTCTCTATCAACAATGGCTTTTACGATTACATCTTCATTAACACTATGCTCAATGGGAATCAAATTCCACTGTCTATTCATAATAGTGTTTCCATTAAATGTTATGTCCATTCTTCCAATAAATGTGTCATTTCCAGCTTCAACAATCATGGTTCCGTTTGATGAAAGAATGGGATTTGTCACCATTTCATGGGTGTGAGAAGAAAAAATTATATCAACTAACCCTGGACCAAGATTGTCGGCAATAACAATATTTTTATGAATCCCCAATTCACTCATTACAACAACGATTTGAGCACCATCATGGTTATGCAACATATTTGCTTGTCGAGCAATGATATTCGCATAGGCCATCAACCCTTGAGTAAATTCAAAACCCGTACTCAATGTAGAATGCATTAATGGAACAATGTCAGAGGTTATGCCAATGAACCCTATCGTTACACCGGCAACCGTTGTCACAAACGTTGGCGATAGAAATGTTTCCCCAACTCTTGGTGCGGGAGCAACATTTGTTACATTCGCAGCAATGTAAGGAAAATTCGGTTTTTTTATCACTTGCCCACCAGGATTAAAAAACACACCGTCATTTGAAAAACGCTGACGTGTCACAGCCGGGCCATAGGCGAAATCCCAATTTCCTGGCACACCCACGTCAATGCCTAAGCTATTCACTGGATCAACCATTGCATTTCCTTCTGTGAAAAATGTTTCCACACCGCCATGGTAGGTGTCACCAATATTCATAACAACCGTGTTTGGATTTTCTGTTTTAATTGACGTTAACACTGTTGCCAATCTTGCCAAACCACCTCTAACAACAAGACCACCCGTTTTTGTATAATCAGCGTGTGCGGTCATATGTGCATGTAAATCATTAATCTCTACCAGACTAATCAAAATGTCATTTGGATTAGATGATGGTGGCACAGGTTGATTCACCGGTGCAGGCGGCGGCGCCATTATCGGAGGAACCGTTGCAACCGGAGGCGGAATAGGTGGCGGCGCGACTACTGGGGAAGGAGGGGCGGTTGCCACCGGTGGTGGTGGCGATGGAACCGGTGCAGGTGGTGATGCTATGGGTGCTGGTGTTACTTCTGGCGGTGTTGATGAAACTGGTGGCACTAACTCAGGTGGTAAAGTAGAGTCATTTTCATCCTCCTCATCACGACCAGCAATAAGATTACTTTGTGTTTCTAATTTTGCAGATATTTCAGATTTGTTTGGCAGATTTGTAGATTGTTGTTCACAAGCTACAATGGCAAATAAAAATAGCATTATAAATATTATTCGTAAAATCATAATTACCTATTCCCCCACATTTGGATAAATTGATAATTCGGTACTTTACTTAATTTTCTATTTCAAGATCGTAATGAATCTCCTGTAAAGTATTTTGTAAGTTGTTGCGTGTTAATAAAAAAGCTTAGTAAAGTATTTAACTATTTAAAACCAAATTAATTTGAATATGAATTATAAAAAAAGACAATCAAATTATTAGTCGATTAAAGCAGTTGTAATAGCGTATTCTCAATGGTGGTTAACAATTTATATTTTTATTGGTCAGGAACTTGATGATAGTAGTATGAAGGTATTTCTAAAAATAAAAGTGCATATCAAATCTGCTTTTAGTTTGTGAAATATTTTCGAACAATATTTGAAAATTATGAATTTGTTTTAGAATTTTTTCATCATTACAGGTGCATTAAATATTCCGAATACTTTCAAATGAAAAAACGACAAATATTTGCAGTGGAGTTTAAACAAGAGTCAGCTTGTCTTGTAGTAGATCATGATGACTCGATTCAAGAAACATGTGACACTGTCGGTGTTAGCGATGGATTGAGATGGAGGAGGGTTTGCCAGCTGATAAAAAAACGCAATGGAGAAAACCAATTGGTAGCAATGCAATGACGCTAGAATAACAAAAGATAAAACAATTAGAGGACAAAATTAAGCAGATTTACCGCCCGGTCTATAACTCTATGCGCACTTCCCTTGATAGATTCTAGGGATATGGGGGGAACTATAAATGATGTTTCATTTCAACTGACTCAGTCATATTTTTTAATCAATAGGCTGACAAATACTTCAGAACACACAGGCATTTTTCGATTGCTTTTGCATCGCTTAACCGCTTTACAGACGTCCTCAAAAAAGTTGACTATTCAAAATCGTTAAAACTATTATTAATACGCAGTATAAATAAAATTTCCCTGTTTCATAGATATCACATTTTTTTAATAAAACCCGTTTCTCAATTGGATTATTAGCGCAAACCAAAGCGTGTAAATAGTCTATTATTATCATGCGCAATGTTGTTTATTGGCTAGATTGCAATTTAATTCTAAAAGAGGATTACTTATGACTGCTCGGCCATTTTTCGATCAACGCATGTTTTTTGATGCAAATCCCTTATTTTCAGAATTGTCTGATCTCGATCGCAATCATTTATTCAGGATTACCAAACGAAAAGCCATGCGGGCTAATCAAGTGGTAGTCAAACAAGGTGATCGTGGCGATAAAATGTATGTGATACTCGAGGGCAGGGTTAAAGTGAGTGTTCAGATTACTAAAAATGAAGAAGTTGTGTTGGGTCATCTCGGCCCGTCTGAAGCATTCGGTGAAATTGCATTGTTTGATAAGCAGGAGCGGACTGCAACCGTAACAACCTGCGAACCATGTGAATTTTTAGTGCTAAAGCGCGAACCCTTTTTGGCTTATCTTACGGAACATCCACATGTGGCAATCAGTCTGTTAGCAACTATGTCAAAACGATTTCGCAAAGCGGACGATCTGATTAAAGACTCATTATATCAAGATGTAGTTGTACGCTTGTCTGAACTACTAAACAAATTGGCAAAGGCATATGGTGTACATACCAGCAAAGGAATGCAAATCGATTCAGAGTTCACTGACAAAGAGCTGGCAGATATTTCTGGCTTGCCAAGTGATGTTGTCGGAGCACAGTTAAAACACTGGAACTCCCGTGGTGTTATCGATATTAAACACAAGTTGATTACCATTGTACAACCGGAAAAATTGCAGGAAGTGCATTAGCTCATTTGGAACATTTTTCCCATACGCGATATTATTTGTTTTCGTTATTAATTCTAACTCTAGTATTAAAAACAATAAAAAAATATATTTTGCAGTAGTTTAAAAGAAAATAAACCTGAAATGAAACTACCGCTAAAATGATTTCTTTGTGTTAGTTCGAGTTTTAAGAGTATCAATATTATTTTCAAAATTGTTAATGGATATCCTATTGCAATCAGGTATTGAGTTCAATTGACGAATAGTTATCAATAAAATAATGTATACAATACGAAAAGCAAATGATGACGAAGCAGAGAAATTAACAGAGATTGCAATCGCTTCAAAAAAATACTGGAATTATCCCGAATCGTGGTTCGAGGAGTGGAGTGATGTATTAAATATTTCACCAGAAACAATTCACAATCTCGATATTTGGGTGGCGGAAAATGACAGTAGTCCATTTGGTTTTGTTGGCATCAGCGTTTCTGATAGTGTGGCAGAGCTAGAACATTTGTGGGTACACCCTGATTATATGAGCCAGGGAACAGGTAAATCGCTATTCAAAAAAGTTATCGATTATTGCCAGTGCAATGGAGTCAAAAAGATTCGAATCGAATCAGACCCAAATGCACAAGGTTTTTATGAAAAAATGGGTGCGCATCAAGTAGGGTTTGTCGAATCAAAACCGAAACCAAGAAAGCTACCAGTGTTAATTTTTGCAGTTTGAAATTACCTTGGATTGTGCTAGTTATACATTATTAAAAAGGATTGACACAATTGTCTTAATTGTTTCTGTTTAGCCAGTCTACGCTATAACTATACTTAAGTTTGTACCGATGTCCGCCTATGAACTATCCTTTAATGCATGACCGATAAATCGACAAAGGGAGATGCCGATGAAATTCGCAACATTATGTATAGTGCTTTGCTTTATTACAGACGCATATGCCTCTGACCCGGAAACCATTGTCCTTGGGGGGAGGCTATACGATAAATGGTGGACAGATACCCAACTGAATCCACCTAACTCAACACACCCGGCCTACGTAAATGGAAAAAAAAGTGCTGGTGCTACATGGCGGTGTAAAGAGTGCCACGGTTGGGATTATCGAGGCAAGGATGGCGCCTACGGGAAAGGTAGTCATTATACGGGCATCAAAGGGATTCACGAGGCAAGTGGAAAGCCCATAAAAGATATTCTTGTAATTTTAAAGAATGAACGCCATAAATTCGGAGACTTTCTGCGCGACAAAGATCTTGAAGCTATCGCCAGCTTTGTGAGCAAAGGACAGGTTGATATGACAAAGTGGATTTCATACAAGACAAAAAAAGCCAGGGGCGACTCGACAAAGGGTTCGTCGAATTACCAAAAACACTGTGCTGACTGTCATGGTGAAAAAGGAGATGCACTCAACCTCGCCCACAACAAAAACAAGACAATGTATATTGGTACTATCTCAAATAAAAACCCATGGGAAACACTACACAAAATTCGTTTTGGTCATCCAGGCGCTGTGATGGGAATGCAACAAATGCTCAAAAGCATGAGGAGCGGACATCACCATCGTGGCATGGGAAAAATGTGGCAAGCAATGCCCCCTATGTTTGGTATTATCACTACTGAAGAACAGGTTAATATTTTGACCTATTTGCAGACCTTGTGACGTTGATGGTGATTATGTATTTGATGAGCAACCACTAGTAGTTCTGATAGAGGTGAGAACCTGCACGGCGCGGACGTAGAGATATTTTCAAAAAAAGTGGACTCTCATCACTAGTTAGATTATGCCTTGCGAATATCAGGAAAAACTGTCAGACACGATTTATTGGACACACTTTACAATAATTCGTGTCCGACCCAAATTTTTTCACACTCTAATGATCATGCTCCGAACCATTGCCATGAGTATGAGCAACACTTGTAACTATATTGGTATGTGTCGCGGTATCCACACCAACTGAAACAGGAATTATATCCATATGGTGTTTAAACACAAAGTGCTTTATTGCAACTAGTCTGAGAAAATACCCTGTACATTCTAAACCCACTGTTAACTGTTCGGCGCTCTGGGCATTACAACCTATAGTGTGAGTGGAATCATGTGTGTTCATGTCAGTATTTGACACCCAATGAAAGTGAGTGAAAGCCCCAGGTTGTGGTAGATCCGACCTATTTTCCACTAACCAGACAGGGTGATCCTGATGGTGATAGAGAAAAGTAGCCTTCCCCGGTCTACCAAGGAATTTCCATCCTACAACACAGTCTTTTTCTTCTGTGTCTGAGCTACAATGTTTAGCAACAGGGATGCCACTTGAATTATAATCACCCGTAAAAGTAATCATTAATTTCCCTCTTAAATCACCGTTACCAACCAGTTTTGATATTTGGTGAGAATCAATATGGTTGCCAAATAAATAATTAAACGGCCCTTTGCGTTCAGAAGCTTGTGTCTCAATAATCAAAAGCATAATTATTGAGGCAAGCAAAACGGTAAGTTTTCCTATAAAACGATTCGAATAATCCATGTGCCCTCCTTGTACAATGTAAAAAAACGAAACGGGATTCTATTATAAATCTGTTCCATAAAAAACCAACAAGTCTTTTTTGAGATGGTATAGATTTAAACATTACTAAAATTAGTTTGAAGTGAAGATCACCAGTATTAAATTTTCAAGAGTCTATCTCTATTATTTGGGCTATGGAAATAAACTAAGCTCTCTTTGATATATCTGGAAGCCAACTCAATGGCTCAAGTTTTAATTTAGGATTTTGTCGAGGTAGGCTTGTTTCGGCACATAGCCGACATACATTCTTATAATTAGATACTACTGGAAAGCCATTTTTCATGAGCTGAATCAAGTAATCGAACTCTTTCTTGAAATTCGATAAGATTTTTCCTAAAATCCTTAATTTCTTCAAATTCGAGCCAATCAATATACTTTTTTAAAACTTCAGCTGTCTGAAGTGCCACGACATTTAAATATTGAGGTCTTGGATTATGCCATTCAAAATCAGGGACAAAATGTCCTTCACTCTTTTCTTCAAGGTGATATTCTAACAAATCTTGCCAATTACCATGGATATTATGGGATGGTCCTCCGAATGTTGCAAGATAAGCCTCTCCCAAACCTATATCTTCAGCTTTTTCATAAATGTTTTTATTTCCCCAATTACGGAGTTCCTTTGCTTTTATATATTTTGGGTCAACTCCAGAGGTTCGAAATGAGCGATTGATTGATTTCAGCATTCGTTCTTCGATTGGCAATATCTCATCATTTCTGTGCTCAATGTTATTATTGATCCTATCCATCAATTTTTTTTCATGCTTTAGAGAATAAGACTTATAAGACAAGATCAATTCAGGGCTATAGTTTTTCAAAAGAAAAGATAGATTAATGATACATTCAAAAGCCATTCTTGCTAATGAAAAAGAAATCTCTCTTCGGTGTTGGCACGTTTGATCCAACATTGCTGATATAACTTTATATAACCGAACTAAGTGACCACCCATCACGGCTTGGTTCGAATCCCACGCCTTTGTTTTGAAAGGCATAACATTACCAACAATACATATATACGAACCCGCTTCGACCAACAAATCAACCGATAGAGAAATGAAGTCAACTTCTGCACTGAACTTTTGAATAGTTTCTTTGTGTATTTCAGTGTGTTTAATTTCAGGAATATTTACCATTTTCATTATCTCGCACTTATTTTTTAACCGTCCGCTTTGGGTACCAAACAACCCCTCAATTTATTTAGCTCAAACACCATTAACATTTCCCATCCCATAATTTAAAAACAAAAACTTACTGCTAATAAATAATCAAAGAATCTTATTAAAAAAATCGTAGATCCAAGCTGAGACAAATTTTCCAATAAATGTCAGAAAATTGATAATTGGAACGTTATTAATAAAAACGTACAATGGAAAGTGTAAATCAATAAGTTACTTTTCAATAAAATTGTCTACCAATTTATTTATTGTGAAAGCTTAGTGAAGAATCACATTATAAACAAGTGGAAGTTAATATAGCCAAATAAGATTGTAAGCATGAGATCTGTACGAAAAGGGTGGGGCGCAGTGATATCTTTACACCCACCAGATAATAGCGACTTGAGAAAATGCTATTTTGCTCTTAAATTAACAATTAATTTCATAGTGCCATCTGACACCTTGACCTGTTATAATTTTTTCGTAAAAACTCTTGTACTGTCGAATCACAATCAATAAATCAGTTCACCCATTATTTTCTTTAGTTTAACGTAGTGAGATCCCTTCCAATAAACTTGGCCACAATTTTAACATTGCCAAAACTCATCGTATTGATCAAATATATTTTTGACAATGTTATCTTTAGAATTGGATTTTACAATGATTATTATTCTTCCATTGCAAATACTGCAAAGCGAGAATGGATTGTAATATTGTTTAAGAGCATATCGAATCGAAAGTTCTAAAAATTGCTTTTCTGGTTTTGTATTTTGTAAAAAATGGCCAAATTTTATTATAGAACGTTTTAATAATCCGATATCACGTGTTAATAAGATTCTTGATTCTTCTGTTCCAATTTTTGCTAGAGCTTCATCACCTAAATCATAACTCTCGTATTATGTATCAAATCCTGCGAAACGTAAAAATCGCACTAAACCTCCCAAATGCACATCTAAAATAAATTTTGGCTTTTCCTTCGGTCGATTGGGAAGAAAATATTTTTTGTGGATTTTTGGTTTTGTATCGTAGGAATACACAATTACGACATCTTGGTTCTGTAATAAATATGTAAAATTGACTGGTCTCTCATTGATGACTATAGCTAAAATCTCAGTATGAGGTGGGCCAATGGCTTCTATTGCGTCTTTTACAGAGGGATTATTACTAAACTGATATTTAATTTGTTGGCCTTGCTGAGCCAGCTCGCTGGGAATAAATTGTAACGCAGCACCGTGAAAATAAAAAAATGCAAGGTGTGACTTAGCATGCATGCAGCTATCCCATTCACTAGAGTAGTTCATCAAACCTTTTTTTAATAATTAACCAGTTATTCGTATATCTTTAGTTAATTTTTTGTCGCTGTGTTTATGTGCGTGTTGCTAGTATTTTTACAGTACATGAACAATTTACTCAGTTTCTGCAAAAGTTCTCAATATTTTATCTAATGAGAGTATGTTAAGGTATAGTAAAGCATCTAAAAAATATTTTATTGAAAGATGATAAGACGACGCGTAATAATTTTATTGTGGCTTATGTGCAACTCCTGCGCTCTATTTGCACAGTACGTAGAGGATGGACCTCACGCATTAGTTCTTGATATCAGCGGTCCTGTTGGTCCAGCGACCAGCGATTATATTAAACGATCGTTTAATAACATTAGTGACAATTGTAAACTAGTAATTATACGTATTGACACGCCAGGTGGTTTAGAGAGTGCCATGCGTGAAATTAATAAAAGTATATTAATGTCCCCCGTTCCGGTTGTCAGTTATGTGTCACCGGAAGGCGCGAGAGCGGCGAGTGCTGGCACTTTTATTGTCTATGCAAGTCACATCGCTGCAATGGCGCCTGCTACAAATCTTGGTGCGGCGACTCCCGTTTCCATTACTGCTCCCGTTAGTCTACCTGGTGACGATAAATCTAAGGATAAAACTACACCGAATGCTAAAATAAATAAAGCGGTTAACGATGCTGTGGCATATATTCGAAGTTTGGCTCAAGAACGGCAACGCAATGTTGAATGGGCTGAACAAGCAGTACGAAATGCAGCAAGCTTGTCAGCTGCTGATGCACTTGAGAATAATGTAATTGACATTATTGCAACTGATTTAGCAGATTTATTACGACAGCTGGATAATAGAGACGTAATAATACAAAACAATTCAACGACGATACAAAGTGAGGATATAAAAATTGTACTTCAGGAACCTGATTGGCGAAGTCAATTTCTGAGTATTATTACTAATCCCAACATTGCATATCTATTTATGTTAGTCGGTATTTATGGATTAATTTTTGAATTGGCTAATCCTGGTACTGTCATTTCTGGTGTAATTGGTGTGATTTCCCTTGTCATTGCACTATATGCCTTTCAAGTTTTACCAGTTAACTATGCAGGTTTAGCTTTAATGATATTGGGAATAGCATTAATGCTGGGAGAAGCATTTGTTCCAAGCTTTGGCGCATTAGGCATTGGAGGAATCGTAGCGTTTGTCATTGGATCCATCATATTAATGGATACTGACATTCCTGGATTCACAATTTCGCCTGGATTAATTGGTGGTATTGCCGCTGGTAGTGGCCTTATTTTTACTGTTGTTTTGAGTTTCGCTGTGCGTGCAAGAAAACAACCTGTGGTAACTGGCCAAGAAGAGTTTATTGGCAATACAGGCGTGGCGATGATTAATTTTGAAAAGCAAGGGCGTATACGCTTTGAAGGAGAAATCTGGAATGCGGAAACCAATCATAAAATCAAACAAGGGCAAAAAGTTCGAATCGTGAAAGTGCAGGGCTTAACCTTAGATGTCGAACCAGTGGAGGAGGATAGCAAATGATGGCACAATTTAGTTTTATGGAATCGGCGACATTTTTTCTTGTTGGATTTCTCGTTTTAGTACTGATTAGTTCTTTTAAAATTTTACGAGAATACGAACGTGGCGTCATTTTTTTACTAGGACGTTTCTGGAAAGTCAAAGGCCCGGGCTTAATTATTGTTGTTCCGGTGATTCAACAAATGGTTCGCGTTGATTTGCGGACTATTACTATGGATGTTCCCAGCCAAGATGTCATATCAAGAGATAATGTATCGGTAAAAGTCAATGCCGTATTATATTTTCGTGTTGTAGATCCACAAAAGGCAATTATTAATGTGGAAAATTTCTATATGGCTACCAGTGAACTAGCACAAACTACTTTGCGTTCCGTTTTAGGCCAACATGAGCTGGATGAAATGTTGGCGGAGCGGGAGCGATTAAATGAAGATATTCAAAAAATTCTCGATATACAAACGGATATTTGGGGAATAAAAGTAGCCAATGTTGAAATCAAACACGTAGATTTAGATGATAGCATGATTCGCGCCATTGCTAAACAAGCAGAAGCCGAACGTGAAAGGCGGGCGAAAGTCATTCATGCAGAAGGCGAATTACAAGCCTCGGTAAAATTAGCCGACGCAGCACAAATTTTATCAAAACAACCCTATTCCATGCAGCTGCGTTATTTGCAGACACTGACTCAAATTGCAGGTGATAACAATTCTACAATCGTATTCCCCGTTGACGTGATGCAATCCATGATTAAAGAGTTAAATAAAAATACCCAAAGTGATAATATCAATTAAACTAAGCCACTACACATCGCATATTATTGTACTGTGTATTTTTCAACTTTATTTTTTCTTTTTTTTTAACTATGAAACAATGACTACGTATTTATACGAATTTACTTTTTTAAATTAAATTGCTTTCGAATTCTAATGTGTTAACAACCCAGATGTAATTGAAATTAATTATGTCACGAGTATACTAAACAAAATATTAATTATGATAGTATCCGACAAATTCGATAGTGTGAATATTTATATTATTTACAACTAAATTTATTTGGTATTTAAATTCGCAGTAATATATTTAGATGCCACGATTAATTAGTAGCACTGCATTTTTTGTGTTACGTAAGCCTAAATAATTTAAAGGAAGTGGTTAAATTATGCGTGCATTACTTATTAATCCCATTTTTCCAACTAGCTTCTTTTCATTTGAAAAAGCGGTGAAAATGACGGGGAAAAAAACTATCCTTCCCCCGTTAGGTCTCGTCACAGTTGCAGCATTGTTTCCGCAAGATTGGGAGTTTAAACTCGTCGACAGAAATGTACGAGATATTAGTGAAGAAGAGTGGAAATGGGCTGAGATAGTTATGATTTCAGCGATGAATGTTCAACGAGAAGATTTTTTAAGACAAATTGAGGTAGCAAAATCACACGAAAAAACCGTTGTGGTTGGCGGCCCCTATGCGACATCTTATTTAGATGAAGTGATTAATACTAACGCTGACTATCTCGTGCTGGACGAAGGTGAGATTACTATCCCATTGTTTCTTGAAGCACTAGAAACAGGAAAACAGCAACGAATCTTTCGTTCAGAAGAAAAACCGGATGTAACGTTAACTCCCACTCCCAGATTTGATTTAGTGGATCTTCAAGCATATACAGATATGTCGGTTCAATTTTCCAGAGGCTGTCCGTTTCTTTGTGAATTTTGTGACATCATAACGCTATACGGCAGAAAACCGCGCACCAAAACACCTGAACAAATGATACAAGAACTTGATTATTTGTACCAACTAGGTTGGCGCGGTGAGATCTTTATGGTGGATGATAATTTCATTGGCAACAAGAAAAATGTATTAGCATTTTTACTTGAGCTAAAAAATTGGTTAGAGGAAAGAGATTGGCCTTTTTCTTTTTATACTGAAGCGTCGATAAACTTAGCCAAAGAACCAAAATTACTTGATGCCATGCTTCAAGCAAATTTTAATAAGGTATTTTTAGGAATTGAAACGCCTGATACTGATAGCCTTTCAAATATAAGAAAAACGCAAAATCTTCGTGATTCATTGAGTGAATCCATGTCAACCATTCAAAAGTCGGGACTTGAAATCTGGGCGGGCTTTATCATTGGATTCGATGGTGAAAAACCTGGTGCGGGTCAACGTATTGTTAATCTAATCGAAGAGGCATCAGTACCACTTGCTTTTTTAAATATGTTACAAGTTTTGCCGAACACAGCATTATGGGATCGGCTAAAGAAAAGTGACCGCCTATTGTCAGATGTGGTTGACATTAATCAAACCACATTGTTGAACTTTGTTCCTACTCGACCGACCGAAGATATCGTTAATGAATATTTACAAGCGTTCTGGCATCTCTACGAACCAAAAAACTTTTTAGACCGAGCGTTTAAGCAGTTTATGAAATTAGGTGAAAGACCGATAAAGGTAAGGAAAAAAGCATCATCAAAAAAATTGAAACCCCGTGAAATGTGGCTTATGGCACAACTTTTTTTCCGACATGGTGTTTTATGGGAAACACGATGGTTGTTTTGGCGATACTTATTTTTAATTTCGAGACACAATTCACGACTAGTTTCATCTTTCCTTACTCGCTGTGCAATGATGGAGCATTTTGTCGATTGCAGAAATCAAGTGACTGAGAAAATAAACAACGCCCTTGCAGAAAAAACACCGGAGCAACTGAAAAAGTCTAGTGTGTTCGTGTGTCGTGAACCACTAAAACGTGTTGGCTCTACTTAGTTTTGATGATTTAAAACCTTATCGTTATGTCGCGAGACTACATAGTTACCTTCTATATTGGCCAGTAGAAAACCAGTGGGTCAGAAAAGGGGTCAAACCTATTACATAAAGACAAAAGAATTCAGAGAAACACGCCAAAACGATTTAACAAGCACTCATTTAATCTTCATTAAACAGAATATTATTAATCAAATAACATGGCTGCCATAGTTGTACCAACTAAAAAAAATGCAAATAACTGTTAAGGCTAATCAGTAGTTTCCTAGAAAATGGTAATCAATGCTATGCATTTGTAATTAAACATTTATAAACCGACAAACAACCGGGATTTCCACAAAATGAAAACATAAATTCTATTGAGGTTGATTGAAGCTCGATATGTTAAATATTGATCGAAATTTAATTTTGGCGACTCCTTTACCCAACTCTGATTTGTTACCAATTGATTTATTTTTTGCAAAACATCAACTTCTGCTAAACTTTGGTTTCAATATTCATAGACTAATATCTGGCCTGCCATGATCGATATCAATATTAAAAAATTAATTCAGATAGTTTCTAGCGTAGCTAAACATGAACTATTGCCTCGTTTTGCAAAAGTTCATCATCAATTTAAAAATGATGGAAGTATTGTCACCGAAGCGGATGTAATAACCCAGAAACGATTGAGTGAACAGTTACTTCAACATTGGCCGGAAACCGTATTGCTGGGCGAAGAAATGTCTATCGAAGAGCAAGCCACAATACTATCTTCTGATAATCCCGTTTGGTGCCTTGATCCACTTGATGGCACAAGTAATTTTGCAGCTGGTATTCCTTATTTTGCGGTTTCCCTATCATTAATGAGTAAAGGTATGGTAGTGCTAGGATTGGTTTATGACCCAATAAGAGATGAATGCTTTTTTGCGCAGGATAACACCGGTGCTGAGGTTCTCGCATATTTAAATGATAAACCATTAGTAAGAAAAAATACTTCTGTTAGCCTAAGTCAGTCTATTGCAATTGTTGATTTCAAACGACTTTCAAATGCATTAGCAACACGAATAGTGACCGAAAGGCCATTTGCATCACAACGAAACTTTGGTGCCTCAGCATTAGACTGGTGCTGGCTGGCGGCAGGCAGAGGACATGTTTATTTACATGGTAAGCAAAACCTATGGGATTATGCGGCGGGCGAATTAATATTTCGCTCAAGTAACGGTATCTCTTCCACACTTAATGGTGAAGCGGTTTTTATGAAAACGCTAGAGAAACGCTCTGTGGTTGCTGCTGTTAATTCTGATTTATTTTCTGAATGGTCAAGTTGGTTGGGTATTCAAGGCGAGATAAAGCGGACATAAGCGGATATACAAAATAAGTTTATTCTTTAATGATTTGGCCATTTTCAGACTTCTATCGGAAATATTTATTATGGCTGTCTCATCAAATCCTTTACCAATAGAAGACTTTACCAGCACAAATTTTTGTTGGTCGCTATTTAAGTCGTTGGGAAAGAGAAATCGATTTTCGCGGTTTAGAGCGAGGATATAACCGTTAAATTCCGGCCTTGCGGGTTGAGCCTTACTCGTGATCGTAATTTAGAATCGTTATATATCTCATCAATAGCCAATTCACTTGCATCAGACCGGCGCTATTTCCGAAGTTAGGTCCAAATAAAGTGCATCCTTTTTCAAAATCGATCATTAAATAACCATTTAATCTATATATTTAGTTTACTTAAAGAGTCAAGCTTGAGATTATTAGGTCCATCCTTGAGTATTTGGCTATTGAGTTGTAAATAGCTAAAGGGTGACATGATTGATCCTTTTAAGGCATTAACATCGAACCGCAACTATTTACGATAATGGGGCCTGCACATGTCAATTAGCAAATCAAAAAGTGTTACACAACAGTTTACAATTATGGTTGCACTCGCTTGTCTCTTAGGTATTGTATTCTCTCTGTTCGGTGTCAGTAACTTAATTAAACATAATGCACATCTGCTTGAATTATCTGAAATTAAACTTGATGTATTATCCAATCTCGATAGGTTAAATGAAATTCAACACGAACACGCTCGATATTACCTGGAGAATAACCAGACGTCTGATGTCAGCGAATTGAATGATCAATTTATCAAACAAATCAATGAAGCAAAAGAAAATTTATCGGTAAGGTTCACATCCAATTTTCAAGCGATTGAACGTGCTTGGGCTTCAATTTTTGAACTGAAAAAAATTGACTCTTCTACACGAAATGTATTTGACGCTACAAATCAACAATTGGTCAGTCATCTTGTTGTCTTAAAACAAACGGCTCTTTCTTTTATTACGGAGGATCAAAAGGAAACCCGAGACTCAATTGTCATTGCCATATTAACAACAATTCTTTGTTCTGGTTTTGGGATGGCGTTAGGCGCCTTACTCATGATGCGGCAAGCAAAACGTATTTCAGGCAGTTTGAGAGATCTCGGTCGGGGTATGGGTAAAGCGGCAATTGGAGATCTGAGTAAACGAGTTGATATTAAAGGCTCAGCTGAAGTTGAAGCGCTTTCAGAAGGTTTCAACTATATGATCGCTGAGCTTGAAAAGAAATCCATTGAGGCTGATCACAGTAAAGAAAGCTTGCTTGCGGTAATGAATAGTGCGCCTGATGCAATTATCACAACCGATCTGGAAGGTGTTGTCTATACCTGGAATCGTGCTGCTAAACATATGTTTATCTATACGTGGAATGAAATTGAAGATAGAAAATTCCATATCATTCTCGAGCCTAATCAACAAGCCGATTTTAATAATATTCTTAAACAAATTAGAGATAGCCAGAAGAAAGGTCGACGCGAGCCGGAAGGTCCGTGGGAATTATCCGTGCGACGAAAAGATGGGATTCATATTCCAATTGAAATATCGATTCGTGTCATGCTTATCGATAACGATAAAAAACTTGTCATTGTTGGTCGTGATATTACTGAACGTAAAGCGACAGAGGAGAAGATGGCATTTTTGACTCAGCATGACATACTCACACATTTACCTAACCGAACACTGATTCGAGACAAGCTGGTTCAGAGTATGAATCGCGCTGAAGCGGCAGAACAGCTAGTGGGCGTCATCTCACTGGGTATTGATCGCTTCTCTGATATTAACGACACCATTGGCCATACGCTTGCAGATGGTCTGTTGTTAGCACTAACTGAAAAAGTGAATGAGGTACTGTCTCGTCGTGATCAATTCGGGCGTTTAGGTGGCGATGAGTTTTGCATTGTCCTTGAAAATATGCATCGCGTCGAAGAAGCCTCAGCACTAACAGACAAAATTGCGATGAAGCTTGCCGAGCCATTCGATCTTGGTGGCCAAGAAATTGTTATAACCGCAAGTTTTGGTATTGCGATTTATCCCTTTGACGATGAAAGTCCTGAAACATTATTAAAACACGCCAGCACCGCAATGTCGCGTTGCAAAAAGGATGACTCTGCGAGCTATTTATTCTATTCGAATCAGATGAACTCCAGTGGTTGTGGTCGTGTGAAGATGACCTCAGAATTACGAAAAGCAATCGATAACGATCAATTCCTCCTACATTACCAGCCTCAATATAATGTTGAAACAAATAAACTGACCGGTGCAGAAGTTCTACTACGCTGGAAACATCCAGAACTTGGACTATTGGAACCCGATGCTTTCATGAGTATTCTTGAAGAAAGTGGATTAATTGTTCCCACAAGTGAATGGGTTATGAATAGTGTTTCTCGAAAAATTCTCGAATGGAATAAAATTGGACGCTATCGTATCAGTATTAATCTGTCTTCACGGCAATTGCGAGATCAGCTTTCATTCTCTAAATTATGTACTCAGATTAAACAATTAAAAGTGGATTTGTTAGATGCCGGTTTAATTGATGATATAGAAGCAGATATTCAAAACTTTCTGGAACTCGAATTAACTGAAACGTTGTTGATGGAAAATACCGAGTTAAGTCAAAAAATGCTTTATTCACTGAAAGAAATGGGCGTTAAATTATCGGTCGATGATTTTGGTACAGGTTACTCGTCTTTGAGTTATTTGCAGCAATTTCCGCTTGATGCACTGAAAATAGATCAGACTTTTATTGCAGATATTGGCCAGGACCAAGGCGCTGAACTCATTGTAAGAGCCATTATTGATCTGGCGCATAATCTTGATTTGAGTGTTATTGGTGAAGGCGTTGAAACGCATCAACAACTGGAGTTTTTACGAGATAAACATTGTGAAGAAATACAGGGGTATTTGTTTAGTAGTCCACTGTCTGAAACGATGTTTGAAAATTTGATACTCGCTGAGACAAATACGGTTAAGAAGGAAATTGACGTTGAATCCAATCAGCTTATTGAAGAGGTAGAGCCATAATAATTGTATGGCATCGAACACAAGCCTTGGTGATATGAATTCAATTTTGTCGACAATACACTTGTGTGACTCACTTAGAACAAAGTGTTAGACCTTGCTTTGTACTATTCCTGCTAAATAATTTTATCAGAAGCCCTCAATAATTAAAAATTTTTATCCCACATCGCGTTAGCAAACAAACGGAATTAGAATTTCGTTCAATCATCGATATGCAACCAAGTTGTCGATATTTGAAATCTTTCATTGTACTCTTTAGTATCACACTAGGTGTGATCTTCATAAACGCCGCTTTTACCCAACGCATCACAATCATCGAAAAACTTTTTATAAAACACATTGCCGTTAGCATCACAATATGATGCTGTTTAAATGTATTCTTCTAAAAAACGACGTTAATTTGGATTTTGTTATAACGCAGTTTGGTTGAAAGTATGATTGTAATTTGGCAGACAATATTTTTTGTATGATGACAATGTGGAAAACCGGTGTGATTTTAGTTAAATCGTATGATAAATAATTCGGGAAAATGTGCAATGGGAATTTGGTTCGCTACAGTTGCCAAAGCAAAGCATGCCTTCGTTGTTGATGGTGATTGAATTCTGCGGTGATCATTTATTCGATTTGACTAAGGAAATTAATGGAAAGAACGATAATTTGCTGTATATACGTCAATGGCGCATACTTATCTAAATGATAATTATTGAGACACCAATTTTTAAAAAACTTATCAAAGACTTGATGAGTGATGACGAATACAGGGAATTACAGGAAGCATTGGTGTATCGGCCAGATATGGGCGATTTGATTAGAGACAGCGGCTGATTAAGAAAAGTTCGTTGGAAATTGGATGGTCGAGGAAAAAACGGGGGCGTACGTGTGATTTACTGCTGGGTCACTGCTGATAATCAAATTCGCATGCTTTATGCTTTTCCTAACGGTGTCCGGCCTACCAACTCAGAACTGTACAACAACAATCAGGCTAGGCGAATTAAAGAAAGCATAGCGCTGAATTCGATTTCGTCGTGAGGTTTAATGGTCGTTTTTATGCGTTGATTTAGTATTAGTAGGCGCTGCCTAAAGGGATAGAAAAAAAATGAAAATAGGCAGAAAAAACGCTTGACATTGTTGTTAGCAAATGCAGTCAATATCCTATAAATACAGCATATTAGGAGCATTACATGCACAATGATCGACGTGACTTTGCCAACACTTTAATAGAAAATACAATACTCGGTGAGTGGTTCGAGCCGATGTTACCCTCTCTGGAAAAGGTGCGCTTTTCCGATAAAAAATTCAATTCATTACCCATGGCTGCATTTATTCTATATGGTTGCCTTCGCCAGATACAATCGATTTCAACGCTACGAGAACATACACAGGAATTATTCCATCTTAATCCAGAACGGAAAACTTTTCCGCTGGCCCGCTCAACCTGGTCGGATGCGTTGGCTTCTCCCACACGCTGCGATATATTGCGGTCTGCGCTAATGCAATTAACTCGGTATGCACAGCAAACTTTACCGGATCGATTGAATCATATCGAAGCGCTTGGTTCACGGCCGGTTATTGCCACCGATGCATCTTACCTCACAGAATCGGCACACTATTATCCACTCTATACAACCGAAGGTGGGGATGACAACCAAAAGGGACATATGATGCTGTCTCATTATGATCTGAGAACAGGGATTCCTTTATGGGCAACGACTGAAACGCGCTCTATGGGGGAAATGAAAGTGTTCAAGCGAGAAGTCGAGCAAAATCTATGGTTGAATATGAAAAATGCCATTCACATTGTGGACCGTGCTTTTATTGATGGTCGTTTTTGGGAACAGCGTTACCAAGCTTGTCGTTGCACAATGATAACCCGTATGAAATCTTTAATCAGTTATACGATTGAGAAAGAGCGACAGGTAAACGCCAGTTTAGATAATCGAGGCGTGCTCTATGATCGCGAAGTGAGTTTGAATAATTGCAAGCGCAGATGGCGTATAATCGGATTTCTTACCCCCGAGGGCATAGAGTACGAATACATTGCGTATTCCACACCATCTTGAACACCTATTCCATTCGAAGTTGAACACCGATTCCATTTCAAGATGAACACCCATTCCATTGTGAAGATGAACACTTTTGTCATTTTATTGGAATCGGTGTTCAACTTGTGGAATCATCTCAAAGCGCCACCCAAAAACCGTCCTTAGATATTGATTATATTCGTATTTGATACCTTTTCTCTTTTTCATTAACGGAGCGAAGGTTCAATGCCAGCACAAAGGACAGCTATGCGCACTATTAGAGCAGTATTACGTTTAAAATTTGAAGCGAATCTGAGCACACGACAAATCTCAGACAGTTTGAAAATCGGCCTGGGTACCGTGCAACTTCATCTTGGCCGCGCCAAAAAAGCAGGTTTATCCTGGCCACTGCCTGATGATTTAACTGACCAAGCATTAGAACAAGCAATATATCCAAACCAACTTCCCACAGCACGTGCCGGGTATGTGGAACCCGACTATGCGAACATTCACAAAGAACTAACAAAAAAAGGCGTCACGAAACAATTATTGTGGGAAGAATATAAACAAATTCACGGTAACAATGGTTACCAATATTCCATGTTTTGCAAACGCTATCGTGACTGGGTAAACACCCTCAAACGCTCCATGCGACAAGTCCATAAGGCCGGTGAAAAACTGTTTATCGATTATTGCGGTCCAACCATTCCTATTGTGAATGTTGAGACAGGTGAATTTCGCCAGGCACAAATTTTTGTGGCAACATGGGGTGCCAGCAATTACACCTATGCACAAGCCAGTTGGACTCAGAAGAAAGCCGATTGGATAGAAGCGCACATTAACGCCTTTGAATATTTTGGCGGCGTACCTGACATTTTGGTCCCCGATAACTTAAAAAGCGCAATTACTAAAGCCTGCCGCTATGAACCTGTCGTCAATGACAGTTACCAACACATGGCCAGTCACTATAAAACCGTGGTGATTCCTGCCAGACCACGAAAACCAAAAGACAAATCAAAAGTTGAAAATGCGGTACTGGTTGTTGAACGCTGGATCATCGCGCGATTACGTCATACGACGTTTTTTAGCTTGTCACAATTGAATCAAGCGATTCGCTTATTACTAAACGACCTTAATCAACGGCCATTCAAAAAATTACCAGGTTGTCGTCAAAGCCAATTTGAATTATTGGATAAACCCGCCATGCGAGCATTACCAAACAAACGTTATGAATATGTGGAATTCAAATTAGCACGCATCAATATCGATTATCATTTTGAATTTGACAAACATTTCTACTCTGTTCCACATCACCTGGTGAAACATCAAGTGGAAGTTCAAGCAACACGGGAGGGTGTTGCGGCCTTTTTTAAAGGAAAACAAGTTGCCCGTCATGCAAGAAGCTATGCCCAGGGGGCTTTTAGTACCGAGACCTGTCATATGCCTGAAGCCCATCGCAAGCAACAACAGTGGACACCCGGCAGATTGTTGAACTGGGCAAAAGAGATTGGTCCCAATGTCGTTGAGCTTGTGCAACACATGCTGGCACGTAAAAAACACCCTGAGCAAGCTTACCGAAGCTGTTTGGGTTTGTTGAATTTATCACGGCAATATGATGCACCGAGACTCGATCAAGCTTGCCAACGGGCTGTGAAAATTAATTCGCCATACATCAGAAGCGTCAAATCCATTTTAAAAAAAGCAATGGATCAATTGGATCTACCTCTGGATGAACAGAATACTGACGCCCACTCAAACGAAGAAACTAAGACCAGCGATCACGATAATATTCGTGGTCCGGAATATTATCACTAGTGTTACATCCATAAAATGAGAAAGGAGAAGTTATATGTTACAGAAACAAAGTTTAACCCAATTACGGACGTTACAATTCACGGGTATGGCTGACGCATTGGAACAACAATGGAATCAATCGCAAACTTATGATGACCTGAGTTTCGATGAACGACTGGCATTATTGATTGATCAAGAAATCACTTACCGAGCGAATAGGCGTTTGCAGCGATTGCTCAAAGCGGCTCGTTTTAAAATGCTGGCACGATTGGAAGACATTAATTATGAACATCCAAGGGGGCTAAAGAAAGCACAGATTGCGGCATTACAAACGGGAGACTGGATAACAAAAAAACGCAATCTTATTATCACTGGCCCAACTGGCTGTGGCAAGACCTATATAGCCTGTGCAATGGGTAACTATGCGTGTCACCAAGGTATGAGTGTTCGCTACTTTCGTGCAACCAGACTCTTCGAAATGCTAACGATTTCACATGGTGATGGTAGCTATCTTAAATTGATTGCACAAATCGCTAAGGCGGACGTTCTTATCATTGACGATTGGGGGTTGGAGAAACTCACGCTGAGCCAACGCAATGATTTACTGGAAATCATGGAAGACCGTCACACAAATAAATCTACCATCATTACCAGTCAATTACCAAAAACAAAATGGCATGCTTACATTGGTGATCCAACACTTGCTGATGCAATACTTGATCGACTATTGCACAATTCACACAAGTTGACATTGAAGGGTGAATCCATGCGAAAAATAATGTCGTCATTGACGGAAGATGAACACTTAGGGTAAAAAGAGACGACCCAATATTTTAGGATGGCAAGGTGTTCATCTTGAAATGGAATGGGTGTTCAAATTCAGTGGAATACGCATACATAACCAATGAGCTTGAATTGGAGCCAGGCATTATTGCTTTTCTCTATCATCGTCGCTGGGATAAAGAAAAATATTATGATACTTTCAAAAACGACTTGGCGGGTGCCAAGGCTTGGGGGAAAAGTTCAGTATCCATTGAGCAGCAAGCATTAATGGGAATCGTGACTGTATTATTAACACGTTTATTTTTGCAGCGTCGTCAACAGGATCTTCAACTGGATAAGCCAGACGCAACTCAAGATAGGAAGCACCAAATAAAACAAGATCAAGCTTCTAGCTCGAAAAATAGTGTAACTCATCGCGCATTCTGGACGCATCTCTCGAAGATTACCAAACAAGTGTGGCGGTTCCTTAAAAATTGTTTTATGTATAAACACAGCCTGGAGTACTACCAGCGCCAGCTCAAACCCTTATTGTTAAAATACCTATGATTTTCTACCGGACACCGTTATGCTTTTCCTAAAAGCAAGCAAGAGAACTTAACCATTGGCCAACTGGCCGTATTACGCAAAATCGTCGAGAGGTGGTCTGATGGATAACACTATGTTTAAAGAATTACTTCAAAGTGTAGAGCAAATGGACGCCATCGTTCAGGATAAGCAAAAGCCTGCCCGCCAGTTTGAATTTCCCGAGCTTGAAGTCAAAGCCATCCGAGAGAAAACCGGGCTTTCGCAAGGCCGTTTTGCCATTCTGATCGGGGTTAGTAAGCGTACGCTGGAAAACTGGGAGCAGGGTCGACGACATCCGACAGGCCCCGCCAAAGCGTTGCTCAAGATTGTCGATGCTGATCCAGAAAACGCTATCCGCGCCTTGCATGGCTAATCCCTTATATTTAATTCAGTAATAAAAATTTTTAAATTCTTGTGTTGTTAAACCACATCGCTCAAAATAATGTTGAAAAAATTAAAACGTTTGATCAAATAAACGAAATTTCATCGATAGCAATTTCATTTACTATCAGCAATCTAAAAATAAAACCAACAAGTTTATATTTTTAGATTGTTAGCACGAGCATCACAAATAGCTCACCTTTACACCTTCCAATCTACCAAAAGAGCCAGACCAAACTATCATAAATGCAGTGATAGAAATGAAAAAACGCAATCGAAAATTTGGTTATCTGCGAATAGCCATGCAAATTTATCAGACGTTTGGTATTACGCTTAGTCTTTATGCTGTGAGGCGGATTTTACAAAAACACAAAACAAACTTTCCAGCAGGTGATGGTCCTTCTTAGTTAACTTTTATTGGCAACATGAAAGACAGTTTATGGTCGGTGGATTTATTTCGCTGTGCAAACAGGACAGTGTGATGGCATTACTTATTGTCGCATGTTTAACACGGATTTTCACGGATCCTATCCACCCCTAATTTGAGACAGATCAATATCTCAATATCAATTTAACTTCAATATAATCAGGTAATTAGCCGAAGTCCATCATAAGTACCGAAACTCATTTAGGG
>Ga0316207_10000931_pt1 | contig 40572 bp, 29 predicted proteins | sample 6weekpyrite_MG_FD_204943 | JGI IMG/M metagenome (GOLD analysis project Ga0316207, IMG submission 204943) | Microbial mat bacterial communities from mineral coupon in-situ incubated in ocean water Damariscotta River, Maine, United States -... | ecosystem: Environmental > Aquatic > Marine >... | reverse complement strand
TGGTGATGTTATCACCGAGTACCGCTAACGGTCGCATACCTTTCATGGTACGTTCGCCCGCTAAGGCTCCTTCCCAGTATGGTGGGCGACGAATATAAGTGCTGGTTTCGTCCCAAGCATATAATGGACTCTCCGCAGGTTCAAAAGCACCTAAATCAAACATAGGAGTATAAATCTTTTTAAACTGCTCAGGTTTAACACTTGAAGCTACAATGGCATCAATTTCTTCGTCACTTGGCCAAATATCTTTTAAGGTAATATCATTACCGTTTTTATCTTGTCCTAATACGTCTTTTTCAATATCAAAACGCATAGTACCAGCAAGTGCATAAGCCACAACTAGTGGTGGTGATGCTAAGAAAGCTTGTTTGGCGTAAGGGTGAATACGACCATCAAAGTTACGGTTACCAGACAATACTGCCGTTGCATATAAATCACGATCAATCACTTCTTGTTGAATAACAGGGTCTAATGCACCACTCATACCATTACAGGTAGTACAAGCATAACCAACAATACCAAAACCTAATTTTTCCATTTCAGACAATAAGCCTGCTTCTTCTAAATAAAGCTTGGCAACTTTAGAGCCCGGAGCAAATGACGATTTAACCCAAGGTTTACGCACTAAACCTAATTCATTGGCACGTTTTGCCACTAAACCAGCAGCAACAACATTGCGTGGGTTAGACGTATTAGTGCAACTGGTAATAGCGGCAATAATGACTGCACCATCAGGCATTTGACCGTCTTTTTCTTGTGCTTGACAAGCATCTAAATCTTTCGCAATACCTTTACTGACTAAGTCAGCTGTCGCTAAACGACGATGTGGGTTTGATGGGCCTGCCATATTGCGTTCGATGGTAGATAAATCAAACTCAAGCACTCGTTTATACTCTGCATCTTTTAAATCATCAGCCCAAAGACCTGTGTGTTTAGCGTAAGTTTCAACTAACTCAACTTGCTCTGGTTCACGACCCGTAAGTTTTAAGTAATCAATAGTTTGCTGATCGATATAGAACATACCCGCAGAAGCACCATATTCTGGTGTCATGTTAGCAATAGTTGCTCTATCACCAATAGTTAACTCTTTTGTACCTTCACCAAAGAATTCTAAATAACTTGAAACCACTTTCTCAGCACGTAAAAATTCAGTAATCGCTAAAACCATGTCAGTAGCAGTAATACCTGGCTTACGCTTACCAACTAATTTAACACCAATAATATTAGGTAAACGCATCATAGAAGGCTGACCTAACATTACTGTTTCAGCTTCTAAACCACCGACACCAATAGCAATAACACCTAAGGCATCAATATGTGGCGTATGGCTGTCAGTACCTACACAGGTATCTGGAAAAGCAACACCGTCACGTAATTGAACAACGGGTGACATTTTCTCTAGGTTGATTTGATGCATAATGCCGTTACCCGCAGGGATAACATCAACATTTTTAAACGCTGTTTTTGTCCATTCAATAAAATGAAATCTGTGCTCGTTACGTCTGTCTTCTATTTCACGGTTTTTGCCAAAAGCATCACTTTCAAATCCGCCATGCTCTACAGCGAGTGAGTGATCAACAATTAATTGTGTTGGCACAACTGGGTTTACTTTAGCAGGATCGCCACCTTGTTCAGCAATAGCGTCACGAAGACCAGCTAAATCAACTAGCGCTGTTTGACCTAAAATATCATGACAAACGACACGTGCAGGATACCAAGGAAAGTCTAAGTCTTGCTTGCTTTCAATAATTTGTTTTAATGAATCGGTTAAGGTTTCAGGGCTACAGCGACGTACTAGCTGCTCGGCTAAAACACGTGAGGTGTAAGGTAATTTTGCATAAGCGCCTGCGCTTATATCTTCTATTGCTGATCGGGTATCAAAATAATCAATATTGGCACCCCCGAGTTTATAATTGGGAAGTGGTTTACGGTAATTGTAGTTCATAATATTTTCCAAATAATGAATCAGTACTGTCGAAACGTAACTGATTTATTTTATATAGACAGGAAACTAGACGACGGAATTTGATCCTAGTTCAAGGCGAAAAAACTGAGCATATAAGTATATGTTATGTTTTTGTAACGATGAAATAGGAGTAAATAACAAGTCTTGCCTACCTTTGTGCTATTGCTACAACCTTACGAGGCTCAGAGCCTGTATAATCAGCACTCGGACGAATAATACGGTTATTAGCACGTTGTTCCATTACGTGTGCTGCCCAACCGGTTAAACGTGAACAAACAAAGATAGGTGTGAATAATTTAGTTGGAATACCCATGTAGTTATACGTTGACGCATGGAAAAAATCTGCATTACAAAATAATTTTTTGGTATCCCACATGAACTCTTCACAAGCAACTGAAATATCATAAAGTGACGTATCACCATTTTCTGCGGCTAATTTTTCAGACCACGCTTTGATGATAACGTTACGTGGATCAGAGGTGCGGTAAATGGCATGCCCAAAGCCCATAATTTTTTCTTTACGCTCAAGCATGCCCGCCATTTGCTCTTTAGCATCAGCTGGAGAAGTGAACTTTTGGATCATATCCATTGCTGCTTCATTAGCGCCACCATGTAATGGACCACGTAAAGTACCAATAGCCCCCGTAATACAAGAGAACATATCTGATAATGTTGAAGCACAAACACGGGCTGTAAACGTTGATGCGTTAAACTCATGTTCCGCATAAAGAATTAATGACACGTCCATAACACGTTCATGTTGTGCTGACGGAGATTCACCGTTAAGAAGACGTAAGAAATGACCACCCAGTGATGCTTCATCGCTCATACAATCAATTTCTTGTCCTTCATGGCTGTATTTGTACCAGTAACACATGATGGCAGGAAAAGCGGCCAATAAACGATTTGCTGCTTTGTTTTGATCACCAAAGTCAGTTTCTGGCTCTAGATTACCTAAAAAAGAACAGCCTGTGCGCATTACATCCATTGGATGCGCGTCTTTAGGAATAAGCTTTAATACTTCTTTTAACGCTTGCGGTAAGTCTCGCATAGCCATTAGATCAGCTTTGTAGATAGCAAGTTGCTCTGCGGTTGGTAATTCTCCGTTGAATAATAAATAAGCGACCTCTTCAAAGGTTGCATTTTCAGCTAAATCAGCTACATCATAACCACAATAAGTTAAACCACTTCCTGATTTACCAACGGTACATAGTGAAGTTTCACCTGCGCTTTGACCACGTAAACCCGCGCCACTTAATTTTTTCTCTGACATAATTCTTTCCTCATTTTAAATATTTAATTTTAATATTGTTGTGCCTCACTACTCTCATGACGACTTACAAATTTACAATTACTTGTTTTTACCTTCAGCAAACAATGAATCTAGCTTTTGCTCATAATCGTGATAACCAAGGTAATCATATAAGTCCATGCGCGTTTGCATGTTATCAATTTCAGCTTTTTGGTCGCCGTCAGCTAATAAGGTTTTGTAAACAGATTCAGCGGCTTTATTCATTGCTCTAAAAGCGGATAAAGGATAAAGCACCATGGCACAACCCCACTCACCTAGTTGTTCTTTATTCCATAATTCTGTTTGACCAAACTCAGTAATATTTGCTAATACTGGTACGTCTAATGCTTCAGTAAAGGCTCTATAATGCGCTTCGGTTTTTACCGCTTCAGCAAAAATACCATCTGCTCCTGCAGCAACATAAGCTTTAGCACGTTCAAGTGCGGCTTCTAAACCTTCTTGAGCAAAAGCGTCTGTACGAGCCATAATGAAAAAGTCAGGATCAACACGTGCATCAACAGCTGCGCGAATACGGTCAGCCATTTCTTCAGTTGATACGATTTCTTTATTTGGACGGTGACCACAGCGTTTTTGCGCTACTTGATCTTCAATATGAACAGCAGCAGCACCTGCTTTTTCCATATCACGAATAGTTTTAGCTATGTTAAATGCTCCACCCCATCCAGTGTCAATATCAACTAGCAACGGTAAAGAAGAGGCAGAAGTAATACGGGCAACATCAGCAATCACATCATTTAATGACGTCATACCTAAATCTGGTAGACCATAAGAAGCATTAGCAACACCACCACCAGATAAATAAATGGCTTGATGTCCTAATTGCTCTGCCATCATGGCGCAGTATGCGTTGATAGTACCAACCACTTGCAGTGGCTTGTTTTTTTCAAGTGCTTGGCGGAACTTAGCGCCAGCTGATACCGTTCCTGTAGATATTTGTTTAGTCATTATATTTCCTCTATTTTCTTTCATTTAATTCAATAAGTTTTGTTGTGCAATTTTGTTTTCAATATTTTTTCTAGAAGCAGCAATGTGACGGCGCATTAACATTTCAGCTAATTCACCATCGCGATCACAAATAGCTTGAATAATTTGGGAGTGCTCATCAAAGGCACGGCTAGCTCTTGGGCTATTCATACCAAATTGACAGCGATACATTCGCACCAAGTGATAAAGTTGCCCACAAATTAAGTCTATTAACTGTTTGTTATGGCTACCTAAAATAATTTTATAATGAAAATCGAGATCACCCTCTTCTTGATAATAACCAACACCATCTTTAAGCTCTTGTGCTTGCCCATGTGCTTTTAGCATAGCTTGCATGTGAGAAATTTCTTCATCAGACATGTTTTTTGCTGCTTGACGACACGCCATGCCCTCAAGTGCTTCGCGTGTTATATAAAGTTCGAGTAATCCTTCTATAGTACAATCTACAACCCGAGAGCCAACATTGGCCTTGCGCTGTATTAAATGACACTTTTCAAGGCGATTTAGTGCTTCTCGTAACGTTGAACGACTGATCTGGTAACGTTTAGCTAACTCTGGCTCGCTGATCTTGCTGCCTGAAGGAATATCACCTTCAACAATAGCGTGTTGCATTTGCTCAAAAACTTTATCTGCTGTTGTGACAGCCGTCTGTTTAGTTGGGTTTGCTAAATACATAGAAAATAAACCTTGCTTTACGAACAATAAATTGTCGACAGTTTTTATTTGATAGGAGAATAATAGCGTAAATAATTAATTATGCAAGTAGACTTAAGCAGTATTGTCGACAATTATAGATATTGTATTTATTTCAGACACAAAAAAGCCCACGTAATAGTTAAGTATTGCGTGGGCTTTCTATATTTCACTTTTCGTACACTTTCATTAATATGATAAGGAAAGTGGCATCCCTAAGGGGATTCGAACCCCTGTTACCGCCGTGAAAGGGCGGTGTCCTAGGCCTCTAGACGATAGGGACACTAAAACTAGCGTGCGAAACATGTTTCGCTGTTTTAGTGTTAGGCAAGTGCTGAGCTTGCGAAGCCGAGCGGCATTACTTAATACTAAAACTATCTACCAGATCACTCTGGTGTTTTAACTGAACTAAAGACTAATACTAGTCGACTTATTAGAAAAACTAAAACTCTAAATTCTTATTTTATCCTTCGTTTGAAGAAATTCAGTATAAGATAACTGATTCACTTATTTATGCACTCTATTTTCAATAAAAATAAAGTGGCATCCCTAAGGGGATTCGAACCCCTGTTACCGCCGTGAAAGGGCGGTGTCCTAGGCCTCTAGACGATAGGGACACAGGATTGGCAATACCAATTCATCATTGCTTATTTATTTATAAGTTTAAGCAAACTTATTAGTTCCTAAAAAGAGTGAACTCTTAAAAGAACAATAGTGGCATCCCTAAGGGGATTCGAACCCCTGTTACCGCCGTGAAAGGGCGGTGTCCTAGGCCTCTAGACGATAGGGACATTATACTATCGTTATTCAACTATATAAAACAGTTAAATAAAAAATCTAAATGGTGGAGCTATGCGGGATCGAACCGCAGACCTCTTCGCTGCCAGCGAAGCGCTCTCCCAGCTGAGCTATAGCCCCGCTTTTTTTAAGCGATATATTAAACAACTGGCCTAATAGCGTTTAATATAAATTCTCTCTTGAGAATTTGTCTTTAACAGGTGTTTAAACACTTGCTGAAAACGAGGCGCATTCTAAGCAGCAGCCTTAAAACTGTCAACACTTATTTTAAAAAAACAGTGAAAATATTGAAAAATATAGTTTAAGTGTTTACTTAAACACCAAGGTGATTGTTTTTTATCTAAAACCTTGTTAACTGTTAACAAATCATTGCTAAAATAATAGTAAATAGATCAAAACATAAAACCTTAAAATAAAGGGTATATTGCCGCCCTACTTTCTTTTTTAAGCATTTGCAGGTATGGTTTGTGCTCGAACGAATAAAGTTTTAGCAAGCACTAAAGTATATACAAATGCAGTTAAATGAATTAAATATTGTTGCTATAGGTGGCGGTCATGGTTTAGGTCGTGTGCTATCTACTCTTTCCTTTATGGGAGATAAACTCACCGGCATTGTCACTACAACAGATAATGGCGGCTCAACAGGTAAATTAAGAAAGCGTAGTAGCTCAATTGCTTGGGGAGATTTACGTAATTGTTTAACTGAGCTAGTAGACAGTGATTCAGTTGGCAGCCAACTATTTAATTTTCGCTTTGATGGAAGTGATGAACTCGGCGGACATAACTTAGGTAACCTTATTTTATACGGTCTCGGTCAAGTGCAATCTAGACCTTTAGATTCAATAAAACTCGTCAGGCGAATTTTAAGAGTTCGTACTCAAGTGCTTCCTATGTCTGAAACACCAACAGATTTAATGGCTTTTTATCCTGAAGGACGTTGTAGAGTTGGCGAGCTTTCTGTGGATGAAATGCCAATAATGCCAAAAAGCCTGATGCTTGCCCCACTGGTAAAATCTATTGAACCCTGCATAAATGCTATTAATAATGCCGATCTCATTATTTTAGGCCCTGGCAGCTTCCTGACAAGTATAGTGCCACCATTGTTGGTTCGAGACATTAGCAATGCTATTGCCAACAGAAAAGGGCATTGTGTGTTTATTGATAATGTTGTGCCAGAAAACAGCCCCGCAGCAAAGTTATCTATTGATGAAAAACTTATTTGGCTTGAAGAAAATATTGGCAGCTTACCTGTTGATAGTGTTATTTGCCAAGATCCTGATGCTAAATCTGATAAGGTAAATCTTATTTGCCGAGAATTAGCGCATAATAAAGTGCCTCATCATCATGACAAAGCAAAATTAATTAGCGCCCTTGAAGCGTGTTTATCCGTTGTTGATGAGACAAAAAAACTAGCCTAATACCTAGACTAGTTTTTCTTTTTTTGTACTAACTATTTAGTTTACTACTTTTCGTCTTCGCTAATACGACTAGCCACGGCACCTTTTTGACCTTTATATTTAGCGTCACCACGCTTATTATAAGGGCGCGTCGCACTTGATGACATAGTTTCAAAATTTAATGCCGCTATTTTCATTTTAGGACGCAAAGCTAACGGTAACTTACCCGAATTATAAAACTCTAAAACAATTTGCCCTGACCAACCGGGATCAATTCTGTGAGCGGTTACGTGCACCATTAAGCCCAGTCTAGCTAAAGAAGAACGGCCATCTAACCAACCAACAATATTATCGGGCAAGGTCACTGACTCATACGTTACTGCTAGTGCTAATTCACCGGGATGTAAGAAAAAAGCATCACCGTCGGCAATAACAATTTCGTCACTCATAACAGAATTCATCGCTTGTTGCATTTCTGCTTTCGGGCCACTTAAATCAATAAAGGGCGCAGTATGGTCTTGAAACACTCTAAATTCATTACCCAATCGAATATCAACACTAACCCCAGAAATCATTGAGCTATCTGGTTTAGGTGAGATAATTATTTGCTCATCATCAAGGTATTGTTCAATATCTTTATCACATAATCTCATATTTTGATTTCTACTTGTCTTTAACTTCAATAATTGGGGTTAATGGGCTGTTATTGTCTAATTGTAAGAACAACTGTCCAGCAATATTACGCGCTATTCTACGGTACAAACCGGCTATATCACCAGCGCTATTTTCAACGATATCTGATTGACCAAAATCGGCATCTTGGCGAATTTGTATATTCAATGGTAATTGCCCAAGCAATTGCGACTGTTTTGACTCAGCCATTTTTACGCCACCAGCCTCGCCAAAAACATGACTTTTATGACCACAATTTTCACACAGGTGATAACTCATATTTTCAATTACCCCGAGCACAGGCACGTTAACTTTGTCAAACATAGTGATGCCTTTAGCTGCATCAATTAAAGCAATATCTTGTGGTGTGGTTACAATAACAGCTGCAGCTACTGGTACTTTTTGAGCAAGTGTAAGTTGTATATCACCCGTTCCTGGGGGCATGTCAATAAGTAAATAATCAAGCTCTGGCCATGCTGTTTCATTGAGTAATTGATTGAAAGCTCCACTTGCCATTGGACCACGCCAAACTGTAGCGTCATTTTCATCAACCAAAAAACCTATCGACATCGCGCTCAAGCCATGGGCAGCTAATGGCGTCATCAACTTACCATCAGCCGAACTAGGTTTGGCATTTTTCAAACCCAGTAACGTTGGAATTGACGGACCATAAATATCGGCATCTAAAATACCAACGCGTGCTCCCTCAGCTATCAAGGCATAAGCAAGGTTAACCGTTGTGGTTGACTTACCCACACCACCCTTGCCTGATGCAATGGCAATAATATTTTTAATTTTATCACCGCTGCCATTAAGTGAAAATGAACGAACGCTATTAACTTTTAGCTCAATGCTAAAGCGAACAGTTTGCTGAAATGAGTCTGTCAAGTTTTGGGCAATTTCATCTAGCTCTCCTTGACAAGGAAAAGGCATAGTGAGGTTAACCAAAATATTTGCATCTTGCTCACAATTAACAGCAAAACTTAAACAAACAGCAAGTACACCTTGAGGAAAATTTGTTGAACGGTAGTTTGTTAATGCCGCTTCAATAACTTGCCTTTTTTCTGCTATTGACAAATTAGTTGGCTTTGAAACCTGTCCAACAGGCGCACTAACATTCGTCTTTGTATTTTGAACCTGTGCAGAGCTTTTACTTGAGAATAACTTTGAGAACATTAGATAACATTAATTATTTGAGTATAAACGTTAAATTCTGTACTATTGCAGCCATTATTACCATCAAAAAAACACGATTAATTCATGTCTACAGCTATTTCTTCGCAAACATCACCAGAAAAACGCAAAATATTAGTTACTTGCGCACTCCCTTATGCCAATGGTTCTATTCATTTAGGTCATTTACTTGAGCATATTCAAACAGATATTTGGGTAAGGTTTCAACGAATGCGTGGTCATGAAACCTATTTTGTGTGTGCCGATGACGCTCATGGCACGCCTATTATGCTCAAAGCACAAGAGCTAGGAATCACGCCAGAAGAAATGATCAACACAGTTCGTGATGAACATATGGCTGATTTTGCTGATTTTCATATTAGCTTCGATAATTATCATTCTACTCACAGTGACGAAAACAAAGCCTTTGCCACAGATATTTATAATCGTTTACATGCTAACGGTCACATCAAAACCCGCACTATTTCTCAGCTTTATGATCCAGAAAAAGGTATGTTTTTGCCGGATCGTTTTGTTAAGGGCACATGCCCTAAGTGTAAAGCAGAAGATCAAAACGGTGATAGCTGTGATGATTGTGGCGCAACATACTCACCAACTGAAGTGTTAAATCCTCGTTCGGTAGTGTCTGGTGCCACACCAATTTTAAAGGATTCTGAGCATTATTTCTTTGACTTGCCCGCCTTTGAACAAATGCTAAAAGACTGGACGCGCTCAGGTGCATTACAAGAAGAAATGGCGAACAAGCTAAGCGAATGGTTCGAGCAAGGATTGAAACAATGGGATATTAGCCGTGATGCACCTTATTTTGGCTTTGAAATTCCTAACGCTCCCGGCAAATTTTTCTATGTCTGGTTAGATGCCCCTATTGGCTATATTGGCAGTTTTAAAAACCTGTGCGATAAAAACCCAGCGATTGATTTTGACAGTTTCTGGAGTGAAAATTCAACCGCAGAACTTTATCACTTTATTGGTAAAGACATTATTTATTTCCACAGTTTATTCTGGCCTGCCATGTTAGAAGGCGCAGGTTACCGTAAACCAACCTCAGTTTATGCACATGGTTTTGTTACAGTTAACGGCGCTAAAATGTCTAAATCAAAAGGTACTTTCATTAAAGGACGTACTTATTTAGAACATTTAAATCCTGAGTATTTACGTTATTACTATGCAGCAAAGTTAACCAATCGCATTGATGATTTAGATTTAAACCTAGAAGATTTTGCTCAACGTGTTAATTCAGATCTTGTCGGCAAAGTAATTAATATCGCTTCGCGTTGTGCAAGCTTTATCACCAAGCGTTTTGATGGCATGTTATCAAGCACTATTGACCATCAAGCCCTTGCCGATGAAGTAATGAATGCCGGTGACAGTATCGCCGCTCACTATGAAAGCAGAGATTTTGGCCGTGGCATGCGTGAAATTATGGCACTGGCTGATAAAGTAAATGAATATATTGCGATAAAAGAGCCGTGGCAGTTAATTAAAGACGAAAGCAAACAACAAGAAGTGCAAGATATTTGCTCTCTTGGTATTAACATGTTCCGTACTTTAATGATTTACTTAAAACCTGTTTTACCGGTACTTGCCGATAGTACAGCAGCATTTTTAAATGATGAGCTTGTTTGGCAAGGTCACAAAACCTTACTAACCGATCACAAAATCAATAAATTTAAAGCCTTATTACAACGTGTTGATATGGACAAGATCAACGCGATGACAGAAGCATCTAAAGATAGTTTAGCTGGCGCTACTCCAAAAACCGAAAAGCCTGCCAAGAAGAAAAAAGCAAAAGCTGTTGATAATACCGCCGCGCTTGCCGATCCTTTGACAGCAGATCCTATCAGTGAAGAAATTCAATTTGATGACTTTGCTAAAATTGATTTACGTATTGCTAAAATTATTAATGCTGAGCATGTTGAAAAAGCAGATAAACTACTTAAACTAACCCTAGCCCTTGATGAAAATGTCGCTGAGACTCGCCAAGTTTTTGCCGGTATAAAGTCAGCTTACCAACCGGAAGATTTAATTGGTAAACACACCGTCATGGTAGCCAATTTAGCACCACGTAAAATGCGTTTTGGCATGTCAGAAGGCATGGTCTTAGCCGCAGGACCTGGTGGGCAAGACTTGTGGATATTAAATCCTGATGATGGTGCTAAAGCAGGCATGAGGGTTAAATAACTTGCTTAAAGTTTATATAAAATATAACTAGTAAAATTAGAAGGTATAGCGTAACGCGATACCTTTTTTTTGTTTTTTGAGTTCAGCAGAGCTAAATAAAATGGTTAAAAAAACATTTACACCGAATTTATTTTTGATAACAGCATTAGCTATCAGTCTTTTACTCTCCAGTTGCAGTAACAGTTATGTTTCAACAAATTTTGATAAAGAAAATTTTAGTGACTACTTTTCAGCATCGGCAGTAAAAATATATAAAAATGAACAAGAATTTCATGGTCGCTATCAGTTTATTGGCGCTGTTGAAGGCCAAGATTGTCAAGAAAAAGCGCATCATGTCATGCCAGATAAAATAAATGCCCGTACTCAAGCAAGGCAACAAGCCTTTACTCTCAATGCCAATGCTGTTGTTTTTAGCGGTTGTGCTTTACTCGACCAAGAACAATTAGCCCAGATAAATAGCCAAAACTCAAGAATAAGTAAGGACGCGCAGCAATGCCAAGCGCTCGTTATTTGCTACGCTAAAGCCTATGCTATTGAAGTAGCTAAATAGATCACTTATGCAAGATATTACCTTTAGCCCTATTGGTATAGTCAACTCTCCTTATAAAGAGAAGTTTGCTATTCCACGCCAACCCGGACTTGTTAGCGCTGCTAAAGGCTCAGTTAAACTAATTGCTGCAGTCAATAATATTGATGCCGTGCGAGAACTAGAACAATTTAGCCATATTTGGTTATTGTTTGTTTTTCACGGTACACAAGAGCAAGGTTGGAAACCTTTAGTGAGACCGCCGCGTTTAGGCGGCAATAAAAAAATGGGTGTGTTAGCAACTCGCTCAACTTTTAGGCCTAATCCTATTGGTATGTCGGTAGTCAAGCTTGATAATATTGAGATTGTTAACCAAGATGTCATACTTAACATCTCAGGTTTAGATTTATTAGATCAAACCCCTATTGTTGATATAAAGCCTTATCTCCCCTATTGCGACTCTATTGCTGATGCCCATGCTGGATTTGCGCAAACAGAGCCACAGCCTGAGCTTAGTGTAATATTTTCTCGGCAAGCACAACATTCATTACAAAACTTAGAAAATGAGTATCCTGAGCTAACGCTCTTTATTCAGCAAGTATTAGCGCAAGATCCACGTCCTGCCTACAAACAAAAAGCGCTTGATACAAAGATTTATGGCATGAATTTATATGATCTAAATATTCAATGGCAGATGTTAGATAGCCAATCTATTGAAGTTATTGATATTAGTTTGTGTTAGTTTACTTGTGTATTGTTATTTCGCATTATGTTTAAAATGGGTTCATGAGCAAACGAGAGTTTATTCGCGCAGGCACGTGTAAAGTCCTACCTACAAGTAGATAAACAACACCTTAACACTATGGTTTCCCTTCACCTGTGTAATTGCCTATGTATGCTCTTAACAAACTAAAAACTTAAATTAAATCATGTCGTTTGAATGTTAAGTGTTTTACACCATTTACTGGCTTTTAAAAATTCTTCTTGCACAAGTTGTTTGTCTAAAGAGTATTGATTTAAACTGCTCGTCAAACTTTTATTTGTTTTTAAATTATCTCGACCAATAATAAAACTTGTAGTGAGATCAAGCAATTCTCCTAATAAACCATCGTGTTTTACTAAAGCAGTTTCGATTGGCTCAGCTAATGGCATAGTTTTAACAATTTCAGACATTGGCATAGATAACATCACTTCAATGGCGCTAAGTAAACCGGTAATAAAGGCAAAATCGTTAACGGGTTTAAAGGCATCTAAATCACTTAAGGCAAACATCATTTTACCTGTGATTAATGCTTGTTTACATACTTCATCTGTGGTCTCAGAGGTTAAGTTAGATAAGGCTAAAATTGACACAAACTGCCTTAACTTGTCTTCACCTAAATAGGCTGCCGCTTGTTTTAAAGAGGTTATTTCAACTCTGGTGCCCGTTGCAACATTATTAACCATTTTTAATAAACCAACAGTTAAATTAACATCATGGCTGATAATTTCAGCGACAGTTTCATAGTTTAAAGGATAATTAAAAGTTTCGCTTAACAAGTTAAGCATTTGAGTTTTAATGGGCGCTAGTGCCTGCCCTTCAATAATTTCGGGCTGATGATAAAAATAGCCCTGAAAATAATCAAAACCTACTTCTGCTAATGTTTGCTGCTGATTTCGTGTTTCAACTCGTTCCGCTGCTATTGCCACATTAAATGGTCTCATGCGAGTAACTGCTGGCAATAAACGTTTGGTATTGATTTTTTCAATATTGACTTTAACAATATCAATATAAGGAAAGAGTAAATCCCAGTGCGGGGCTAAATCATACTCAGTTAATGCAATTTTATAGCCCTTCTCGTGATAAAATTTGATAATTTTAAGCAGCTTCTTAGTTGGCTTGTCTTGCCCTACTAACTCGATAACAATAGAGTCTTTATCAAACATCAATGGAAATTTATGAATTAAACAGTTTTCAGTGAAGTTTATAAATGACAACTTACCCATGCTAATGGTTTCAATATCACCATGTATATGATTTTGAATAATAAGCTTAGAGCTAGCTATATCATGTTCAATTTCGGGAAACTTATTATCTGGACTGTCCCTGAACAATAGTTCATAGCCGATAGTTTCAGATCTTTCATTAAGAATAGCTTGTCTGGCAATGTAAGTATTTTTCATTTAGCTTTTTTATAGTTGAGTTTATTGTTAATTATTAGTAAATAACTTAACTAACAAGAATACACTATTATTGCCTTAACTTGCTAGTCTAAATTAGATGTCAGCCTTTTTTTATAACAATTATTTCACTTTAATAATGGGCGCTAATACCGAGTTTTTGCCATCAATATTGTTAGGTTGTTCTAAACCCATTAATTGTGCCATTAACGGCACTATATGAATATTTTCAAATGAATGTACTGATTTGCCTTTAATAATGTCTGGACCGGCAGCAAAAAAAATCGCAGCTAACGCTTGCTGATTTAAAGGGTCATAACCATGGGTAGCAACATTTTTACTTTTGTAGTTACTATTAATAAAACTTGCTGATGGCATAGCTTCTATAACTAAATCAGGTGTAATAGCCTGTGTTTTATCTAATTTCCAATATTGAGGATAATGGTTGCTCTGATAGACTCGATATAAGTTATCAATTGACTGTTTGCTAGTAAGCTCTTGTGTGATTCTATCTTGTTGGTGCTTGGTAAGTTTTTCTCTATCAAAGTATACGTACAGTTGTGTGCTACTTTGCGCAACAATCACTGATTTTTCAGCAATAAGTTTCATCGTTGCTTTAGTAAATACCGAGCTTAGTGCTATTTTTTTACTTTGATCCATTTGTACCATGCCATGATCAGATAACAGTATGACATTAACGTTTTGAGGTATTTCATTTTTCAAACGTTCAATGAAGTTACCGAACTGTAAATCAATGTTAGCAACAGCTTCAGCTAACTCTGGCGAGCCTAAACCAAATTTATGCCCAGCATCATCAACACTAGAGAAGTAGCTAATAACAAACTGAGGGGCTTGTTTGTTTGGCAATTTTAACCAATCAATAATTTGATCAAAATGGGCTTTGCTTGTTGAAGTTTTATTATAAGGAATGTTAAACGTGGGTAAACGGCCCTGTCCTATTGCTTGAGATTCAGGCCAAAAATAAACAGCGGCTCTAATGTCATTTTGTTCAGCTAAAGACCAAAATGGTTGCGCCGTAAGCCAAGCACTATTTTTTGCCCCTGCACCTAAAGTATATTTTTTTCTTAAGGTTGGATTATAAAATTTATTATGAATAATGCCGTGATTATCTGGGTAAACACCTGTGATTATTGACAAATGATTCGGAAAAGTCTTACTCGGGTATACAGGGAGAAGTTTTGCGCCTACGCCTGACTTACCAAAAGAAATTATATTTTTGGGCTGATATGTTTCAAGATAGTTATAAGCAAAACCATCAATGGAAAGCAAAACCACTGTTGATTTTGCTGTTTTACCATAGGCATTACTTACAAGGATAAAAGTTAAAAAAACAACTAAAAAACGACTCATTTATTGAATGCCTTGTGCAAATTTACACTAATAGATTTTGTATATTAGTTAAATCTTTTTTGCCTTTAATAATTTCATCCGGTGTTAAACCTGATAATTCATGTGGAAAAACTAACCACTCTGAAGACTCATGAACATAGTAATCAGGGGTAATATCAACTTGAGTATTCGCAGGTTTATACCAAGGGCAAGCGGTACGAACATCTTTAGGCATATTATTACGCATAGTTACTGTAAGTTGCTCAATAAGCGCCTTTATACTTCTACCTGAATCAAAAACATCGTCAACAATTAATAAACCATCATCAGCATTAGCATTTTCAATAATGTAATGCAGACCATGAACTTTAATTTCTTTGCTTTGTTGATTTATTCCATAATAAGATGAAGTTCGTACAGCAATGTGATCTGTTTCTACTTTTTTAAAATCAAAATATTCTTGTACTGCAATACCTATTGGTGCACCACCACGCCAAATGCCGACAATAAACTGCGGCCTAAAGCCATCTTCATATACTTTAGCGGCCAATCTGAAAGAGTCTTCAAGTAACTCTTGTGCAGTAATAAATTTTTTATCCATGAATATAACCTTAACGTTTAACTTTTTGTCATTATAACGTGATTATTCAAGTTTTAAAATTATTTGTCTAATTAGTCAGGTTTTATTTCTACTGGAATAATATTTTCATCAAAAAAAAGTAAATACTTAAAAATCTGTTGGCAAGCTTGAATAAAAAATGGCAGGTTTACATGATCAAAATCATCATTGCTTGTGTGATAATTGCGGTGAACTCCCACGCCAAAGTATACAAAGGGGATTTTTTCTTGATTAAAAGCACCGTGATCACTGGAGCTAGTCCAATTAATGTTATTTTTGTAGGTAAATCGCCCTCTTCTAAAACCTCGCTTTACTTTAATTTTAGGGCTAGTTGCTAAACTTTTATATTCATTAAATTTTGCAACGCTCAGCACATGCTCGAGTCTATTTTCAATATAGTGCAGCTTTGATGTCTTTTTAGCACCCGCTATCATATCAATATTTATGTTAAGGCGTATTTTTGAAAGTATTTGCTTTTGTTGCTTAATAAAAGCTTTTGAGCCAAGCAAATTAGATTCTTCACCGTCAGTAAACAAAAATATAATGCTATATTTTAATGGCTTAGCCGCTACTATTTCGCCAAAAGTAAGTAATGCCGCAACACCTGAAGCATTATCATCTGCTCCGTTATGAACTTTGCCAGCTTTTGTGCCTAAATGATCATAATGGGCAGTGAGTACAATAAATTGTTCTGGAACACTAGTACCTTCAACATAACCAATAATATTGTTACCCTGCTTTTGAGAAAAGAATGAATTACGGGTAAACGAATGACGGTATTCACGTTGAAATGGAGCTACACCGCTATTAGCCATTGCAGTAATAATATAATTTTGCGCTTTGATACTTTCAGGTGAAGAAAATTTTCTGCCTGCCATTGAATCGGAAGATAAAAGTTTTAGATGTGTGGAAAGTCTCTCTATTTGCTTAAAATGAAAATATTTATTTTCATCAAAGTAGTTAGCTTGCTGTGTTGACTCTGCCCAAGTAATTGAGTGACTTAGTAAAAGGAAAATAATTATGTAATGTTTAATTAGGTATTTCTGCCTTCAAAAAGTTCAACTTTGCGATATATTGATGTTCAATCGCTTTAGTTTTATTTAATACCAATGCCTTTTGCATTGCCCTTTTAGCATCTGCCAATCTGTTCATCTGATAGTATACTTTTGCTAGACCAAAATAAAATTCATGTATATTCTTTTTCAGTTTCAATGCGTTTTTAAAGTGTTTTAAGGCAGTTTGATAGTCCTGTTGGTAAAAAGCTTCATCTGCTAGTACCGCATGATAATAGGGGTTTTTCTTTCTTTTGCTTAACAACTGCTTTTCGATATCATCCGCTTCTAAATTTTTATTTTGGCTACGAAGCAAAATTGCTAAATTTGATAATGACGTTAAATTATTAGGATTAATAGCAACAGCATGTCGGTAGACTTTTTCTGCTGTAATTAAATTGTCAGTTAAACGATAAAGTACGGCTAAATTCCCCCATGCAGGGCTAAAACCACTATCAACTTTAGTTGCCGCTTTAAAATATTGATAAGCAATATCATAGTCACTATCGACTAAAGCCTGGCCACCTTTATTATTATAAAACATGGCTAAAACGGTATTTTTGCCAATTTTCCTTTTAGGAAATGTTTGCTTCGATACAAAGGGATCAAAGTCTATTTGCAGGTTATCATTGCCGAGGATTATATTTTTTTCTGAGTTGATATCAGGTTTTATCAGTAAATTTATATGACCGGTAAGTAAGTTGTATCGACCATTTCTGATCCAATACTCTGGAACATCTACCTGTTGAAACTCAACGCGTAGATTCGCATGTTCAGCTAGCGCATAGGCCATGATAGTTAGCGACATACAGTTTGCCATTTTACTATGATAGGTATCTCTAGCAATTAAATTGGCATTATTAGAGTAACTTAAGGCAATTTCTTCTTTATCGAAAATGTGTTTTAGTAGTTTTAATGCTTTATTTTTTGGGTTACGAGCAGTGTTTAAATTATTCTCTACCATCGAAATCATTTCTGCATCAAGCATAAAAATATCTTGTTCAGATTCAATACTAAATAGGGGGGGCTTATTAAACTGTTGTTCTAAATACAAGAACTCAGGGGGAGTTATAGCATGAGAAGAGCTATTATTACTTTGGCAAGCAAATAACGTAGGTAAAATAAAAAATAAACTGACAAGTATACGCTTCATAACTTCTCCCAAATATCTTAATAAAAAGGGATATATAAAGCGTAAGTTAAATTATTAAATAATGCTATTAACAGCGCTCGTTATTAACATTTGTTTACAAAACGTACAAAGCAATGTTTTAGCTGAGAGTGAAAGTATTAGCGTTCGCCTTTACCAAATAAGTAAATAATGCGACTAGTAACAATATTATCTGACGTTTTAGTATTAGTACTATAAAAATGTCGCCAATCGATCTGAATAGCAAAGTTATTGCTTATTTTATAGTGGATACCAGCGCCCAAGTTTACTTGGAATATTTTATCTTCATAATCTTCTACCCACATAGTTTCGCCAAAGCCAGTGGAAACATAGGGACGTAAATTATTTTGAGTATTAAAGTAATATTGGCCATCAAAACCGTAGTTTTCATAAGATACTTCATCACCTGCAACAAAAGGTTGAAGATCGGAACTAGAATAAGTAACGCGAGCAGAAAATTTTCTCGTAAAATATAAACCTAAAGTGTATTCAGTAATTATATCATCGTTAAATTGCCAATCACTATCTAAAAATACTTTGCCGCCACCGTAAGATAAGCCAACAATACCGGTATCAATGGGGTCATTAATTTTTACATTTTTATACTTTTCACTTGGACTGTAGTTACTGCCATCACCAAACTGTAAAGCAATATTAAATTGGATCTGACTTTCTGTACGACCATCAGCATCAATAGGAACATCTCTAACACTGACATAACCTGTTCCAGCTTTAATAATTTCTTTACCAAATAAGTTATTAATACCGACACCGGCACTGTCTACTGGGTCAAGTAAAATTAGCGCTGTGGTTCCAAGAATTGAAGAGCCAAAAAGTGTATCATTATTAGCACGTATACTCATCTCTGTAGTAAAAGCCCATTCGCCGTAGGTCCAACCTAAAAGAGGTGTTACCACTAAATCTTGAATGGATGGAATTTCTGCAAATGCTTCTATGCCAAACTCCCAGTAAAACGATGACATCACAGCCGCGTAAAGGAAAGAATCCCACTGACGGTAACCCGATTTTCTGGCAACTTGGTAATAAACACCGCCAAAATAAGGATGACCTATATAATTTAGGTTAAAATCATCGCGATCCCAAACAGGTCCATCTTTAACATTATCTGTCCACTTATTAAAAATCCCCTCTTCCTTATCCCATTTTGAAACGTCTTCTGGAAGTAAAGCAATAGCTCCTATTACACCAAAACCATAACCAAAAATTGATTTGGTTTGTGACCATAAACGAGCGCCATCTTCACCGTTTTTTGGAGAAAATAGTGACACTTGAAAAGGCGATTGATAAAAATCCGGCTTAGCTTGAATATTTTCCCAACGTTTAATGGGGTACTTCTGTGGATAATATGAAGCAATATCAGCTTCTGTGATTGCCGGCTCAAATAAAACGTTTTCATTGGTTGTAGCACTGCTATCTTGGGCTAATGCATGACCAGAAATAAAGAACAGTGCACTACAAATTAATGATATTGTCAGAGATTTAAATGATGATATTATAGGATTCAAACTATATTCCATGTAACTTTTATAACAAAATTGCAACATATATTAAAAGATAAAAAAAAACCGCATTAATGCGGTTTTTATGTTAGGCGGTGAGATAGAAATTTGAACTCTACTCTAAGGTAATACACTACAAACCCTGCCGACTATATTTCAATAGTAAGTATAGTTAGTAAACAATACTTTTTAATGTGGCGGTGAGATAGAGATTTTAACTCTATCTGAAGGTAATACGCTACAAACCTTACCAGTTTTATACCACCATCAAATGCGAAAAAACACTAACCTTTCGATTAGTGATTTTTCTATAATGTGGCGGTGAGATAGAGATTTGAACTCTAGAAGGGCTACAAACCCTTGCCGGTTTTCAAGACCGGTGCTTTCGACCACTCAGCCATCTCACCAATAATATTTTGCAGGAATCTCCATACAAAATACGGGGCGAATATTAAATAGTGAGGACTTATTTGTAAAGGATTAATTAACAAAAAAAGTAATTAAGACACAATTATCTAATTACTTGATGAAATCAAGGTGGTCTTGATAGAACTGACCTAATAATGGCACGCTTTGCTCTTGACCTTGTACAACATAATACAGAGCATAAAGCCAAGCTAGACATACTGCGACATTAAGTATCCAGCCAATTAACGGTATAAACGCTAACAATGCGCCAGTAATAATTAAGCCAAGTGATTGACGTAAGTGAAATGTTGCAAAAGATGATTTGTGGGCGCCATGTAACACAATGGCAATAAACCAACCAAGCAATGTGAAGTAACTTAAAATAGCGACAGCTTTTGCGGTAACATATGGATCATCTGTTACCGCATAGTCACAGTACAAGTCAGTGTGTATCGTGGTTTGTTGTTTCGTTTTTTCCATTGATTGATACGGCATAAATAGACACTCCATCGTTATTATCTTAATCACAAACTGATAACTAAAAGATAGACTCAATATCTGTTTTCGACAATCAATTTTTTATGATAAAAAAGCATATAGGAGCTAATCAATTAAAATATAAAAAGAATTATTTTTAACGCTAATTTATTGCTTCGATAAAGCCTTTTTTAATAAAACAAACTGTATTTGTAATTGCCGTAAATGCTCCGTTTGTTTCGACGTATCAAACTGTTGATACACTAGCAGCTCAAAAATTCGGGTGAATTCTTTAAATTCAACTAATATTTCTGGTAACTGCTCACCAACAACATTGACAAAAGCACTTGGTGTCATATTGGTAGGTTTAACAATATCCTTTCGAGCAATTTTATCTATGATTTGTTGGTATAAAAGTAACCATGGCAAGGTTTTCTCACGTTTAAACCAGTTCAAATTTAAACGATAAAATAAGGTTAATAACGCCATGATTACAATTAGGGTGGTAACAATCAACGCAGGAGTTTTCCATTGCATGTCTTGGCCAAACCATCGTTTTAAAAGATCAACCTGTTGTTGAGCCGAATAACCTAAAACCCAACGAGCCCATTGATAATCTAACGCATCTAGCTGTAGCCTTATAGCATTAAGCCAAGCAATATTTTTAAACTGGTACAAACCAATAAAGTTATTATTAAGCGATGACTGCTGAGCTAAGAGTGTGTCAGACCAACCACTTTCAACTCGTTGAGGATCAACAGCTGCGGTTGGATCTACTCGATACCAGCCAATGCCATCAAGCCATATTTCAGACCAAGCATGTGCATCGTATTGATAAATGCTTAAGTGACCGTTTTGCTGCGTAGCTTGTGTCGATGTTTGAGTACTATTGCTATTATTGTATTCGCCACCTAAATACCCCGTAACAACGCGGGCAGGAATACCTGATGCCCGCATCAAATAAGTATAAGTACTGGCATAATGAACACAAAAACCCGCCTTAGTATCAAAGAAAAATTGATCCAAACTATTATTGATTAATAGCGGCGCTTTTAAGGTATAAAAATATTGCTGATTTTTGAACAATGCTAAAATGGCATTAGATCTATCCTTCAAATTGGGATATTGCTGTTTTAATGCGCGAGCAAATGTTTCTAATCTTGGGTTACTGCCTTGAACAATAGCTAAATTGCGCTGCTTATCCGTTTCATTAATAGTTAAATCTAAAGTTGACTGTAAATAACTTTCAACTGTGTAATGGGTGATTTGGCTCAGTATTTTACGACTTTTAATGGTGTGATCTGGCTTTAAAATGACATTAGTATCATTACTATTGATCACTGTTAAACCAAATAGCCATGACTGAAAACTTGGCTCAACAATTACATCATAACTAATCGGTTTTCCTGTTAACATAGGCACAAAAGGCTTTTCAGATAAAGCTGAGGTTGTTGATGTTTTAGCGCGAGACCATTTTCTGCCATCATAGTTTTCTAACGTCATCGCACGCCAATACAAATTAGCGTAACTTGGAATAGCCGCTCCTTTAAAGTCGACTCTAAAAGCTAATTCACTTGATAGTGCTAGGTTAGCAATATCACCAGGACTAACTTCATCTGACAGACCAGTTTGTGCTGACTTTGCACTAGGTACTTGCCAAAATGGAGATAAACGAGGGAATACCAAAAACAATATTATTGCAAGTAGTGAGCTTTGCATTAACAAGAGGGTTATTAATTTAGCTGAGCTAAATAAGCTTTTACTGGGTGAGAAAACTTGTTGTAACACCACTAAGTTAAAAATTAACACTACAATTATCAATAGTGAGAAAGCTAGTGTTTGTTTAAAAATAAGCGCTGAAGCTAAAATAAATAAACCTAAAAGCAATTCTTGATAAAAATCTTTTCTACGTTTTATTTCAAACGCTTTCAGTACATAAGCAAAAATAAGCAAGTGCACCATACTGAGTAACACACCGAGGTTATTTGCTGTTATGGCAATAGCAATACAACCACTAATCGCAAAAAGGGTTAGTAAAAGAGGTGAAACTTGAGCATTTTTCTTGTTAGTAAACCTGCGGTTTATTAGTAACGCTTGCCAACACAAACACAAGGCTAAAAGTGCAAGCATCCATGAACTTATTTCTTGCGTTAAGCAGGCAACATTAATTATTTGACAACTCCATAACAACCATGAGTTTTTAGCTGTTAAAGTAAATAAAGCTGTTGCTTTAGTATTGAGAGTATTTACGCTATTGATCATCACATAACGCCCTAGAATTACTGAATTTTGCTAAAGCAGTTAAACAATGTTGTTGGTGTTGAAAACCTGAATTGGGCGCTATTGTTAACGCGGAGTTGTTACTGAGCTCCGCCGAGGTAACAAGATCAAGCACAACCCCAAATTCATGCTCGTTCTTACTGTATTCCAATATTAAAAAACATAAAAAACTCAACTTTGTTTCTAAATTTGACGAAGGCATAGTACTTAATGTTAACCAAAGCGTGCTGCCCTGCTGACTTTGATAATGCTTACTGAGTTTTCCCTGCCCCCGTGCTAGCTGCTTCCAAGCAATGCGCGCTTGTGATTCACCAATAACATAATTTTTTAATTCAGAAAAATCATCAATACCAACTGAAATATCATTACTAACACTAGTATCTTGTGCAAAATCATCTAACTCAGAAAAGTAGCTTTGCTTGCGATTAAGTTTTTTAGATTGTGGAAATACGACTAACTGATGTGAGAAATCTAACATTGCCCAAGTAATAAAAAGGCCTAATGCATATTCACTGAAAACTTTAACTCTACCTAAGTTATATACCCCCCTGTTAACGGCTAAAAATGGTAATAATATTTTGCTTTCACCTTGGCTACATTTTTCAAGCTTTACCAATTGTGATGAATTTCCTTGTTCAACAAACTCAAAATTGAGATCAAAGTGGCTTTTATTTACTTGAATATTTATAGGGAAATATGCCCATTGTTTAGCAAAGGTAAATTGTTGCGCTGGTGAAGATAGCGTCAGTTGGGAGAAGTTGTAAAAACTGTGCAACATGACAGAAATGAACAAACTCGCTAATAAATAGCTCAACATTAAAATAATATTATTTTGGTAATTGGTACCGAGTAAAAATAATAAAATATCAAATGCTAAAAAAGCAAAACCAAATCGAGTTGGCATTATAAATATATTACGACTTGTTAATTTGTGTTGAAAATTACTCGGAACACGCTTACTTAGAAACAGATTGATTCGTTTTCTAATAAATTTTTTTAGCTTTAATTTAATTAGAGCAAAAAAACGCATAATTACAGCAACCTATAAATAACTAACTTGCTAAAGGAGACAAAACATCGACGCTTTGCAGTATTTGCTCACTAATTGTTTTTTCAGCATATTGCGCTTGGTCATTTAATGCTAACCTGTGTTCACAAACCGAATAAAAAACCGCTTGTATATCATCTGGCAATAAATAATCTCTATTATCAATAAACGCCCATGCTTTTGCAGCGGCCAGTATCGCTTTTCCGGCTCTAGGAGATAAAGGGTTACAAGTGAGTGTCGTTTCATTTTCACCACTGTCAGCATTATTATCTTGCCCTCGACTTGTTCTGCAAAGAGCAATAATGTATTCAATTATGGTTGCAGAAGCATGAACTTGTTGAACAGCATTTTGCATTGTAAATAAATCATCCACATCAATCTCATTTACTAATAAATTTTTACTCTCGGATATTTCAGCAGATAATAAAATTCTTTTCTCCGCTTCTATATCAGGAAAACCTAACGATAGCCGCATCATAAAACGATCAAGTTGTGACTCAGGTAAAGGATACGTTCCTGCATGAAATAATGGATTCTGTGTCGCTATAACAAAAAAAGGTTTCGGTAAAGGGTGCGTAATGCCGTCTATACTTACTTGCTTTTCTGCCATGGCTTCAAGCAAGGCACTTTGCGTTTTAGGGCTGGCACGATTAATTTCATCAGCCAAAACCACTTGATTAAAAATAGGGCCTTTGTGCAGTTCAAATGCTTGATTATTGGTATTAAAAATTGATATACCGATAACATCAGCAGGTAATAAATCACTAGTAAATTGCGTGCGTTGATAACTTAAATTTAGCGTGTTTGCAAGCGTGTGAGCTAATGTGGTTTTCCCCATACCGGGTAAATCTTCAATAAGCAAGTGACCTTGAGCAAGCAAACAAGCAAGTGCTAAACGGCATTCGTGAGGCTTCCCCAGCACAACAGATTCAATTTGCTCTAAAATAGCCCTGATGGTGTTTTGCATAAAAAAACGTCTACTTAAATTAAAACTTAAGTAGACGTTGTAGCATGCTTTGATCTTTTTTAATAGCGAAGTGCTTTTAAAAACTGGTCATTGTTATAGGGCTCTTCTTGTCAACACAGCTTTGCTTAACTGCGCTAATAACGTTTCGGTATCATCCCAACCAATGCAGGCATCGGTAATGCTTTGACCAAACACTTGCGCTTTACCATCAATAAGTTTTTGATTGCCTTCAACTAAGTGGCTTTCAACCATAACACCAAAAATATTTTGATTGCCTTGGCTGATTTGACTACTAACATCCGTTGACACTTTCATTTGGTTTTCAAATTTTTTATTGGAATTTGCATGACTAAAATCAATCATAATTTTAGTATTCAAACCACTAGCATCAAGTTGTGATGTTACTTCTTTAACGCTTTCAGCATCAAAATTAGTGGTTTTACCGCCACGTAAGATAATATGACAGTCACTATTACCGGTAGTTTCAACGATAGCAGCATGACCAAATTTGGTTACGGATAAAAAGTGATGAGAAGCAGCCGCGGAGCCAATAGCATCAATGGCAATTTTAATAGTACCATCGGTGCCGTTTTTAAAACCAACCGGACATGAAAGACCTGAAGCTAATTCGCGATGAACTTGAGACTCTGTAGTGCGAGCACCAATGGCGCCCCAACACATAAAATCAGCCATATATTGTGGCGTGATCATATCTAAAAATTCACCTGCGGTAGGTAATCCTAATTCATTAATATCAAGTAATAATTGTCTACCAATACGTAAACCATCATTTAGTTTAAAGCTGTTATCCATGTAAGGGTCATTGATTAAACCTTTCCAACCAACCGTTGTACGCGGCTTTTCAAAGTAAACCCGCATCACTATTTCTAAACTATCTTTATATTGAATCCGTAGTTTTGCTAAACGATCTGCATATTCAAGGGCAGCTTTTGGATCATGAATTGAGCATGGACCAATAACAACGAGTAAGCGATCATCTTTATTGTTAAATATATTGTGAATTGCAGCTCGACCAGAAACGACTGACTTAGTTGCTTGCTCTGACGCTGGAAATCGCTCCAGTAATGCGATAGGAGGTAATAAGTCTTTGATTTTATTGATGCGCACATCGTCAGTTTGATACATAATTCTTTCTCTTTGCTTTCATCTACTTATCAGTAAGTAGTGTTAATTTGCCTTTTATTTACGTCTAGACATCCAAATAAATAATCCCAAAGCCAATTTACCAGTGTTATTACTCTAATACCAGTGGAGAAACTGTAAAAAAACAATATAATTATAAAAGAATCAAATCACCATAAGGACTTTAATATGATAGATACAACATTGCCATTACTTGATCTTCATCGACATTTAGATGGCAATATCCGCCCTGCTACCATTTGGCAACTTGCTGAAAAAAATAATATTGCGCTACCAACTGACACCTTCAACGACTTTATCCCATATGTGCAAATACAACATAGTGAAAGTGATTTATTAGCCTTTTTGAAAAAACTAGACTGGGGCGTTGCTGTACTTAAAAGCCTCGATGATATTAAACAAGTGGCTTTTGAAAATGTAGAAGATGCCTATAACGCCGGTCTCCAATATGCCGAATTACGCTTCTCCCCTTATTACATGGCAATGAATCATAATTTGCCTATTGCTGATGTTGTTGGGGCAATTATCGACGGTGTGAATTCAGGCATGAAGACTTTTAATGTCAACATTGGTCTTATCGGTATTTTAAGTCGTACTTTTGGTGTTGAGCAATGTCAACTTGAGCTTGACGCCCTACTCACTCATAAAGAGCAATTAATTGCTGTCGATTTAGCTGGCGATGAATATAACTTCCCGGGCGAGTTATTTGTTAACCACTTTAAACAAGTACGTGATGCCGGTTTGCAAGTTACTGTACATGCCGGTGAAGCGGGCGGCGCAAAAAGTGTCTGGCAAGCAATTAAAGATTTAGGCGCAACCAGAATCGGGCATGGCGTTGCCACCATTGAAGATGAAAAACTAATGTCATATATGGTTAATCATAATATTGCTATAGAGTCATGCTTAACGTCAAATTTTCAAACAGGTACCGTGACTGATTTAAGTCAGCATCCACTAAAATCATTTCTTGGTTGTGGCATTAAAGCGTGTTTGAATACGGATGATCCAGCGGTACAAGGCATCGAAATTAAAAATGAATTTGAAGTAGCAAGTCGAGTTTTAAAGCTTAGTAATAATGACATTAGCCAGCTGCAAAAAAATGCTATCGATGTTTGTTTCTTGTCTGAAAATGAGAAAAAAAAGTTACTGCAATAGCAAAAAACGAATTATATTAGCTAAAGAGTTTAATTTTTATTATCTTGTTGCTAATATCCACTAGTAAGCCAAAATCAGTGAAAAACCCTTGATAGCTGTTCTTAATCTATGACTAATGGTCGACAAGATTTCAGGCTAAAAACTTACTGATTCAATTAACTAAACTGTAGTTATTAACTCCTTTAATGACTCCATTCTACTTTAAAGAAACAAACAAGGGACATTTCATGAGCACACCACATATATCCGCAAATTTAGGCGATTTCGCTGAAACAGTATTGATGCCGGGCGACCCATTAAGAGCTAAATTTATCGCGGAAAATTTTCTAGACGACGCTAAGTGCGTAACAAGTGTACGCAACATGTTTGGCTATACCGGTACCTATAAAGGTAAACCAATCTCAGTAATGGGCTCAGGTATGGGCGTACCATCAATTTCAATTTATGCTACCGAGCTCTATAAAGACTTTGGTGTTGAAAACATTATTCGCATTGGCTCTTGTGGCGCAGTACGTGATGATATAAAAATTCGCGATGTAATCATTGGCATGGCAGCAAGCACTGACTCAAACGTTAACCGTATGCGTTTAAATAATTGCGATTTTGCTGCTACGGCAGATTTTTCATTATTACATAGTGTAGTCAATACCGCACAGCGCCTTAATAAAAAAGTACATGTAGGTAATATTTTTACTGCTGACTTATTTTACACACCACAACCAGAAATGTTTGCGCAAATGGAAAAATATGGCATTTTAGCCGTTGAGATGGAAGCCGCTGGTTTGTATGGCGTTGCCGCTGAATATGGCAAAAAAGCCTTAACGGTTTTAACCGTGTCTGATCACATAAAAACAGGTGAACAAACAACCGCAGATGAACGCGAAAACACTTTCAAAGACATGATGGAATTAACACTCGAAAGTATTTTATAGTCTGTATTTTTCAAGGGGCGTTTAATTGCCTAAACTAGCGCCTAGCCTCAATAATAAAAAACAGTTTGCTGTTACATGTCAGCAAACTGCTTTATTAATTATTGACTGTTAAGCTGCTTCAATACCAACCGCCACTACTTTATACTCAGGGCATTTTGTGTGTTTATCGGTAACATCACCTGTGACGCGATTAATCATCAATTCAGGAAAATGAAATGTGGTGAACAAAATACCTTGTTTAACTTTATCGCTTAACTGCGCTGTTAAAGTAATTTCTCCGCGCGCTGAAAATAACCGTACTTGGCTTTGATTGGTAATACCTTTTGCTTTGGCATCTTCATAACTAACCAATAGCACATCTTCACTAACAATTTCTTCATTGCCCGTTCTACGGGTCATAGTGCCCGCATTATAATGTTCTAAATTTCGGCTAGTAGTTAAAATAAAGGGAAATTGTTCACTGTTTTGAACAACTTCTTGGCTTTCTTCAAATTCAAAAAAGTGAAATTTACCTAAACCACGTTTAAAGCTGTCGATGTGCAGTATTTGGGTATCGACGCCTCCTTTTGCAACTGGCCATTGCAAACCATCCAAACCTAAGTTTTGCCACGTAATACCTGAAAAAAATGGCACTACTTGTGCTATTTCGTCTAACATATCACTTGCATCATAAGGTGCTTGGTTGTAGCCCAAGGCATTCATCATATCAACAATGATCTCGCCATCAGTTTTACAGCCTAATTTAGGGGTTACCGCAGCATTAACTTTTTGCACACGGCGCTCGCCATTGGTGAAAGTACCACTTTTTTCTAAAAAGGTACTACCTGGCAACACTACATCAGCCATTTTTGCGGTTTCAGATAGAAAAATTTCCTGTACTATCAGTAAGTCTAAATTGGCAAGGCTGGCAACCACATGATCTTGATTAGGATCGGTTTGCACCACATCTTCACCTAATATCCACAAGGCTTTTAAATCCCCTGCAAGTGCGGCATTGAACATCTCCGGAATTTTATAACCTATTTCAGTTGGCCATTGACTTGTGCTAACCAATGAAGTGTCGTTGATCTGGTAGTGCTTTTGGTAATAACGTATATTGTCTGCTTCAGCAACAGGAAAATAACCGGCACCTTGGTGTGGCTGACAGCCCATATCCGCAGCGCCTTGAACATTATTTTGCCCGCGCAAAGGGTTCATGCCAACGCCTTGTCTGCCGATATTACCTGTTAACATAACAAGATCGGCAATACACATAATAGCGCGACTACCTTGGCTATGTTCAGTAACACCAAGTCCATGGAAACTCATAGCATTATTAGCGTTTGCATAAGCAATTGCCGCTTGTTGTACTAAGATTTTGTCAACGCCGGCAATAGCAGCTAGTTCGTCGATATTAAGGGCTAATATAGCTTGGCGATAATCGTTATATTCTTCTGTGCGAGTACTAACAAAGTTTTCATCCACTAACCCTGCATCAATAATAAAGTACGCCATCATATTTAATACCGCAACATTAGTACCGGGGCGTAATTGAATATGCCAATTAGCGTAACGTGCTAATTCTGTTTTCACAGGATCAAGCACAATTAACGGTGTACCTTTCATTACTTTTTGTTTGATTTTAGCCCCTGTTACCGGGTGGGCTTCAGTTGGATTAGCACCAATAAGTAGTATAAATTCGGTTTGTTTTAAATCGTCAATAGAATTAGTAGCGGCGCCCGTACCAAAGCTGTGTTGCATACCATACGCTGTGGGCGAATGACAAACACGAGCGCAACAATCGATATTATTGGTGCCAATAACCGCACGCATCATTTTTTGCAGTAGATAGTTTTCTTCATTGGTACAACGAGCTGAGGAAATTCCGGCAATAGCATCACTACCATGATTAGTTTTTATGCTTGTTAAACGTTTTGCAATATAATCAAAGGCATGATCCCAACTCACTTTGGTTAATTTGCCATCTATTTTAACTAAGGGTGAGTCAAGTCTGTCTTTATGATCATAAAATCGCCAAGCATAGCGACCTTTTAAACATGTATGACCGCTATTAACAGCCGCATCTTTAGGCGCTTCAATGGATAATATTTTGTTGTTTTGTACTGATACTTCTAAGTTACAGCCAACACCACAATAAGAGCAAACGGTTCTGATTTTATCTATTTCTACTGTTTGATCAGTTTGCGCGCTTGCTAATTGTTGACGAAATACATCACTGATAGCGCCCGTTGGACAGGTTTGTGCACAAGCACCACATGAGACGCAGTCAGATTCATTAAAGCTAACATCTTGCCCTTTTATAATTCTCGCATCAAAACCACGACCAGCTACACTGAGTACTTGCTCACCTTGAATTTCATCACAAGCACGAACACAGCGGTTACAATCAATACACAAAGATAAATCCATGCGCATATAAGGATGGCTGTCATCACAAAGACTATTGTCGCCTGTTTTATTTGGCGTAAGTGGCACGCTAGTGATGCTTTTTCGCGCTTGTTTAAAACGTACTTCACTCACACCGCTTTTACTAACCACTTGCTCAAATTCAGTGTGTGGTTGCTTTTGGCTGTTTGTTAAGGTGTGCTCAGGTAAGTCGCTCAGCACTAATTCAATGATATTTTTACGTAGTTTTTCAATACGTGGTGAATGCGTATAAATATGCATACCTTCATTGATTGGCGTATGACACGATGCCATGACTTTTCTAGGCCCGTCAGCCGTTAACGCAACATCAACACTGCAAACACGACAACTGCCATAAGGCTCAAGTCGAGTATCATCACACAAGGTTGGAATGACTTGAGTATCATGGATACGACGACTAAAAGATAGAATGGTTTCATCGTCTTTTATTGGATAAGCAACACCGTTTAAAAACGCTTGTTTGTTGTTTTGCACACTCATGATTGCTCTCCTTGGTGATTATTCTCACTAGAAAAATAAGGAGCTAACTCTTTAGAGAAATACTGAAGAATATTTTGTATTGGCAAGGGAACTCCACCACCTAAAGCGCACAAAGAGCCCAATTGCATAGTCTCTAATAAGTCGTGCAATAATTCTCTATTGATAAATTGTTCAGCTGAAATAGCTTGCTCGAACATTTCTTGCCCTCGTACTGAGCCAATTTGACACGGATAGCATTTTCCGCAAGATTCAAGGGCAGTGAACTCAAATAAATGGGCAATATAGTCAATCATCTTCATAGATTCTGGAATGCCAATAATACTAGCATGACCAAGTAAAAAACCATGTTGAGCGAAAGATTCAAAATCGACAGTGAGCTTATCTATTTCTGATAGTGGTACTACGCCACCAAGTGGGCCACCAATATGCAGCGCCTTTACTGTTTTAGCAAAACCACCGGCAAGTTTGATGACTTCGGTTAACGGTGTGCCCATAGCAACTTCAATAATACCCGGTTTATTAAAAGCGCCATCAAGGGAAAGTAATTTGCTGCCAGTAGACTTGCCATTACCTAAATTTTTGTACTTAAGCACACCACTGTTTTGTTCATTAGCTAAATTGGAGAAAATAAAATGGAGTGAGCCAAAGGTTTCAACATTATTCACCACCGTTGGGCAACCAAATAAACCACTTTGAGTTGGGAAAGGTGGTCTAACCGAAACAACCGGACGTTGCCCTTCAATGGAGCGAAGCAATGCGGTTTCTTCACCGCATATATAAGCACCCGCCCCTTTGATTATTTTAAAGTTAAAATCGTTGTTTAAATTAAGTGCATCAAACTCATTAATGGCTTGCTCAGTTTGCTTTATAGCATCTGGGTACTCAGCACGAATATATAACACGCCTGTTTTAGCCCCAGTCAAAGCGCCTGCCATTAACATACCAAATAGTACGGCATGAGGTCTTTGCTCTAATAAATATCGGTCAGAAAAAGCCCCTGCATCCCCCTCATCAGCATTACAAACAATATATTTTTCTTTATTACTTTCATTAAGACATGAACGCCACTTAATACCCGTTGGAAAACCCGCACCACCACGGCCGCGTAATCCTGATTCAACTAATTTATCAAGCAATTGTGTTTGTTCATATTGATCAAAGAGCTGGGTGAAAAGTTGATAATACTGACTAACGTCAGTGATCTCTGCCGTTAAAATGGGCTCAGCTAACATACATTGTACTAAATAATGCTCATTTGACTGTGTACTTGGATCGTTGGCAATTGTTTCAAGGACATCAATATCCTTACCTGAAAAATTAACTAAAGAAGGTTTATCTGAAAGCTGAAAAGCACTATTTTCAGCACAACGCCCTAAACAAGTAACATGACCAACATTGTCTGCGCCAAAGTGATTAACTAGCTTGTCTTTAACACTTGTTTGAGTTCCTGCACATAAACAAGATGAACCATTACAGACATAAGCTTTTTTATTGGCATTATGGCTATTAGTGCCATCATCTAAAAAGTCATAAAAACTTGCTGCACCATGAATTACCGCCTCACCCATTAAATATTCTTTGGCTAACGCTTGTCGTTGCTGTTTCAAGCTATCAGATTTATCAGCTGCATCAGTGACAACTAATTGTTGAAACAACGTATTATCAATGCCCTGTCTACGGGCAAGTTGAGATAAGTTTTTTGACATGATAATTCTCTTATTTAATTTTCTTGTATCTTGATTCGTGTTGCTTGTTTCTTGTTTCTTGAGATTTTAATTACTCTTTATCTTTATGCACTAATCGCCAATCACCGCAATAAACATTAAATGATTGAGTAGTAACAAAGCCTATTAAGGTTAAATCAAAGCGTTGAGCGGCTTTTATCGCTAGGTCAGATGGCGCACCTACCGCAGCTAAAATACTTATCCCTGCCATCACTGCTTTTTGCACAATTTCAAAACTGACTCTGCCACTAACAAGCATAACCAATAATTGGGCTTTTTGCGGGCAATGCTGCTCAAATAAACGTTGACCAATAAGCTTGTCCACTGCGTTATGTCTGCCTATATCTTCAAAAACATTGAGCAATTCAGCTTGTTGATTAAATAAGGCTGCACCATGAACTCCACCTGTAAGGGTAAATAGTGGTTGCTGATCTCGCATTACATCAGCAAGCGCATAAACATGATCGCTTAGAAAAGATAAGTTTTGAGTTAAAGACTTTAAATTGGGAGGATTTTTTAACTCCAAAGCTTTTAATGAAGTTGCTCCACATAAACCACAACTTGAATAAGTGGTTTGAAAGCGCTCAATTGAAGTAAGTGCAGGCTCTATACCTTTAACTAATTGCACTTGCCAACTGTTATTAAAACTGTGCTCGCTAGTATCTGGGTTTATTGTGTCAATATCCGTATAACGACTAATAACACCTTCACTAAATAACAGTCCCAAAATTAAAAACTTGTCGGCACCAAAAGAGCGCATAGTTATAGCAAACACTTTAGATTTCACGCTTTGATCTGCAGTAATCCATTGTAAACTAATCTGTAAAGGCTGCTCAGTAATGACATCATCATGGAGAATATTTCTGCCTGCATTGATATCCCGAGTATAAAGCACTTTATCAACACGTTTTGTCGATTGCTGTTTAGCACGAGTTTGAACCATTAAAAATCCGGTTATTCTTTTTTGGTATTAATTATAACTATATTACATTAAGAAACCATCTTGAGCGAGCATTAAAGTAGAAAAATAAAATAAGCTTGACTGTAATTATTGATTATTGTGCTAATAGTTGCAAATAGTATACTTGTTGCTAAGTTAAGCTAAGTAGAAAAATAAAATCAACTAAACAAGGATTTATCATGGCTTCAGATGTAGAAATTGCCCAACAATTCACACCACGTCCTATTCATGAAATTAGTAACCAGCTTGATATAAGCCCAGAGCATATTCTGCCCTATGGTCGAGATATGGCAAAAATATCACTAGATGCCTTACAAACCAAACCAAGTAAAAAAGGCAAACTGATCTTAGTTTCAGCCACCACGCCAACACCATCGGGTGAAGGTAAAACCACAACCACAATTGGTTTAGGGCAAGCATTTACTCAATTAAATGAATCAGTGTGTTTAGCTTTACGTGAGCCTTCTCTTGGTCCTTGTTTGGGCATGAAGGGTGGCGCTACAGGGGGCGGTTATAGCCAAATTATGCCCAGTGATAAAATAAACCTTCATTTCACTGGCGATTTTCATGCCATAACTAGCGCAAACAACTTACTATCTGCGGCAATAGATAATCATATCTATCAAGGTAATCTCCTCAATATCGATCCGCGCCAACTAGTTTGGCGTCGTGTTATGGACATGAATGATCGCAGTTTACGTAAAATTGTACTGGGACTTGGTGGTAAAATGCAGGGAGTTCCCCGTGAAGGCGGTTTTGATATAACGGCAGCGTCTGAAGTAATGGCCATGTTGTGCTTAGCTAACAATTATGCTGATTTAAAAATACGACTGGATCGCACTCTCATTGGTTATACCTACGAAGGTAAAGCTATTTATGCCAAAGATTTAAATATCACTGGTGCTATGATGGCATTATTACGTGATGCCATGCAGCCTAATTTAGTACAAAGTTTTGAAGGTACTCCAGCCTTTGTTCACGGTGGCCCTTTTGCCAATATTGCCCATGGTTGTAATAGTGTTATTGCTACACGCATGGCAATGCATCATGCCGATTGGGCAATAACAGAGGCCGGTTTTGGCTTTGATTTAGGCGCAGAAAAATTCTTCGATATAAAGTGTAGAATTGCTGAATTAGATCCCGATGCTGTTGTGCTAGTTACCACAGTACGTGCATTAAAAATGCATGGCGGAAAAGATAAAAAAGACTTAGAAACTGAAGATTTAAGCGCTGTTGCCAAAGGCTTAGCAAACCTAGATAAACATATTGAAAGCGTTGAGTTATTTAATAAACATCCTGTGGTAGCTTTAAATCGTTTCGCTTCAGATACCGATGCAGAAATAGCGTTAATTAAAGCCCGTTGTGTGGAACATAAAGTTTCTTTTGCAGAAACCACGCACCACGCAGACGGCGGCAAAGGTGCAATTGAGCTAGCAAAAGCCGTTATGAAGTCAATTGATAAAAGTAAACCGTTTACACCGCTCTACGAGTTAAACTCATCTGTAGTTGATAAAGTGCGTAAAGTTAGTCGCGCTATGTATGGCGCTACCGATGTTGCTTTTTCAAAACAAGCGGAGAAAGATCTCAAACATGTAGAGCAATTAGGCTTAACCAATTTACCTATTTGTATTGCTAAAGCGCCAAGTTCTTTATCTGACGATCCTACGCTGCATGGTCGTCCTAGAGATTTTGAAGTCACGGTTAGCTCAGTGCAAATTAATGCCGGCGCAGGATTTTTAGTAGTACTCACCGGCAATATTATGCGTATGCCCGGTTTGCCGAAAAAACCTGCAGCCAACGATATTAAATTGCTAGCAACAGGTGTGATTGAAGGTCTGGAATAAAAACAAACCTAAAATAAAGATCATAAAAAAACCATCATTGCTTAGTAGCAATGATGGTTTTTATCATATTCTAGATAATTAATTTTAGTTCTATAACTGTTTACTTCTTCTCTGCAAGTTTCTCAGCAAGATATAACCAGGTAGGTAAAACCGTATCAGGGTTTAGCGACACACTATCTATGCCCTGCTCAACTAACCAAGCAGCAAAATCTTCATGATCAGATGGTCCTTGACCACAAATTCCCACATATTTACCGCGTTTTTTACAAGCGCTAATAGCCATAGACAATAATGCTTTAATGGCTGGATTACGTTCATCAAACAAATGCGCAATTAAACCTGAATCTCGGTCTAAACCAAGTGTTAACTGAGTTAAATCGTTTGAGCCAATGGAAAACCCATCGAAATAATCAAGAAATTGATCAGCTAACAATGCATTAGAAGGTAATTCACACATCATAATAATACGTAAACCATTCTCTCCGCGTTTTAAACCATGTTCAGCCAAAATATCAATTACTGCTGCCGCTTCTTCTAACGTACGCACAAACGGTATCATCACTTCAACATTGGTTAAATCCATGTCATTACGCACCCGCTTTAGTGCTTCACACTCTAAAGCAAAACAATCACGAAAATCTTTTGAGATATAACGCGCTGCACCACGATAACCAATCATTGGGTTTTCTTCGTCAGGCTCATATTCTTCACCGCCAACCAAGTTTGCATATTCGTTTGATTTAAAATCAGACATACGCACAATAACTTTCTCTGGAGAGTAAGCAGCGGCAAGGGTTGAAATACCTTCTGTTAACTTAGCAATATAAAATTCAACTGGGCTTTCATAACCGGCAATAATATCGTTAATTTCATCTTGTAAATCAGCTGATTGACTATCAAAGTTTAATAAGGCTTTCGGATGAACGCCGATCATTTTATTAATAATAAACTCTAAACGCGCTAAACCAACACCTGCATGAGGCAATTTAGCAAAAGCAAAAGCTCTATCAGGGTTACCAACATTCATCATAATTTTAAGTGGTAGTGCCGGCATTGCATCAATTTCAGAAGTAGTTACCGTATAATCAAGTTTACCTTGATAAATAAAGCCAGTATCTCCTTCGGCACATGAAACGGTAACTTCATCACCCGTAGCAATAAGCTCGGTAGCATTACCACAACCAACTACCGCTGGAATACCCATTTCACGGGCAATAATAGCAGCATGACAAGTTCTACCGCCACGATTGGTAACAATAGCCGATGCGCGTTTCATAATAGGCTCCCAATCGGGATCTGTCATATCAGTAACTAGTACGTCGCCGGGAAGAATTTTATCCATCTCAGCTAAAGAGGCTAAAACTTTGGCTTCACCGCTACCAATTTTATGACCTATTGAGCGACCTTCACAAATAATATCAGCCGCTGTTTGTAACTGAAATTGTTCCATTACATTGGCATTTTCGCGACTTTTTACTGTTTCGGGGCGTGCTTGCACAATATAAAGTTTGCCATCTAAGCCATCTTTTGCCCATTCAATGTCCATAGCGCGACCATAGTGTTTTTCAATGATCACCGCTTGTTTGGCTAACTCTTGAACTTCATCATCTGTGAGTGAAAAACGGTTTGAGTCGGCTTCGTCAATATCGACAATTTCAACTTGTTTGTTATGCTCTTGTGACTGGGTGTAAACCATTTTAATCGCTTTACTGCCGATATTACGACGCACTACTGCAGGTTTTCCTTTTGCAAGTGTTGGTTTGTGTACATAAAATTCATCAGGATTAACAGCACCTTGCACAACCATTTCACCTAAACCAAAGCTTGAGGTGATAAAAACAACTTCTTCAAAACCAGATTCAGTATCAATAGAGAACATAACGCCTGATGAAGAAATATCGCTACGCACCATTTGTTGAATGCCTGCAGATAAGGCAACACCACGGTGATCATAACCTTGGTGAACTCGATAAGAAATTGCACGGTCATTAAATAACGAAGCAAAAACATGCTTAATGGCAACCATCACTGCCTCTAAACCACGAACATTCAAAAAGGTTTCTTGCTGACCAGCAAATGAGGCGTCTGGCATATCTTCAGCTGTTGCAGAAGAGCGTACAGCAAAAGAAGCATCATCGGCAAATTCTCCTGCTAACTTATTATAAGCCAGTTCAATATCTTGTTGCATTTGCTCCAAGAAAGGTGTGTCGATAATCCATTGGCGAATAGTTTCACCACATTTTGCAAGTGCATTTACATCATCAACATCTAAAGTATCAAGCAATTGGTATATTTTTTCATTAATTCCGCTTTGCTCTAAAAATTCATTAAAAGCGAAAGACGTAGTTGCAAAGCCAGTGGGTACTTGTACACCAACATTTGCTAAATTTGAAATCATTTCACCAAGTGACGCATTTTTACCGCCAACGCGGTCAACATCACCCATTCCTAAGTTTTCATACCAAAGTACGTTTTCTTGCACAACAATTCTCCATTAAGAGTCTGTAAAAAGATAAATCTGTTTATTTATTTGTAGCACTATATTTATAACTTAGGACATTCTACACTGCCAACTATTGAAACGAAAAGTTTAAATGAAATATAACTTAGAAGTTTTCATCTTAGTCTTCAGCACAATATTATAAGGATTTTCTATGCGCACTGCTTTTTACATCTCAGATGGTACGGCTATCACTTCTGAAGTTTTTGGCCACGCTTTATTATCGCTATTTCCAACCGAATTTAAGCATCAAACTATTTCATTTGTTGAAACGATTGAAAAAGCAAATGAAGCGAAAGAAAAAATAAATAAAGTCTGTGCGCGATCCAATGAACCGGCATTGGTTTTTCATACTTTTGTCAATAATGAAATTAGAGAGATCATCGATAGTTGTGATGGCGTTATCTACAACTTTTTAGAACATTTTGTCGCACCTCTTGAAGAAAAACTTGGTATGAAAGCTAAACCTAAAGCGCACAGAACCCATAGTATTCACGAAAATAGTTATGACTACCGTATAGAAGCGGTAAATTATGCACTTGCCAATGATGATGGCTCGGTAGTCACAAATTATGAAGATGCAGATGTGATTTTGGTCGGGGTATCACGCTCGGGCAAAACTCCTAGTTCACTTTATTTAGCGCTGCAATACGGAATAAAAGCCGCCAACTACCCTTTTACTGATGACGACATGGATGAGCTGAAATTGCCAGCATTTTTAAAACCGCATAAAAAGAAATTATTTGGGTTAACCATTGATGCCCAACGACTTATTGATATTCGCGAAGGCAGAATGTCTAATTCAAAATATGCATCAGCTCGGCAGTGCCGTATGGAGGTTCGAGAAGTTGAAAAACTATACAAAAAAGAGCGTATTCCATTTATTAATACCACTAAGTTTTCAGTGGAAGAAATCACAGCAAAAATTTTAAGTGAAACTGGTCTGCAAAGATATAAATACTAAAAAGCGTTAAATAGATCACTTTTTCATTATTTATATTGACTAAATAGTTCACATTAGACGTTAATTTAGCTATGTTAGCGCCATAATTTAGTTTATGCGCGTTATTTGAGTGAATTAAAAAAACAACGCATAAAAACAACCATGCAAACAACTACATGACTATTAAAACCGATGAACTACGCACAAGTTTAATTGAAAACTTAGTGTCTCCAGCGCAATTAGCGCAGCAAATACCTTTGAGCAAAAAAACTGCCGATTTTATTGTGCAAAGTCGTCAAGAAATAGAAGCGATCATAAGCGGTAAGGATAAACGCTTATTAGTAGTAATTGGTCCTTGCTCTATACACGATACAACTGCTGCAATTGATTACGCTCAACGCTTAAAAGTGTTACGTGATAAATACAAAAGTGAACTATTAATTGTTATGCGGGTTTATTTCGAAAAACCACGCACAACCGTCGGTTGGAAAGGGTTAATTAGCGATCCAGATCTAGATAAGTCATTTCACGTTGCTAAAGGCTTAAACCTTGCTCGCCAGCTTTTAGTTGATATTAACGAAATGGGCTTACCTGCAGGTACAGAATTTTTGGATATGGTTACCGGTCAGTATATTTCTGATTTAATCAGTTGGGGCGCAATTGGCGCACGTACAACGGAAAGCCAAGTACATAGAGAGTTGGCCTCTGCACTTTCTTGCCCTGTTGGTTTTAAAAATGGTACCGATGGTAATGTAAAAATAGCATTAGATGCGATAAAAGCAGCAAGTGTGCCCCATGTTTTATACTCGCCTGATAAAAGCGGGCAAATGTGTATTTATCGCACCCATGGTAACCCCTATGCTCATGTGATTCTACGCGGCGGCAAAGTACCTAATTTTTACCCCGAAGATATTAAAGATACCAGTGAAAAGTTAGAAAAATCAGAGTTACAGCAAAGCATTATGATTGATTGTAGTCACGGTAATAGCTTTAAAGATCATAACAAGCAAATTGATGTTGCTCGCTCGCTTGCTCAGCAAATTAACCAAGGTGAGCAAAGCATTTTTGGCGTCATGATTGAAAGCTTTATTGAAGCAGGTAATCAGGCGGTAAAAGCAGATATTCCACTTGTTTATGGTAAAAGTATTACTGATGCGTGTGTTGATTTAGCTGTTAGCGAAGATATTTTAATGTTACTAGCTGATGCTGTTAAGCAAAGAAATTAATTTTGAATGATTTAACGGAATAAAGGGATAAGGCTATTTAAGCATTATCCCTTTTTTATTGACTCATTGTCATAACTTAAATGGTGAGCTTTAGTTGCGCTAACAAACCATCACTGGCATCTTCAACTAAATCTAAAACAAACCTGAAGCCATTAGCACCACCATAATAAGGATCGGGCACTTCACTCTCTTCATGATTTTTGGCGAAATCTAAAAACAATAGCGCTTTATGTTGTAGATGAACCGGAGCAACCTCTTTTAAGTCATCAAGGTTAGCGTTATCCATAGCTAATATAAGATCAAAATCTTCAAAGTCTTGTGCTGTTACTTTACGTGCTTTTATACCATCAAAACTATAACCGCGTTCAACGCCCACTTTTTGAGCTCGATGATCAGGCTTTTCTCTTGCGTGAGCACCAACAGTGCCTGCCGAGTCAATTT
>Ga0316207_10000930_pt1 | contig 40580 bp, 31 predicted proteins | sample 6weekpyrite_MG_FD_204943 | JGI IMG/M metagenome (GOLD analysis project Ga0316207, IMG submission 204943) | Microbial mat bacterial communities from mineral coupon in-situ incubated in ocean water Damariscotta River, Maine, United States -... | ecosystem: Environmental > Aquatic > Marine >... | reverse complement strand
TTGACGATCTTCTCGCCGGGGCTCTTCGTTGTCTTTCTCATCGTCCACTCCTTGGAGGCTACGATGAGCAACAAACACTCTCTTGGCAAATCGCCCTATTTGGACCCATAGGCGCTGACTTCAGACAGCCCGAGTACCCAGCATCGTCAATGTCGATTGAATATCAAAATCAAATATGCTGATGAAGCGATGCTTATAACCAAAGTTGAGAAAAAATACGCAGCAGAAAACGCGAACAAACTCGCTCCGCCCAAAACCACGACCGAAAGATAGACCAGCAAACCGATGCTATTAAGAGCCAGAAATGCCAGAGTGCGCCCGAAAAAAGAATAAGCGAATGCAAAGATTTGATTCACGAAGTGAAGGCATCCACCAAGTATAAGCAACTTCACAACCAGGGCTGAAATCAAATCAGAAAAGTAAATATTTATCAAATAATCTGAAACCAATAAGCTGAAAATAATGAAAATTCCAAATGTTAAAAGCAACAAGAGAATTACACGAATGTGTCGCCTAGTAGAAAAATTCTCCATCGCACTGTAGAGTGGCGCCTGATAGGTTCGCAAGAAGACGCCAAGAAGCACCCCCATCACACTCAAAATCTGAAATATAGCGCCATATACAGCGAATGTTCCGGCATCGATTTTTGAAAACAGGAAAATCTTATCAAATCCGCTTCGGAACCAAAAGATAAGCTGGTGAATTGAGATCGGCACGCCAAACATCAGAAGGTCTCTTATCATTGGCCAAATTCCACTACGGAAATAGTCAAGCGATCCAAAGACCCGCTTCCTACGCCGTAAATCAATCGAAACAAGGCCTACTACCGTCAACCCGATAACGAACAACGCCCAGAAACGGAACTCCTGCACTCCTCCAAAAAGGAGCAGTACAGACAAAAAAAACACAGCGCTGACAAGAAAAATCATGCTTGTCAGAAGGTGATTGCCATCAAGGGCCCTGACTCGGGCGAAAAATATCTCGAGAACAAGTGCACCAAAAACAGCGAGAACGATCTCGAATTTGACTCCTGCAAATATGATTATCGAAAAGAAAACTGGCAGGCAAATTACCAATATGCTCAGATAGGCTAGAACCGAGACGCTAGGCCATGTTCCCGACTGGACCGCCTGGCGCACGAGAAAAGTTGGCACCGACAGCAGGGAAATATTATAGATCAGATTGAAGACTGCGATGTCACGAACGAATTCTGCATAAAACCCCGTTCCCTGAGCATATAGAGCGATAGCCGAAAGGAGGAAGACCATCCCGCGATAGAATAGATCCGACACTGCATAGCCAGCACGAAACATGACTAGGATCCCAATTTAAGTGTCAAGCTGCAACGAGACATTAAGTCATCGCCGGAAAATGGCGCGCCAGCCGTATTGCAGGAAGTAGTAGCTCGCCACCAAAAAAGACAGACCCTCCACCCGACGGTAGATCTCCCACTGTCGAACTGCCTTCTTGGCCTTGTTGCGCGACAAAGAACCTTGGACGACCCTGTAGTGCGACAGCGGCTCGTCCAAACGGTATGCATAGCCACCTGACTTCAATAGTTTGAGCCAGAACGCATAATCCTGCCCAGTACGAATGTCCGGCATTTCCCGGGAGGTGAGATTTCGGGTCCTCAACATGACTGTGGAGCAGCCTAGCGTTGCTCGCTTGCCGAGCATGTCGTGGTATCCCACTCTCTCAGGCGCACGTCCATCAATCATCCTGCCAATGTCATCGGTTCCTTCAGTAAATACGCGGTAGTTGGTAAAAGAAAAGCCAATATCACTTTCAATCATAAAACGTAGTTGCATGGCGAGTTTTTTTGACTCCCACAAATCGTCCGCGTCCAGAAACGCCAAGAATTCTCCCTCAGCCAATTTCATCGCCCGGTTCCGGCTTGCCGCCGCACCCAGGTTAACGTCATTGCGCAAAAGCTTGATCCGTGTATCGTTTTTTGCCAACCTCGCCAAAATATCGTATGATGTATCGGTCGAGCGATCGTCCACTACCACCCATTCCCAATTTCCGTGCGTCTGACGCAAAATGGAAAGATAGGTTTCTTCGAGGAACTTTTCGGCATCGTAACACGCGGTAATGATACTGACTAGCGGCATGCTTACAAATCCTTTATTACAAGCACATGATCGAGGATCGTCAATCTAAAATGGCTTAAATCATAGAAAAATACATGCCCCATGGAGAGGAGACATTCTATCGATCGAAAAACAATCTGAGAGAACAATTCGAATATGTTCAATTGACTGTTGTCATCATGCCTCGCGGCTGATGGCGAAGACGGCTGTTAGCCAAGGCCCAGAAAACCAGAAATACGAATCCATGGCCAAAAAGAGTTGTTATTAGGGCGCTATTGTTGAACTGCCAAACATACGGAATGACGATCACAAAATACGCGCCATCGAGCCGACGCGCGACGAAAATGCATAGGGACAACGCTATAATCGGAAACAGTAGCGCGCCAAAAAAGCCAAAGTTAATATATCCATCGGATACCACGCCGTTGTTTAAGCTCACATAGAATCCCCAGTATTCCCGACCGACCAGATACGCAGGCGCAACATCAAATTTGTAAAATGAAAACACACCATTAAAAATAGAATGTGCCAGAAACAACGGCTCTGGGAATGTTTGCAAGTAGGCCTCATTCAAATACGTGGGCAGAAACAGCATCCGTCGAACAACAAAATTGTCGAACCCGAGCTCAATTGGCGGGTAACTAGCGAGAGCAGTCACAATAAGAGCGATAGACCATTTGCGTCGAAGAATTGGAAGATTCCCTTCGGCGGCCATGACGAAAAAGCCAACCGCTACCGCCCAAAATACAATCGACTTTTGACCTGAAGTGGAGAAAAGATATAACGCCCCGATGGTCGTGACGCCTAGCATGATGTACCGTTTTGTCGTGATGCTTAATACAAGAGCGCTAAACATAAATGATTTTGTAGCCCAAGAAAATAAACGGTTCTCGAGTCCGCTCCGTTCTCCTGTGATCTCCCATCTCCAATCGTATATGTCAGTCAGGAAAATAGCTTGATAATTAATGTCAAATCTATGGATCAGGAAGAAATAAAACAGTGAGAAGGCGAAACCAAAATACATTATTCTCGCCACGTTCTGCGTTCTAGTTTGCACGGGATAACGACCCTCAGTTGTCGCCGGGGCGCGACCGTTGTTCGCAGCAAATATTAATGCTCCGGAAACGATCAGCGCAGAAAAGGTTGTTGCAAACAAAAATATTGGGTCAACATCGAACAACATGAAAGTGAGGCTATTCGGTAGGACGAAGAAAATCCAAAACGCAAACACAACCCAGAATAGCTTTCCCCGAATAGCCGCCGTGGAGACGATTGTTAAAAAAATTGCTCCGGTGCCGACAATCCAGCGCATCTCTGAATTGATTGGATCCATTCCATAGTAATTTATTTCGGATGCGATGTAGGACATCCACTTTTCTAGGAGCACACCTGAGATCAGGCTAAGCAGGAGAATTCTAGATAGCATACTTGCTACGAGCGTCCCTGTATTCGTCTTCGTCACGCTGCGCAAAGGGACGGGCGGGATTACCTCCGACTATGGACAGTGGGGCAACTGTGCCAGACACGACAGAGCCGGCTTGAACGATTGCCCCCTCTCCAATGTAGGTGCCAGGCAATATAAGTACATTAATCCCAAGCCAAACAAAGTCTGCAATTGTCACCGGGCGGACAATGTAATCATCACTATAGGGAAGACGCGTTCGGCTTCTGTAGTCGTGGTTCTGTGTCAGAACCTCGCAGCCTTTTCCGATGTGGACGTGGCTCCCTATTGCGACGCCGCCGTGACCGTAGACTCTCAGGCCGTTAACGTGGGTGTCTTTTCCGAAGGTGGTTGCCGCGTTTACCCAGGTGAAACCATTGCACGTGGGTAACGCGCCACTTGATATTCGTAAGCTCGCAAATCTTGTAAAGAAAAATTTGCGAAATTTCTTATTAAGAGACTTCATAGTTGACCCCCGCACGCCCCTGCAGAACGTCGAAAAACTCGTTCATTGGATGATCCAGAATGAGAACGTTCTTGCCGGCAAACCAAGCCTCATATAGCGCGGTTGAATAAACTCCTACAAACAAATCGTAGTGGCGAATCACTTCTCCAAAAGGTTCTCCCGTGTGTTCACATATTTGGACGCTTTCATTTTCGTATTTTTCAGTCGGATGTGGTCGATATCGTACAGTCCCGTATTGTGATTTAAGACTCTTGGCCTTGTTTTGCATAAAGTTTGTCAATGAAGTCTGGCCAACGATCAGGGCCCTGATTTCTTTGTTGTCCAGAGGCAGAGCACTTCGTGTTGCAATTGGGAATTTCGGACTTGTGCAAGTCGCACAAAAACCAAGTGCCAGAGCCTGTTCTTTCCAGATTTCATCGAGGCACTCAAGCCGATCTGGCTTCAGCAGTTCGGGCAGGCCAGAGTAACCTATGTGGTGGCGAGATATCATGCCATGTTGGTATTCCACGACTTTTACTTTTTCCCGCTTCGCTGCGACTATTAGCGGATAGTGCGAGTAAGATACGGTCAATGCTGCGGTCTGGACCCCGACCCTGCGAAAAATAAGTCGGCACAGCAAGTAGTAAAGAACATCGCCGGATTGGAATAGTGCCGGAACAAGTATTGGGGATCCATTCCCGAACATTTTGGCCAGCGCCGGTAGAAAAAAAATTGGAAGACCAACAATAAGGGAAGCATAGCGCAGCAAATCTAGGTCAATTCCGTCGGCCAACTCACGGTTGCGATTGTTGTAGTACGCTGGAATGAAGCTTTGAGCTTGTCCATATGTACCTTTGAGATACGGATCAGCGGACGCAGAGTCGCTTCTCTCATGTACGACAACAATGTCTGAAACCTGGCGTTTTGTTAGTATCGCAGCAATTGTTCGGCATAGTTTCCGTGGCATATCCACGAGAGAACCCGTTTTTCGGGCTCCGCCGGGTTGGTTGTCGATGACCCGGTCGCTCAGTCGTAAATGATACATTCGGCGTCGGACGCCCGCATAAATTGGATAGCCCAGAAGAGTGACTGACCACAAATTGGATTTCCTTTCCCACTCGAGAAAGGCGTCAATATTGGCAATGCTTTTTGGAGTATTCATTGTGTGCAGTGTGTATTGTCGGCTGTATATGGTTGCGAGGGGCTTTGATGATGTTACCGCTCCCCGACGGCATCAATGTGCCAAGGTGGATCTGCGATGATCCACAAAGTAGGACGGTCATGTCGGATATGATCACAGTCGGGCTCTACTTGGTTAAAAGTGTTCTCTAAGATTATCGTGTCAATGCGTCAGGCATAGTCGAGATGAAGGTGTTTATCTGCCCGAACGCCACTTTCCAGGTGACGTTGGAGAGCAGCAGCTGGACCGCAAAGCCTGCGGCAATCTCGTAGCCGCGAACCGCACCAGAAAGGAAAAAGCCTCTCAGCATGGGAGCATACCCCCACGTTTCCCTGTGATTCGCGCTCAGAATCCGTTGTCGCTCAGGAACTCCAGCGCTCGCCAGAAGCCTTCGCCGTCATTCTTGTGGCCCTGCCAGATCTCCGGAATGAATTGCGCATCCGGGGCAGTCTTTTTCAGGATGTCGCCGAGCCTCTTAAAGTCGATGTCACCCTCGCCTATCGCGATGCCCTCGCCATCTGTGCCATAGGCGTCGACGATGTGCATATGCGGGCTAAGTGGGGCGACCTTCGAGCAGGCGTCGTAGAAGTCGAAGCCGAAATGCTGCGCCGACATTGAGGTGTGTGACACGTCGAGGCAGACCCGCGCACCGTAGCTTTGGTTGAAGTCGGCGATGTGGCCGGGCTCGCAGAACAGGTTGTGGTAGCTTTGCCCGCCGAAATGCCACGGGAACGGCGGCATGGTCTGGAAGAGCAGCTCCACGTCGGGCTCGTTCAGCAACTTGTAAGCCTCCGCGACGCGGGCATATTTTTCCTCGACGACGTCCCCGGGCAGAAAACCCTCGGTGCTGAACCCGCCGGCATTGACGACGACATACGTTTTGCCGTTGGGTTTTAGGATGTCGCGCAACTGGTGGCTCACCTCGATCACCCGTCTGAGATGGGCGATGCTCTGTTCTCGGTAGGCGGTATCTTCCGAGGAGAGGTCGAGGATGTGATCGTTCTCGAACAACTCGGGCGCGTGGACCGCGAACTCGTGCAGGGGGAAGCCGTCGAGCAACCGGGACGGGTCGATTGCCAGGTCAGAGTAGCTCAGATGGAATTCGACGAAATCCAGCGAATGCTGGCGCGCGAGCTGCTTGGCGTCGTGGTAGCGCACCGGTATCCCAACGGGCCGCGAGAATCTGGTCTTGGTCGCGACGACAGCGATGCTGGAAAGGTCGCTTTCAAAGAAGAAGTCGCCCGTCTTCTTGGGCTTGATGGTCGGCCGTCCCACCAGTTCTTGGAACCGGTTCGGTTGCAGGCCTTGACCCGGGCTGCGAATTTCCAAGTCGTCGGCGGTGATAATCTGGCCCGCGGGCAGATCGTGCTTGGCGACGATGCTCTTGGACAGGTTCTCGCGATTGATTAGCTCACCCTGGCCGAGGCTCTTTTCGCCGTTGCCAAGCGCCTCGTGCACGTTGCGGACGGATTTGACCATTTGGGCGAATTCGTTCGGCAGCAGCGATACCTTGTGGTCGTTGCCTTCCCACGACCGGTCGAAGGTGAAGTGCTTCTCGATGATCTTCGCACCAAGCGCGACCGCCGCGATCGGCACCTCGATGCCGCGTTCGTGACCGGAATAGCCGACCACCCCGTCATGAAGTTCGCGCAACCGGTCGAGATAGGCGAGGTTCACGTCCTTGAACGGGGTCGGATAGGTCGAGTTGCAGTGCAACAGCGCGTATTCTGCATTGACCGCTTCCAACACCGAGATCGTGTTTTTTAGCTCCCATTCGTGCGACATACCGGTCGAGAGCAGCATCGGTTTGCCGCTTTTCGAGATGGTCTTCAGAAGCGGCAGATTGGTGAGGTCGGCCGAGGCGATCTTGTAGGCCGACAGCCCGTAGCTTTCGAGGGTTCGAAACGCCTCGCTGTCCCAGGGCGTGCACATCACGATGGTGCCCTTCGCCCGGGCATAGTCGAAGGCCTCGAAGATGTCTTCCTGGCTGAGTTGGAAGCGCGACAGGAGGTCGAGCGTGTATTCAACGCCGAGATCGTTGGCCTGATCGTCGGAATCCGTCCGGCGATAGAGGGTCTCCATGTCGCGGTACTGGAACTTGACGCAATCGGCTCCGGCCTCGACGGCAGCGTCGATCATCTCTTTGGCCACTGAAAGGCTGCCGTTGTGGTTGTTGCCGATCTCGGCGATCACAAACGGCGGGTTGTCGGCGCCGATCTGGCGGTCTTCGATCTCGAGGATCGAACGGCCCGGGATGCGGATCGACACTAGTCGCCGGTCGCGCCGGTCGACGACTGGGATGAACTTGATTCGGTCGGAAAATTTCGGCCCGAACGCGTCGTCGTCGTCGTCGTAGGCGAAGGAAAAACGGTGCCGCATCACCTCCGTAACCCGGTCGGGGAAGGCGCCATTCGCGATGATCGCCCGGCGAATGTCGCCGTCGGTTACGGTGCCGACCACCCGACCGGCGTCGTCGAGGATGATGAGAAAACCGCGCTTGTTGTTATTAAGCTTGACCATCGCCTCCACGACCGAGGCGCTATGCCCGAGGACGAAATCGTAGACGTTGCGAATTACCGCCATATTTTCTTCTCCTGCAGAATTGCTTCAATGATCTGCCAATCGTCCAGGTCATCAATTTCGAAGCTCTCCAGCTTCGACGTTTTCATCGCTTCAATCTTTCCACCAAGGCGATTTTTCATGGTTTGCAAAATATGCCGCGCCGTCACGTAGAGCGAGCCGGTCTCACGAAACAGCACGTTTTCTGGCGCAATGTCCTGGCGGCGCGGTCGGTTCATGTGGTCATAGGCCGCTTCCATGCAAGCGGGACCACGGCGCCAGAAAAACGACTCGTTCAGCGCGACCGTTAGTAGCGAATCGGCACCGGTCGTTTCCCACCGGGCGATGCAATCGTCAACCAGTCCGGGGCGGCGCACCGGCGAGGTCGCCTGCGCAAGCACCATAGCGTCATAGTCGTAGCCCTCGCCGCTTAGATAGTCGTCGAGATGCAGCATCACCGCCTCGGTGGAGCTGGTATCGTTAGAGATGTCGTCCGGGCGCAGGAACGGCACTTCGGCCCCGGCCTGGCGGGCGATGTCGGCATAGGCTTCGGAATCCGTTGAAACGATCACCCGGTCTATCTTCTCGCTCGCCAGGCAATGCTCGATCGTCCAGGTGACGAGCGGCTTTCCGGCGATCTTATGGATGTTCTTGTTTGGTATTCCCTTGCTCTTGGAGCGGATGGGAATGAGCGCGACTGCGCGGGTCAAGTCCTGACGATCTTCTGATGTCTGTTTTTCATTCATGATTTGATTGTTTATCGCGTCCGGTTGGGCCAATTTTCCTATTTTATGCGGCCCACAAAATTTTCAACGAACATTGTGCTGCGGATTTTGCAAATATGCGCCTCGTCATGTTCCGTAGGAAAGCATCGTTTGATCGGTTTGGTGGGGGTGTCGCCAACAATCGTGATTGGTGACACGTTGCGTGTAACTCCGGCAGCGACTATGGCGCCATCGCCAGCCGTCACCCCAGTGTGAATGATAGCTTCCGTGCTTCGTCGCCAACTACGTCCTCGGTCAAAGGTTCCCGCCCCAACGCCTGATCCTGTAGATCAGCGACCACCCGCGGATACTTCCGCGTCGTCGACAATTTACGACTTCAGCGCGTCGATTTCGGCTTTCAAGGCTTTATATTCCTGCATTTTTCGAGCAAAGAATTTTCGGGTTAAAGTACCCTTATCCGCCAAGCCCTTTCTGGTAAGGAGGTAAGCGTACCGACGTTTGTCTTCGGCCGCTGTAAAATTCCCCAACTTCACCTGCCCCTTCTCGATCATGGCGTTGAGCACATAGTGAATTCCTCCAACACTGACCCCAACCGCCGCGGCTAATTCACGCTGTGACATCTCAGGGTTTTCTTGCAGAAGGCGAAGCACACGAAAATGCGTGTCCTCCTGCAGCTTGGTGCGCTTGCTGGTCATTTCAGGATTTTCTCAGGCTACCGCACAAGGACTGCCCGTAGGGAGCCTTGTTGGATGCAAAGGTGATGATGAGAATAGTTTCCACATCGCTCAGTTTCGAGCGGTAGCAAATGGTGCGGGCGCAAACAAGAGGAAATCCAGAGATTCACGAGGTATTCGCCAAAAAGATCGCAGTTGTTGATCTGCGAGCTGGGCGCTCAGACGCAAGCGAAGCCTTGCGCCGGTGGGAGGCTGCGGCTGGAATTCATGCGCGCTCACAAGCCATCGACCTTGAAATAAGCCCATAGCTGAACGACCCTGTCAGCACAAGGCCACATCATGATCTTGGTTGGTCGTCGATCCCATGCGCGGCGTGGCGATAGCTCCTCGACACACGGCCACATGTCGCGTTGAGAGCAGCCACTTGGGCAAAGATTTCGGAAGCTCATCCCGAGCCAATCCCATCACCCGAGTTGACCATCCATGCCCGGCTCCGATGCTGCGCCACTGTCATCTTGCTTTGGATGAGTCCGTGCCACCGACTCGGCTCCGCTCGGTCCATCTTCTCGTTCGGCTTGTTCCACCGCCTCTTCCATGCTGACCGTATTCAGCACCAGTTCGAACTGTTCAAGGATCTCGGACGCATGCCGCGCCACGTAAGAACGCACTGCTTCATTCTCCATCAGCTTTTTCAGGTAACCCTTGGCGACGACCAAATTAAGTAGCTCGGATCCATAGTTTTCCTCGGCGTGTTTGTACTTTTCCTGAACCTGGCTCATCTCGCGCTCAAGCTTGACGATCTGTTCCAGCGGATCGCCTTTCGGCTGTTCCGGCTGCGGCGGCTTGTAGTCGGTGCGCTGTTCTGGCGGCGTTGCCTTCAGGAGGGCGTCTGCATGGGCGGCGGTGATGGTGTTCGCGGCAATCATCAGCTCAACCGCCTCGATCTGCCGCGCGGCCTTCATCTTGCGCAGATGGCGTGTCACATCCGGGGTGAACTGGTGATCCTGAAGCAGTTCCACCGCTTTGGGGCAGATCCCGTGCAGCAGGTTGATCCGGCTGTTGATGGTCGAGAGGTTCACGTTGAACGCGCGTGCCAGGCGTTCTTTGCTGACTCCTTTGTCGATCGCCCGGCGCAGCATGTAATGCTCCTGCACCGTCGAGAGCCGGTTGATCCGATGGTTGTAGGTGTAGGTCTCGAAATCCTTGGCGATCAGGCAGGGCGCGGTGTCCTGACCCAGCTCCTTCAGGGCCAGCACCCGCAAATTACCATCCAGCAGCAGAAATCCCGCTGCCTCCGGATCCGGCTTGATCACCGACAGCGGCTCAATCAGGCCAATTTCGCGGATTGAGGACACGATCTGTTTGAACTTGCGCGTGGTCATCACGCCGTCTGGGACCTTTTTCGAGGGCATCAGCTCCTCGAGCGGGATCTGGAAGGTTTCAAGATCAAACCCGAGGGTTAGGTTCAACGGGGCCTTGGGATAGGGCGCGTCGTCTTCGCCGGCGTCGGGTTGAGGAAAGGCCCCTGGGTAGAGCGGCTTAACAGTGCTGAGGTCATTCATGGGATTTTCCTTTCGGGGGGTCGGCGGGTTTCGATGCGGTCGGCGAGATATTTCGGCAGGCTGTCGAGGCCTTCGGCGCGCAGGAGCGTCACGAAGTGCTCATCGGCAAAGAGGCGTTTCAGTCCCTGGACCACTAAAAGGAGCTGCTGATGCGCGTGATCTGCTTTCAGCATCAGCTTGTGCTGGCGGGCGACCTCGCGCTGGTAGGTCTTGACCAGTGAGTGCGCCGAGTTCGGCAGCTTCGGGCGATCGCCACCAGTCTTTGGACCCTTTTCGCGGCGCTTTTCGATCAGCCGTTTGGCATCCGTGATCTGGTGCCCTTTGAGCTGACCGGTCTTGTAGGCCTCCTCCAGCATGTCGCCGAGGTTTTCATCGTCGTGCTTGGCGCGGGCGATCTCGAGCGCGGTGGTCAAGGGGATGGTTCCGTTTTGAACCGCCTCGATCAGACGTTCTTCGCCCTTTTCCAGCAGAAAGACGATGTCCCGCACGTATTTCTCGGAAAGCCCCGTGCGTCTGATGATGTCGTCGATGCTGCAATCTCGGGCCAACAGCAATTCGATGTCGGCCAAGATTTCCAGCGGCCGGTGGCCCCGCCGGGCGATGTTTTCGGCGAGTGACATGATGAATGCGTCTTCATCCGTCACATTGACCACCAGCGCCGGGATGTGGCTTTCGCCCAAGAGGCGGAAGGCATTCAATCGGCCTTCGCCGCAGACCAGCAAATAGGCGGGCGCCCCGTCGGCGCCGTCGCGCTCTGTCACCGTGATCGGCTTTTTCAGGCCGATGGAGCGGATGTTTTCAACGATCTCCTCGAAGACCTTCATGTTGCGATCCCGGGAATTCAGGACCTCGATCCGGTCGATGGGGACGAGCGTGACGCTCTCGGGTGTGTCAGTCATCATGGGTGTGGCTTCCTCTCTTGGGGTTGTTGTTCATGCTTTGTGCTTTTACTGGTTTCCATCATCCCGGCCCTCATCCCCATTTCCGGCGAATGCCGACGCGCTCTGCCATGCCGTAGAAGAAACCAAGGTCCTCGAAGCGGAAGGCCTCGAAGGCGATGCTGGTGCGGTTGCAAAGGCGGATTTCCTGGCGAGGTAGGTCGAGCCAAGGTAGCAGGTAATAATCGAGTTCCTCGCGGTTGTCAGGATCAAGCCGCACCGCCAGCGTGACGTCGGCCTGATAGCGCATCGGGTCAAACCGGATCCGCCAGCGTAGCCGTCCGTCGCCTTGAGGCTGACAGCGCGCCAGAACCAAGCTGACGACCATCTCATCGTTGATGGTCAGCAGATCGGTCTTGGGGTCGCGCGCGACCGTGCCGCCCACCTCCGCAATCTCCGCCTCCGTGCGTGCGATGATCTCCGGGTGCATCCCGCGCAGGCGCTTGTTCAGCGCGATGCGCTCCTGATCGCGGTCCGAGCAATAGCCAATCATCTCATAGGCCCGCGCCAGCGACCCGAACCGGTTTCGATAGGCCGAGGAGGACGGCATGTCCGGCGTCTGGTCGATCAGCACCCCTGAAAGCTGGCCGGCGTCCGCATAAAGCTGTTTCAGATGATCTAGCAGCTCCTCGTCTGACAGGCGTGCTGAGCGTGCCGTGATGATCTCCTGCGCGGTCAGGAAGAACTCGAGGGGCACAATCCCCTCGAAGGCGCTTTCCTTGCGCACCCACATATCGGGCGGGTTTTCCACATGCAGCTTCTTCAGTTTGAAGGAGGAGCGGTTGTAGACGTTGTTGCCGATGTATTTCTCGTTGGTCAGAACCGTCCGCACCGTGCCGGAATTCCATGGCCGGTCCAGATCGGTGGTCACGCCTTCTTCGTTCAGGCGGTCAGCAATCTCGCGGAAGGACAGGTCTTCCTCGATCAGCCAGCGATACATCTTGTTGACCCAGGCCACTTCCTCATCAGGACCCGGCATAAGGATCACGCGGTCGGTTTGCAGAGATTTGTGCTCGCCGCGCTTCAACTCACCCTTGATCTCGCCGCGCTCGTTCACCAGCACCCGACGCAATCCAAATCCGGCCGCGCCGCCCTGGCGGAACCCCAGCTCAATCAGGCGGCACTGGCCCGCAAAGACCTTAACCGAAAGCTCCCGGCTGTATTCCCCGGCCATGGCGCGTTTGACGCCCTTGACGATGGTCGATACGGGCGAGCCATCATTCTCGAACTGTTCGGCGCAATAGGCGACGTTGATGCCAGCGCGCTTGCAGATGTACTCGTAATAAGCGCTTTCGTCCGCGTCTTGGAACCGGCCCCAGCGGCTGACGTCATAGACGAGGATCACGTTGAAATCGGCTGCGCCGGATTCAACATCCGCAATCAGCTGCTGCAGGGCGGCGCGTCCGCCGATGGAAAGGCCGCTCTTGCCGTCATCGGCATAGGTCTTGATGATTTCGATGCCGCGCTTTTCGGCGTATTCGCGGATCTTGTCAGACTGGTTGTGGGTCGAATACTGCTGGTGCTCCGTCGACATGCGCACATATTGCGCCGCCCGAAACTCGGTAATCTCGCCACTCCCGTCCAACTCAGCCTCCGATCTGTCTTCAAGTCGGTCGGACGTTTGCGTGGACGGGAAAAGGTATCAAGCTGATAGTGCTGGATTATCCCATTATATCAATGCCTTGATGGCGGCGCGGGCCGTCGCCGTCATCAAGATGTCACGTTGCCTCCGGAAAAGCGCACTTGCATCCGTTCAAGCTTGAGCGATATGTGGGGCGAGAGGGTTTTAATGAGGGTGCAAGATGACAGTCCACGATCGCGGCGCAAGCTGGTTTCTGGCGCAGCTGAAGCCGAACTGTGCCAACATTGCGGATAAGAACCTCAAGCGCCAGGGCTTCCAGACTTTCCTGCCGATGGAAGAGGAGACACGGCAGCGCAACGGCAAGTTCGTCACTGCAATGCGGCCACTGTTCCCGGGCTATATCTTCGTGGCCTTCGATGTAGCCCGCGGGTTCTGGCGCACGGTCAACTCGACCTATGGCATCACACGGCTGGTGAGCTTTGGTAAGGAGCCGACGGCGGTGCCGTTGGATCTGGTCTCTCAGCTGATGCTGCGCTGCGATGCGAAGGGCAAGTTGCTGCCGCCAAAGTTCCTGAAGCCCGGCGATCAGGTGACCCTGACCAAGGGACCGTTTGCCAATTTTGTGGCAGAGGTGGAGAAGATCGCGCCAGATCGGAGGGTTTGGGTCCTTGTGGAACTCATGGGCGGTCGGGGCAGACCAGCTGCGGGCGGTGTGAGCGGCCCAGCGTTGACATGACCGTCCTAGACCCTATATCTTCCCCTAGAAGGGAAAGATTATGGCAGCGACAGCACACATCGACGATCTTACTGTGAACGAGGCCGCCCATCTCGCAGGTGTTTCTGTCCGCAAGGTGGAGAAGTCGTGCGAAGAAGGCATCGTGCACAAGAAGAAATACACGGGGTATCTGGTCAAGCGTGAGGTGTTTCACGTGCCAGCGGAAACTGTAGTGTATACAGCAGCACTTAAAAACTGCGCGAACATTTCCCCAAACAAGACCTTCAAAAAGCGTCTGTGGCGCTTCCTTCGGGCATCTCGTAGGCTTGAGGGCTCTTTCGGGGTGGCGGACTTGGGTGAAGGCTTAATGCTTAATCTTGATGCTATCGCCGGCACGGAATGGTCCCTCGCTCGTTCATACCTGGCCGCAAAGAATAAGTATCTGACGAGCGATCCTGAAATTCTTGGTGGTGAGCCCATCACCAAAGGGACTCGGATTACATGCCGCTCTGTGAAGGGGCGTGTTGATGCCGGTGACACACTTGACGATCTCGTTGAAGATTATGATGGTGAAATCCCGAAAGAAGTCTTCGAGGTCGCGCTGACTTATGCAAATAGCCATCCCGTTCGCGGAAGGCCTGGAGCTGGCAAGCCGTGGCGCTGAAGTGGATCAGGAAAGCGCGCGAACTTGCAGTTATTTATCGATGAGTGCTTATCGCCGAAGATGGCCCTCGAACTGATTGAAATCGGGCACTACGCGGTTCATCCGCGAAATCAAGGCGGCAAGGGCGAACCGGATCATGCAGTCTTGGCGAGGGCGACGCGCGAAAACCTCGTCATCGTGACCGAGAATGCAAGGGATTTTCGTGCATTGGTCGCTCGAGAAGAAATTCATCCGGGGATCATCATTATTCCCTGCACCTCCCGTGAGCAGTCGAAAGCCTACCTGTTGTCGGCGATCGAATATCTGGCAGAGCGAGGCGATCCAGATGATGTGATGGTGAACCACGTCTTGGAAATTGAAGAAGATGCGCAGGGTGGGATTGCGATGAAGTTGTATCCCTTGCCTGCGACGTAAAACGTTTGGCTGTCAGACCCGTTTGAACCGGATGACTTTCGAACTCGGCCCCGTATCAATGATTACAATAGCTTACGGGGTAGAGAGGGTTCGCGGCGTGTGACTCCCCCTCCGCCACCCACCTCGGGCAAACACTTCTCTGGCCGCAATGATCGCCAGAATTTTCCGTTGTTTTAGAGGGTTATGGCCGTGTGGCTCTGCACTGCTTCGGCCCACGCCGTGCTGGATGTTGCTCTCTCCAGCCCCATTTTCTCTGCACCTCTCGACTGACTCGATAAGGTGTAAGGCCGTTAACTATACGTAAATGTTTAACAATTTTCGTTCCCCGCTAAGCACTTCGACGCCAGAGATTTGTTTTTCTATGGACCGGAGATCGAACATTTCTCTGCAGCGGACGGCACCGCATTTCGGCGGCCAGATTGAGAAACCTTGTGTTTTTGACCAATTTGAGATGAAAGGAGGCCCAAAATGGCAGAATTTGAACTCGATACCGATCGGCTTGACGAAGCGGCCCTCGCCATACTCAGCTTGACGCTACATGACGTGAATCGTGTTTGGAAAGGGATCGACTGGGAAATAACGGATCGTCTTCATGCGAAGGGGCTGATCCACGATCCGAGCGGCAAGGCAAAATCGCTCACCTTGACCGATGAAGGCTTAGCTCGAGCCAGAGAGGCTCTTGCCGCAATGTTTGCAAAAAGATGACCCGAACAGACAGAGTAACCCGACCTTTGAAGGCCAGGCCGTCCAGTCCTCGACGCCTTACGGATGATCGTTGCGGCTCTCGTCTCGCTCTTGGGTTAGCGCCGTCCGTTGTTCCTTCCATTCCAGCGGGAATGGATCCATCAGATTTGCAAGCGTGACGTTTGCTGGCTGCCGACCGTCGACGATGGCATCGACCATATCTGGCGCCAGCAATGACAACCGCATCAAACGTGCCATGTAGGTAAAGGCGATCCCCTCCTTTGCGGCAAGTTCAGAAATCGAAGCGAACTCGCCGGACTCGATCATCCGTTTCCAACGGAATGCTCGGGCAAGAGCTTTGACCAGCGTATTGTCTGTTCGCCTGGGGATTGAGGCGCCTTCTGGGAGTTGCACTTCTATGCGCCCGCCGCGATTCACAACGCGAAACGGGACTTTGACAGTTATGGTATTGGGCTTGGAGGCGTTTCTGGTCATTCCGCTGCCTCCGCGTCGCTGACGAGCATTTCGCGGGCAAGGTTCGTCAACCCATCCACTCTGAGCCGCACGTTGATGCCGGCTTCCTCGATATCGACGCGTTCGACCATCAGCCTGAAATGAAACCCTGATCCATCTTAACAAGGCTGCAAACTGGTCTAAAACCTAGGACCACCTCTGTTTCACCTATTCCCCCGTAGGCGAGCTGGAAGAACGGAAACGATATCGACGAGACCCCGGTTGCAAACAGCGACTCTTGATCGATCGGTTCGATGCCACGGGTGAAATAAGATCTACCGGAGAGGTGGAAAGAGCTGGTGGCCCAGATCCATGGAAAGGGCCCTTGGAGTTGTCGGACAAGGCCAAGCAGGCTGGGCTTCAGGTCATTTACCTCGCGAAGGAAAAGAAGGATCAGTGCTACTAGCGTGTATTGCCATCATGAACGCTGCGGACATCATTTTGTTCATGAAATGTTCTTGAATCAATAAGCGAGAACTGCCAGCTCACCCGAGCAAGGCCCGTTTCACGCGCTCCACTCCCTCTGCAACGAGTTCTGCGTCGCCACGCGCCTCGACGTTCAGTCGCACAACCGGTTCGGTGTTCGAGCTGCGCAGATTGAAGCGCCAATCGCCCATGTCAAAGCCCAAACCGTCCATTTCGTCGATGGATATTGCTTCAGGTTCAAATTCTGATCGAACTCTCGCGATGGCGGTATTGGATTCTTCCAACGTGAAGTTGATCTCGCCTGAGGAGGGGAACGCCGCTTTTCGATGCGCGACAAGATCCGTAAGAGGACCGTGCCGGCTAACCAGTTCAGCAACAAGCAACCAGGGGATCATGCCACTGTCGCAGTAGACGAAGTCTCGGAAGTAGTGATGCGCTGACATCTCACCGCCGTAGACGGCGTTTTCGTCACGCATGGCTTGCTTGATAAAAGCGTGGCCGGTCCGGGTTTGGACAGAACGCCCGCCGGCTTCCGCCACAAGGTCCTGGGTGTTCCAGATGATCCGGGGATCGTGGATGATCGTCGCACCTGGATCTTTGGCGAGGAACGCCTCTGCGAGTAGACCAACGACATATTCGCCGTCGATGAAGGCTCCCGTGTGATCAAAGAAGAAGCAGCGATCAAAATCACCGTCCCAGGCAACACCGAAATCAGCGCCTGAAGCGAGAACGGCGTCTGCAGTCGCGGGCCGGTTTTCTGGTAGGAGCGGGTTAGGAATGCCTTGCGGGAATGTACCGTCCGGTTCGTGGAATAGACGTTCGAACACCAGCGGCGCCCCAAGCTCTGCAAGCCGTTCAGCGATTGCATCGAAAGTCGGCCCGGCGGCGCCGTGTCCTGCATTCACGAGGATCTTTAGGGGCTTTAGCGCGGCTACGTCGACGAACTCGCAAATGTGTTCAACATATACCGAGCGCGCCTCTCCGGCGACGTCGCGGATTGTGCCGAGCGTAGCGCGTTTCTTGAACGCATTTTCTTCGGCCAGTTCTTTGATCCGCGCCAGTCCAGTGTCCGCATCAAGTGGCGCCGAACCAGCCCGCACCATCTTCATGCCGTTGTAATCCATCGGGTTGTGAGATGCGGTGACGCAGATCCCGCCATCGGCATCGAAATGCAAGGTCGCGAAATACATCTCCTCGGTGCCACAGAGCCCGAGGTCAAGCACCTCGCACGCCTGGTCGATCAGACCCTGTGCGACGCTTTTTGCCAGCGCCTCGGAAGACGCTCGGACATCTCGTCCGAGGACGACGGTTTTTGCATTCAGTGCAACTGCAAACGCGGCACCAATCCGGTAGGCGATGCCTTCGTCCAAATCGAAGCCCAAGCGGCCGCGGATGTCGTAGGCTTTGAAGCAAGTGAGCGGTTTCATCCTTTCGCTCCTTGTCCACGGGCATAAACATCCTCGTAGCGAATGATATCGTCCTCGCCGAGGTAGCTGCCGGTCTGCACCTCGATCAGGGTCAGCGGCACTTTGCCTGGGTTTTCCATACGATGAACGGCGCCCAGGGGAATGTAGACGGACTGGTTTTCAGCGACGAGTTTAACTTCTGCATCGACAGTAACCTTGGCTGTGCCTACAACGACGATCCAGTGTTCTGCGCGGTGGTGGTGGCTTTGCAGGCTGAGCGCCGCGCCAGGGTGGACGACGATGCGTTTCACCTGAAAGCGTGGGCCTACGACGAGGCTTTCGTACCAGCCCCAGGGTCGGTAGTCGCGCGGCAGCGTCTCGGCCTGTGGGACAGATTTGGCCTTGAGAGCGGCTACGGCCTGCTTGACCTCTTGCGCGCGGTCCTTGTGGGCAACCAACACGGCGTCGGGCATGGCGACGGCTATGATATCTTTCAGGCCGAGGCCGACGAGCTGCTGCGCTTCGCTTGTCGCCTGCAAAAGCGTGTCGTGGCAATCAAGCGCACTCGCGGTGCCTACGGTAACGGTGCCGGTGGTGTCGGCCTCGGCCTCGCGCCATACGGCCTGCCAATCGCCAAGGTCGGACCAGGCGCCTGCATAAGGGACAACGGTCAGGTTCGTTGCGCGTTCCATCACCGCGTAGTCGATCGAGATATCGGGGAGCTCAGCCCAAGGGGCCGGCGCGAGGCGGGTGAAGGAGAGATCCTTCTCGGCTGCGTCAAAGGCGGCGCGGGTGGCGGCCAGTATCTTGGGCGCGTGGGCGGCAAAGGCGTCCAGGACCGTGGTCGAAGAGAACAGGAATATCCCCGCGTTCCAAAGGTGCATTCCGCCAGCAAGAAGCGCCTCGGCCTTGGCGAGGTCGGGCTTTTCGACAAAGCTACGAAGGGACTGTGGCACAGGTGCGAAATCGGGCGTGGGCGTCGAAAGCTCAAGCCAACCATAGCCCGTCTCGGGTCGGTCGGGGCGGATGCCGAAAGTGACAAGCTGCCCAGCTACTGCGGCAGGCGCTGCGGCCTGAACGGCGGCACGAAAACGGGCCGCATCGGTGATCACATGGTCCGAAGGCGCAACCAGCATCAACGCGCCGGGCGCACGGGCCTCAAGCGACAATGCAGCGGCGCAGATCGCGGCGGCGGTGTTCTTGGCGGCAGGCTCGATCAGGATGTCAGAGGGAGCAATTTCCAACGCGGCCAGTTGCTCAACTACGATAAAGCGGTAGTCGGAGGAGGTGACGATCGAAGGTGCTGCAAATCCGGCGCCCGAGAGGCGGCGCGCAGAGGCCTGATAAAGGCTTTCATCGCCAGTCAGCTTGACGAACTGCTTAGGGTAGGATTTGCGCGACAAAGGCCAAAGTCGAGAGCCGGAGCCACCGCAAAGGAGGACGGGGTAAATGAGTTGGGTCATAATATTTTCCTAGCGGCGATAGTTGTCGACATTCTCCAGAAACCACTGGTAGGTTTCGGCTAGGCCCTGGTCTAATCCGATCTGCGCCGACCAGCCCATATGCGCGAGCCGCGAGACATCCATTAGCTTGCGCGGGGTTCCGTCGGGCCTCGTCGAGTCGGTCACGATGCGGCCTTTGTAACCCGTGACAGCCGCGACCTTCTGCGCCAGTTCAAGGATTGAAATATCGGTGCCGGAGCCGACGTTGATGTGGCTGAGCATCGGTTGGGTATTCGTCTCATAGTCGGCTTTCGGCAGATCCAGCACGAAAAGCGAGGCTGCCGCCATGTCATCCACATGCAGGAATTCACGCCGGGGCGTACCGGTGCCCCAAATCATCGCCTCTTCTGTCTCTGATTGCACGGCCTCGTGGAAACGGCGGATTAGGGCGGGGAGTACATGGCTGTTCTCGAGGTGGAAATTGTCGCCTGGCCCATAAAGATTGGTCGGCATGACCGAGCGGTAGTCGGTGCCGTGCTGGCGGTTGTAGCTCTCGCATAGCTTGATCCCGGCGATCTTGGCTATGGCATAGGGCTCGTTCGTCGGCTCCAGAACACCTGTCAGCAGCGCATCCTCGCGCATCGGCTGCGGCACCGCGCGGGGGTATCCAACCGCGGCGCAGCTTGCGCGGGGTGAAGTCGCTGCCGGCCCAATGTCGGATCACGCGGGATGTGTCGTTCTGCGCTACATAGTCGAGGCTGCCAAAAACGGCCTCCACGGCAGGGTCGGCGAATTCGGCCGCGATCCGTTCGACGACCTCGTTGTTGGCAAGGAAATCATCACTGTGAACAAAACCGATCACCTCTCCAGTTGCCTTTTGTATGCCCTTGTTTAGCGCGTCATAAATGCCGCTGTCGGGTTCGCTGATCAGCGCCATCCGGTTATGTGCGGCTCCGTCAATAGCCGCGAGGGATCCATCGGTCGATTTGCCCTCAATGATGAGATGTTCCATCTCGCAATGCGATTGCCTTGCAACGCTGCCGATTGCCTCGCCAACAGTTGCCTCAGAATTAAAGACAGCAGTGATGATTGAGACTTTCACAGGTTCCATCCAAGTACTTGCACAGTATAATTGTCCACGGTCGTCACTGCGATCCGGCCATCAGACAGCTTCGCGCCCTAACGCCTGATGCTTCAGATCAGTGACCACCCTCGGGCACTTCCGCGTCGCCTTCAATTTCCGACTTCAGCGCGTTGATTTCCGACTTCAGGGCTTCGTATTCCTGTATTTTGCGCTCTAGAAACCGCTGCGTGATTGCCGCCTTTTCCGAAATGCCCTTCGGTGTCAGAATATACGCATATCGACGTTTATCTTCCGCCGCCGTGAAGTTCCCTAACTTGACGAGCCCTTTCTTGATCAACCCATTCAGCACGTAGTGCATGCCTCCGACGCTCACCCCGAGCACCGCGGCCAGTTCACGCTGTGACATTTCAGGGTTTTCTTGCAGAAGACGAAGCACGCGAAAATGCGTGTCTTCCTGCAGCTTGGTGCGCTTGCTGGTCATTTCAGGATTTTCTCAGGCTACCGCACAAGGACTGCCCGTGGGGCGCCTTGTTGGATGCAAAGTGATGATGAGAATAGTTTCCACATCGCTCAGCTTCGAGCGCTAGCAAATGCTGCGCACGCAAACAAGAGAAAAATTCAGGGATTCAAGTGTTTTTCGTCAAAAGGCTCGCAGAAGTCGATCTGCAAATTGTTAGCTCAGACGTAGGCGGAGCCTTGCGTGGATTGACGGCTGCGGCTGGAATTCATGCACGCCTCCGCGCCGTAGCCTTTGCACTTAAGAAAGCGCATAACTTAACGACCCTGTCAGCACAAGGCCGCATCATGATCTTGGCTAGTCGAAGATCCCTTGCGTGGCTTGGCGATAGCTCCTCGACACACGGCCACATGTCGCGTTGAGAGCAGCCACTTGGGCAAAGATTTCGGAAGCTCATCCCGAGCCAATCCCATCACCCGAGTTGACCATCCATGCCCGGCTCCGATGCTGCGCCACTGTCATCTTGCTTTGGATGAGTCCGTGCCACCGACTCGGCTCCGCTCGGTCCATCTTCTCGTTCGGCTTGTTCCACCGCCTCTTCCATGCTGACCGTATTCAGCACCAGTTCGAACTGTTCAAGGATCTCGGACGCATGCCGCGCCACGTAAGAACGCACTGCTTCATTCTCCATCAGCTTTTTCAGGTAACCCTTGGCGACGACCAAATTAAGTAGCTCGGATCCATAGTTTTCCTCGGCGTGTTTGTACTTTTCCTGAACCTGGCTCATCTCGCGCTCAAGCTTGACGATCTGTTCCAGCGGATCGCCTTTCGGCTGTTCCGGCTGCGGCGGCTTGTAGTCGGTGCGCTGTTCTGGCGGCGTTGCCTTCAGGAGGGCGTCTGCATGGGCGGCGGTGATGGTGTTCGCGGCAATCATCAGCTCAACCGCCTCGATCTGCCGCGCGGCCTTCATCTTGCGCAGATGGCGTGTCACATCCGGGGTGAACTGGTGATCCTGAAGCAGTTCCACCGCTTTGGGGCAGATCCCGTGCAGCAGGTTGATCCGGCTGTTGATGGTCGAGAGGTTCACGTTGAACGCGCGTGCCAGGCGTTCTTTGCTGACTCCTTTGTCGATCGCCCGGCGCAGCATGTAATGCTCCTGCACCGTCGAGAGCCGGTTGATCCGATGGTTGTAGGTGTAGGTCTCGAAATCCTTGGCGATCAGGCAGGGCGCGGTGTCCTGACCCAGCTCCTTCAGGGCCAGCACCCGCAAATTACCATCCAGCAGCAGAAATCCCGCTGCCTCCGGATCCGGCTTGATCACCGACAGCGGCTCAATCAGGCCAATTTCGCGGATTGAGGACACGATCTGTTTGAACTTGCGCGTGGTCATCACGCCGTCTGGGACCTTTTTCGAGGGCATCAGCTCCTCGAGCGGGATCTGGAAGGTTTCAAGATCAAACCCGAGGGTTAGGTTCAACGGGGCCTTGGGATAGGGCGCGTCGTCTTCGCCGGCGTCGGGTTGAGGAAAGGCCCCTGGGTAGAGCGGCTTAACAGTGCTGAGGTCATTCATGGGATTTTCCTTTCGGGGGGTCGGCGGGTTTCGATGCGGTCGGCGAGATATTTCGGCAGGCTGTCGAGGCCTTCGGCGCGCAGGAGCGTCACGAAGTGCTCATCGGCAAAGAGGCGTTTCAGTCCCTGGACCACTAAAAGGAGCTGCTGATGCGCGTGATCTGCTTTCAGCATCAGCTTGTGCTGGCGGGCGACCTCGCGCTGGTAGGTCTTGACCAGTGAGTGCGCCGAGTTCGGCAGCTTCGGGCGATCGCCACCAGTCTTTGGACCCTTTTCGCGGCGCTTTTCGATCAGCCGTTTGGCATCCGTGATCTGGTGCCCTTTGAGCTGACCGGTCTTGTAGGCCTCCTCCAGCATGTCGCCGAGGTTTTCATCGTCGTGCTTGGCGCGGGCGATCTCGAGCGCGGTGGTCAAGGGGATGGTTCCGTTTTGAACCGCCTCGATCAGACGTTCTTCGCCCTTTTCCAGCAGAAAGACGATGTCCCGCACGTATTTCTCGGAAAGCCCCGTGCGTCTGATGATGTCGTCGATGCTGCAATCTCGGGCCAACAGCAATTCGATGTCGGCCAAGATTTCCAGCGGCCGGTGGCCCCGCCGGGCGATGTTTTCGGCGAGTGACATGATGAATGCGTCTTCATCCGTCACATTGACCACCAGCGCCGGGATGTGGCTTTCGCCCAAGAGGCGGAAGGCATTCAATCGGCCTTCGCCGCAGACCAGCAAATAGGCGGGCGCCCCGTCGGCGCCGTCGCGCTCTGTCACCGTGATCGGCTTTTTCAGGCCGATGGAGCGGATGTTTTCAACGATCTCCTCGAAGACCTTCATGTTGCGATCCCGGGAATTCAGGACCTCGATCCGGTCGATGGGGACGAGCGTGACGCTCTCGGGTGTGTCAGTCATCATGGGTGTGGCTTCCTCTCTTGGGGTTGTTGTTCATGCTTTGTGCTTTTACTGGTTTCCATCATCCCGGCCCTCATCCCCATTTCCGGCGAATGCCGACGCGCTCTGCCATGCCGTAGAAGAAACCAAGGTCCTCGAAGCGGAAGGCCTCGAAGGCGATGCTGGTGCGGTTGCAAAGGCGGATTTCCTGGCGAGGTAGGTCGAGCCAAGGTAGCAGGTAATAATCGAGTTCCTCGCGGTTGTCAGGATCAAGCCGCACCGCCAGCGTGACGTCGGCCTGATAGCGCATCGGGTCAAACCGGATCCGCCAGCGTAGCCGTCCGTCGCCTTGAGGCTGACAGCGCGCCAGAACCAAGCTGACGACCATCTCATCGTTGATGGTCAGCAGATCGGTCTTGGGGTCGCGCGCGACCGTGCCGCCCACCTCCGCAATCTCCGCCTCCGTGCGTGCGATGATCTCCGGGTGCATCCCGCGCAGGCGCTTGTTCAGCGCGATGCGCTCCTGATCGCGGTCCGAGCAATAGCCAATCATCTCATAGGCCCGCGCCAGCGACCCGAACCGGTTTCGATAGGCCGAGGAGGACGGCATGTCCGGCGTCTGGTCGATCAGCACCCCTGAAAGCTGGCCGGCGTCCGCATAAAGCTGTTTCAGATGATCTAGCAGCTCCTCGTCTGACAGGCGTGCTGAGCGTGCCGTGATGATCTCCTGCGCGGTCAGGAAGAACTCGAGGGGCACAATCCCCTCGAAGGCGCTTTCCTTGCGCACCCACATATCGGGCGGGTTTTCCACATGCAGCTTCTTCAGTTTGAAGGAGGAGCGGTTGTAGACGTTGTTGCCGATGTATTTCTCGTTGGTCAGAACCGTCCGCACCGTGCCGGAATTCCATGGCCGGTCCAGATCGGTGGTCACGCCTTCTTCGTTCAGGCGGTCAGCAATCTCGCGGAAGGACAGGTCTTCCTCGATCAGCCAGCGATACATCTTGTTGACCCAGGCCACTTCCTCATCAGGACCCGGCATAAGGATCACGCGGTCGGTTTGCAGAGATTTGTGCTCGCCGCGCTTCAACTCACCCTTGATCTCGCCGCGCTCGTTCACCAGCACCCGACGCAATCCAAATCCGGCCGCGCCGCCCTGGCGGAACCCCAGCTCAATCAGGCGGCACTGGCCCGCAAAGACCTTAACCGAAAGCTCCCGGCTGTATTCCCCGGCCATGGCGCGTTTGACGCCCTTGACGATGGTCGATACGGGCGAGCCATCATTCTCGAACTGTTCGGCGCAATAGGCGACGTTGATGCCAGCGCGCTTGCAGATGTACTCGTAATAAGCGCTTTCGTCCGCGTCTTGGAACCGGCCCCAGCGGCTGACGTCATAGACGAGGATCACGTTGAAATCGGCTGCGCCGGATTCAACATCCGCAATCAGCTGCTGCAGGGCGGCGCGTCCGCCGATGGAAAGGCCGCTCTTGCCGTCATCGGCATAGGTCTTGATGATTTCGATGCCGCGCTTTTCGGCGTATTCGCGGATCTTGTCAGACTGGTTGTGGGTCGAATACTGCTGGTGCTCCGTCGACATGCGCACATATTGCGCCGCCCGAAACTCGGTAATCTCGCCACTCCCGTCCAACTCAGCCTCCGATCTGTCTTCAAGTCGGTCGGACGTTTGCGTGGACGGGAAAAGGTATCAAGCTGATAGTGCTGGATTATCCCATTATATCAATGCCTTGATGGCGGCGCGGGCCGTCGCCGTCATCAAGATGTCACGTTGCCTCCGGAAAAGCGCACTTGCATCCGTTCAAGCTTGAGCGATATGTGGGGCGAGAGGGTTTTAATGAGGGTGCAAGATGACAGTCCACGATCGCGGCGCAAGCTGGTTTCTGGCGCAGCTGAAGCCGAACTGTGCCAACATTGCGGATAAGAACCTCAAGCGCCAGGGCTTCCAGACTTTCCTGCCGATGGAAGAGGAGACACGGCAGCGCAACGGCAAGTTCGTCACTGCAATGCGGCCACTGTTCCCGGGCTATATCTTCGTGGCCTTCGATGTAGCCCGCGGGTTCTGGCGCACGGTCAACTCGACCTATGGCATCACACGGCTGGTGAGCTTTGGTAAGGAGCCGACGGCGGTGCCGTTGGATCTGGTCTCTCAGCTGATGCTGCGCTGCGATGCGAAGGGCAAGTTGCTGCCGCCAAAGTTCCTGAAGCCCGGCGATCAGGTGACCCTGACCAAGGGACCGTTTGCCAATTTTGTGGCAGAGGTGGAGAAGATCGCGCCAGATCGGAGGGTTTGGGTCCTTGTGGAACTCATGGGCGGTCGGGGCAGACCAGCTGCGGGCGGTGTGAGCGGCCCAGCGTTGACATGACCGTCCTAGACCCTATATCTTCCCCTAGAAGGGAAAGATTATGGCAGCGACAGCACACATCGACGATCTTACTGTGAACGAGGCCGCCCATCTCGCAGGTGTTTCTGTCCGCAAGGTGGAGAAGTCGTGCGAAGAAGGCATCGTGCACAAGAAGAAATACACGGGGTATCTGGTCAAGCGTGAGGTGTTTCACGTGCCAGCGGAAACTGTAGTGTATACAGCAGCACTTAAAAACTGCGCGAACATTTCCCCAAACAAGACCTTCAAAAAGCGTCTGTGGCGCTTCCTTCGGGCATCTCGTAGGCTTGAGGGCTCTTTCGGGGTGGCGGACTTGGGTGAAGGCTTAATGCTTAATCTTGATGCTATCGCCGGCACGGAATGGTCCCTCGCTCGTTCATACCTGGCCGCAAAGAATAAGTATCTGACGAGCGATCCTGAAATTCTTGGTGGTGAGCCCATCACCAAAGGGACTCGGATTACATGCCGCTCTGTGAAGGGGCGTGTTGATGCCGGTGACACACTTGACGATCTCGTTGAAGATTATGATGGTGAAATCCCGAAAGAAGTCTTCGAGGTCGCGCTGACTTATGCAAATAGCCATCCCGTTCGCGGAAGGCCTGGAGCTGGCAAGCCGTGGCGCTGAAGTGGATCAGGAAAGCGCGCGAACTTGCAGTTATTTATCGATGAGTGCTTATCGCCGAAGATGGCCCTCGAACTGATTGAAATCGGGCACTACGCGGTTCATCCGCGAAATCAAGGCGGCAAGGGCGAACCGGATCATGCAGTCTTGGCGAGGGCGACGCGCGAAAACCTCGTCATCGTGACCGAGAATGCAAGGGATTTTCGTGCATTGGTCGCTCGAGAAGAAATTCATCCTGGGATCATAATTATTCCCTGTACCTCCCGTGTGCGGTCGAAAGCTTACCTTCTGTCGGCGATCGAATATCTTACTGAGCGAGGCGATCCAGATGATGTCATGGTGAACCACGTCTTGGAAGTTGAAGAAGATGCGCAGGGTGGGATTGCGATGAATTTGTATCCCTTGCCTGCGACGTAAAACGTTTGGCTGTCAGACCCGTTTGGACTGGATGACTTGCGAACTCGGCCCCGTATCAATGATTGCAATGACTTAAGGAGTGGAGAGGGTTCGTGGCCAGACCCATCCCCTCCGCCACTTAGGCGAATACATCATAAATATATGATTTTAAATCATTTTTAGGTCGCCACGGAAGTGCAACCACCCACACTTACCACACACGTCAACCCCATACATACAAAGTCGTCTTTTCAATAATTATGACATGCCGACGAAAGGCAGCTTAGCCAGACCTCAAATCACAACATCTCGACTTCCGTCCGATAAAATTTGAGCCGTGGATAGGTTGGGCGGCAAGCGGACCTTAAGTCCAGTAAAGTTGGGGACGTATCAGGAAGCGTTCGGCAGGAGAAATAGAAACGACTGGCCTAACAAGCCGGTAACCAGCAACTCTGTAGACCTGGCTCGATGAACGGCTTCCCCTGCGATCACACTGTATCTGCTGAGAGTTCGATGCTTACCAAAACCAGTATACAAGTCTCGAACGCTCTCGTGATCTGCATTCGTCATTGCGAACGATGCACCCCGATGCAGAGCACGTTCCAGTGCATTTCTTAGGCGGATTTGAACTTCCCAAGCGAAAATGTTCTGGTTGTATTTGACGAAACCATTCATATTGTGACGTACTGTGTATGGAGGGTCCACAAAAATGAAGTCACCTTCTGTGGCTTGATCAATTGCTTTTTCGAAGTCAATGCACCTGATTTTGCTGTTGGTCAATGCTCTAGACCACGCCGGAAAATTATCAGTTTCAAAGATGACCTTGTCTTTGGTTCCTATCGGAACGTTGAACTGTCCCTTCAAATTCTCTCGGTAGAGCCCATTCCAGCAGGTTCTGTGAGGTGCCCCTAGTTTCCTAGACGCCTGCCTCGTTCATTTTCCTCTGTTCTGCTTCATAGTCAACGGGCGACAGCATGCCGTTGTTTGTGTGCTTGCGGGTCGGATTGTAGAACATCTCGATGTAGTCGAACACGTCCTGTCTTGCTACGTCGCGTGTGAGGTAGGTTCGCCGCCTGATCCGCTCGCGTTTCAGCAGGTGGAAGAAGCTTTCTGCGACGGCGTTGTCATGGCAATTACCACGACGGCTTATACTGGCATCCAGATTGTGTTTGCTGAGAAAAGATTGCCAATCCTTTCCGGTGAATTGTGACCCTTGATCGGAATGGATCAGCACTTTGTGCTTTGGTTTGCGCCGCCAAACAGCGCTTAACAACGCTTGCAGTGCCCGGTCTGATGTCATGCGTGATTGCATCGACCATCCGACCATACGTCTTGAGAATAGATCGATCACAACGGCCAAATATGACCAGCCCTCGTGCGTCTTGATGTACGTGATGTCTGTCACCCAAACCGTATCGGGCGCATCAACTTCGAATTGCCGGTCCAGCGTGTTGTCGGCAACAACAGAAGGCTTGCCGCGATAGCGACCTGGACGGCGTTTGTATCCAATCTGAGCCGTGATGCCTGCCAAGCTGGCCAAACGTGCCACACGGTTCTCGGAGCAGGTCTCACCGGCGTCGCGCAGGTCGTCTGTCAGCTTACGATATCCATAGACCTTACCGCTTTCTGTCCATGCCTGCTGGATCAGGTCAGATTGACGTGCATCTTCAAGCACACGCTTGCTTAACGGTTCTTTAAGCCATGCAAAGAACCCGCTGAAATGCACAGCAAGCACACGACACATCGACCGCACCGAAAACTCTGCACGGTGGGTAACCCGCAAGTTCGAGCCGTGCACGGATGGCCCAAACCTGTTTGGGAGGCAGGGGTCGTTTCTGACCAATGATCCGTCCCTTGTTCCATGCTTTGTGTTTTGGGGTGACTGCGGGAAGTTGGACTTTTGGCATAATATGCCCTCCAATCCTCGCTCCATGCCCAGACATCAGCACCGCGCTGACGAAGACAACATAGCATTCGTTCGAATGGCCGCAGTGAAAGTAACGTCCCTATTACAAGGAAATGGATCGCACAGCATGCTCGACAGCGGCTTTCGTCTGTTCCAGGTCGTTTGAGGTGATCGCAAGTGACGGGTAGAGCTTACCCGGCGACTTGAATATCCCGTGTTGGCGCAGCGTTGCGTTGTATGTCGTGTTGCGGACCGGGTCATCGTGTTTGGCGGTGCGGTAGTCACGGCATTGGCCGGTGGTAAAGAAGATGTCGAACAGGGTCTCATCCCCGCAGGTTTGGTGTGCAATACCTGCGGCATCGAGTGCGCTGCTTTGTATGTCCTGCAATGTGCGGCCAACTTCGCGCAAGCGGTCGTAGCTGCCTTCGCGTCTGAGGATTTCCATCGTCTTGAGGCCTGCTGCGGCCGCAATGGGATTGCCCGACAGCGTGCCCAGCTGCATAAGCCACTTTTCCCCACCCACGATGGATTTGTCGAAGTGCTGCATGATCTCGGCGCTGGCTCCGAGGGCAGCGAGCGGGAACCCGCCGCCAATGATTTTGCCAAGCGTGCAGATATCGGGCGTCACGCCGTAGCGTTCCTGCGCGCCGCCATAGGCCAGCCGGAACCCTGTGACGATTTCATCAAAGATCAGCAAGACGCTGTATTTGTCACACAGATCACGCAAACCTTGAAGATAACCGGGGACGGCAGGAATGATCCGTTGCAACGGTTCCGCTATGATGGCTGCGATGTCATCGTGCTCGCTCAGCAGAGTCTCAACAGCAGCCAGATCGTTATAGGGCGCGATCAGCATCTGATCGGCGACGCCCTGCGGGATACCTGCGCTGTCAGGCACAGCCCGGGGGAAGTTCACCCGGACTGCGGGTGCAAGGCTCATCTGTGCCTCGGCGCTCATGCCGTGATAGCCGCCTTCGAACTTGAGGATTTTGTTTTTGCCGGTATAGGCGCGCGCAAGACGAATGGCGTACATGTCGGCCTCGCCACCTGACGCGACAAAGCGCACCTGTTCGCAACAGGGCACCGCGTCGACAATCGCCTCGGCCAACTCAATGCCTTTGGCGTTGTTGGCAAAGAAGGTCATGCCTTTGGGTAGCTGTTCCAATACGGCTTCCATCACCTCGGGGTGGCCGTGGCCAAGCAACATCGGGCCAGACCCGATCAGGTAGTCGATGTATTCCTTGCCGTCTTCGTCCCAAACGTGGCTTCCCTCCCCCCGAGCAATCACTATGCCGGGGTCGAAGTTGCCAAAGCCGCCTGCTGGAAGAACGGTTTGTGCGCGGGTGATCCATTCAGTTTGAGACGTCAGCTTTTGCATGTTTCAGACCAGTTCAAGTATGGGGGTTCCAAGAAGGTCCAGATCGGGAGTAACCCCAAGCCCTGGGCCTTCGGGCGGAGCAATGCGGCCATCTTTGCGTGTCGGGCAATCGGGCGCGATGCGCGGGCTGACGTAGGACGACAGATCACAGGTGTTCAGCAATGCGCCCTGCAGCGTGGAAGCAGCAAAGTGCAGCGACGCGGCGGTCACGATGTCTGATCCCCATGTGCATTCGGCGCAAATCTCAGCCCCTAAGTGAACAGTCAGGTCACGGGCGCGGCGCATGGCCGACAGCCCGCCAAATTTCGACAGCTTCAGTGCGACTGCATCCAACACGCCAAGCTCATGTGCACGCATCAGGGATGCCAGATCATATGCGCCTTCGTCGATTTTCATTGGCAGGCCAGTGGCTTGCCGGACCGCGGCGCAATCCTCAAGCGTTTTGCACGGCTGTTCCAACATGACATCGAGATGCGCAACTGCGCGGCCCGTGCGTGTGGCGTGCAATTTCGTCGCGCCGCAATTCCAGTCGCCGTAGACCAATGGCCCGTCGCCCACTGCTTTGCGTACTCTGGTCAGTCGTTCCGCATCGGCCTGCCAGTCTGCATCTGCACCCAGCTTGACCTGAAATTGGCGGATACCCGTGGCATGGGCCTCGCGGGCGATCCGCGCCATCTCGTCAGGTGCAATGCAGGTGATCGAATGGTAAAGCGGCATGTCGGCGCGGGTTCGCCCGCCCAGCAGGGCATAAAGTGGCTGTTCGGTCGCTTTTCCGAACAGATCCCAAAGCGCCATATCGACGATGGATTTTGCGTGCAGATGGCCTTGCAGGAACCCATCCAGCTTGCGCATCGGTGCATCGACCCCGAACGGGGATATCCCAAGAATTTCCGGTGCCATTTCGGTAATTGCGCTTGGCACTCCATCGGCAAACGCCGGCAGGTAGTGCGGGATCGGGCAGACCTCTCCCCAGCCTTTCAAACCGGTATCGGTGTCGAGACATAGCACGTGAGTCTTGACCGTGTCGCAGGTCTTGCCCTCGGCCATATAGTAAGTCTCATGGCTGGTGAGGTCGACCGACCATAGGGTGATGCCTGTGACCTTCATTGGTAAACCGCTACTGGATCACCAAGCGCATCCTGATCGGGATGAACGCCAAGGCCCGCCTCTTCGGGTAAATGGAGATGACCATCCACGTTGCGCGGGCCACGGCCGCCAGCGATATCAACGGTCAACATGTCCTGGCAGGCCCAGACCGCGTGACAGTTGGCGTCCGGTATCGTCGCGGCCAAATGCAGCGCTTCGGCGTCGGCCAAGACAGACCCGCCCGTTGCCATGACGAACATGTCGATGCCGTGGGCCAACGCAACGTCTCGCATCCGCGCGGCTTTGGTCAGCCCACCAACGCGGTTAAGCTTGATGCCGAAAACCTCGGCCAGCCCGTCGCGTGCGATGCGTGTCGCGTCTTGCAAGGTGACCAGCGCTTCATCGACCGAGACGGGGGATGCATGTTTGCCAGCAATCGCCGCGATATCATCCAGTGTTTCGCAGGGCTGTTCGAACATCACATTCAATTCCTCGGTTGCCGACATGACCTGCAGTGCCTGTTGTCGCGTCCAACCACGATTGACGTCATAGAGCACAATCTCGCCATCCCGGCGGATGTCTTCAACGTCGCGAATGCGGGCAATGTCACGCGTTACATCGCCGCCTATCTTGACGGAATGGGCGATATATCCGCGCTGGCGGTATCGGTCGATCACAGCGCGGGTTTCTTCCACCGTTTTGGCCCCAACAGACGATGCAATGGGGCGCGGGCTACGTGATCCACCGCCCATAAGATCGGCGATGGGCATACCGGCGGCATGGCCCGCGATGTCCCAGCAGGCCATGTCGATAGGGCTTTTGGCATAAAGGTGGCCGGGCAGCGCAAGGTCCATCGCGCGTTCGACATCCAGCATGCGGCGCGGATCAAGCCCCATGATAAAGGGTGCCATCGTCTCGATGCCGGCACGGATGCCAGGCCCATGGGCGGGCACGTAGGTGTGCCCCCACGGTGTTCCCTCGCCCCAACCGGTGAACCCTGCGTCGGTTTCCACTTTTACAAGCGTCGCATCCAGCACTGCGAACTTCAGCCGCCCGCCAGACAGCCAATAGGGGTGCTCTAGCGGCAGGTCGATTTGGTAGACAGAAACGCGCATGATCTTCATGGCACATGATCCTTGCGCGCCTCAGGCACGACCACGATGTTGCCGGTGTGTTTCTTGGCAATGAACGCGGCCTGAGCTTCGCGCAATTGATCCAGCGGATAGGTCGCCGCCAAGGCGGGTTCAACCTCGCCATTTTCGATGTAGCGGATCAGGTTTGGCATGACCTCGGGCGTGATAACGGTTGAGCCTGTGAAGGTCAGATCGCGCAGGTAGAAGGTGCGCAGGTCTAGTTCGACCATGGGTCCTGCAATCGCACCTGAACAGGTGTAGCGCCCGCCGCGTTCCAGCACGTCAATCAGCGTTGGCCAATACGGGCCGCCAACAACATCTGCCACGACGGTGATCTTCTCGTTGCCCAAGGCGGCGCGCAGATTGTCCGGTGCTCGCGGCAGGATAACGTCGGGACCTAGTCGCGCCACATCTGGGTGTTTCGCTTCAGAGGCCATGGCGATCACGCGCGCGCCGCGGCGTTTGGCCAACTGTACCAACGCACCGCCAACACCACCCGAAGCACCGGGAACCAGCACCGTATCATTCCCGTCCACCCGAGCGCGGGTCAGCATGCCTTCGGCAGTGGAATATGAACAAGAAAAGGTCGCCAGTTCTGCGTCGCTCAAATCAGATCGCACGGCGAGCGCGTTGCGCGAAGGGGTCGTGGTGTATTGCGCAAATCCGCCATCGCGTTCCGATCCGAAATAGCCGGTCTTGTTCATGTCATCGGGGTCGTCCGCGTCACGCAACCAACCGTCCGTTATCACACGCTCTCCGATCCGTGACAGGTCGACATCTGCGCCTACGGCGACAATCTCGCCGCAGACATCGGCGCCCTGAATGCGCGGAAAGGTGATTGGCGCACCACCCCATGTGGGGTCGTCTTCACCGACGTCTTCAAACGCGCCACCGGTTGTCGCATCCGTAACCGTCTTGGAATACCAACCCGACCGCGTGTTCACATCGGTGTTGTTCAGCCCGCAGGCCCCGACGCGGATCAAAACCTCATCCGGTGCGGGGTCCGGGCGGGGCCAATCCGCGTGCAAGACCATCTGATCCAGATCGCCGTGGCCCATCGTGACCATTGCCTTCATCGTCTGTGGTAACGTCATGATGCGTCCGCCCGTGGTTTCAGGCTTCCGGGATCGTAGGCAGGTTCGCCTAGCACGCGGGCCGCGCGGGGTTGGCCGTGGATCACCACTTCAAGCGCGGTGTCAGGCTTGGCGGCGCTGGGTGTGATGTAAGCGAAGGCGAGGATTTTGCCGACAGTTGGCCCGTAAACCACCGACGCGGTCGAGCCGACAACTTGACCGTTCAATAAAACAGCCTCGCCGCCATGACCGTCGGCCTTCCCGTCGGGCTCGATTTCCAAATAGGCACAGATCCACGGCAGCTCCGTGTTCAGCGTCTTGTCACGCCCAAGATAGTCCTTGTCCGTGCGCGCAAATCGCAGAACATCTGCCTCGGCCAAGGTCACTTCGTTGGTCAGCTCGCCAGCGCCTTTGAAACCTTTCTCCATCCGCATGACGTTCATCGCAAAGCTGCCGTAGTCAGCGATGACATGGGCCTCGCCCGCAGCCCAAAGCGCGTTGTAGACATCGAGGCAGGCCGCGTTTGGCATATGGAATTCCCAGCCAAGCTCGCCCGCATAGGACATGCGGAAGGCCCAAACGCTGTGTCCAGCGATCGTAATTTCTTGCGCGGACAACCAGCGGAAGCCCGCGTTGCTCAGGTCGGCATCCGTGCATTTCTGTAATACATCTCGCGCCCGTGGCCCGTTTAAGGACAGCGCCGCCCAGTCAGATGACAACGCTGTGATTGTGGCGTCTTCATCCGAACGGTACTGGTTCAGGTGATCCAGTAGGCGTTGTTCGAAGAAGGCAGCGCACACGAGGTAAAACTTGTCATGCCTTTTCTCGCCTACCGCATCGCTACTTGAGGCAGAGGCCATCCGCACGATGGTTGTTTCCAGCTCAATCCGGCCAGCGCGGTTCAGCATATGGGTCAGCGTGATCGACCCGGCCTTTTGCGGCATGCGGTTCGCAGTGAGGCGATCAAGCAGGGCGTATGCATCCGGTCCTTCGACCATAACTTTGGTGAAAGCGGTAACGTCCATGAGGCCTACGTTTTCACGCGCGGCTTTGACCTCTGCTGCGACCACATCGTCAACGGCGGTGCGATTAAAGGAATAGTGATCTTCTTGGGCCACGCCATCGCGGGCAAACCAACGGGGGCGTTCAAAGCCGTAGACTTCTTCGTGCACGGCGCCCTTGGACTTAAGCAATTCATGCAGTGGTGAAGGCTTGATAGGCCGCCCTGCCAATCTGTTGAAATGCGGAAACGGAATTTCGTGGCGCAGGCAATAGTCTTCCTCGGCCTTCACTACCTGCCATTCCTTGGTGGCGTAGCTTCCAAAACGACGTGGATCATAGTCGCGCATGGAAATATCGGCGGCGCCATGGACCATCCATCGTGCCAGCTCCCGAGTCAAACCGGGCCCCCAGCCGATGCCGATTTGCGTGCCGCAACAGCACCAATAATTCGTCACACCGGGGGCTGGCCCGATCAGCGGGTTGCCGTCCGGCGGGTGGCTGATTGCGCCGTGCACTTCGCGTTGAATGCCAAGCTCGGCGAAGATCGGCATGCGGTTCAGGCTTTCCTCTAGGTAAGGCATGACCCGATCGTAATCGGCGTCAAACAGCCAGTTTTCATAGTCCCACGGGCAGTGATCGTGCCAAACGGAATTCGGGTTCTCTTTCTCGTAGATCCCGATCAACCCGCGCTTTTGTTCCATCCGGATGTAGCCGGAGACCTTCTTGTCGTCACGGATAACGGGGAGTTCGGTGTCCAACGCTTCGAACTCTGGCACCGGTTCGGTGACGAAATAGTGATGCGTCATCGAGGTCATTGGCAGTTGCAGCCCCGACCATTCCCCCATCTGGCGCGCATAGGTGCCGCCTGCGTTGACGACATGTTCGCAGGTTATGGTGCCTTTGTCCGTTTCGACCTGCCACTCGCCTGAGGCAGCCCGCGTGATGTTGGTCGCGCGGCACTGGCGGATGATCTTCACACCCTTCTGGCGGGCACCCGCAGCCATCGCCATGGTGACGTTGGTCGGGTCGACGTGGCCATCGTCGGGTGTATGAAGCGCGCCTAGAACACCGTCGAGGTTATAGAACGGATGCAGCTCCGCCACTTTTTCAGGTCCAACCAGTGCGATGTTGAACCCAAGCGAGCGCCCAACGGACAGCGTATGACGCAGCCAGTCCATTTCGTCCTCGGTATAGGCCAAACGGAACGACCCGCAGCCATGCCATGTCACGGGCTGGCCAGTCTCTGCTTCCAATCCACCAGAATAAAGCCCGATGTTGTAATCGACACATTTGCCTAGACCGAAACTGGAGGTCGAGTGGGTGATCTGCCCCGCTGCGTGCCACGTGCTGCCGGACGTCAGTTCTGCTTTCTCGAGCAGCACCGTGTCTTCGCCCCAGCCCTCGTGGCCGAGGTGATAAGCAAGGCCGACGCCCATGACACCACCGCCAACAATGACGACGCGCGCATGGCCTGGAAATTCATTCGCCAAGGAGATGTCCTTTGATGAGTCGTTTTTCACTCGACAGGCTAATCGGACAAAAGTACCATCGTCAATCATGAATGGGACAAATGTATCAAATACGATTCTCGAGCGTCTGGCAGGTGAGCTCACTGAGCTGACACCTGAGGCGCGCAAGGCCGCCACTTACGTGTTGGAGAACCCCCGCGATGTGGGGGTGTCCACGGTGCGCGAGATTGCAGAGGCCGCGAACGTAAAACCCAACACCGTCGTGCGCATGGCGCGGCAGGTTGGCTTTGAGGGTTACGAGGATTTCCGCGCCCCTTTTCGCGAGGCTATCCGGCGCGGTGCGGCAGACTTCCCGGATCGCGCGCGCTGGCTGCAAGACATTCGCAAGACGGGTGACCTTGGCGGGCTTTACGCCGATATGGTGCGCGACGTGCTGGGCAACATCGAAGAGACATTTGCGGATATTTCAACCCAAGACCTGAAGGAAGCAGCCGAAGCGATTTGGGCTGCCCGCAACGTGTTCACTCTTGGGGTCGGTGTTAACAATTCCGTCGCACGCAACTTCACCTATCTGGCGTCAACTGGCATGACCGAATTTCACGCCATCCCGCGCCCCGGTTCAACGCCCGTGGATGATTTGGCATGGGCGGACAGCCGCGATGTCCTCATTGCAATCACCTGCAAACCCTATCGCTCGGAAGTTATCGAGGCCGTGCGTATCGCCCATGAGCAAGGCATGACCATCGTCGCCATTTCTGACAGCCCCGCCAGCCCGATCATTCGGTTGGCAAACCACGGGTTTGTTGTATCGGTCGATACGCCCCAATTCTTCCCATCCTCGGTCAGCATTATCGCGTTGCTTGAAACGTTGCTGTCCTTTGTCATTGCTGTCGCGAGCGACGAAATTCCCGAGCGCGTTGCCACCTTTCACAAGCGCAGGCACGAACTTGGCCTTTACCATGCGGAGGACAAATGATGGCCCCAAGCAGCGAAGCGGTAGGCAAGGAGAGAAATCCAATCCGATCCCTTGCCGCGCACTATTACACCGATCCGAAGGTCTTTGAGGTCGAGAACGCGGGGCTTCTGGCACAGACATGGCAATTTGGCTGCCACGCCTCAGAACTGACCAACATCGGCGATTACGCCACCTTCGAGATCGCGGGAGAGAGCTTGTTTGCAATCCGTGGGCGCGATGAAAAAATCCGTGTGTTCTACAACGTTTGCCAGCACCGCGCGCATCAATTGGTTAACGGAAGCGGCACAACGCGCGTCGTTGTTTGCCCCTATCACGCCTGGACATATGAACTGACGGGCGAATTGCGCGCCGGACCGAATATCAAGGCCGTGGAAGGGTTCAACAAAACCGGCATCTGCCTGACCGAGGTCCGGGCAGAGGAATTCCTCGGCTTCGTTTTTGTGAACCTCGACCCGAACGCCGCCCCGATGGAAGAGTGGTTTCCAGGTGCCCGCGCCGAGATGGAAGAATGGGTTCCCAATTGGGCCGACCTTACGCCGCTGGAGTGGGTTGAGATTCCGGAAAACTGCAACTGGAAGGTTTCGGTCGAGAATTACTCGGAGTGTTACCATTGCGCATTGAACCACCCGACCTTTGCCAACGGCGTGGTCAAGCCCGAAACCTATGACATCCAGCCCCAAGGCAAGTGCCTGCGCCACACGACCGAGTGTCAGGCGCTGGATCAAATGACTTATGACATCAATTCCGGCTTTGCCCATTCGCATGAGTATTCCAGCTGGTTCCTCTGGCCGATGTTTTCGTTTCAGGTCTATCCGGGCAATATGCTGAACACCTATCACTGGCGGGCTGTTGATGCCGATCACGTGGTGGTCTGGCGTGGGTGGTATTCAGTGGATGGAGCAAACGACCCCAAAGTTCGGCAACTGGCCATGCAGGATCGCGAGACGACGGTAGAGGAAGACATCCATCTTGTGGAAAGCGTGCAGCGTGGCCTTGGATCGCGCGGCTACAAACCCGGGCCGCTGGTGATCGATCCGTGTGGCGGCGTGAATTCTGAACATCCGGTGATGCACCTACAACGCTGGATGCGCGAGGCGATTGATGGCGCAGGCAAAGGATCGGATTCTTGAAAACCTACTGGCAAAACTACATCGACGGCACATGGGTCGATGGCGGCGCAGGGCGGATCGACGTGTTCAACCCCGGAACAGGGGAAAAACTGGCCGAACAGGCGCTTGCCGGTGTCGCCGAGGTGGACCGCGCGGTCGTGGCCGCACAGCGTGTGCATCTGTCTGGTGCGCTTTCTGATCTGCGGCCCGTTGAACGTGGCCGCATGGTGCAAGCTATGGGCCGTTATCTGATCGAACATATTGATGAGATCGCGCATGTTCTGACGCTTGAGCAAGGCAAACCCTTGTGGGAGGCGCGGATAGAGGTTGAAGGCGCAGCACGGTATTTCGAATATTATGGCAATCAGGCGGAAACGGTTGAGGGTCGCTCGATCCCGCTTGGCAAAGACTACCTTGACTTCACCACCTATGAACCCTTCGGTGTTTCGGCCCAGATTATCCCGTGGAACTACCCCATTGAAATGACCGCGCGATCTTTGTCGGCTGCTCTCGCCACGGGCAATGCTTGCGTGATTAAAACGCCAGAACTGACTCCGCTTAGTAACGCCTGGCTCGCCCATGCAGCCGAGGCCGTGGGCCTGCCCAAGGGCGCGGTCAATATCCTCTGCGGTCTTGGGAGCGAAGCGGGCGCGGCACTGTCAGCCCACCCGCTCGTCAACCAGATCGTGTTTACCGGATCTGTCCCAACCGGCGTCGCCATCGCCACCGCCGCGGCCAAGAATGTGGTGCCTTGCGTCCTAGAGTTGGGCGGAAAGTCCGCGGCGATCGTTCATGACGATGCCGATCTGGACGCCTTTGAGAATGATGTTCGATGGGGCATCTATTTCAACGCCGGGCAAGTTTGTTCCGCCATGAGCCGTGTTATCGCACATGACAGCATCCACGATGAACTGGTCGAACGCATGGTCGGTGTCGCGCAATCATTAACCGTCAGGCCCGGTATCGACCAACCCGAATTCGGCCCGACAATGGGCGCGATGGTCTCTGAGGCACAGCGCGACCGCGCCGCCGACAAGGTTGGGGCAGCGCATGGCGAAGGGGCGCATGTCGCCACCGGGGGTCGCAAGATGAACATCCCCGGTGCGTTTCTTGAACCGACGATCGTGACGAACGTCACCCCCGATATGACCATCGCAAATGAAGAAGTCTTCGGTCCCGTCTTGTCTGTCCTGAAATTCTCTTCCGATGAGGACGCCATTGCGATGGCAAATGGAACGCCCTATGGACTTGTCGGCGGCGTTTTTACCCGCAATCTCGACCGCGCAACGACGGCAGCTCGTAACCTGAGGGCTGGCCAGATATTCGTCAATGAATGGTATGCTGGCGGTGTCGAAACACCGTTTGGGGGGTATGGCAAATCGGGCTACGGCCGTGAAAAAGGTCGCGAAGCCCTCTGGAACTATGTGCAGACCAAGAACGTCGCGATCAAGCTTGGATGAGCGCGCGGAAAATGATCCCATCATATTGAAAGGCTAAGACATGAGTGCATTCGACGAAGATCTTTTTCTGAAAGGCCTGGAACAACGCAAAGCCACACTTGGTGCTGCGTACGTTGAAAAGAACCTTGCCGCAGCGGATGATTTCACGCGCCCCTTTCAAGAAGCAATGACCGCATGGTGTTGGGGCTTTGGCTGGGGCGACGATGTTATCGATGCCAAGACACGTTCAATGATGAACCTGTCTATGATTGGGGCATTGGGGAAAATGCATGAATGGGAAATTCATTGCCGAGGAGCGATTAACAACGGGGTCACCCAAGACGAAATCCGTGCAATTATCCACGTCATCGGCATCTATTGCGGCGTGCCGCAGGCGTTGGAGTGCTTTCGCGTTGCCCGAAAGGTTCTTGAAGAGGCCTGACGCTAAGACATCGTATCAATTCTGCTTCTCCAAATCGCGAACACCGTATTCATGGCCCAACGCTATCGAAAACCACTTCCAATACAATTGCCCCCGCCGGGAAACGGAATCGGAACATATGTATCGAAAGGCAGCCAAGTCCCGTGATGCTTAGATCCGAAAACTGATCAAGGCTGGGGCCCGACTGAATGGCCGCATTTCCCGGAGCAAATCGGCATCGCACTCTCGCTGCCGCAGCATTTTTTGCGCTGCGAGCGCGCGCAGCAAGAAATTCGAATTCACAGGTTGGGCTCTCTTGGAACTTTCGCCGCGTGATCCACGAACGGCAGGTCTAGGATGAGCCATCTTTCGCCGCACCGCCCATTAACTGGTAAACTGCGGACGAAGCGGTTGTTTAGATCAGAACCAGACTATCCAATGATGGCGGCCAGATGTTGATCAGCGCCAGTTTTGTTCTGCATAGGTTCACGCATTCTAGGGCAAACTGATACTGGTTCGAATTAGTCTGGCACCTCCGCCAGCATTCAAGCATCGGCGTTTTCACCTGCCAGCGTCGTTTGGTCGGCGACCTGTTTGAGGGCCGCATTTGGAGTGATCACTTGTGATTTTGTCCGCCACCCGGGCGCTTTCTTGCGTCATGCCGGTGAAGGCGGCTAGACAGGCGTGACCTCATCGGGAACGGATCACCCATGGCAAACCCGCCA
>Ga0316207_10000929_pt1 | contig 40594 bp, 54 predicted proteins | sample 6weekpyrite_MG_FD_204943 | JGI IMG/M metagenome (GOLD analysis project Ga0316207, IMG submission 204943) | Microbial mat bacterial communities from mineral coupon in-situ incubated in ocean water Damariscotta River, Maine, United States -... | ecosystem: Environmental > Aquatic > Marine >... | reverse complement strand
TCGGTGTTACCCGCAAGGGATATGGTCTAACATTGCCATAGTGACTCCTGATTAATCCATATTTTTTAAAGCATAGTTTATGGTTGGCTAAGCTTATAGAGGGTGGTTAGCGTCTACTTACCACCTTTTATTAAGCCTATCACAAGGATAAGCAAATAGTAGTATGCTACTAAACAACGTAAAACAAAACTAAAACAAGGTAAAACAAATGGCAAAAGGTACAAAAGTAAAAACACAAGTTGGTAAGCTAAAGTATGTATTCATCAAAGGTGATGGTCGTAATGGTGCAATGCCTGGTGAAGAACCTAGAATGCAATTCGTTGCAAGTCTTTCAGTTCCTACAGATGGTCCAGCACATAAAGCTTTTCAAGCACTAGTTGATGAAGAGTGGGCAACATATAAAAAAGCTAACAATGTTAAAGGTCTACCAGGTACAAATGGTATGAAACCAGAGACTAAGCCGTCAGATGACAAAACTGACATTGACCCTGCAACTGAAGAAGTTCGCAAAGTTGAAACAGGTAATACTTTAATTACTTTTAAAACAAACACTAAATGGCCTGATGGTAAACCACAAGCTATTAAGTTATATGGTAACAATGGTGAAAGCAAAACAGCTGACATTACTGAAGCATATGCAAGAGCTGATTGGTTCATTGGTGAAGGTTCAACAGGAATCATCCATGGTACAGCACAAGGTAACAACATTGGTGGTTCTGATAAAGTAACATTATATTTATCTGCTGTTCAACTAGGTAAACTAGTTAAAGGTGAGGGTGAAGGTGTTGATATCGACGAAGATATTGAATCTGAAGCTATTGATATGGGTGACGACTACGTTGCTCCAATTGAAGAGTCTGGCGAACAACCAGACCTTTAAGAATAGATAATTAGGTGAGGCTACGGTCTTGCCTTTTTATTTGCTTCGTTAATAACAACTCAACTGAATAAAGGAAGTTAATGGTTAAATTCAAAGTAGTCGACTCATTGGAAGAAATTCCAACCTTCGACCAAAACTTACCAGTCTTTGCTGATATTGAGTCAGATGGCTTATACATCAACACGAGACTTATCCAGCTATTCCAACCACAAGCTTCAGACTTAGTCTATATTATCGACACTGATATATTAGATTTACAAGAGGCTAAAGATTTTATTAAACCATTATGGACAGTTTGGTACAATGCTTCATATGACTTCGGTACATTGAACATGACTACAGACCGCTTTGATGATTTAATCTACTTAACTAAGTCTGCTTATCCACAATGGATGGAGTTTGCGCTAGATAAAGTACTATCTAAGTTTGGTCTTGATGGATTATATGCTAACTTAGACAAGAAGCAAATGCAAAAGTCTTATGTTATAGGTGCTTATCTTTCGCAGCAACAACTATTATATGCTGCAACTGACGTTGTTGCTATTAGTAAGTTATGGGAAGACCCAAACATTCAGCAGTATAGAGATGTATTAGCTTATAAAGTTGATATCTTATCTATGAAATATGCGATTGAGTATCAAGAGAATGGTTTAGAAGTAGACCAAACCTCGGTTATGAAAGAGCTAGATGATGTACAAGCTAAGATTGATGTTAACTCTGTTATCTTAGATAACGTACGTGAACCTTATGGATATGATGCTAAGAAAGCTTGGACTGGTCTTAATTGTAATAGTCCTAAACAGGTTAAAGCAGTATTAGGAACAGACAGTTCAGATAAAGCTACGTTAATTAGATTAATTGCCGAAGATAATACCATTGCAAAAGCAGTGTATGAACAACGTCGTCTAATCAAACGTAGAACATTCCTAATTAGCTATAACTATCCTAAGGTTTATACTAGATTTAATGTTGCTGGTGCTGTTACTGGTAGATTTACTGCCACAGGTGGTGACTTGCCAAGAGGCATTAACAGTCAACAGATAACTAGAGACCTTCAGTACTTATTCAATGAAGATACAGAAGATACAACAGTTATTGAATGTGACTTCGGTACTGCTGAGCTACGTGCTGCTTGTTCTATTATGAAAGAAGAAGTTATGTACAACGAGCTGAAAGCTGGTATCGACTTACATAAAGTTTCTGCTTCTATGGCAACAGGTAAACCTATTGAAGATATTACTAAAGCAGATAGACAGAAAGGTAAAGCAGTTAGTTTCGGTTTTATCTTCGGTATGTCAGCAGCTTCATTCCAAGAGTTTGCATTCTTAAACTATGGTGTAACGTTTACATTAGCTGAAGCGCAGGCTATTAAAGCTAAGTATTCGAAACACTATCCGGCTATTAATAGATATCACCAAGCAGCATGGAATAACTATAAGAAACCTTCTTACGTTGTTAGAACTGCTCTTGGTCGTCGTGCTAAACCAAAGCTTGGTACAGATGCTATTAATATTCCAACACAAGGTACAATTGGTGAGACAACTAAATTAGCTGTTCACTATATACTTAAAGAAGCACCTGAGATGATTAGTATGATTTATAATGTTGTACATGACCAAATCAATGCTAGAGTACCTAACACACGAGTTGACCACTATCGAGAGATTATGGTGAGAAATATGCAGAAAGCATGGGAAGAGATTTGTAAGTGTGACCTTATGCACTACAAAGACATACCAATGCCAGTAGATGCAGAACATAGCCAAGCGGCTTAAGGAGAAGACATGCGTGATATTATGATGGACTTAGAGACCTTATCTCTAGATAACAATGCAGTAGTTACATCTATTGCATTAGTTGAGTTTGATTTAGATACTGGGGTTATCGGTAAGAAGCTGGAGGTATCCTTAGATGTCTTACCTCAAGCCTTAAACGGGGGTAAGATTGATGAAGATACTTTAAAGTGGTGGAACGAGCAAAGCAATGAAGCTAAGAATGCTTTAATTACTGCTAAACGTGTTAAGCTACTTACTGGACTTGAGAAAGTTACTGACTTTATTACGTCTTGCCATGATAAACTTAATGATGTTCGTTTATGGGGTAATGGTATTTCTGCCGATAATGTTTGGCTTAGAAATCTATATCGTAGACATTCTGTAGACTTTCCATTAATGTACTGGTGTGATAAAGATGTTAGAACCGTTGTTGATTTACTTCCTTATAAAGAAGTTGAAATTCCATTTGAAGGCACAAAGCATAATGCTATTGATGATTGTATTCATCAGATTAAAATGGTTTGTGTTACCTTAGATAAAGTAAGAGGTAAGTAACATGATTGATGGAATTCAAGGCACTGATGAAGAGCTAGAAGATTTAGATATAGGTTTTGGTGGTGAGCAACTACCAGAGAAAAATGATAAGATTGCTTTGATTGATGCAGATACTGTAGCTTTCACAGCTTGTCTTGCAGCTCAAGAAGAGTTAGCAGATGGTGAGTTTATTATTGACGACACTGAAGCACTTAAGATAGCTGAAGAAAAGATTCAACGTATCTTAGACCGTACAGGTTGTATGACAGCGGAGCTACACTTCACTGGTGGTCGTGAGAACTTTAGATATGCTATCTTTCCTGAGTATAAAGCTAATCGTACCAAAGAAGGTGCAGCTAAAGCTCCTGTAGGTTTGAAAGAGTGTAAAGCTAATCTTATGGAACGCTACGACTCAACAATGTCCCTTAAGTGGGAAGCTGATGATATGGTAGTTCATTTAAAAGCTGAAAACCCTGATAAGTACATTATGTGTGCGATTGATAAAGATGTTATTAAATGTCTTCCTGGTCGCCACTTTAACTACTATGAGTCACGCCACTTTAATAAAGATATGCACTTCGTTGAAGTTGCAGAAGGTGAAGCTAGAATGTGGCCTTATCTACAATGTATCTTAGGTGATACTTCTGATAACGTTCCAGGTGTTAAAGGCTTAGGTCCTAAGAAAGCACTGAAGTTTGTTAATGAAAACATGACACATGAAGAGCTTTGGGAAGGTGTTTGCCGCGCTTGGGATAGCAAAGGCTTAACTGAAGAAGCTGCAACGTTAACTATGCAATTAGTTAACATGCACTGCTTAGTTAAAGATGGTGAGAATTTTAAAATTGACTTATGGTCACCGAAAGGAAGTGAAGATGAATAGCTACGAATTACAATACAAATTAATAGTTAAAGAGCTATTAGCTGAAGGCAAGCAGACAGAAGGTAGAAATGGTAAAACATTATCTTCTTTTGCTAAGACATTATCTTTCGACTTAGAGGATGGCTTTCCATTACTTACAGGTCGTAAGATGTTTTATAAAGGTGTTCTAGGTGAATTAGCAGCTATGCTACGTGGTCCAAAGGCCTTAGCAGATTTTGAAGCATTCGGTTGTAACTATTGGAGAGACTGGGCTAAGCCTGATGGTTCTATTAATGTTGATTACGGTAATACTTGGATTGACTTTAATGGTGTTAATCAACTTGAAGAAGTTCTTAATATGATTAAAACAGACCCAACAAATCGTCGCATGCTTATCACTGGTTGGAAGCCTAACAACATTAAAAACCTAGACTTACCTTGTTGTCACTTACTATATCAATGGTATGTGAGAGATGGTAAACTAGACATGATGTGGTACCAAAGAAGTGCAGACCTTATGATTGGTGTACCTTCAGATGCAATCCTTGCTGCCGCATGGAATATAGCTATGGCTTCTGAAACTAATCTTATTCCAGGTAAAGTAACCATGGTCTTTGGTGATACTCATATCTATGATGAGCATATTGAGCCAGCTTATGAATATCTTGGAAGAGAGATATATAGATTACCTAAGTTTGTCTATACAGGTAATACAAAAGTTTCAGAATGGGTTCCAGCTAACTTAGAGCTTCGTGAGTATATCCACGACCAGCCGATTAAATTTGAATTGAAGGCTTAACATGACATTAGGCGTAGTTTTATTAAGTAAGAATAATAAGTATATAGGAGAGCAAGGGCAATTACCTGCTCGTCCTTCTTGGGATAAAGACTTTATCACAAGACTTATTAAAGGCAAAAGAGTGTTATGTAGTAAAGAGACGTTAAATAGCTTACCTAAGAGTATTCTTAAGTCTGCATACTTTACTACTAGCTGTGAGGCTGAGTACGATATCAACTTCGGTATTGATACTTTCAAACAAAAACCAGACTTATTAATTGTTGTTCGTAGTAATGACGACCTTGATGGCGGATATGAATTTAGATTATCTGGCTATGAGCTACTGGTTAAACGCCAAAATATGGAGTTATACTTATGATACCTAAAGAGATTCAAGATGTTTTAGACCAGACGCTAAAGCATTGCTCATGTAAGAAGCGTAAAGTTGCTGCTGTTATTGTTGATAACTGCGGTGGAATTCTAAGCTCTGGAACTAACTATAATCCAGAAGTACTAAACGATGGTAATTGTGAAGATAATAATGGTAAGACTTTCCCTTATGTTATTCACGCTGAAGTTGCTGCTATTCAAAACTTAGGCAATACTAAAAAGAAGCCGCATACTATCTATGTAACACATAAGCCTTGTGACAATTGTGCTACTGCTATTATAGGAGCCGGCATTGACAATGTGATAGTATCTGAGCAGTTCATGAAGTTTGATACTGGTAAGCTTCGTTATGGCTTAATTCCACCAGAGGCTACTAAAGCCTTAGCAGAGGTATTAACTTACGGAGCTAAGAAATACAAACCAAACAACTGGAGAGAAGTTGATGATGCAACTCGCTATATTGATGCACTGTATCGTCACCTGGAAGCTTGGAGAAGTGGTGAAGAGGTAGATGAAGAATCGGGCTTACCTCACCTTGCACATGCTCTGACAAATGTATCATTTTTGATTGCGTTAAATATCAAAAATTAGTCCCATATCTTACCCATATGAGACTTTTATCGATTAACCTATATTATGATATTAGTTGATGATAAAAGTCCATATAGGAGATATAATAAAATCTTATAAAGGTTATAAATGAAATTTATTCATGACTATATTAAAGAGCTTGCATGTGACTTTGATACAAGCAAAGAAATAGCTAAGTTTCTTGGGATAAGTGATAGCATGCTATCGGCTTATAAGAAAGAACATAGCTATAATGCTAGCCTCACTGTTGCTCTTAGAGTCTTTGAAAAAGTTGGAGTTGTTCTTCACCCTTTTGGGAAAGAGAACCTAAAATACGAATTGGAGAAAACAAAATGAAACAATATACACTAGAACAATTAAACATAAAAATACTGGAATGGTCACATGACAAAGGTATCTTAACAAACGGTAATGCTATTACTCAATGTTTAAAACTAATGAGTGAGCTTGGAGAATTAGCAGATAACTTAGCTAAGGATAAAGATGTTAAAGATGATATTGGAGATTGTTTTGTAGTACTAACTAATATCGCTGCACTTAAAGGACATTCCCTAGCTGAATGTGGTAGTAAAGCTTGGGATGATATTAAAGACAGACAAGGCTTCTTAAATGCTAATGGTAACTTTATTAAAAATACTGACCCTACCTATGAACAGCAAAAGATAGAGTTTGAGAAGCAGCAATGTCCTGAGCCTACTATTATAACTATAGAAACAAAGCATTCATTTATACCTGATACATTCATGGTAATGTTAAGTGATAACTCACAAAGAGAGTTAGTAATTCCGATGAAAGTTCAAGAACGCTATCCTATTAATCACTTCTTTGGGTGCTCACTAGATTACATGGTTTTGGTAATAAATAATGAAACAGTTTAAGCCGCAAAAAGGTAAGGCTTTCGATAAGCTACCTAAGAAAGCATTAGCTACCTTTGATACAGATAAGTTTTTATTATCTACTAAGTATGATGGTAACCAAATCTTCATTGTTAAAGAAGAAGATGAAGTAACTATGTATACCTCAGACTGGAAACAGTTTTGTATTCTTGGTGTAGCTGAAGACCTTAAAGCAAAAACAAAAGGTAGCTATGTATTAATCGCAGAATTTATGCACAATAGTTTAGGTCAACTAGGAGATAGAAGAAACTCAGCTATCTTAACTACATATAGAACAAGCTTTGCAAAAGGTTTAGTAAACTATGCTGGTGATGAAAGGTTTTCTAATATTCAAGTCTTTGACTACATAGATATTGATGAAGGTGACCTAGATTTAGATATGCTTTATGAACGCCGGCTATCAGCAGCTAGGCTAGTTTTACACTCAACTACATATACAAAAGTAATTGAGACACAGCTTGTCACAGGAGCTGAAGCTAAAGAGATTGCTAAGGGGCTGGTAAATAATGGTTGGGAAGGAGCTATGCTGTCTTCACCCTATGAGCCTTATTTACCAGGTAAGCGTGTAAATTACAGCATTAAACTAAAGTATCGTAAAACAGTTGACTTAGAATGTATTGATACTGTACCAGGTGAAGGTAAGTATGAAGGCTTAATCGGTGCTCTTGTTTTACGTGATAAGAGAGGTAGACGCGTTAGTGTTGGTTCTGGTTTATCTGATGCAGATAGAACAAACTTACCTTTACGTTTCATAGGCAGTGTTGTTGAGATTGAGTACGAACAAATCATGGCAACATATATACAACCAACATTTCTTCAAATAAGAGATGACAAATTGATATCGGAGATAGATTAATGCAAAGTTTAATAGTAGCGTGGAACTTAGTAGTTTTACAACTAAAGAAAATCCTAGGTTTGGGTAATAAACCCACAAAGAAAGAAGTTACTGGGCCAGAGAAGGTAGAAGTTACTCAAGGTACTTGTGCAGACTGTGCATTCTCTACAGACAAAGGTGCTAAAGGTTTACGCTGTATAGCTCCTAATAACCATGGCTGGATTGAAGCTGATTTTACTTGTAAAGACTTTGCATAATGTCAGAGCAGAAAATACAATCTAAAATTATTAAAGCCTTTGAGAAAGAAGGCTGTTATATAGTTAATGGTATCTATACTAAGAAAGGTATTCCTGATTTAATAGGTTGCTATAGAGGCATGTTCTTCGCCGTTGAGGTTAAACGTCCTTCAACTAAGGAGAATGTTACGCCATTACAAAGACACCACTTAGATACGATAGAAGATATAGGTGGCCACTCAGAAGTGATGTGGTCTGAAACACAAGTTAAACCATTCCTGGGGGATTTAGATGAGCTTAGAAGAAAATAAAACACTAACAACAAAAGATACTGGTATTGAGTCAGATACACCAGAAGGCATTATGGAACAGCTAGAACTGTTTTCATTTAGACACACAAGACATTCAGACCAAGACGTTATTGATTTTGAGATGGATAGAAACTGTTCGGTTTACATTGATGTTAAACCTTTTAACCTAGTAGTTAATTATGATGAAGAAGACTTCAAAGAAGTTAATGAGAAAGCTATTGCTACTCTTAAAGCTTTTCATAAAGAACTTGGCGAGCAAATCGCAAAACTATGATTACTCCTAAACCACATCAAGTTAAATTCGCTGCTTTAGTATTTGATATGCTAAAGCAAAGAGGATATTCGTATCTAGCAGGTAAACCTCGTAGTGGTAAAACTCTCACAGCTATCTTAGCTGCTGAGCACTCACAGAAAGTTGATAAGGTTCTAGTACTAACTAAGAAGGCTGCTATTGGTGGTTGGGAAAAGTTTACACAAGAACCTTCACTTAATCTACAACATGATTATACTGTTATTAACTATGAGCAGATTATGAAACGTACTAAGTTGAAGTCTGGTAAAATGGTTTATAAACTTAAGATTAATCCTGAAGACTATCAACTAGTTATTATAGATGAATCTCATAACTTAGGTGTTCTTGGTAAGCCTTCTATTAGAATCCAGAAGATACAAGAGCTATGTGCTAATCTACCCCATATCCATTTAAGTGGAACAGCTGTCGTTGAAAGTCCTTGTGGTATCTATCATCAGATGGCAATATCTAAATACACTCCGTTCAAACATCGCAACTTCTACGACTTCCATAGGCAGTATGGAGACAAGTATTATATTAAGGTACAAGGCAGAGACATGCCTCAATATGAAAGAGCAAAGCCAGAACTTATGCCTATTATAGATAGCTTTACTATTTATATGACACAAGAAGATGCTGGCATTGATAAGGCTCTACAAGCTAAAGATGTTGAGCATTATGTTGAACTTAGTAAGAATACTAAACTAGGTTATAATCAACTACAAAAAGATAACATACTTAAAGTAATGGCTATCAATTCTGAAGATGAATATACTTTAGTTTGTGATACAACTATGAAGCTAAGAACATCGTTACATATGATGGAGTCTGGAATAGCTAAGATTGATGATGAGTATATCGAATTAGGCAATACTGAAAAGATAGATTATATAAAGGAAACGTTTGGAGATGAAGAAACTACAGGAATTATGTGCCACTTCGTTGGTGAGCGTAAACTACTTGAAAAACATTTTAAGCATGCTAAGCTATATAGCTCTAGTGCTCATGCCGAAGGTGTTGATTTATCTCATCTTAAAAGTTTTGTTATACTTAGTAGCGACTATTCTGGTGCTAAGTTTATACAGCGTCGCGACCGTATTATTAATACTGAAGGAAGTGAGTCGTTAGAGGTTCATCATATACTTGTCAAGAAAGCTATTTCAAGCCAAGTATATAAGAAAGTCTCTAAGAAGCAAGACTTTAATAATAGTACTTATGAAGCTACTGCCCTATAGATGGAGTAGCTTCAACCGTTGCTGCACCTGCAGTACCTACGCTTCTTGCAAATCCCATCTTCGCAGCATCTGTAGATAAGAACTCTTTCACACTCTGACTTAAATCAGCTCTAATTAGCTGTTTCTCATACTCTGGTAACTCCTCCAAAACTTCTTGCGCAGTCTTAGCAAATGTAGGCTTAGACATAATAGCTTTTAAAGCATCACCATATCTAGCATGCTTAGCAGCTTCTGTTGGAAATCTCTTTTCAATATGAGGCCAAATTCTACCAACTAACCACATCTTACCTTGACCTTGCACACTAGCTAAACGTTCTAATGTAGCGTGAGGTGTCTTATATAAAGCAGCTTTAATTGTATCATCAGTGGCAAAACTCTTAGAAGCTATATCAGTTAGTTTCTGGAAATTTTGTCCATACTTACTAATAAACCCTTTATTCTTAATAACGTCATTTAATTCACCGAAGCTAACAAAAGTAGATGACCCACCTTTAACATTCTCTTCTAACATATCAGTTATTAAAGACTGCTCAAATTTCTCTTCTGCAGAACCTCCAGCTACTTTATAGATACTATTAAGAACACCTTCACTAGAATGATTAATAGCTCTTAACTCTTCCATAACCTCACCAGCAGTCTGAGTACCTTTAGGGTTCAGTTTCTTGTCATAAATATTATTTAAAGACTTACCGATGTAATGGTCCTTGAGACCTAGCATTTGGCTATAGTCACTTTTATTTTTCTTAAATAAGCTATACTGTTCTTTACTAATATTAGCTTTTAAAACATTTTCTAAATCATTACTAAGATTTTTCATTGACGCTTTACCAATAGCATCTAAGTTTGGGCTTATATCTTTTGATAATCTAATAGCTTCAACTAGTGTTTTAGGTGTAAGCTCGTCTGACGTTAGTAACTGCTTTAGAAAGCCTGTAGCTGTTTTAGCTTCTTCTAACTCAGGAACAGACAGCTTTGTTTTAGTCTTCTCAGTTAAGGTTTCTGCAATACCTTTAGCATTTTCTGTACGCACTTTAGTAATCCCACCCGCTGTCTCTTTTGCTGAAGCACTTACAAAGTCACCATCCAGTGTCTTTAACGTAGAGGTAATGTCTAAGGCATTAGTAACGAATGTATTCTTAATAGGTGTCTCAGGCATTAAGGCCTTCATACTAGTGTAAGAATCTTGTAAACCTTTTTGTGCAGTCTGTAGTGTTTTACTAAAAGCACTTAACTGGTCAACTGAAGCTCTACCAACTAAACCTTGGCTTGATTTAACTAAATCTCTCATTAGCTTCTTACGACCTAAAGACTCTAATCTAATAGACTTCGCGGCTTTTGGTCCAAGCTCTGTAGCAGCATGTTTTAATGTATAACCTTCTGCACCACCTAGTTGATCGATAATAGCTTTAATTCTACTATCTGCTGAATCGTCAGCTTTCATTAGTGTTTTATATCTTAGTAGCATTTGGTCTGCTGCAGTATCAGAGATATCATGTTCCTCTTGTAAATACTTAAGTAAAGCTTTCTTAGTAGGAGGAAGAATTGAATCTAGAATTAAACCTAATCCTGCAGTACCTGCGGCTGTCAACGCTCCTGTCATAAAAGCTTCACCAGCCTTTGCGCCTGCACCACGTTGTTCACCAGTAACTAATAAACCTTCAATAATAGGTACTATTAATTTACTTGATGTACTCGCACCTAATGTAGCTAAGCTAGGTAAAAATCTACCGAAGTCTTCAGCAGTAATACCGTCGACCTTATATTTAGTTTTATAGTCTTCTATAGCGGTGTTAAGTACACTTAGTTCATCATCTAAGAACTCACTAGTGTCAACGTTAGGAAGAAGCCCAACTAAGTCAGCACCAGATTTAATCACACCTAGAGCTGTTGCTGCTGCACCTTCACCAACTGTAGCCAAGGTATCTCTAATAGCTTGTCCAGCATCTGGAGCATTCTCTTTACCTTGCATCATAGGATAAGCTAAGAACTTTGCAAACTCTTGGCCAACTTCACTAGGCGCGTTAGCTATATCTCCTAGGTAATCAGTGACACCTTTTGGTTGTGCTACTTCTGTATTCTCATCTATAACAGGGGCTGCGAATTGTCCACCAGGAGCATAATCTGCATCAGTCTCAACAGGTGCCGTTGGAGTGCCGGCGCTTGGTGTTTCGATACCTTGCTCCATATCATAAGCAGACATTTCATCTGCTAGGCCAGCATCGTATGCTGCCATTTCTTCTTCTAAAGTCATCTATGCACCTTCATTTGTATTCTGTGGGAGTTTCAACTCAGCACTCTTAGGTGCTTGTTGTCCTCCGCTTTGTCCAGGTAACTGACCTGCTTGCATTTGCTGTTGCATCTGCGGACTAAGCATCTGAGACGTCTGTTCTAATATAGCTGAAATTTCTGGGCTATATCTAGTTTTAAGAGTCTTGATACCTAAACTAGCTGCTTTAAAGTATCCTGCAGGATTAGCTTGGCTTAAGTTCTGCCCTACTGGACCTGATAAGAACGTCTCCATAAATAGTTGGTTCTTCTCATCTTCATCATTATAAGCAGATACTTCAATCGTAATATCAACATTTGAGAAAGCTATGTCTGTATCTTCTGTTGGAATCGGAGCAACAACTATAGCACCATTCTGCTCAAGCGGTTCATTATTCTCAGGGTCTAATACTTCTTCCATTAGTGGTACCATAATAGGTTCACTAGTTAAAGGGTCATACTTACCAGAGAATTGCATCTCAGGACGATTTAGCTCAATCCAGCGCTCACCGACAGACTCATCAACTATTCTTAGTATCTGATTAGCATAGTAATACTGCTTCATAAGGTTAACACAATCCCAACCTATTCCTGTGTACATTTCTTGCAATGGTGACGTAATGTATCTAAGTGACATAATAGTTTGGTTCTGCTGTAGTTTAACTTTACGACCGCTATCAGAGGCAAAAGCTTGTCCTAAGAAGCTATCATTAATACCTAGTACTTGTTGGATACGATCGAAAGCTTTGTCGATAATTGTATACTGGTCAGCTACTTCTCTTGTTAAGTTCTCAATACGTACACCATTAATATTTTGCATTTCCATAACTGCAGTAACTCTATTGAACGCATCAACAAACTCATCCATGTCCTCAACAGCATCTGTTTGTACAAAAGCTTTCTGAGAGTTAGCCATAAGCTGAATCTTAATTAATGCTTGATTAATAGCATCTTGAGACTCTAGAATTTCTCTAAACATTCCGTAGTATTCTGATTTGTTAGAGTTATGAATCTTCTGAACTCTATAAGGTTTAACATCTTTATATGTCACTTCTTTCTTTGACAAGATAGTATCACCAGACCAGAATATCTCCCAAACTTTTTGCTCATTGTCAGTGATAACAGTATGAACTACTAAATAGTTATCGAAGACTTTATACTCACCTTGGAACTGAATGTTATACTTATTAGCAAACTCAGACTCTTTAGTATTTAGATGATTATCAAAAGCCTGTAGCTCTTCCATCTTATCTGTACCAAATAGTTCTTCAACCTTCTCTTCGGTTAGCCATCTAAATCTATGTAAGAATCTACCATCACTATAGTCACGCTTTCTACTCATAGGGTCTAGCACAACTTCTTCAGAGTTTACCTGCTCTAACTTAACACGATTAATAGGTCTTCCAAAGCTATCTTTAGTACCTGTCTCAACAACATCAACATGTAAACACATAATACCAGATAGTAAACCATCTAGTTTAAGGTCGTCACCAGTATGCTCAAAACTATTATTACGCATAATATGGTCAACACCATCATTTAATAATGCTGCCGTATTAATATCATTGATTTGAACTGGCTCAACTTTAACAGTGTTAAGGATAGTTGAGTAATAACCTATTGTTAATCTACTAAATAACTTAATAACATTGAATGTCTCAGCAGGTTGTCCACGAGTAGCTAATGTGTTAAGTTGGTCCAAATCATACTGTCTATTATGAAAGTAATCTGTAGCTCTTGTAGCCTCTTTACGAGACTCCAAGAAAGTATCATGTCCTAGCTTAAAACTATCTTGTAATGTTTTAATATCTGTCTTCATTACTTACTCTCTTTCATAGCTTTGAAAAGTCTTAACTTCTCAGCATATTCTGGTGTACCAGGCTTAGCATCTTTATATTGCATTGCATACTCTTTATATGCGGCTGCAGCATCTGCTGGCTTAGCATCTTCTTGAATGTTAGAAGGTGTTTCACGTGTCTGGTTCACTCCTTCGACTTTAGCGAACTTATTTAACTGTTTATCATAATCTCTTTGTTTAATCAAGTAGGTTGCCGGAGCATCCGAGTGTAAAGTCTCCAAGTTTGTTTCATGCTGTTGTGAAAGACTATTTATAAATCCTGATAATGCAGCCTCCATAGCTTGTTTATTTCCCCAGTCACCACCAGCAATGGTTTTAGAATACATAGCTCTCTCTTGCTCTGTAACTGCAGCCCCAGACATATCTTTAACAAATTGTGCCATTAGTGTCTGTAACTCCGCATCAAAGCTAACCTTATTTAAGAACTGTGCCATTTCTTTTTCGTTATAATTACCATGTACACCTAACTTAGCTAAGCCTGTTTTTACTTTTTCAAAAGCACTTCTACTCATATCAAGTGTTTGTATCTTATCTAGCAATTGCTTGAACCCAGGAAGGACACGTGTTTTATTATTTACTTCATCAAGTAATTTTTTATCTGGTGTTACAGGGTTACCTTTGGTATCAACTTGTAAATCCTTAGCTCTGTTTAAAATAGTTGTAAATTCATTTTCTGATAATTCTTTATCAGCATTCTTTTTAGCTACTTCTGTTAGTGACGCTCTAAAATCACCTTCACGCTTACTCATGGTTTCTTGTACATATGTTAAAGGTAATTTATTTCCGTCTTCATCAACTTCCTGCTCATAGTAAGTACCTTCCTTGGCTCTTTGTAAACGATTCTTAGTGCTAATCTTTTCTCTAGTGGCTTCTTTTTGCTGGTCTTGAAATTCTTTTAAAGAACCATCAGCTGGAAAATCTCCACGAGCCACAGCAGCTTTACGGTCTCTTTCATCAGCTTCAACTTGTGTTAGTGCTCTGCTTGAGCCACCTGTCGCTGCTTTAGCTTTCTCAGCCGCGCGCTTAGCCGCTTCTAATGCTTCCTTCTGTCTACGGTCATGTAAACCACCCAGGTATCCAGTTCTTTCATAAACTGACATCATATCAACTACCTGTGATACTGTATTTCCTTCTTGGTCTACACCATCAACCATAACAAATCTATTAAAACCATCTAAATCTGGGTTTAGCCCTTGCTGTCTTAACTCTTCACCCGTCATATTCATCATTTGTCTACGAGATTCTTGAATAGCTTTTATTTGCTCTAAGGTAACAATACCTTTACTATCTCTTTGTAAACGTAATTCATCAGCAGGAGAATTAAGATTAATATCTCTAACTTTATACATCTGAGTAAAACCAGGTAATTCAGCTGATAACGCGCTATTAATTTGTTTATTATTAACTAGTTCTTTATTAAGAAGTTCAGTATCACCTCCCCAGTTATCAAAAGCACTAAACACTTTCTTCTTATTTAGCTCATTCTGCATATTTTTTGTTTGCTCTGCTAGTATCTGCATTTCAGCTTCAACTTGTTCCGGAGACTTTTGTAACGACTGCTGGTAGGCTCCTGCCTGTAAATCTTGCTGAAGCTTTTGATTTTGCAATGCTGCACGTTCCCTAGCTTGTCCTCTATCTACACCTTGTTGTTGTCCTTGTACGCCTGAAGCAAAAGCATTTGCCGCCGCAGCGCCTAATCCTGGCCCAAAACTCATTATTTTGTTCCTCCTGTAGTTGGCTGTGCATATGGGTTATAAGGTTGTGTCTGAGGTTGTGTTTCAGCACCATAGTATGCTGCTGTTTGTCCTACCACATTAGCTAATGAACCATAAGCAGCATTTTGTGCTTGTTGTGCTTGATTATACTGATTACTGTAGTGATTATAAGCACCTTGTTGTACTCCCATCTGAGAACCATAAGCCGAATTAATTCCACCTTGAATAGCTTGCTTCTGAGGAATACCTAAACTATAAAAACCTTGTTGCTGTTGAGCTACTTGTTGTGGAGCATTCACACGAACATTAGCGTCTTGTTGTGCTTGACTAACAGCTAATTGCGTAAGCCCTTGAGCTTCAACACCTGTTCCGCTAATACCTCTTTGAGCTAATGTTTGCTGTAATTGTTTCTGTACAGCTTGGAATGATTCCTGATTAGCTTGCACACCAGCTGTAGTTAGTTTCTCTGGGCTTAAGTTATTGTAATAATCGCTTAAGTTACGTTCTACACTACCAAAAGTTTGGTCCCATTGTGAACGTAATTCTTGTTGATAAGCCATCTGCTCATCAGCTATAGCTTGCTGTTGTGCCATTGCTTGCTCTTGGCTTGACTGAGCTTGGTCTGCCTGTTCGCCGGATTCATATGCACTATAAATAGCTGCCCCGGCTGATACTACTGCTGCTCCTACCATATTATATCCTTTTCTGGTAAGTGACTTCTGATTGTTTATATCCCAAACGCTCTAGAAGTTTACCCCAATTCTCATACACTTTAACACTGTAAAGAACTAAGGTAATTTTATTCTCTTTAAGTACTTCTTCCGCGTACTTAAATAACTTAATACCTAAAAATCTACCTCTATAATCCTTATCTAAGTAAATTGTGTCGGCTGCAGCGAATATAGTAGACTTACTATGGAGACTTGGCATTGCAATATACCAAGCATATCCAACAAGTTTAGAACCGTCTCTAACAGTAAAGATAAATAAAAGATTGCTATCCTGCAAGGCTTTGTATGTGTCCCAGTTAGGGTCAAGTTCTAAATCTTCGTCATCATTATATGCTTTATAACCTAGCCCAAAGTAGTTTTGCATTTCATCGATAAGTGTATCAGAAAGAAACTCTCTTGCTATTGTCATAATTTGCCTTTAACCTCTATTATATCTAAATAAAGATTAAATGAACATTAAACCTGAATAAGGTTCTGTAGTTCTGTTACCTCATCTTCGAGCTGTTCTATGCGCTCTTCTAGCTGTTTTACTTTCTGAGACATGGCTTCGTAGTAACCTTTAATTAACTCCAGGTCTTGCATGTCATGTGGTGGTTGTACTTCAGCTGCCATAAGTTCTCCTTGATGATTTAAACTCTGCTTCATATACTTCACCAGTTCCAGAAACACTATAGCTTAAAGTATATCCTCTTTGACTAGATTTTGGTATGTGTAACTCTTGTACATCTAAGTCAACAGAACTAAGTATTTTGCTAGCTACCTCAATATCATTAATAAATAAAGTCACAGTTACATCACCTATATAGCTTATATAAAAAGAGTTATATGTTTTAGCTACTGTTAATCCGCTTTCAAATAGTTGCCCAGATTTAAAAACTAATTGTTTGTTAGTGGCTGCAGCTTCAGTTTCATATAAAGTAGTTCCTCTAATACTAAACAAGTCTCCTCTAGTTGTAGCTAGACTACTCGCTTCTTCTGATGAGGTATAGAACTTAAGGCCTCCTGTGATATCTCCAACAAGAACACAGTTGTTTAAGAAGTCTCTTGTTTCATCAAAAGCTATATAGTACTTCTCTTGATGAGTAACTGCCACTGGTAGGTTATAATTACCCGCAAGATTTTTAAACCCTTTCATATCTCCAAGTTTCTCATAAGAGGCTTTTGTGATAGTTCCACCTGAGCCATACATGATGCCCTCTTCCGATAACCAAATAGCATTAGAATTAATATAAGCTATTGAGTAATGAGATAGACACCCAACATTGTTACTTAGTATAGATACTGAGAAGTTAGCTGTGTCTTGTCCTCTAACTAAATAAGTCTTATATTTACTAAATACTAATAAACCTGACGGCACAACCGCAATACCTGTAATATCTTCTTCTATCTCAAGATAGTTAAATGTGGGCCAATATTCAAAGAAACCGACTTGGCTATAATATAACTTGTTCTCGATAGCTGCAAATAATCTACCATAAGCTACGCTTAAATAGTTCATATTTTCTAGTGGAGCATTGTTGTTATAGCTATCTAGTATTTGGTCTTTATAGACTATGTCCGGTAAATATGTTGTCCCTAAATAATTTAAGTCAGATGACTGCTCAATAATTAAAGTCCATTTCCCTGTGTCTTGATGTCTGCGATATAGCCTTGTTAAATCTGCGTGTTGTTTATTAATAGGCACATTAACATTACCCCAATAGAAACGACCTAAACCATTAAGATAATCAAAACCAGCAAAGTCAAAGACAGGTTGTGATTCTATATCTAAAGTGCTATTATACAAAGTTAAAGCAAACTCAGGTAAAGCAGGGTAAGTATATAGTAATGCTTCTAGTGTGATATTAAGGTCAACACTTGCTCCAGACTGCTCAATGACTAAATAGAACCTATGCCCGCTTTCAGCTTTAAAGCTAAGTTCTTTTACTTGTGAAATACTTAAGGTACTTAATGTAAATCTATCTCCAGTATGAGGTGAAGCTCCATATATAATATAAGCGGCGTCTGCCTCAATTGGACCTAAATTTACTTGTAAATTATAGTTTTCTCCTGGTATTAGTGTTGCTGTTTGTAGTTGCATAATTCCGGAGATTTTGGCATCAGCATAGTATGTACTTGTTAAGTTAAATATATAAAGGTCCGCACCAGTGACAGTATTAGAGTAATAGAAAGTATCATCAATTCTGCTTCCACTAGAGCCTACAAGCTCTGTATAAATTGTAACAGGTGTTCCTTTATATATGTTACTACTAAGATTAGTTGTTAGTGTAACCTTATATGACCCAGAATCTGCAACTATGGAAGATACTGTATATATATTCTCACTATCAGAAGAGAAATATAATGTTTCTGGGTTCATAGCAAAGTCTGCTAAGTTCATATGAAAAGTATTAGTACCAGAAATGCCGTCTTCTGTTACTGCTACTAAATTTTCCACTTTATAGGAAAGAGGTAGTAGAGCATTAGGAGATAGTAAGTCTACAGTATAATCCGGATTATAAAAGTTATAAGGTTCCGGTTCTGATAAACCTAAAGACCTAGTAGTTAGACCATCATTTACTTGAGGTCTTGTAGTTTCGTCAGTATAGTAAAGTTTTTGTTTATACTCAACATAACTACGTTCATTAGCAGAGTATTCCCAAACATCAAAAGCTTCAAAGTAATGTGCATACTTAGCTATTGTTTGTGTTGGTATGTATAAACTTTGTTTCAGTGGAACGAGTTTATGCGTAGATGTATCTACATTTTGTACTTGAATCCCTTCATTAGGGCCTATAAGCTTATCAGACTTTCGTATAGAAAGACCACCATCAAATTGTCCAATAATCATACTAGCTCCTTAGCTATATACCCAGTAGGTATCTTTCTTTGTTTCATCATCATCAAAATGACATTGTCCTGTGTTACTAAGACCATATCTATTAAACCCTACAATCTGGGCAATAAAAATAATAGCCTTAGTATCGTCTTTAGAATGTTTCTCCGTATCGACGTCAAAAGCACAAGGCTTCACTCCATCTTGTCCAGAGCGATCACCATGGCTACTGCGAGGGCCGCTATACTCAGGGTGGCGATCGCACCTAGCACCGAATAGATAAAGAGGCTTTCCATATAATTCCCTTAATTTATTAGCTTTATATCTAGAAGAAGCACGAACTGTTAAGTCACAATCAGTATTACCACATCTACAAGCTAATTCATCTGAACCATCTTTTCTAGTAAAATAATCAAGTGTCCGCATCTTCATTCCTTACTTTCTTTTTAACTATTACTTCTGTATCCATCTTCTTGTGCGTATAGTACGCAGCCTCTATAACATAGACACCAACATAGATTATAGGTAAAGCAAAAAGAGTTAGAACCCCTCCAATAATCTTGCGCTTAAGAGATAACCTATCCGCCACTATTCCAGAAGCTACTTCTTCAGCTTCTTCTTTAGCTTTAGCTTTACCTCGCTCTTCAGCAGCGTAAACCTCAGCAAGGTGTTGAACAGTTTGTAACTCAGCTATCTGTTCTTCTAGATTACTTACCGCTTTATTAAAAGCTGCCCAACGCTCATCATCTAAATTATCTTTAAAATCATTTCTCTGTTGGTGAGACTTTTGCTGTTCAACTAAAGTAGCCAGCATATTCCCTAAATGTGGCAAAGCTTCCTTGGCTTCAATAGCCATAGGAGCATGTAAATCACAAGCTGCTCCTAGTCTAGCAATCTCTTCTTTAATGTCACCAATCTCTTTTTCAACTGTATGCAACCGTTTTTCATTCATGAAACAACTTTAAATTTTTATCTATTATACCGTATTAAAGTTAAACTAATATTAATTATTGTTGTTAAGCTCTCTGTTGTATGTATTAATTGCTTCCGCCGTTCCTAAGTGTTCGGCTTCATTTTCATAACAAGCTTTCTCAAACCTTAGGACTTCTCTAACTTGTTTATCAGTAACCAACCAATGTGTAGCTGACACCTTCTTAGCTTTACCAGTACCATTGAAATCTAACAAAGGTCTTTTCTCCGGAACAGGATACTCAGGGCATTCCATGTAAACTAGTTTTTCAGAGCAACCACTAGTCACCAAAGTCGATAACAGTGCCAATAGGAGTGTTGTTAAGGCCGTTAATTTTTTCATTATATTCCTTTCTAATTTCTTCTAGCTTAGTAGCTATATATTGTTCTCTTGTAAGATTCGCATCATACAAAGCCTTCTCGTACACCCTGAGTGTTTTGAGATTCTCTACCTCTAATTGTAAAGCTTTTGTCTGCCAAGTATTAAACATTAATACTGCAGCTATACATAAACCTACTATTGCTTCAGTGTTCATTTTGGTTCTCCTGCTTGTGTTTCAGCCATTTTCTTTAACCAATATATCCAAGGGCTTAAGACGGCTGCATTGATACCAGTTAGTCCAGCGATAACGGGAGCTTCTAGCTCGTCATAGTGTGCAATAATAAAGCATACTATAGTGTTAGTATTATGAACTGCGAACCACATAGCAAAACCTAAGATTATATACCTCAATATATCTTTACTTTTCTTTGTCATCTTTCTTCTCCGTTTTAAACCAGTAATACCAACCAACCGTACTGACAGCTAGAAATACTGGAACTATATATAGCAATAAACCTATTGAGCTTACTAAGTGCCACAATCCTTTTGTGGCTCCACATTTAAGCAACTTCAAATCGCCTATTAACTTTAATTGCCATGAGCCAGTATAATCTTTGTCATGTTGTCTACAGCAGTCTTTACCTAACTCAATAACACCTATATTCTCAGGACTAGCTGTACAGTAGTCTCTCTTGCTGTCCTTGAACTGTCTTCCTAAAATATATGCTTGCACTATTGTAGCTATAGCCACTATACCTAATATATGCCAAAACATTAAACAACTCCTGCATATAGTGGTAGTGTACTAATTATATCAGAAGGTAATGCAATAGTTCCAGCTTCAACGGATAACATAGTAGCTCTATAACTTTCCCATACCAGCTTATTCCATGCTACTATATCAACAGCAAACTGATAATGTTCATAAGCAACATCTTGCAAATATATAGCCATATTATGTACTGAGCCAAAAGCTACTTTATGTGCTGTATTGTACATGTTAATACGTGCTTGAATATGATTGGATACTAAATCAGTATAGTCAGTAATAATACGCAAGGTAGCTTCAATACTTATCGTCTCAGTATCTTCTACTATGTCTAGGTTTGCTAGCTGCTTATAAGGCTTACTCTCATTTGCATCTATAGGCAGTTTACCTTCATCAAGTATCCACCCATCATCAAGTAGAGATTGTGGAAGATTATCGTGTTCTGTTACCGATACTCTGCCATCTTCCCATATCTTATAGTATTTCATATGTTTCCTTATCTATGTATTTGTACTTGTAGTTGTCCAGCAGCCTGATTACTACCAGCATAGTTATACGCTGCAACATCTACATAATTAACAGTTCTATTTAAATCAGTTCTAGTGCTCACCCAAGCAGCATTACCACCGCCTCCAACAGATACTCCATCAACCTTACCATTATAATAAAACCCAGAAACTGTATAGTTAGTGTCTGGCATTGGTGAGTTGAAGGTGATTCTCCAAATACTGGCAGCAGCATTCGTCACCACACACCCATCCAGCATCTGAGTTGTTAGAGTAGTTGTCCCAGTAAGTGTAAATATAGCTTCCAATTTCTTGTTATGTACAAGACTCTCTCTGTTATCTCTAATCTCATATTTTGGGTAGTAAAAAGAATCACCAACACTAGAAAATGTACCGTTTAATTTAGTGGAAACAGTTCTACCAAGTGGAGCGACATTACCCATATCTACACCTGAACTATTTCTCCATGCTCCGTTATAAAAGGACATATGAGCAGTGTGGCTGAAACCTACTACAGCTCTATTAGATGAAGTACTAGCACTGTCAGAAATCTTCACTGCTGTAATTGTACCCCCTTGAGTCCAGTAGAAGTCGTAAGTAGCGGTAGCAGATAATGCACCAACATTCACAGTTCCTGAATTAACCTCTTCAAGTACTCCGTTAGGATAAACTACTGTACCAGAAAAAGATACGTTTGTTGTATCAACAGTAAATGCTAAAGACGTAGCAGACTGATTACCTATATGGTCTGACGCTGCTCTGCCATTACCTAATTTTAGAATTCCAGCTGCTGTAACATTACCTAAATTATCAGCCGAGAATTTACTACCGCCACTACCTATTTGTATTGTACCATCCGTTCTAAATATACCACCACCACAATAAATCCCTGAAGCAAAAGCACTAGTAGCGTTTAGTCTTAGCCAATCATCGCTACCATTATTAAATAATGCCATACCTTGAGTTCCAGCAGCTGTTGATATTGAAACACCAGCGTTAACACCGTCTGCACCAGAACCTATTTCAACATTACCAGTTGCTGTAATATCTCCACTTACAATAAAGTCTACTAACGCATGCACAAAAGTATCATAACAAATCAATCTACTACTGTTATTATGCATAAATCTGAGTGAGTCAGCAAAGCTTCTCATTTGCCATAAAGAACCTACATACGTTTCATCAATAAACTCTATATATGGATTAGCTGCTGCTTTAACTTCTAACTTACTTGCTCTAACTTCAGCCTTGATAGCTTCAGTTCCATTGTTTCCAGTTAAGTGAACACTACCATTACCTATACCATCTGAAGACTTACCTTGTAGATATATTGCACTATCAGTAGCTACAACGCGACCTCCACCAGAGCCTGAAGTATCATCAAAAGTTAAAACTGGACCAATATTAGAAATGGTTTGGTTCTCAGTAAAAGTGTTAGCTGTATCTACTCTTGCTGCATTATCCAGAAAATCTTTTACACTTCCAGCACCATAACTAATTAAGTCTGAGCTCTCGTGTGCAGAGTGGAAATTGATTACTAATTGAGCATTACCACCATTGATTTCTGCTACAAAAGCACAAGGTTGATTATAATTACCATCAGCAATAGTTGGTGTATTAGTCATACTTCCAGTAGCATCAGGATATAAGATTTGTCCTACAGTTAAACCAGTAGCATCAAAATTCTTGAATGTACCAACTGTTAGCGCTTTACCCAATTCATTGTTAGCTAAATTACTATCAGACATACCAATAGCTGGTTGGTTATTAGCACTTCGAACAGCTGCTACAATTGTACCGTCTCCAAGTGTATCTACTGCAACTAAGCAGTCACCTCTATTAATAATACCACTTGCTTTAATTGGGTAGTGTAGCGCATTAGCGTTAACATAGTTAGATACATCATCAATAGTCTTATTAGTAAAAGTGATAGCATCTGTTGCTATATTAATGCCATATGCTGGGTTCCAAGTAGTTCCGTTATAAGCCATCATGATATGGTTAGCTGGGTCAGCATCTGCTGTATTAAAGTACAGTTCACCACCTGTTAAAGGGTCTCCATTAAGGTCTAGTGTTGGTGCCACAGAGTGTGCGCCAAGGTAAATACCATTTAGTGTGACAACAGAATTAGCTGCCGTATCTAGTGAGCCATCAGTAACTTTAGGCCCTAGCAAACCAATATTATTAGCACCAAGTAAATCAGAGCCAACTGCCGTAACATTTGCATCATTAGCTGCCACAGTGTCAATATTAGTTTCATTAGCCGCTACTGCGTCTATATTAACTTTATTAGCATTTACGGCATTAATATTAGTTTCATTAGCTGCAACTGCATCAATATTAAGTTTATTAGCATTTACCACATTGATATTAGTTTCGTTAGTTGCTACAGCATTTACATTAGCAATATTTAATGCTACTGCATCAATATCTGCTTCATTGGCAGCTACAGCATTGATGTTTACTTCATTAGCATCAACTGCTGCGACCGCAGCCATGTTGTCACCAACAGTATTGATGTTACTTGGATTAGCGGGGTCATATAGCAGGTCAGTAGGGATATCTCTACGTAAGTCATTTCCTACTACTTCCACTGTTGGGTAGCTTTCATCTAGCGCTTCCTGTAAACTTCTCGAAGCATCAAAAGGCATGTTACCTGCATTAATTTGAGTTACTGGAACAGTCTCACCATTTCTTGATTGTTGCTCTACCGCTGTACCAAATGTTAAGTCTTCTACACCTGCTTTATTCTTTTCGATATGTACGATTTTAGCCATTATATTGCCTTGTTATACGTCGTGTTTCTTTTACTTTTTGTTCTATCGTCCGAGTCTCTAAACTTAATTCTTTGACTAAGTGTAGTAGTATACAGCTGATATTCCTCTTGTGCTGTTTGTTTACTTTGTGCGTCGAAGTTATCTCGGAGTGCATCGAAAGCTATATAGTGTCTAAGACTTTGGTCCCATAATGTGTCTAAAGGTATAGTGTCATTAATAGTTAAAGGAATAGTTTCTCTAGCTATAAAGTATACTTTAATATACTCTGTGAGGTTTGCACCTGTTGGTATACCGTCAATAACTTCTAAAGTAATTACTGAAGAACCGTAGATAGCGGTAACTGTGCCATACTGAGCATCAACTATAGCTTGAGTACCTGTGAAGCTGGGAATAGGATAAAGCTTAATTGCTCCACCTCTACTTCTATCATAGATAGCTGCTTCAACTTGACTACCAATGTCTTCCGACCAACCTGGCTTAATACTATCCATGTTATTGTGAGTAATAACAGGTATCTTTTGGCTATCCCACTCAACTCTTGTAATTTTAAGAGCTATGTCAGATAAGTCATAAAGAGCTAAACCTTCTTCTATGGCAACGAACTTTATGTTCTCAAGTTCCATCTGGGTAACTGCTACAATGTCAGTGATACCTTCGTTTAAAGACTCTAGAAGTCTATCATCATTCCAACGCTGCTTATCTTCATCTGATAATCTACGTCGTACCTTAGTTAAGAGAGAAGCAACAGTTGTAGCCATTTTAAGTCCTTTAGTTATTTAAAGAGACACTCCGAAGAGTGTCAGATTAATTAACCGATATAGTTACCATTTGTAGTATCTAGTTCGATATATTCAACCATTACTCTTAGTCTACCAGCTGCGTCCGGAGCTACTGCACCAGCTACAATTGAAATTGACCCGCCTGTTGCGAAGTATTGGTCTACTGCCGTTGTTACAGCGCCTGTTGCAGTTACAGCTGTTTCATTTGCAATAACAGTTGCTCCCATCTTAACATCTACAGTAGATGTTGCAGCGCCAGAAACAGTCTCAACAACTACTGTAACGCTCTTAATTAATACACCGATAACTGGAATGTTAAATAGTGTATCATCCATAGTAGCAGAAGTAGCAGTCGTTTCCGATACTGCTACAACTACTTCTCTCTTTTGGTTATTTTTACCAATTTTAGTTAAATCTGCCATTCAGAACCCTTTACGCTTGAACTACTAAATCAACTGCGATACAAGACCAGTCGATACCTGTTACTTTAGCCATTTTGTAATCTTCACCACTTTCAAGAGACATATTTGTTTTCTTGTAGTCAGTCCAGAATTCAACTGCTGATTCAGAATAAGCACCAAAGTCATGTGTTTCCATCTTGTAGTCAGGCATTTTACCCATAGCACATTGTAATGCACCAGAACCAAGAATTAAACCACGTGAACGTAATGTTGAAGCTTCATCAAAAGCAGGTTGACCTGTCCAAACATTGTTAACTGTATCGTACTGACGTAAACCAGCGATTTCAATTTCAGTGTCATTTAATCCCCAAGTTGCTGCAGCATTTGCAGTTTCTCCAAAGAATGAATCCCACTCAACAATAATTAAGTTACCAAGTTTACCAACAATACCATCAATAGCACGGTTGTTATTACCACGAACGTCACCATTATAAACAAGTGATTGATAACTAGCATCTTTTTGAAGCTTTGCAATCATGAAAGTGTCAGCTGCAAATAGCCACATTTTCTTACCGTCTTGTGTTTTGAAGAATGGTGGTGGACGACGTGTAGCACCTGTATCAAAACCTTTACCAGTTTTAAGTGTAGAAACAATATCAGTTACGCTGTTTACATCAAAAGTTGAACCTAAATCAATAATATGAGTAGGAGATTGACCGACATTACCTTGAGCAGCATCAATAAGACCTTGGTCTTTGAAACGAATATATAAATCTGCTAAACCGTTACGAGAATCTGAATGCTCATTAATAGTTTTATCACCAATATTTACACCATCAAACTTATCACCATTGTCTACAACAAGACGATATTTTTCAACTGTAATTTTGTCTGAGAACTTACGTTTAGTCTCACCTTTACCTTCTGCTTGTTCTTTACCTTTAACGGCTTTACCTGTTAGGTTACCATCGAAATCAAAAACTACAGTGTGGCCTGCATCTGCACTAATATCAGTTTCCTGATAAACAATAGCGTCTTTTGTTGAACCTGTGTAAGGAGCAAAAATAGATTCTGAAGCTTTTTGAACAAGTCCTTCGACCATCCAACCTTTACGTTCTAAATCTGAACCTTCAATAACAACTGCTGTACCCATGTGTTATACCTTTTTTTAAAAAATTGCTTTTTCGTACTGTTCGGTAATACTACCTTCCACAGCTTGTTGCTGTGGTTTAGTACTTCCGCCGGCTTTACCAAGGTCTGGTTTCTCATTGTCAACCTTAGCTCCACCACCTACTACTTTATCTTTTTCTAAGTATGTTTGCACATTACTTAAGAACTCTTCAAAAGTGACCTCACCGTTCTCCAATGCTTTTGTAAAGCGCGGAGGAACGTCGTTTGTTAACACATCGTCTGTGATAATCATACCGTGCTGCTGATTGAATTCATTAAGCAGGAGACGGCGTCTCTCATCTTCAGAAACGGCCTTTGCTTTTTCAGATACCTCAGATAAAGTCTGTTGCATCTGTGCATTAGCTAACTGGTCATACTCGTTAAGCTTAGTTCTCCAAGCGTCTGGGTTAGTTACTTTCAAATCCTCTAGCTCTTCCCGCTGTTCCTGAGTTATTGAAAATGACTTGCTAGCTAAACCACTTAACTTTTCAGTTAATGCAGAATTGGTAGCTTCCTGTGCTTTGAGACCTTGTTGTGCTTTAGTATAAGCAGCCTGTGTATCTCTGTAGCGCATGTTAGTTTTAACAGCATAAGCTATGTCTTCCGGTGTATTCTCTGGGAGAACTAAACCACCTTTCTCATCTCTTTTTGTTTCTGCTAAAACTGCTTGCACACGTTGCTCATAGCTGAGCTCTTTGTCATCAGTAGGAGTAGCAGCTTTACCTTGATTACTCATTCTCATGTCCTTATATTAATGTATATGCGTTTATTATATCGAGATAAGCTTAAACGAATATTAAACTATACTGCATATCCTGATTTTTTCCGCTTTTTCTTTTTCTTGGCTTTGAACCCTCTTTTTAGCACTTGACACATATATCTAATTGCATCAGCAGGATTCGAGTATTCATCATGCTTCGGTGACTTCTTCCATGTACCTGATTTATCGTCCCATTCTTTACTATAGTTAATGAATGTGTCTTTTACATACTTTAAGCTATCATCAATCCACATATTCTCAGTCCAGTCTCTCACAAGCTCTATCCCTTCATATATAGATATCTTAGGTAGTACCTCATTGCGATAACCGTTTTCTCTGAATATCTCAGAACGTGATTTGCCATCATTTAAGCTATGTACCTCAGCATCATGTGGTAGATATATAGGTTGTTGTATGTTATACCCTAGTTTAGCTCTCTTATCGTCCATCATCTTCGTATAGTGCTTAATAGCTTCACCATTCTCGTGATATTCGTCTATTATTCTTACACCATCATGGAAGTGTTGGAAGAAGATAGCTACCATTGTATCATTATAACCTAAATCGTACACCACATAAACAGGTAGGTTAGGGTCATATATACCTTTAATGAGACGTTGTCGCTTAACTATATTATCTCTATAGTATTTACCATAATATGCGCCATCTTTCGCTGCCTGGAATGCTTCCTCTGCTGTTGATGGGTACTCCTGAGTCATATCCTCACCTAACTCGTCATACTTTGCTGCATACCACCATTTTTGGGTTTGTGTTAGAGTGATATCTAATAGATTCTCTAGTTCTGTAAAGTATTTAGTTATCTCTGATGGTATAGTTACCTCAAAATCAAGGTTACAGTCCGGGTCTTCTAACCAACTGAGGAATATAGCTTGAAAGTCTAGTGGGCTCAGCTCTCTTCCTTCATCTGCAAGTAGTTCCGCCTTCTGCCACATCTCGTAGAAGAGCCCTGATGTTCCTTCTGCTGTCGACTCAATTGTAATCTTATTATCTTTCGATACCGCCTGGAATGCCCCAGTCTTAAGCTCTTTTGCTTTCTCTGGATATTTCTTCGCAATCTTACCTAGCTCTGATACGTGTAAACTCTGGAGTGTATCACCACGGAAGTTACCTATCTTAAGTACGGCCCCATTGCTGAAGCTCATCCCTTTGCTGTTGTTCGTCTCTAGCTTAAGTCCCATAAGTTCCTTAACCATTGGGTCCAGCTTCTCCCACATCAGTGTAGCTCTCTTACTCAGCTTATCCGACTCATCCAAACCGTAAGACTGTATACCAGCCTGATAACCTGGCTTAAACAGAACATCATCTAGGTTATAAGCTAGGTACAGTGTTGATATACCTTGCTGCCGTGACTTGAGAATAATCTTTCTAATGTGTCGGAACAGTGTAAGTACTTTGTTCTGCGCTGAATTGAGCTTCAATGTTACGAGCGTACCGCTCTTGTCTCTAATCTTGTAGAGGTTGTTCATACGCCATAGCTTTGAGCTAAGTTTATTCTTGATAAAGTCCTGCTGTTCCTCTGTCAGCTCTAGTGGTTCCTCAACAGTCATCTGCATACCCTGCCATCAGCGACTGTATCTGAACCTGTACTGTTACCTTCGGTGCTTCAGGTGGTGCCTCATAACTCTTCTCTATTGTCGCAACGATATCTACCATCGCCTTAAGGTCCTTAACCTCGCTATGAGATGCATCATGAACTATAAAGTCTTGTGCAACCTCCATCGCCTTGAGCTTAAACTGCATCGCACCACTCTGGAGCTTTACAATATCAGCACTTAGCTCAAGCTCCTTCGGTGCAGCCACCGGCGTCGCATCCAGTATTGTCGCTACCGCTGCTGGTACCTTCGTCTCTTCTGTCGGTTCAGGTATCTCCTCTGGCGTTATAACCACTGGAGCATCAACGTACAAATCCTTTGGTTCCTCTGGCTCCGGTTCCGGCTCGATAATACTCTTAATCACTGGAGCCAACTCTTCCTCAGTCTCCAACTTCTTACCTAGGTCACTGAAGTCGATCGGTTCGCAATCTATCTCTGTGATACCGTCGTAGGTGTAACCTATATTGTCTAGCGAATCTTCCGTGGATATAGGTGTTTCTGGTTCAATTACAGGGCTACTTTCTGCTGGTGTTGAACCTGCCATAAGCTCTTGCATTTTCTTTTGTGCTGCTGTCATATGTGTCCTTCAATGCTTTAGAAGCGAGTTGATTTTATCTGCATGCAGATATAAATTGCGCTAGCATCTTCAGATGATAGCTTAAAATTTCGTATATTATATAATGTATAGTTTAAAATAACATTAAATCTGGGTTGTAATGCGTTAGATTTTCGTTATTTGTGGGAGAAGGTTGCTTGGGTGTATGTGTTAGACTTCGTTGCTATTCAGTTGAATTGAGGGAGCTGTGGAAATTTTCGTGGGATTTCTTCGCTAGCTTTGTATGCGCACGACGGCCCGCCCACACCCTCCCACCCCCCCCTCGTTTGTAAATAATTTATTACGTTTTAATTCATTTGTATTATCATTCGTTTTATTATATTATATATTATTAGCGTTTTATTATATTATAATATATTTGCATTATATTATGTTGTATGTCATTGACGTTATAATATATTGTATTATATTTACATTATAATATATTATAATTCGTTAGCTTAATTTAATATTAAATATACTAATTAATACATTCTATTAATTTTATATTAATAATATCTTGTTATTTTAATACGCGCGCGTCTCATATATAAATATATATTTCATTTTATATTAATTAACTTTTTAATTTAAGCAAAATTTAAATTCTTTTTAATTTAATTTTAATATAACGTATATTATAATATAAGTATCAAAAGCATGAAAGTCATTTAAATTAATTAAATAAATCTTTTTAATTAATTTAATAAAACTTTAATGTTTATATGATATAATTATAATATACGAATTAAATGAAAACGATTAAAGCTTTCGAGCTAATATTCGTTTAAGTTTAACTCGTTATAATTATAATATAAATAAAACGAAAGCGAGATAAAAACATGAATACTATAATAATAGTGATAGCGATGAGCTACAGTGTACTAGTGTCAAGAGATATCTTAAGAGGATTAAAATAATGTATAGTTATAATAATGATAGAAATACAGCTTTTATAAGCTATGAATATGAAGACGACTTATTAGTAGAAGATAGTGTACGAATACGTATTGATGCGAACGAAAGCTATTTAGACATTTATGAGCTTATTAAAGATATAATGAAAAGTGATGAGCAACATGCTTATGAATTTGGCTATTATATTATGCGAGAAGGCTTCGACGATATAGTTGAAGAAGTATAGTATTGTTACAGACTTCTGCCTAGAGGTCTGCAAAGAGTACTAAACTCTAAATAAAGGATTAACTATGTGGAATAGTGCAATGTATAAAAGTATTTTAGAAGCTCAAGAGCTAGTTGTTAATAAAGATTATAGTACGTTAGCTATAGGTCATGATTGGGAAAGTATTCACGAATGTTTAGATAGTGATATGCCATTTAATATGTCATTCGACGAATATATCTTTGAAGTTAGTGAAGTGCACTTAAATAGTGATAGCTTTCAAATAGACATGTTAAGATGGTTGAATCGTTGTCTAGAGATTTGTCTAGCGAAGTATTAAGCGTGTGAGAGCTATATTAGTATAGTTCTACACACTCTTAGTAGTGTAAATCAAAACAAAAGGGTCTATTATGACAAAAACACAAACATGGGCAGAAGTGTCTAAACTATTAGAAGAGTCTAAAGCTAGTAAGGCTTTAAAAGAAGCATTAGAGCTATTGTTAGCGCCAAAGTCGGGAAGTACTAGCGCAAATCCGCCGAAGTTAGACAAAGATGGCAACGTTGTAGAAGCATGGTGTAGATTTCACGAATGTTACGAGCCAGTTGCGAACATGGTCATGACTAAGGGCAAAAGCAAAGGCTATTGTAAAGCTAGCATTAGTGTATGGAACAAAATGAATGCTCGTATTAAGAGTTGTAATGCTCAAGTGACATACTTTGTAGAACATGGAGACATGGACAAAGCGCAAGAGATGGCTAAAGAAGCTAAAGAGCTTAAAGAAGCACTCAACGCTCCAAGCACATACAACTTCAAAGAAGATTGGGCTTTATTCAACTCAAGTGCCGAAGCGTAAGCTAAGGTTCTTAGAGCTCTAGCTCACTCTAGGGTTCTATAGAGTCTTTAACTCTGAAAGGTTGTTACTATGAATATCGGACCAGAATTGCTAGACATCACTAGCTTTACTAAGATAGAAGTGTACCCAGACGGGAGAACTATTATATATACTGAAGAGCCTGAGCAAACTAAAGCTCAACTTGAGGGTTATGAAGAAGGTCGTAGTGAAGACTATGACATTGTGGAGGACTAATTATGAAGTACAAAGACATTGTAACATTAGTAGAGACAGCCTCAAAGTATAGCCAAATCGGTGAACTAAGCCTAGTAGACCATAACATGACTATTAAGTTCGACTATTGGATTGCTTGTGAGCACGACTTCTTTGAAGAAGGTGACGAGACATTGACATTAACTATTATGTGCGGAGGCAAGGTTACATTCCATATGTTTGCATTGTCAGACGTTGTTTGGGACTCTCTCGCAAGGAGCTATTATGAGCACAAGTGAAGCTATAGCGTTAGGGTGCTTCTTTGCATTAGTATTCTTTGTAAAGGAGCTAATTGAGAGACGTAACGAGGGATAGCTAATAATTGTTAGCGAACCTTCTTTGTTATTGTTTTTATTTAGTTAGAAGTTAATAATCAAATAATCATAATAATCAAATAATCACAATAATCACAATAATCGAAATAAACCAATAATCGCAATAATCACAAAAACCAATAATATAGGACCCTATTTTTAGGAAATTAAATATAATATATATAGGGGACTTTTTTTCGATTATTGCGATTATTGACGAAAATCAGCCCAAAATAGGCCCTGTAGCATATCCAGGGACGTTTACAATAATCAAAAAAAAATCCGATTATTGACGATATGGACATATGATTTTTCGATTATTGCTCGATTTGCAACAGCTTCTAACGGAAGTCATTAATCGAATAATCGCAATAATCGAATAACTAAAAATATTATTTTGAAAAATGAAATAATAATTTAAATTATATTTTATATTATTTTAAAAATAAATATGATATAATAACAAATCTAATCACAAGGAGACACAATGCACAAACTAGCAAGAGCAAACAAACTAATCGCAAGCAAGACCACAGGAGTTGTATTCGGTACCAAGAGAAGCAACAGAGATAAACGAATTGACGAGATAGTCAAGAGGTATCTAAGCCATGTGTAACGACGAAATCAACTACCTCGAAGAACTATCTGAGGAATACAACGTACACATCGACACAGTAATAGCTTTTGCTGAGTTGTTAGGGCCTGAAGAATACTACGACGGCTTAATCAGCACGTTAGAAACAGCACAACAGTGCTTACTAGGAGGGCAGTAAGATGAAAGACTTCAACACAATACTAATACAGAAGCAACAAGCGAGAGAGGCAATAGCTGTTCAGAAGGCAGCTCAACTCTCGCTAAACTACGGTAATGTGATGGTAGCTAGAAAAGTATCACCACAAGGCTTAACATTTTCAATAGTTCAAAGGAGACAATATGCGAAGTAACACAGAAGCGTGGATTGTATTTATATTAGGTTTCATGGCTGGAGCAGTACTATTAGGTCTAATACTAATCAACGAAAACAAGAATCTACTGAAGCTAGCACAGACGAGAGCGATCGAAGCTAAGTGTGCAGAGTTCGACAATACAACTGGTAAGTTCCAGTGGCTAATCGGAGACAAGTAATGTTATATGACTATTTAGAAGCTATCTACGACGGTGAGATAGAGATGCCAGAGAATAAGGTACATAGAGCAATGTTATACTACATGGGTAGAGAGACTGGTAGACTCGTTAAGAGTGACATCCTCAAAGCCTCGAGTTTAGCAGTGTTGCTACGCGTATCACCAACATTCATGAGCAACAACAAACAAATGCTAATTATCACAGCGTATGACCCAGACTGTTTATCAGCTAAGGAACTGCGCGGTAGAGCCTACGACACATTATGGAATGAGGCACCAGAACTATTAGCTTACGCACAAGGCGACACAACATTCATGAGCAACATTGAAGATAACTATACTATCATCAACGGTGTTCCACTATTTATCGGAGGTAAGAGATAATGACAAATGCAAAAGAAGAGTTAGAAGAAGAACTAAAAGAAGTAAATAAAACAATAGAAGATATCAAAGCTATTATTGTTTTATTCGGGTATGCCTCAGATAAGCGAGAGATACTTAAAACATCTGATAAACTAGATAGCTTAGATATACTAGACTTTGACTACGACGAAGGTTATGGTGGTCAAGAGCTATTCGGGACAGTTTTGTTTAATGATGGGTCATGGTTAACAAGAGGTGAGTATGATGGCTCAGAATGGTGGGATTATAATAGAATGCCAACAGTTCAAGAAGTACTAGACTTCGGCCCAAGTGCATGGTAAAGGAGCTAAACAATGAATAGCACAACAAAAGAAAAGTTATGGTACGTAGCACTAGCTATCCTAACTGTAATAGTAGTTAAAGTATATCTTACAACATGCTACACAGAGCGACCAAACTCTGGAACACTAGCATTACTTGCTGGAATCATGTGGCCATTTGTATGGACAGCTGCTGCTTTCTTTGGTGCAGGATATGCTATAATGGTAATAGTACAATACGTTGGAGGGCTAATATGAAGCTTAGTGTAATAGAAATTAAAAACAAAATAACAGTACGTGATGAAACAACCTTAAAGAAGTTTCTAAAGTCGGAAGATGGCACACTAGAACCGTTCAGACTTGGGAAGTGGACTGTGAAAGAGCGAGAGTTCAAAGACCTACTCCAAGACAACAAGAACACTTATCTCGCACATACAGGTAAGAGTGGTATCATAGCAGTAGACTTCGACAATGACCTATTCACTGAAGCAATGGATATTGATGCAGCATGTTCTGAAGAAGACCAATGTAAACACATAACTATGGCAGTTGGTAAACCAGGTGGTCATATGATATATAGCTTACCAGAAGGTAATAAGCTTACAGAGTACATCAACAATCCGAACGGTAAGAAGTTAGCTTCATTAGATGTGTTGATGGGTGAGACATTGGTACTATTAACTACACCTGCGAACACAACCAAAGTGATGTTGAGTCATGCACCAGAGCTTACACCAATGCCTATGATGATGCAACTATTCTTAATGAACTATTATATGATGAACACAACTAAGGTAATTACTAAAACTGAATCATCACCTATATTATTAATGAATAGCAAAATAGGTTACATAGTTGAAAGTGCAATCAACAGCATCGCAGGAGCAAACAACGGCAAGATGACAGAGATGTTTGAGAAGTTAATGATTATCGTAACAACTAAACACTATAAAGCATTATTGGAAGGTAATCAGGTTGAAGACTTCGCATATCACCCAAACAACTTACCAGAGCCGGAAGCAGCACAAGCATACCTAGTATCTATCGCAACTATCTTAGGAAGGGATATATCAGTCAATGAAGACTTATTCACAAAAGCAATCCATTACATCAACAGTCTCTTTAGCTCTCCGAAGCCAAGAAAGGAAGTACAAGCCATCTGTGATTACATATTATCAGGCAGTTCTCAAATTGAAGGAACCCAAGTATGGCAATATAATGAAGACTGGAATAAGAGCTCGTTCATCTTCCAAAATCACAAGCATGAGACAGTTGAAGTGTTCCAATATGCGTCAGCAGGGGCTAACAATTACCTCGTTCACAACCACATCTCCGGAAGTATTAAGATGTATAAGACAGCTTCGGCAGTTATCGACTTTATCAAATCTGTCGCTCCACTTAGAATAGCTAAAGATAGTTTAATAAGTAAGATTAAAGACATTAACTTAGTTGATAGACCCGATGCACAGTTTGGATACATCGACAGCTATGAAAGAGTTAAAGGTGAGTCAGCGTTCAATCTTTATGAGTGGACACCAGAGCAAGCAGTGTTTTATCAGCCACATGATTATGCTCAAGATTATACGTATCCGGCGACGACGCTTGCAGCACTAGAGTCTTCAGTAGGTCCAATGCTCTATACACATTTCCTACCATTCCTAAGACGTAAGCTAATGACTAGAGACCATTCACCGTTATTCTTTGTTTTGTTTGGTGTACCTCATAGTTTTAAATCAGCTATAGTTAATGGTGTACTTGCTCCACTAACGCATAAGAGAAACAGCAAGGTGTCGATCGATGTCTTAACAGATAAGTACAATGATTGGCAAGTGAATACAGACGTGGTGCTATTAGATGAGGTTCATCACCTTGTTACAGCAGATAGAATTAAAATGATAAAGGCTATTAATGAGATTACTGGAAACCAAACCATCAACGGAGTTAGAGCAATGCACTCAAGTCTGGACAATGAAATCTATGCCCAAGAAATCACATTCTTTCTTACCACTAATGAAACTACCCAGCTCACTACAGAGGCGGCAGACAGAAGAATGGTTGTGTTTAGAAGCCTCTCAACTGTGGCTGAAGCCTTGGGACTCTCAAACGTTGAGATTCAGAAAAGAATTACAGCAGAGACGAAAGACTTCGCTTTCTACCTTAGCACAGAAGTGGACTCACTAAAAGGTGATGCATATGTAACAAACCATTCATGGAAAGATGAGAACTATAAACTCTTCCAAGAGCAAGCATTGACATCTGAAGATAAGCTAATCAAAGCTGTAGATACAAATGACTTCTCTCTATTCTGTCAAATACTGATTGAGAGCGGGTTCACGGCAGAATCAATAGCTAGTTGTATCTATTATCAGCCGAGACTTGGTAAGACGATTATTAGAATTCTTAACAGTAGACCAGATGCGGCAGAGACTGAAGGCTTATTTGACCATTCACATATGGAAATTAAGATACTCAAGAAGAAGCTCCAGCTCATTAGGCATGTTACTTATGGAGGTGTTGAATACTCTCCTGGTACATCGATTAAAACTGGAAGTAGAAAGACTGAGTGGGCGATAACTGAAGTACCTGAAGATATTGCTAAGTATATGAATAAACATGACATACAAGAGATTGAGGACATTGACTAATGAAAGTAAAGATAGATACTTACCACCACTACGTGCTATTTTTGGAAGCTGAGGCTGCAAAGCTTAAGGCTCCTGATAGGGTAAAGAAGTTATTCATAGAGTTTGCTCTAGCAAGCTTTAACAATGGCCAGAGATTTGAAAGAGATGACTTGGAGGTAACTGTAAATGACTAATATTATTTTAATCTTATTTATGATATTATTATGTATAGAAGCGGGTTATATAATTTATAAAAAATTCTTTCCAAGAAAGTGGGGTGAAAACAAATGACCGAACATCAACTACTAGCAGGCCTATTTGTTAGGTCTTGGCTCATCTCTCTTGGGCCTGAGTATAAAGTAGCTAAGAAACCATTAGCTAAGTTGCATAAAGCTATAAGAGACCCTCTGCTAAAAGAAAGTCGGTCTAAGAATGTTGACATGCTTATGGTTAAGTTTAAGTTAGACCAGGCAATATTAGATTCTTGGGAAGACTTTCCAGAAGAGATAGAAGTCTCAACAGTAAATGTAGTTAGATTGTTTATTATGCAGAATCCTGAGTGGTTTGAACCGTACAAGATTAATAGTAAATATCTAGAAGCACTAAGTAGAGCTAATGGACCTAGTGGAGTTACTTGGGATAGTAGCACAGTTGCAAGGAGTTTAGCTAAAGCTATAAAGGAGATATAATGTTAAATCAAAAAGAAGCACTAATAGTTGCTGTAGTTACAAGCATTTCATTATTCATAGCGAGTGTTGTACTCACCTTGACGTATCAAGGAATACACACAAAACCTAAGAAGGAAATACATATGGCAAAATATGGTAAAAATCTAAGTAAAGCTAGAAGTGCTAACATTATAGCTTCAAGGGCTCCAGGTCGTTCAGCAGGTATCGCACCAACAGCTGATAAGAATAAAACAAAACCTAAGAAGGTTGATAAGACTCTTCAAGAGGCAACAGAATATTACTACAAACATAGTAAATTCAAGAATGATGCACAACGTAATGCTTATAAGAAAGATATAGCAAAACGTCAAGCAGCTCGAAAGAATAAGAAGTAGGTATCGGCGCTTTAGCGTCGGTGTCTCTTTAATTATGTACTCAGTGGAGTGCAAATAAAGGAGATATTATGTTCAAATTTAAACTAGAAGAAGACGCAAAAGAACTGCTAGAGTGGATAGCATTTATCACATTCTGGGTAGGTTGGCCATTAATGATATGGCAAAAAGAAATTAAGGAGTTTTTCTCATGGCTGAGCTAAATCCTAAAGTATTATCAACTGTACAAGACTTCATGGCTCAAGATGTAGAACTTGAAAGCTATTTAACAGGCCCAGCAGGTTCTGGTAAGACTACAGAATTAAGAGCTGTTGTTGACTGGTTAGAAGAAACTAAGGTTAATTATCTAATGGTTGCTTACACTCATCAAGCTAAGGAGATTATCCAAAGCAAGATGCCGAAGACAACACCAGTCAGAACATTACATAGTTGGCTGAAGAAACGTCCTGGTCTTAATGAGAAAGCTAAATCTATTCAAGCACTTATGACTAATCGTCAGCAAGGTAAACCTGAGCATTTACAACTACTAATAGTTGATGAGTTTAGTTTCGTTGGTGATGATGATTACATGAGCATTGGAGAATTACAAGATGAGCTATTGCTTGAGCAGGTATTGTGTCCTTGTGGTAGAGAAGTGTCAGAAGATATCTTGTACTGTGAGAGCTGTGATACACCATTAACTGAAGCTGTTACCAAGAACATTCCACCTATCAAAGTGTTATACGTTGGTGACCTCAATCAGCTGAGTCCTATCAAAGGTCCAACAGCTCCTGTACCTGGTGGGAAGTATTGGACAAAACTAACAGAGATTCATCGCTCTACTACAACTATCTCTGAACCATTAGCTGAGTTGGTTGAAATGATAGAAGGTACAAGACCTATGGCATATCTTAAACCTACAGAGAACTTTGTGAGGGGTGTTGATATTGATAAGCTTTACATGGAAGATGAAGAAGAGAAGCAAATGTATGCGTATACTAATAAAGCTGTGGAGAATCATAACAAGAGGATTCAAGGTTATGCTATTCCTAAAGATGGTGATGAGGTATATATCCCAACATTAAGAAGAGTAGTTGAAATCAGCCACATTACTGACAAAGCAGAAGTGTTCGATGAAATACTCACAGCTAATGGTGTAATTACGATGGCTAGTAAATACAAACCACTGCAGTTCTTGAACACTCTAGACTATGTTAAGTTCTATCACCTAAGTGATGGTACAAAAGTAGCAGGTATCTTTGGAAGCTATCAGAATAAAATCATTCGCGATAACTTAGGTAAGAAGCTTGTAAACAATAATAAAAATAACAAGTCAAGCAAAGCGGAGTATAGAGAATATAAAGCTATCAATGACTTTGTATGTAACATAGACTTTCGACACTGTATGACAATACATAAAGCACAAGGTTCTGAAGTGAAACATAGTTATGTTGATTCTAAAGACTTAGCTATCTGTCAGGATAAGCTTGAGCGCATGAAACTATTATATGTTGGTATGAGCCGAAGCACTCACTCCATCTTTATGAGTAACTAATGACTACTCAAGAATTGTGTGACTACTGGTTTCTATCACCTATGGAGGTTCCCAAAGTATTAGCTATGCCGACGCCATCACAAGAACCTTCAGAAGCGTATAAGATGTATCAAGAGCGCGTTAGGTTTGCGCAAGAACGTCAGCTTAAACATGAAGAAAATATCAAACAAAATTTAGATAATATAGATACAGATATTATTAGATTTTAGCCCCATATCTTGCCTGTATGAGTTTATATTTTATAATCTATATTATTATATAGATAAATCATAATCGTCCATATATCGCGATTATGAGCTGAAAATTTCTTATTCAATTTAATATTCGTTTAATATTAATGCGATATAATAATAATCCAATAAGCGTCTTTCCGTTTGTTAGAGTCATTAAAAGATTTTCTTTTTAATATTCGTTTAAGATTAAAACGATATAATGATACTAACAAACGGAAACGTTTAATCAAATCAGCCAAAGGATAAATTATGGCAACTAAAAAAGAAACATTCGAAGGTGCAATGGCACTATGTAAAGAGCACAATGCTCCAGCAAAACTAGTTGAGGCTTTAACAGGTCTTTTAGAACCACGTTCAGCAGGTATGAAAGTTAACTTAGCAGAAGTTACAAAAATGCAAGGTGACAAAGTTACTCACATTATGTGTTCTGTATCAGGTAAATTCTTACCAGCAACTGAAGACTTCTTCTATGTAGAAAAAGCTGAAGGTAAAGGGATTAACGGTCTTAAGCGTTTATCTAAACAAGCTGAGTCAATTCGTAAAACTTTTAACCGCCAGAAAGAAGCATCTAAAAATGCTATCATCTCTGACATGACAGCTGAAGGTGCTACACCAGATGTTATCGCTAAAAGTACAAAAGCTCTTAAAGCTCTTGAAACTTCTGCTCCAGATTACTCAAAAGTATCTGATAAATTACCAGCTCCAGAAGCTGCGTAATTGGCAGATAAGAAAACACCCTCAAACTTTATTGTGCTAGACTTAATGTCTGCGCAGAAAGCTAACGGTGGTAAGCTTAGACGTTCTAAGAAACGCTCTAAGTAATTTAAATCTTGGTTACATGGGGATGTGTAATTGATGGTTGTGCGTTGACTTCCATCTCCCAAGTTTAAAACTACGTAAGGTCTATCTAGGTAGGTCTTCCGGAGTTTTTAATGACATTACGACAGGTGGAATCCCTGTTGGCTCCACGTCTTTGCACTCATAGTTAGGGATTGCTTTCCTCTATCTTCGGTGTTACCCGCAAGGGATATGGTCTAACATTGCCATAGTGACTCCTGATTAATCCATATTTTTTAAAGCATAGTTTATGGTTGGCTAAGCTTATAGAGGGTGGTTAGCGTCTACTTACCACCTT
>Ga0316207_10000928_pt1 | contig 40605 bp, 11 predicted proteins | sample 6weekpyrite_MG_FD_204943 | JGI IMG/M metagenome (GOLD analysis project Ga0316207, IMG submission 204943) | Microbial mat bacterial communities from mineral coupon in-situ incubated in ocean water Damariscotta River, Maine, United States -... | ecosystem: Environmental > Aquatic > Marine >... | reverse complement strand
CAAGAATGATAAAAATTGGGATTATTGGATAAATGCCGGATAATTCTAATCATATTTCGAGTTTGATGTACTTGTTGGGTAAATTTGTTTTTACGCAGGGGAGCTGTGCGGCTCTAAACTTTAGTTAAAAGATTATTCTGCGATATTATTTTTCTGTATTAAAATTATTGAACTTAGTGGGTAAACACGAGGTTACTCAAATATAATAAATATTTCAGTTTAACAAGAAACAATATTTAGAAAATATTCAACTAGATATTATTTTTAAATTTCTTATTCTCCCTTTCATGTTAATTTTATAATAGTTTCATCATTAATATGGTGATGCAACAATCGTAAAAATATTTGTTGTAATCCTTGTACTACAAAAATATTATTTTTAACTAATTTCCTTTTTTATTTAAATGAATTTATTGTAAAGTTTATTAATTCATGAGAATATAAATCATCTGATATATCTTTTTTGTTTAAAGATGTTATTAGTTGGAGTGTTGAGGTAATGGGTCACCATCTATAATTTAAAATTTCCCACCTAAAAAATAAAAAATACCTGTCAAAATAATTATTTTTTCTATGCCGATAATTTTCCGCTGGTGGTTTATTCTTGTAAGAATAATATTACGCTAAAGCGCGAAATCAACTTAAAAAGTTAATTTGAATGGTTTTACCTGTAATGATCTGAACCAGAAAAATGGTTCTGTTTTCACAGGTGAACTCGTTTCTCTAAATAAAATAATAAGTATTTATACGGATGTAGCAACATGGCCTTAACATTATTATTTTAAAAAAATCGGTTTTTATTTTGTAGAGGTAGGATAATGATTCAACGTATTTTAATTGCAGTACTTGCATTATTTTTATTTAACATTGCGATAGCAGAACCAAATTCACATGCACGATTCTCATGGGAAACATTAACACCGGATCAAAAAGTTCAGCATTATAAAGTTGCAGATAATGCAGAAATAACTCACATCGTCGTCAAATTTCGAGAAAATAGCGGAGTACGTTTGCGTGGCGGCATATTGCAACACATAGGAGATGTGTTACCTCCCGGTTTGTTAAGAAGTGATGTCTTATCAGATATGGACCAAGTTCAATCGATAGCAAAGGCTAAAGGAAAAGGTTTATTTAAGACTTTTCGCACTTTAACAGAAGATGACCTTGACAATTTAAAAGAGAGTGGAGAAGCAAAAAGCGGTAAGACCTTAGAAAATTTGAATCTGTATCACACCATCACTTTCGACAAAATCAAACCTTACAAGCAGGTAGAAGCACAGGTTCGTCGACTTAACAAACTTAAATCAGTTGAAATAGCGTATGCACAACCGAAGGCAGTAATAGCCACGCATTTAGTCACACCCAATTTTGAATCCGATCAAGGTTACAAAGATGCATCGGGGAATGGTATCAACGCCATATGGGCGTCAACTCAACCTGGTGGCAAAGGCACTGGAATAAAGATTGTTGATATCGAGGGCGAATGGAATACAACGCATGAAGATTTACCGCCATTTTTCTATGATAGTGGAAATTATGTAAATTTGCTTTCGTGGCGGAATCATGGGACAGCTGTGTTGGGTGTTATTTCGGGGCAAGATAATGGCTTTGGGGTGACAGGTATAGTCCCTAATGCGAGTGTCGGCGTACAAAGTTTAACAGGTTCTCTTTCAGATAATATTACAACTGCAGCAACGCAAGTTGGTAGTGGCGGTATTGTTTTAATAGAATTACAATCTCTCGGGCCAGCGGATGCAACACCGTGTACCTGTAATGTGGGTCAATGTAACAACATTGCGATGGAATATTTTCAAGCCAATTTCGCTGCTATTGAAACTGCAACGGCAAATGGCGTCATTGTAGTAGAAGCGGCAGGTAATGGCTCAGCTAACTTTGATGATCCCGCTTACAATGGATTTTTTAACCGAAGTACCCGTGATTCTGGTGCAATAATGGTTGGCGCGAGTTTGTCCACTCAGCGATCACCCGCCTGCTTCACCAATTTTGGTGGACGCATCGATTTACATGCTTGGGGTGAAAATGTTGTTACCACTGGATACGGCGGTTTGTTTAAAGGGGAGCATGGTAGTGAAAATCAAGATTACACGAATGGGTTTGGCGGCACTTCAAGCGCCTCACCTATAGTCGTTGGAGCGGTTGCAAGTGTTCAAGGTATTGTGTTGGCAAGTGGTCAGACTGCATTAACGCCAGCAGAAATGCGAACATTGTTGGTGCAAAATGGAAGGCCGCAAACAGGTGGTTTATCTGATAATATAGGACCGTTACCAAACATCAGAGCTGCGGTTGAAGCACTGGGTGGATCCACAACACCCACCGTTACTCTCAATGCAAACCCAACATCCATTCAAAACGGTGAAAGTAGTCTGTTAAGTTGGAGTTCAAGTAATACGACAAGTTGTACAGCCTCTGGTGCATGGTCAGGCAGTCAATTTACCAATGGCGGTCTAACTGTTTTTCCAACAACGACGAGTACCTATACTTTATCTTGTACTGGTGCAGGTGGAACGGCGTCCGACTCTGTCACCATTAGCGTAAATGCTGGGTCTACTCCACCAACAGTGTCAATTTCCGCAAGCCCCACCACAATCACAGACAGTGAAAGTAGTTTGTTAACATGGACTTCAAGCAACGCAACCAGTTGTACCGCTTCTGGGTCATGGCTCGGTAGCAAACCAACGAGTGGTAGTCTCAACGTGTTTCCAGGGTCTACGCGAACTTATACCTTATCTTGTACGGGTACAGGTGGCACAGCGGCTGATTCTGTTACAATTACCGTGAACTCTGGTTCTGGCGCACCCACTGTGTCGATTTCTGCAAGTCCAACAACTATTTTTGATAATGAAAGTAGTCTGTTAAGTTGGAGTTCAACCAATGCGACCAGTTGTGTTGCCTCTGGTGCATGGCTTGGTAGTAAATCAACGAGTGGTAGTTTAAATGTGTTTCCAGGATCAACCAGAACCTATACATTGTCTTGTACCGGTCCAGGTGGGACAACATTAAACTCTGTGACAATAACCGTGTCTGCATCTGCACCACCTCCTACTGTGTATATCAGTGGTTATCCCCTCACAATTAACGCCGGGTCTAATAGTTATTTATTCTGGACTTCCACAAATTCGACCAGTTGTACCGCATCAGGTGGATGGAGTGGTAATAAGCAAGTATCAGGTGGTGGTGAATATGTTTATCCTTCCACGTCAACAACGTATTATTTGACATGTTCGGGAGCAGGTGGCTCGGCAATTAATTCAATACGTGTTACGGTGAATTAGACAGGTAGCACAAAAGACTTCCCTACTTATCTTAGTCAGATAAGTAGGGAATGATTGAGCATGTTAACCAAGTAGAAACGACGAAAGATGATAAATTGTTTGATTCCCACTGTTAGTTATGGGAATCAATATCACAGCATAAAAAATCAATAATTAAATCGTTCCACAATTTATTTAATTATTAAAGATGATCCGTTGGAAGTAACACATAATAATAACCATCATCAGCGAGCGCAATAATCAATCCCTGCCGATTAATTTGTTCTGCCACTTCAAGCGATACATTAATGTTGTTTGACAATATTGAATTTAAATTGTGGACTTTTCCATCTCGCCATATTACTGCAGAACCACGGGATTCACCCACAATATCGCCAGCATCGGTAATTGCATGTGCTTTGTCATTGGGATTACCCATACCACTAATACTTGGCATTTGAGTTAATGATGTACCTTTCCATTTAGCCGCTTTTTGAGTACCAGCGTAATTTTTAACGTAACCGACTAAGATGGGTGTTTTGTTATTGTTTAGATCAATTGCGGCAGCATCACCACCTAAGCCAGATAGCGAAACATAAGAATTACTGCGTGGATTCCATTGAACCGCTTTGGATACAGTGCTGTTTGATAATTTGATTTCACCGGCTGCCTTTCCACTTGCATTAACTGCGTTAGCGCTAGATTTGTCACCCGTACTTCCTAGCATCGCTTTTTTCCAAAAATAACTGCTGCTAGGATAACCATTGTCAGACCAGTACACACCACGTTCCATTGAATCTGACATTTTCTCCGTTCCAACCCGGTGTTGAATTGGATAAGGATTGCGAGCTGATTTTACATCATTGAGAAATCCGCTATTGCCGTAGATAGTAGCGCTAGTGGGGTAATAACTACTACCACTACCTGTAAAAGAGGCAGACTTTTCATGCGCGTTCCATGCAAATTGTGTGGAGCCGACAACATTTCCGTAATTATCAACGCCACCGCCTTGACTGGTCAATCCATAACTGCCTAAAAGGGTGAAATATACATTTGTTACATTATCACTTAATTGAAGTTCAACACCGTACTTTCTCCCGTCATAACCAATGGATTGCCCAACTAACTTGTATGCATCATTCATGTGACCAATTTTTTCAAGTTTCGCACCACCTGGAAAATAAGAACCAGAATAGGATTGAGTAATCTTTACGGCTTTATACTCGAGGTTTTTGACTTTATACGTACAATTTCGGCCATATTGGAAATCACCATTTAATGCTGGACATAAGTCACTTTGGCTGCTTCCTCCTGAGTTAATTGGTTCACGTGTTACACAATCAACTTGCACACCATTGTAGGTACAAGTTTGTGTGTTGGTATACGTGTTGGTATACGTATTCGTATTATTGTAGCCATAAGTTTGGGTATTGCTGTAACTATAGGATTGCGTGTTGTTATACGAATAGCTATATGAATACGCTAATACTGATTGAATTGAAAACAATAAAAACACTGCCATTATTGCTAAAATAGTTAACTTTTTTTGAAGATTCATACTCATTCTCCCATTTCAGTTTAATTAAAAAATAAACGACGAAAATGCGTTTAACTGCATTCTTATATTAATTACTGACGGAAAAACTTCTTGAATTTGAAAATTATTGAAATTAAACCAGCCTAAAATAGGCTGGTTTATCTCGCTTGAAGGAATTGAATTAAGGAATAGTAATCGTTACCCCCGCTAAACTGTTATTGGTCTCATCAATTTCATTCACTTTATCCGTCATATCCGCGATTGCACCAATATAGTAAGTACCTGGTTCTACAGTGGACGGTAGAGTAAGAGTATCCGTGTGCCCTTGTGTTTTACCACTCTTTATAGTGTATCCACGCCAATATTTCAAAAATATGTCATCGGTTGTTATCACATTATCTTTTGACAAATAAATACCGGTTATCCACCTGGGTCCTACTATATCTGCTTTACCAATATTGGCAGCAATACTGCTCACCGTAATACTGTTTGTACTAGAAATATCATTTGAAACGAGTGTTACTTCATTCATCGTTAGATCAGCTTCTTTTACCAATTCAAGTTGACCAAAATCGAATGCATTATTATCTTCGTTGGATTCAATTACAGTATTGCCATAATCGACTATTAACTTGAAATCAAATATTCCAGGGTTGGTAAAATAGGAACCATAATTGTACAAACGAACCAATAAGGATTTACTAACGACTGAGCCAGGATTTATTGTCCCAAGCCAGAAATTATCCAATGTTTTGTCACCTAATTTTGCAGCAATGTAAACGTTATACGCAGCGGATTCGCCCAAATTAGTTACAATGTAAGGGATTGAGATATAGCTATTTACATCAACAACGTCTAAGTTGAATGTCGCTTGAGTAATTGTCAAATCCACATCCCGAAACACTTCTATTGTGTCCGGACTAACAAAAACATTATTCGATTCGTCACTTTCAGCCAAATTATTTATTGGATCAGCAACTGCGATTACATAATAATTTCCTAATGCAACTCTATCTGATACATAGAGAGAGGCTTGCATATTGACACTAGAAGTGGGATTAATTGGATTGGAATAATTAACTCTACTATATCCAATGCGGATATCGTCTGCAGAATAGGATTTGTCGACTGAAAGATAAAACTCATTAACTAAAGAATCGATTGAGGAGCTTCCAGCATTATTTATCGTATAGTCAATTTTACTATTCGTTATTAAACCGAGTCGATTATCTGGAATGGAAATTTGTGTGATTGACACATCTACATTTTGTGAAACCTGAAAAATAGATCCTTTTAAGATATTATTATCATATGCGTTTTCTCGGAAATAACGTGTTTTTGCTATCTCAAATTGAATAAAATAATTACCTGTTGAAGTATTAGGCATTTTTAAATCATCCCAGGACAGGTTTATCACTTGATTCGCGTTTAGACTATAAACGGATTGTCCACGTAAATTTCGCACAAATGAATTTGTATCTGCATTATATAGCTTAAGATATACATCAAATTTAGAGGCGGCTTTTGTTGTACCACTATTTTGAATTTCTACATTCAACAAAAATATCTCACCAGGTGTGATGGTTTCCATGTCATAATCAATTGAATTAACGACTAAATCAACATCTTTGATCATTTCAATTTGGGAAACAACACTGGTGTTATTATCCTCGTTACTTTCCGCTACCCCGTTATTTCCATCAACAACAAATTTCAACTCCTGTAATCCAGTCGGAATGTAATAAGGAACGGAAAAATTCATGTTTCCGCTAATTTTTTGCCCCGCAGGAATACTTTCAATCCAAAATTGCTTAATGAGAATGTTACCAAAGTAGACCTGTACCAAAGATTTCGGTGCAGAAAAGCCACCGATATTATCGATGGAATAATTAATAGAAACACTATCATCGACAGACACTTTTAGTTTATCTGCACTTGCTGTTGAAATTATTAAATCCGGATTCCGTATTACTGAAATTACATTACTGACACTAATATTATCACTTTCATTGGTTTCCATTATTGCATTTTCCGGATCAACGACCGCACCAATATAATAATCTCCCGCTGCTAGTGATGTTGGTAACGATAGTGATTTAGTATCGGTGATAAACGAACCGGATAAAATCGATAGGGATTTCGTGTTAGTAAGGTAAGTATCATCAGTTGTTATAATATTATCGGTGGACAGATAATAGTTTATATTAAATTCGGCGGAATCCATTGTACCCGTATTGTTTATGGCGTAACTGACATTAAACGGTAAACCATTGTAATTAGTTATCCCTGCAGTTAAATTTGAAAATTGCAAATTGACATCATTTGTTATTGAAAATGTATCCCCTGCAAGAGAATTATTATCCGTATTTTTTTCATACCAATTGGCTCTTGAAGCAATCGAAAAAATAAGTTGATAATTACCGGATGAAACATCTGGCAAGCTAGTCGGAATTGTCTTAGTAATCTGACGACCACCAGATAAACCGTAGGATACGTACGTATTAGAAATATAAATATCATCATCAGATAAAATTGCATCTTTGGATAAATGAGCTTGCATATAAACTCGACCATTAGCATTTGTCGTTCCGAAGTTTTTAAATATCACGGTAGCAGTTTTAGAAGTACCAGATTGGGCTGAGGAAGCGTCATAACTAACAGATACGATACTTACATCGACATCCCATTTCAAATCAAACGGTTCGCTTGCAATTACATTGTTTGTTTTATCCTTGTCACTTATTACTGGATTTGCACCATCAATACGAACAAATAAATAATATTTCCCTTGTGTTAGATATCTTGTTGGCGGATACACACTATAGTTAAAATCAATGCTGCTTCCTGCATTGATGTTGTTAATCACTTTGCTACCAACTGATCGATCACGTGATAGATTTAGAACTTCATCTCCCGATAAGTAATAATAAACTGTTACCTTATCTACATTTGTTGTACCCGTATTCTCAATAGTAAAGGTAGTATTGAGTTTTTCACCGGCGATTAAAATATTGTTGTCTAAAGATAATTTTTTGGCGACTAAGTCGATATCCACAAACAAATCTATAGGGCTTGAACCAGCGACATTATTTTCGTAATTATTTTCTAAACGGAATTTTCCAGGATTAACGATTGCACCAATATAATATTTTCCAGACATCGTATTCTGTACTGGAATGGAAATCGACGCCATTTCGTTTATTGATTCCCCACCGTTTATACTCTTTGCAACAGTATGAGTTGCTATCAATTGATCATTCGTATCGATATTTGCATCTTCTGAAAGATAAAAACCGACAAAAGTACTAACTGGGTAATACACCGATGCACCATTACCCGGTTTTCTTTTTTGAATTGAGTTCAATGGCACAGTGCCGATATTTGTTACTGTAAATGGAACAGTGAAGGTTTCACCAGCGTTAAGGGTATTCTTCGGTAATTCAATTGTCTCGATAATTACATCAGTGTCGTTTATTACTTTGATGGGAGTTACATTAGAAACATTATTGTCCTCGTTATATTCACGATTACCGTTCCCATCATCTGCTATTGCTGCGATATAATAATTGCCGGTCGGTATATTTTGATTTGAAGCCAAGATGGGGTGCTTGTGTTCACTCTGTCCTGGTGATAAAGGGAAAATAGTATAGGCTGCAATTAATTTATCATTGCGATCAACTATGGGGTCATCTGATAAATACACGCCAACCCGGCTAAAGTTTGTTTTACTATTCCCATAGTTTGTGATCGTATAACTTGTTTTAAAGCCGTTTCCCCTGCCCAGTTTTAACGGTGTATTCGATGGAAGACTATATTCATCCATCACTAACTCACGACCGGGTGCAAAAACCAATAAATCAAAATCCAAATTACGAACGGTATTGCCATCGCTTGCCTGCAAATAAATACGATGCGCTCCATACGGTACGCTCTCATCTGCACTAAATGACACAACAAATTCTGATTCAGTACCCGGTGATAGTGTTAAAAATTCAGGTGTAACTGATACTGATAATCCGCTAATCTTTGTTAATGATTTCAGCTGTATATCACCGTTGTATCCATTCGATACGATTTTAAAAATATGATCGTTTGTAGAACCGATAGTCGTACTACGATTTATTTGCTCAAAAACATGTTGAAAATCCGCTGCATCGTGTTCCAAGAGGAGTTGAGAATGATAGGTTACATTACCCTCGTCATTTGCGATAACAAGCAGCTGATAATCATCTTTCGGTAAGTCATTTGGCATTTGTATATCAATGGATAAAGTAATAATTTCATATGCTGATAGATTAATTGTTTGTGGCGTACTCACTTTTATTCGACTATCCGAAATTTGCGTTTTTAGTTGAATATTTCTGTCAAAATTACCATTATTTTCAATAATCAAATCAGCGGTAATGGATTCTGCATTGATGGTACTAATAGAGCTCGATGAAAATGCCATTGCTAAGGATTTTTTATCTGCACTTGCATTTTCAATTGCAGCAAAGACATTTACTCTACCTTCAGTTAACATTTTTCCCGACAATGTTGAAAGTTTATCTACACTATTTAGTAGTTTGGTTTTTAAATCATTAGTGGATAACCCGGGGGCAAATGCCTTTAATAGAGCAGCTGCTCCCGCCACATGTGGTGCTGCCATGGATGTTCCACTGAATTTTCGATAACCTGATGGATCACAATTATCGGAAATTATGTAAAAAAATGTCGTCCATTGGCATCTTGTTGTTGGAACGCTGGACATAATATTGCGACCCGGTGCTGCAATGTCAACGGTCGTTGTACCATAGTTTGAAAATCCTGCTAATGTGCTAGAGTAAGCGAGTGCTGCAACTGATATGATATTCGGGCTATCATAACTTGATGGATAATGTTTGGTTTCATCGGTATTTTCCCCACTGTTTCCCGCGGCTGCAACAAACAATACTTCATTTGCTGCATCAATGGCATCTTTAATTGCTTGACTGTATCCACCACCACCCCAACTCGCATTGATAATATGCGCGCCATTTGCGGCAGCATATTCAATGGCTTTTATTGCATCGTCAGCATAACCCATTCCAAAACCATTCAAAAATTTTAACGCCATAATTCGTGTATTCCAATTGACACCTGTTACACCAATTGCGTTATTGCCAGTCGCTGCAATGGTTCCGGCTACGTGGGTACCATGGGCATGATCATCTCTTGGATCACCATCGTCATTAACAAAGTCATATCCATATACGTCATCAATATACCCATTTCCATCGTCATCAATTTGATTATTGGGTATTTCTGCAAAATTTCGCCACATATTGGATTTTAAATCTTCGTGGGTGTAATCAACACCGGTATCAATTACAGCAACAATGACATCTGCACTACCGGTTTCAGACTCCCAAGCTGTGGGTGCTGATATCGTATTCATTCCCCATAGTGATGAATATTGTGGATCATTTGGAATTAAGTTGATTGATTGTACAAAGTTAGGTTCGACATATTCGATATCGGGATCGTTTGCCAAGAGTTTTTTTGCGTCTTTAAACTTCATCCCCTTGGGCATATCCAGTTTGTGCCAACGTTCAATACCAGACCTGCTTTTACGCTTTAAACGTTTGGCAAGTTTTTTCATTCTTAACTTACCCTTCTTTTCAAATCGTTTTAAGCGTTTAGAATGTCCTCGTCCCTTTTTTCGTTTTCTTTCTGCCTTGGATGTAAATTTAATGAGAAGTTGGTTTTTACGCAATTCATCTAATTTGCTGTTTTTATTTTCAAATGGTTTAAATAAATTTGATTGTTTAGTTTTGTGATTTTTCACCGTCGATGCGGCATTCAAATTTGATGAAAAAACTAAAATGACAAAAAAGATAGAAAATAGCTTTATAGCAAACTTCATCGTTCATCTCCACAGAGTTAGATTTATTTCGTATGTAGTAAAAGATGACGGAAATTTCTTTTTATTTTGAAAAATGATTTTTCCATTTAGAGGGTATTACCTGGTTCGCACGGTCCTTCGTGGGAATCCATACCACAGGTTGATTCTATCATCGTATGCATTCCCACGCAGGAGCGTGGGAACGAGAAAATGATTTTTCCATTACCTGGTTCCCACGGTCCCCCGTGGGAATCTATACCGCGAGTTGATTCTACCATCATATGCATTCTCACGCAGGAGCGCGGGGACGAGAAAAAACCTCTGCGATTTACTTGGTTCACACGGTCCTTTGTGGGAATCTATACCGCAGGTTGACTCTAACATCGTATGCATTCCCACGCAGGAGCGTGGGAACGAGAAATGATTTTGGTTTATTGATTAAAATTAACAAACTCATAAGCCCCCATATCATAATCAGAGCCATCACCGGTTTCACCCGCTCCTAATCCATCTCCATCTAGCGGTCTGGCATTACCGTCCAAATCGTTTATTAAATTAATATCACCGCCAGTATCAATTGCTGGAGAACCTGAAGACAAGCGATAATTTCCAGCGGTGGAATCGATAAACATCGGATCGACATCATCTGATGTAATCGAATTTATTTTTTTAGTAGAATAGCTATATCTTTCGCCCATAAAACTATTCCCTGAATTTCCGTAAACAATGGAATTTTCCATCGTCCAGTTTCGCCCACCATAACTTTGTGTATATATCGCGTCACCATTGTTATCAGCAATAGTACTACTGATTATACGCAAACCAAAGGAGTAACTTTTTCCAAATATGGCAGCACCAAATTTTGCGCTATTCTCTACCATCAAAGTATTTGAAATAACGCCTGGAGTATAACTCTCAACATAAATTGCACCGCCATAAGCTGCAGAATTTCCTCTAAATATATTACGGTCAATTAATCTCGTGGCACTGTAACTTCCTCCTAGTACAAGTCCGCCGCCAATGCCATTACTGACTTCGTTAAAACTAAAAATATTACCCCGTACGAGTAGTTGGGAATTGCCAACTGAAACTGTTCCATAATATCCGGTTGTCACATTGTTAGTTATGGTGCTGTTTAATATCTTTACCTGGGTATATCCACCGCCACCGCCAATAGCACCACCGTTGGTAGCGACATTATCGCGAATAATATTATTGTCAATTGTCACAACGCCAAAATTTATGTATATGCCACCACCATTTTCACTTTTACCACCGCGAAGAGTGAATCCTTCTATGTGTGCACCATACTTAACGAGTTTTATTACACTGGAATCAAGGTCAGTTGCATCAATGATGGTGTTTTCAGGGCCATCAATTCCCAATAGCACCTTGTCATCGCCCATCACAATTGCCTCATAATACGTACCTGCAGCCACCTGAATTTTACCACCCGCTAGAGTTGCATCTATCGCAGCTTGAATTGAAGCAAATTCACAACCGTTATGGCAGACATCTGCATTTACCACTGGATCAATTGCGCTAATCAACTCGATGTCGGGGATAACAAATGTATTATTCTCTTCGTTTGATTCGGTAATTGAATTATTACCATCCACAATTAGCTTAAGTTCCTGCAAGCCTGTGGGTAAATTGTCTGACAGGGTTAGTAAATAAGTGCCTGTTGTTTGCTGTCCAGCAGGAATTTCTGTCACGCTAAACTGATCAATATAAGTATTACCAAAATAAATGTAAACAAATGCATTTTGCGCGATTATGTCACCCGTATTAGTAATACTATAACTGACCGTTAAACTATCACCCACTTTGACTTTTTGTTTATCGACACTTGCGATTTCGAAAGACAAGTCTATTTCACGCGATAGCGAGATTAAGCTCGATGATTTGGTATTATCATTTTCGTTAGTTTCGGCTATAGCATTATTGGAATCAACTATGGCACCCAGATAGTAATCACCCACTGGCAACGCATCCGGTATAGATACCATTTGAGTCCCTGATGCAGTCGTATTTCCAGCTAGCGAAGAAATTCGACTCGAGCCGATAAACGTGTCTTCATCCGAAATTGTCAAATCCGACGATAAATAATAACTGATTTCAAATGCTGTGGCGTCCGTAAAGCCTGTGTTTTTAATGGCGTAACTTACATCAAAGCTTGACCCATCAAACTTTTGCGTTGTAGAAAGATCCGTTATTTGTAAATTGATATCATAATTATAGAGTGAAAAAATACCACCGGCGAGGTGATTGTTATCTATGTTGGTTTCGTACCACTCTGGTTTTGTCTTAATTGAAAAAATTATATGATAATCATTTGAAGGAACATTAGGTAAGACAATGGAAATATTTGTGTCGAATAGACTCCCTTCTGCTAGGCTATTGCTAACAAAACTAGTCGATATAGAATAATCATCTTCCGATAAAATACGATCTTTCGATAGAAATGCTTCTAAAGTAACCCCGTCAGATAGAGGATTACTACCTTGATTTCCAATTGTTACGTCTACTAATTTAATATCTCCAGGTTGCGAGACAGCGGTATCATAGTTAATTGACTGAATGTAAACATCGGTATCCCCCACTATTTCAAATGCTTCGCTCATTGCAATATTATTTGTTTTATCTTTTTCGTCCTGTATGGAGTTTGAAGGATCTATGCTGGCAAACAAATAGTATTTTCCGGGTGATAGGGAAGAACTTGAAGCAAAAAAACTCACTTTACCATCCTTACTAACCCCTCCGCCTAAATTTTCAAATATACTGTAATTTATCAATTTATCACGGTAAATATTCAACGTATTATCTTTTGACAGATAATAATTAACTCTAACTTTATCAACATTTGTTGTGCCCATGTTTTGAAGAGTAAATAACGCGTTTACTCTTGTGTTTAAATTTAATTTTGGCGCGTCTATTACTAATGTTCTGGCAACTAGATCAACATCCTTGATTAATTCAACAGAACTCGTTTTTGAAACATTATTCTCATAATTCTTCTCCAAACGAAATTTGTCTCCGTTAACAATCGCCCCAATGTATTGTGTTCCTGATGTGGTATTTTGTACTGATATGATAAAAGATGCGATATCATTTATCATTTCTCCACCCCCTATTCTATTTTCTACAACATGTCTCCCAATCAAAGTATCATTCGTATTAATACTTTGATCATCGGATAAATAAAAATCGACCACTGTACTGGATAACCTCGTTTTGTTTTGTCCCTCAATAATAATGGTTTGATTTCGTTGATTTAGAGCAACTGTTCCTATGTTACTCAAAGTAAATGGAACTGTAATAAGTTCGCCGGAATTAATTGGATTTGAAGGAAAATTAATGGACTCAATAATTATGTCAGTATCATTGATCACTTCGATAGGTAAAACTTCTGAAACATTATTATTTTCACTATATTCAGCATTATTTTCCCTATAATCAGTTATCGCACCAATATAGTACTGGCCAGATGGAATATCATTTTCTGATGATAAGATAGGATGCCCATGAGCAATACCACCTGATTCTAGTGGAAATCTCCAACCTCGAATAATAATATCCGAAGAATCTATGATAGGGTCTTTCGATAAGAAAATACCGAGATACTGATCATTCGATTTTTGCATGCCATAATTGCTTACTGTAATACTACTTTCAATACCATTTCCCCATCCTAGCTTAATTGGTGTTTTAGGTGGAATCCAAAACTCTTTCATAATAAGATCTATACCTGGCACATAAGCGCCGATATTAAAATCTACATTTCTAACTGTATTACCATCAGTTGCTTGAAAGTACATTCGATGTAATCCATATGTAACGCTTTCATCAGCGCTAAATGTTGCAACAAATTGTGTTTCAATTCCTGGGGACAAAGTGATTTCATTTGGTGTAAACGTTACTGATAAACCGTCGATTTTAGTTAAAGAGTCAAGTCGAACATCTCCACTATATTCATTTGACAAAATATTAAAAATGTAGTCACTAGAAGATCCAACACTGACTCTTCGCTCTATTGATTGAACAACATACTGAAAATCTGGCGCATCATGATCAAGAAATAGTTGAGTGTGATATCTATTGTTATTTGTGTCGGTAGCTGAGATCAGTATTTGATAACCTTCTTTTGGAAGATTATTATTTATTTGTACTTTAACCGGTAGGGTAATACTTTCAAATTCGGATAACTTAATTGAATCAGGAATATTTAGTGTTATCTTGTTATTTGGTATGTTTGACTGTAATTGAAGAGTGACTTCATTGGATGAATTGTTTTTAATAAATAAATCTATTGTATAAGATTCAGAATTTGAGGTATTCAGCTCAAAGGCTAATAGTTTAAATTCTAGTTTTCTTTTGAAATCTAAATTATTTTCAATTGCAGAGCTGATATTTAAGGAACCTTCGGTAAGTACTTTACCAATCAATGCTGATTTCTTATCGACACTATTCAACAGCGCTTGCTTTAATTCAATTGCAGATAATTCAGGAGCGAAAGATTTTAATAATGCCGCAGCACCCGCAACATGTGGACTTGCCATTGATGTGCCACTAAATTTTGAGTAACCTGAAGGATCGCAATAATCATAAGGGCCGAAAAATGATTGGAATACTTGACAGCCAGCTGTTGGAACAGTGGAGAAGATATCTTGTCCTGGTGCGGCAATATCAACGCTGGTTGATCCATAATTAGAAAATGATGCTAATGAACTACTAGAACGTAATGCCGCAACAGACAAAATATTTTGGCTATCATAACTGGAAGGATAGTGTTTTAAATCATCGGTATTCTCGGCACTATTACCTGCAGCAGCTACAAACAATAGCTCATTTGCCGCATCGATAGCGTCTTTTAACGCTTGACTATACGGTGCGCCACCCCAACTTGCATTGATAACATGAGCACCATTGGCAACCGCGTACTCAATCGCTTTGATAGAGTCTTCAGTAAATCCGGAACCAAATCCAGAAAAGGATTTTAGAGCCATAATACGTGTATTCCAATCTACACCAACCACGCCTGTCGAATTATTGCCTTTTGCTGCAATGGTACCTGCCACATGGGTACCGTGTGCATTGTCATCTTTTGGGTCACCGTCATTGTTAACAAAATCATATCCATAAACATCATCAATATAACCATTGCCATCATCATCAATTCGATTATTTGGGATTTCTGAAAAATTTCGCCACATGTTCGCTTTTAAGTCTTCATGACCATAATCTACACCGGTGTCGATAACTGCCACAATGACATGGGCACTACCGGTTTCTTTGCTCCAAGCTTCTGGCGCCGAAATACTGTTCATACCCCATAACGATGAATACGCTGGATCATTTGGCGTTAAACTGATTGTTTGCACAAAGTTAGGTTCGACATATTCGATGTCTGGATCTTTTTCTAATAATTTTATTGCATCTTCTTCTTTTACATTATCCGGCAGCTCGAGTTTATGCCATCGCTCTAATCCGGCTTTACTTTTTCGTTTTTTTCCATGCTTACGTTTCTTTTTAATTCCTTTGGATAATTTTTTCAAACGAAGTTTGTTCTTCTTTTTGAAGCGTTTTAGTCCGCGTATTTTTTTCCCTCTTGCACGCTTTTTTTCAGCGCTTTTCGTAAACTTAATTAAAACGCCTTTTTTTCTAGAGTTTTTTGTCCGTGTTTGGCCTGTATCATTAGGATCAAATGTTGGTGACGTGATTACATTTTTATCGTTATTTTGTGAATTGATTTGGACTAATTGGTTTGTCGATGCCAGTGAAATTTCCGAACAGAACAATATAAACAATAGTATGACTAATATTCTCGAAACTGATTTCATTCTCCGCCTCCACAGATTTAATTTTCATTCTTATTGAAAGACAGACGGAATTTGAGAAATATTTTGAAAAAGAATTAGAATAGTCTTTTAGGAAAAGAGATTAAAAGTGCAAATTTGATTAATCAGGTGGAGTTAAAATTAATCCAATTTACTAGGTATAGATTGGCAAGCAGCCGATACCTAGCAGTTTAATTAATAAAATTTCTTCGTTAAATACTACATTTTCTATTTCAAATTTCGTTGATTACTAAAAATGATAATATATTGAGCAAACCAGAATGTTCTATTGCGGCGTTTTCCTGTTAGTTCCTTTAATATGCCATATTTCACAAAGTCATCTACCATCGCAGCAGCAGTATTTATGGTTATACCTAGTAATTCACTAACCAGTTTAATGTTAACCAAGGGTGTTTGATAAAGATATTGCATCAGTGTTTGCGCGTTTTCCTGCCGTCGAGTACTAAAGCGTGGTATAACTTCACGTTCCAAACGCTCCTTCATTGATAAAATATCTTTGAAAACCTGAATTGAATCCATAGCAGTTTCACGCACGCCATACAAAAAGAACACTAACCATTCTTTCATCTTGTTCGCTTCACGAACTGCCATCAGACGATCGACATACTCAGTTTTATTCCTTTCAAAGTAATCTGATAAATACAAAGCAGGCTTATGCAACAAACCAAAACTTGCAAAGTACAAAGCAATCATTAAGCGCCCCAATCGACCATTACCATCAAGAAATGGATGAATAGTTTCAAATTGATAATGTGCAATAGCAATTTTAATTAAATGCGGCACATGAGACTCTTCATTATGGATAAACTTTTCAAGGTCACTCATCAGGCCTTCAACGTCATTCTGATGCGGTGGAATAAATACTGCGTTCTTCAAACTCACACCAATCCAGTTTTGACTCACGCGAAACTCACCAGGTTGTTTCATTTCACCACGAACAACCTGCATTAATGTGTGATGTGTTTCCTTTAGCAACCGGTTTGAAAGTGGCAACCTCTGCAACTGCTCAATAGCACAATTAATTGCCCTGATATAGTTTTGCACTTCAACCCAATCGTCATGTTTTTCCGGCTCAATGTCGTGCTCGTCCAGCAAGGCCTCTTCCATGTTTGTCCGCGTTCCTTCGATACGACTGGATTGGGTTGCCTCTTTGGTAATATGCATCCGAATGAAAAAGTCGACATTTGGTACAAGCTGCGAAAACGCATTTAACTCACCTAGTGCTCGATCCGCATCACTTAACAAGCGCAACACTTCACCATCTGCAATTTCCCATGCATGATTAATCAACTCAGGTAGAAAGCTCTTATACTGATATTGCTGCTTATAAGTGCCGGCTTTATAGTTACGAATATTCATCTTATGTCAAAAAGTAGCCTTGTTTTCGAATTAGTACATTTGTATTATCGAAAATATAGTGCTCACAAAGTGTTATGTCAAATTACAAGGTAGTTTTCGATATAACGAATTTCGTATATCAAAAACTATCCGTTAAAAGATAAAGGGTTTAGCATCTTAAATTGAATAGAATGTGTATAAATTTCAAGTAATTCGACGTGTAGACAGCAGCAAGCGATTGTATTGAAAACGTATACTATTTGTGCATCTCGAGAGTCATATATCAAAAATAGACATAGTTTTCGATATAAGAATATTTTTATATCAATAACTCAATGAGTGGGCCATCGCTGCCCGGCTTTTTTCATTGGTAGATTTTCAGGCAGTGTCATTGGTGAACAACCACTTGTTGGAACGCACTAGGATATGGCAGCGGCTCGGGGATGACTACCATGGATGATGGGAATGTTAAAATTCACTTTAAAAGTACTTTTTTAACTATATTCATATTTTCCCCACCTCAAAAATGAATAGGTTAAAACTATTCATTAAACAATCCATGTTTTTCACACGCTTCAAGAAAGGCAATTTTTAAAAAGTTTGAATCTTGCCATGGCGATGTGGCTGATGATTGAAATTCAGCTTCAAGCATTTCCTTTCTGGATAATCCATAGTTTTGGTTTTCATTTAGCACTCGATTCATCCAACCATTGCCACCATTCTTTCCGCAACACTTGGCAGCGTAACGTTGATCAGTACGAAATAATTCTTTCCAGGTGTCGACCTCTTCTTTATGTGTATCAGAATCAAACTCAACAGTTAAATTTTCTGCGGTCAACCTATCCCATCGTTTGTCTTTAATCAAAACATTTATACCAATATTTGGCTGTATTTCAGCGAACGGATAAAATGCTTTTCTACACTTTCCATCTGAATCATGTAATGGGTCTTTATCCCTTTTGTTGCCAGAGTTGCACTGATAACTGCTTTAAGATCACAACGTTCCACCAACAACTGGCGCAAAGTTTTGAATGCTTTACCGGAACCAAACAGCACACCTTACGGAATAATGACACAAGCAGTACCACCTTTTTTCAACAGGCGATAAATATTTTCAACAAACAGCAGTTCGGTTTTGGTGGTACTCAGTTGCAAGTTTTCGTTGATGTCACCTTTGTCGATGCTGCCGGTGAATGGCGGGTTGGCCATGACGACATCATACTCGGCCTCTTCAGTGAAGCTTTTGCTCAAGGTATCTTTATAATCGATATTCGGTTCGTCTATGCCATGCATCATCAGGTTCATTAAACCCAATCGCACCATGGTATTGTCAATGTCGTAACCGTAGAGGGTGTTATTTAAAATGGATTGATTTTTTTTGTTAAGCCCTGCAGAAACGGAGGTGCGGATGAAACCGTCTTCATCGGGTTTTAGTTTTTTTATGTCTGCTTTATTCGCCAGCTGAGTAACGATGTATTGATAAGCCCCCAGCAAGAAACCACCGGCCGGGTCGGCAATACGGTGGCCGAGTTTTGGTTGCACCAATTCGGCCATGAGTTTTATGATGTGACGTGGGGTGCGGAACTGACCATTCTTACCTGCGGTAGCAATTTCCGACAATAGCATTTCATACACATCACCTTGGATATCTTGAAAGGCCTGGCCATTTTCTTTGGAATCTTTTTCCATGACTTCGAAAATTTCGTCGATGGTTTTTACTGCTTCCACAAGTAGTGCTGGTTTGGGAATAACGAACACGGCGTTTTTCATGTGATGAGTGAAATTGGATTCTGCACCGTTCATGTCACGAAGAAAGGGGAAGACTTTGCCCTGCACATGATGCAGCATGTCCTCGGCTTGCATGCGTTTGAATTCACTCCAGCGCAAGGTGCGTTTTTTTATGGCATATTGCTTTTCATCTGTCATCCGTTTTTTCTTTTCTTTCGCGGTATCATCGTCGCTGGATTTTGCACGGAATTCAGGTGGTATCCAGGTGCCACTGAATTTAGAGATATATTTCTCACCCGTGAATTCGGCATCGGCTTGTTTTTTTTGATCTAGTTCATCCAAGCGTTTCATGAACAGCAGATAGGTGATTTGTTCAATGGCAGTGAGCGGATTAGAAATGCCGCCGCTCCAGAATTTATTCCAGAGTTAGTCGATTTTGCTTTTTAGTTCGGGGTTGTTTTGTAGCATGTATTTATTGGCCTTCGTTTAATTCATTGAGTTGTGTTTTGCCCTGGTTGGTCAGGCGGTATTTTTGTAAGCGGCTGCTGGGTTTTTCAGGCAATGTGTATTCGATGAGTTGATTTTGCAACAGCTCTTTGATTGTGCGTTTAAATGCGCCACTTTTGCTCTCCAGACCCAGTGTTGTAACAAGCTCGGCGGCGGAAAGTGGCAATTGTTCTAAGGCTAACAGGATGTCAGTTGACAGGGTCCTTGACTGGGCCTCTGACTGGGCCCTTGACTGGGCCTCTGTAGCCGGTATCTGTTCGTCAAACGGTTTTTCGTAGTAGAAAATCACTCTTAAAAAATTAGGGCGTATCTCAAAAGCATCGCGGCCGTATTTCTCTACTATGCGTGGTACACCAGACCCGAGCTGCTCAACAATTTCCAGGTCACGAAATACACGCATTATTTCTTTGTTACGTGGGGATGAGTAACCATTGAAAAAATCTTCTTCGGTAACACCGTAGGGCAAACCTCCGGCGGAAGTGATTTCAAGTCGATCAGAAAAGAACTCGAACTTGGGGCAAGCCCCATTGGAATAATCGTTATGTACGATGGCGTTGATGACGGCTTCACGCATGGCTTTGGCGTGTAACATCTTTCGCTCTTCTCGCAAGGGGTAACCGATACGGGTGTATATGGTATTTTCTACTTCCATGCGCTCGAGGACACCGTTAAGCGCCTTGATCAACGAGCAGCGACCAAAATCTCTGTTTTCTATGAGACCAACCCGAGAGGTATCCGCATATTTGGCAACCTGGATGGAAACACCATTTTCATCCGCCAGCAGATAGGCAGCATAATTGGGTTTGCCTTCGGGTGTTAACAATTCCAGGTTTTGCATAAAAGCTGCGTTTAAATGCAGTTCTTTGGCTTCGTAATAAATTTTAAGTTGGGCAAAGGTCAGATTTGTGCGAGTGGATTCCATGCGACCAATTGTGTTGCGAATGCGCCGACTGTAAAGTGAATCAATCATTTCTTGCGGCATGGGCTCTGCGGCACTGCCCACACGAATAAAACAACCTTTTTCAGTCATGCCATATCTTTTTAGGTAGTAAGGCTTTTCCTGGCCACCTGCCACTGTTATTCGGATAATAGCTTTATCCTCTCGTTGTTCGAGAATAATATCAAATAATCCCATGACCGAAGGTTGGATGTTGTTACGTAAGCGATCTTTGACTGTCAGTTGTAGCTGGTCCGCATTATTGACGCCATGGGTATGCCCATTTTTATCAATGCCCAGGTAGATGGCTCCGCCATCATGGTAATTTAGAAACGCGACAACTTCTTTTTCTAGACTATCGGTTAATTCACGTTTGTATTCGATTCGATTGTTTTCTGTCATATTACGCGGCCAAACTATCGGTGAGCTGTAGTATTTCGCTGATCTCTGCGGGGCTGAATACGCCACGTATACCTTGCGGATGGATCACAGTAAAGGGTGCGCTGATCAGGTCTTTCTTTTCTACTTTTTCACGTTCGACAATGAAGTTTTTTAATAGGTTGAGAAACTCCATTTGCCGACTACTGAGGTTAGTGTGTTGCTGTATAAATTGCGCAAAAGCGTCGCTGACTGTTTCTGGAAAACTTTTTAAAATTTCGATGCCGAGGATGTGCCGGATAAACTGCATAAAATGGGCTTTGTGATTTTTGTAAACCTGGCGCAACAACTCTTCTGTAAGTGGATGTTCAGAGTGCAACATTGCTGCAAGAACATTTGCTTCATCAGAACTAACCTCTTCACCATTTTTAATTTTTAATAACACGGGATTGTGTTCGGTTAATTCGGCGATTAACGCTTCGACCATTTGCCGATAGGCGCTGACACTGACAGCTTCGTGCTGTGGACCAAACTCGACCCAATCTTTAAAATGTAAGGTGTCGGTCAGGTCGAGATGAGTGGGACTGGGCCCGGCAACCTGTTCACGAAACTGCATTAAGGGACCGAGTTTGTTTGTTAGCTCATCCAATGCATCTTCTAACTCGACAACATCAGTTTTAGCCCAGTAGTGGTTTGTTTGCGCGGCACGGATGAGCTCTTCTTCAGTTTTGACAAAATTAACACTAAGCGGGAGTTCGCTGATTTGTTCAACGATGCCTTCTTTGAGGGTTTCTGCCCTTTCCTTTTCTTCGCTTAATTTCGCCAGAGAATATTCCAATAGGTCGCGCTCAAAACGCATGGCTTTGAAATCGGCTTCGGACACGGTGCGAAACAGTGGTTTGATTTCGGCACGCAGGAATTCTAGTTTTTGATGACTGAGGGTGATCCAAAAATTTTCTTCTTCAAGTTTGTTGAGTGCGGTTGCGGCTTCTTTTATCACAACTGAGCTTTGCGGTAATTCGGCTATCTGATTGCGTAGTTTGAATATTTCACGTTCGGCAATACCTTGATGACCGCTATTGATGGATTTTTCTATTTTATCTAAGCGTAGGCCAACTAACCTCACTGGCAATGAGAGTTGTGGTTTTATTTCTTTGCCTTTGGGTTGGAGTTTGAAGTATTCGAAATTATCCCAGCAATCTAAAATCAGGAATACCTCTTTTTCGGTACACCAGGGTTTGGGTTTGTTTGTTTCTAACAAACGAGTACCGCGCCCAATCATCTGCCAAAATTTGGTATAAGAATAAACAGGTTTAGCAAAGACAAGGTTGACGAGCTCACGCACGTCAATACCGGTATCGAGCATATCGACACTGATGGCAACTCGGGGCATGTCATTGTTGGTGAACTGATCCAGCAAGCCGCCTTTACCATAAACACGCGGGTCTTCAGACACCAATACTTTGGCCAGTTCGCCATTGTATTGAGGATAGAGCTTGTCAAAAATTTCTTCAATCCGACGCGCATGTGCTTTGGATGAACAAAAGAAAATTGTTTTGCCTGGCAGAACACCATCGGCGTCTTTAATACTCTCTTCCATGAACTCTTTGACGATGAGCGTATTGGTGCCTTTGTTAATGACTTGTTTTTCTAACTGCGAGCCTTCGAAGTTAATTTCTTCAATTTCTTTGCCTTCCAGTAACAAACTTTTTTGATCTTCTAGCGAGATAGTGCGCTTGCTGATGCCTTTCATCTGGAATTTTGTTTGAATTTTCATTACCTGAAAACTGCTAAGAAACGGAGGCACGTTATTAACAGCTTCCTCGAAGGTATAAGCAAACGTTGGTAGCCCATCCTCGCAATGAAAAATCTTAAAGGTATTGTGATCAATGATGTCAGTTGGCGTTGCGGTTAATCCCAGGGTGGTTGTTTTGAAATAGTTGAGAATCTCACCATAGGTGTTGTAAATGGATCGATGGCTTTCATCAATGACGATGAAATCAAAATAGTGTGGTGACAGATGCTGTGCTTCATCCCGTATTATGTTGAGCATGGTGGGATAGGTGGAGACATAAATACGACGATCTTTGGCGATGAGCTTTTCACCAACATTTGGCCAACGTGGTTCATTGGGTAAGTGTTCTTTGAAAGCTGACAGCGCCTGCTCTCTGAGCGCGATACGGTCGACTAAAAATAATACTTTTTCCGCATGGCCAGCGCGCATTAGTGCGTCTACCATTGCAATGCAGGTGTGAGTTTTTCCGGTACCGGTTGCCATCACTAACAGGAAATCACGTTTCTTTTGTTCTATGCCTTCGAGTACTGCACGAATTGCGCGGATCTGATAATCACGACCTGCGATTGAAGTGTTAATGAGTTCCTGGGTTAGTGGTTTGCGGTTGCGACGAATGTATTGGAATCGCTCAAGGTCATCCCGAGTTGGGAAGCCCACGACTTTACGTGGAGGATAGTTATCCAAATCCCAGAAATAGATTTCGAGACCGTTTGTATAAAAACAAAACGGAAGCTCTCCACCCTGTTCTTTTTGTATATTGAAACAATATTGTTTGGCTTGCTCACGACCCAGTGCTGCATCTTTGCTGGTTTTTTTCGCTTCAACCACTGCGATTGGCTTGCCGTGTTTTCCTAATAAGACATAGTCACTGAATTGGTGGCCTTCGTATTGAGTGCGCGGTTCTTTTACGCCATCAGGAAGCTCTACTTTAATATCAAATTCTTGAATTATCTGCGTGCGATCACTGACATCCCAACCGGCGGATTGAAGTTGTTCGTCTATGATTTCTTTTCTAGTATGGGATTCTGTTTTAGTCATGTGTCCAAAACTGGCTGAGATCTGTTTTATTCCATATCTTGTGAGCTAATATTTAATTTCTGGGTGTGCCATTTTTTGTGCGACAAAATCCAAAACTATTTGATGATTTATTGCGCCATCCCAATGGTTTTTGGCCTTGCTTTTAAGTATATCTCGATGTAATGATTGAGTAACTCTTTATTGCTCAAATACTTGGAACTGGCAGTGTTGAGGATAATAGTTGTACAGACTAGAGGGATGAGAAAGAAGCGGAATCACTGGGCAAAACCGAAGAAGGAAGACCTGGGTTTTACAATTGTCATACTCCCGAGGCTGTCGTGTGACAGCGTCCAGCCCTGGATCAGGTGCTACATTTACATACAGGGGGGGCACTGACGGAACCGAGTGCCTTGCCCGCATTTCTCACAGGATTCGCGGATTCTCATTTGATCTTTGATCACAATCACACAAGGAATTTTCTTCCTTCGGAAATACAGTCCGTATTCCGCTCAGTCAGAAAACCCCTTGTGTGATCAAATCTCTGCGCGATTATCTCGCGATCCTGTGAGAATGCGGGCTAGCTGAGATTATGCATTCCCACGCAGGAGCGTGGGAATGAGAAATAGCTAATTAATTTCGGTTAATTAATTAGGATTAACAAACTCATAAGCCCCCATATCGTAGTCAGATCCATCACCCGTTTCGCCCGCTCCTAATCCATCACCATCTTGCGGTCTAAAAGTGCCATCTAGATCACTATCTAAACCACTATCGCCGCCGGTATCAATTGCAGGAGAACCAATGGAAAGATGGTAATTCCCTTCAGCGGAATTGACAAACATCGGATCAACATCATCACTAGTGATTGAGTTAACCGTTTCAATTACACTGCTATAACGCCCTGTACTGATACTGTTAGAATTTCCACTTACAATAGAATTTTCCAATCGCGAACCACTACTGTAATTCCAAATCAATATACCGGTACCCTCATTATCTGCAATTGTACTGTTAATTATGCGTACACTGGAATAACTTGAAACAAAAACACCGGAACTATTATTAGCGATTAATGTATTACTGATTGTTGCCCCTGAGTAACCATTTGTGTTGATTGCTCCACCAAATTTTGCTGAATTACCAACAAAAATATTTTTATCGATAATCACGTGACCTAATGTTGATATTCCACCGCCACTCCCCGAGTTGACCTGATTATCACTAAATATATTGCCTCGCACTTCTTTCATTCCCCAGGCAGCCACAGTACCCGATGGGCCGGTTGAGATATTGTTCGTTATGATATTGTTATAAAGATATGCTGTTGTTCCGTAGCGGTATCCCCCACCAACTGCACTACCCCCAATTGTCGCAGTATTATCGCGAATAACATTGTTCTTAATGGTCACCACACCAGACGAAAGTCGTATACCACCACCATAATCATTGCTACCACCACGAATAGTGAAGCCTTCAATATGCATTGAATTTCTAGTGTGTTTTATTACACTGCTATTCAAATCCGTTGCATCTATAATGGTGTTTTTAGGGCCTTCCAAAGCAAACAGTGTTTTATTATCGCCTATAGTAACCGTTTCATTATACGTACCTGCTCCAACAATGATCGTTCCACCTGACGATGTTGAATCAACAGCAGTCTGAATGGAAGTATGTTGACATCCACTGGGACAAACATCGGCAACTGCTTGAACTGTGATTAACCCAGCCAACAACGAATTATTACTTTCATCGGTTTCATCTTCTGAATTCAGATCATCGACAATGATACCAAAATAGAAATTACCTAATTTTGTTGCAACGGGAATAACAATTTCATCATTTAATGTGGCGGCACTGTTACCGGCTAGTGCATTGCTGTCTGAATACCCAACCAATATATCCGTTGAATCAATAACAATGTCAGTTGATAAGTAATAACCCACTCTAAATTTGCCTGCGGTGGCGGAAGCACCGTTGTTAGAAAGGGAATAACTCAGTGAAAATGGCTCCCCCAATGTAATGGTATTTGTATCAGATGATATGTTTGTCGGTTTTAGATCAACATATTGAGTTATTTGAAACGTGGGTCCACTTAATTGATTATTGTCAATCGAGTTTTCCTTAAAGTAAGAACTTGTCCCAATATCAATTCGTATAAAATAATTTCCTGATGCCACACTCGGCATCGTAACGTTAGGCCAAGACAAGAATTTTTGTGTATTCGCATCTAAAAATTGAACTCTTTCTTTATGCAAAACTTGAACAGGCAAATCTGTTGTTGCATTGACTAAAGTTGCTGATACGTCAAAATAGCTAAAAGCCTTCGTTGTACCACTATTCTGAATTTCAGCACTTAATGACAGAGAATCATCAATGTTGATATTTTCAGTTTTGTAATCAACGGCATTAATAACAAGATCAATATCTTCGACCAATTCAACTTGTGGCACCACAAAGGTATTATTATCTTCACTGGATTCTACTACGGCATTATTTCCATCAACAACCAACTTGAGATCTTGTATTCCTCTACGCATGCGGTATGTCATTGGTAAATAATAGGTGCGACTAATTTCTTGGCCAGCTAACAATTCACTGATACTAAATCGATTAACATATGAACCACCGAAATAAACATACACCCATGTTGAATTAACAACAGAATTTCCGATATTTTCAATGGTATAAGCGATTGCAAGATTTTCACCCACGCCTATTTTTTGCGTATCGACACTGACATTTTTTAGCGTTAAGTCAGGATCAGATAACACACCTACCACATTGCCAACTGCGGTATTATCCGACTCATTTATTTCAGAAATCTGATTATTTGGATCAACGATGGCACCTAAATAATACTGTCCTGCTGCAATAGAATCTGATGTTACTAGAGTTACCGTTGATGAAATCGATGAACCGCCCACTAGTGGCGGAGAATTCGAATTGCCAATCAAGATATCTTCTTTTGAAATTAGATTATCTGAGGATAAATAATAATTGGTTTCATAAGGAGTTGAATCCATTGATCCACTATTCACTGTAATGGAATTAACATCGAATGGCGAACCATCGATATTGACTGTTGTTGTGGAGAGTTGAGTAATCTGAAGATTTACATCATTTTTTATGGAAAACGATTCTCCAGCGAGAACATTATTCTTTGTGTTCTTTTCGAACCATTCTGGTTTTGATTTTATTGAAAAAATCACGTTGTAATCACCCTCTGGTATATTTGGCAGAGTGATTGGTACAATTTTAGAAAATTGACTTCCACCAGACATACCATAGGATACATAGGTGTTTGTAATAAAATAGTCATCGTCAGACAATAATTTATCTTTTGATAAATGCGCTTGCAAGATAACCCAACCCTTAACCCATGATGCCCCAGAATTCTTGACGACAACATTGGCTGATATTGAATCTCCCGGCTGGACTGTAGATGCGTCATAAGTTACAGAGTCAATCATTACATCAATATCCCACTGAATATCGATTTCTTCACTTTTCAGCACATTGTTGGTTTTGTCAATTTCACTTACGATGAGATCTTTGTTGTCAATAATTGCAAAAAGATAGTATTTACCCGCTTGCATTGAATTCGGATATGCATAAATATTAAATTGGACTTCATGAGAATTTCCAGATCCGATATTTTTCACTACGGTATTTTGGACATACCGATCTGTATTTATGTCAAGAATATTGTCCGTCGATAAATAATAACCAACGTTGACTTTATCTACATTCGTGGTACCAGAGTTTATTAATGTAAATACGCCACTAAACATGCTACCCATTGCGACTGATTGATCTTTCAAAACAAGTTTTTCAGCAACGAGATCAATATCAGAAAGTAGTTCTATCTCATCAACAGATGAAACATTATTTTTGTAATTATTTTCAAGGCGAGGTGTTTTGTAATTTATGATTTCACCATAATAAAATTTCTCTTGATTGGAATTAACAATTGCACCAATATAATATTTTCCATTTTTTGTATTTTGGATAGGAATTGTAAGAGATACTGTTTGCCTAATAGATGCACCACCTTCAATACTTTTTCTAACAAAATCGGTTTTTAGTTGAATATCATTGATATCAATGATTGGATCTTCAGACAGGTAAAAATCTACAAAAGTACTACCAGATGACTTACTCCAACTCCAGTATCCTGTGTAAAATCTATGTTCAAATGCATTTAATGCAACTGATCCTATATTTTTCACAGTGTAGGGAACTGAAATCGTATCTCCCGCATTAATCGTATTTTTTGAGAACTCAATCGATTCAATTATCAGGTCGGTATCATTAATCACTTCTAACGGATATACGGGAGAACTATTATTGCTTTCATCATGCTCATCTATTTTATTATTATAATCCGCAATTGCTGCAATATAATAATTACCGGACGGTATGTTTGTTTCTACGTTAAATGTCACACGTGAATGATTTGACTCACCTGGATACAAGGGATTCGGGAGGCCGTTATTAGCGACACCAGAAATAAGCCTATCGCTGGTATCTACGATGGGATCATCAGATAAGTAAATACCAACTTGGTCTAGTAAGGTTGGTTTATCTCCGATGTTTGAATAAGTTATACTGTATGTAAAACCATTACCCCTACCTAATTTTAATGGCGTTTGTTCTGGTAATGAGAATTCATCAATCACAAGATCAACACCAGAAACAAAAACTGTTAGGTCAAATTCCATATTACGAATTGTGTTTCCATCTGTCGCCTGCAAGTAGATACGTTTAGATCCATGTGTAACAGTAGAATCCGCATTTATAGTTACAACAAAATTGGTTTCTGTATCCGGTGACAAAGATAGTATCTCAGGTGTAATTGCTATTTTTAATCCATCAACATTCGTAAATGAATTCAGTTGAACATCACCACTATAGCTGTTCGATTTGAGCTTGAATATGTAATCAGACGAATTTCCTACTGTTACATTTCTATCGACTTTTTGAAAAACACGCTGAAAATCCGGTGCATCATGATCTATCACTAGTTGAGAATGATATTCCAGATTTTCATCATCAGTTGCCGTCATTAGGATTTGATATCCATCTTTTGGTAAATTATCCGGTAAATGTATTGTTACTGGAATGACCATTTCTTCGAAAGCAGCTAAATTGAGTGAATTTGAAAATGTCAGTTTGATTCGATTATCTGGTAAGTTAACTTTCAATGACACATCTAGAGCAGAATTTGTATTATTTGTAATATTTAGGTCTGTTGTGTAGGATTCCGAGTTAATTGTTTTTAGTTCACGATCCGAAAAATTTATTGTCAGGCTTCTTGTTTCTGCAATTGTACTTTCAATCGCTCTCGCAACATTTAAAGATCCTTCGCTTAATATTTTTCCGGTCAAACCAGGAACTTTATCAACACTGCCCATTAATTTTTGTTTTATATCCAGTGACGACAGATTCGGTGAATACGCTTTTAAAAGTGCCGCTGCGCCAGCAACATGTGGTGCTGCCATTGATGTACCATTGAATGCACGATATCCAGTCGGATGACAATAATCTATTATTCCAATTCCAAAGCTACCAGGAAACCATTGACACCCAGTTGTTGGTACAGAAGACGTTATATTTTGACCTGGCGCAGCAAGATCTACACTAAGTGGCCCATAGTTTGAAAAAAACGCCATTTGAGTGCTAGAGACTAATGCCGCAACTGACATTATGTTAGGACTATCGTATGAGGAAGGATAATGTTTTTCATCATCTGTATTTTTATTCGCATTGCCTGCTGCAGCAACAAATAGTACTTCGTTTGCCGCATCTATGGCGTCCTTCATTGCTTGACTATATCCGCCGCCACCCCAACTTGCATTGATAATATGTGCGCCATTTGCCGCCGCATATTCTATGGCTTTTATTCCATCTTCAATATATCCATATCCGTAACCCGTGAGAAATTTTAGTGCCATAATGCGTGTATTCCAGCTAACACCTGCCACACCAACTGTATTATTACCGATTGCAGCAATTGTCCCGGCTACATGGGTTCCATGGGCATGATCATCTAACGGATCACCATCGTCATTGACAAAGTCGTATCCATACACATCATCCACATAACCATTGCCATCATCGTCAATTTGGTTATTGGGTATTTCCCCAAAATTACGCCACATATTGGCTTTCAAGTCTTCATGTCTATAATCAACACCGGTGTCGATTACTGCGACAACCACGTCTGCACTGCCGGTTTCTGACTCCCACGCTGTTGGTGCAGATATATTATTCATGCCCCACAACGATGAATACTTTTCATCATTTGGGGTTAAGGTAATGGATTGTATATAGTTGGGTTCGACATATTCAATATCTGGATCGTCTTCTAATAATTTTTTGGCTTCTTTTATTTTCATGTTTCTGGGTAAATCAAGCTTATGCCAGCGTTCAAAACCGGATTTACTTTTTTTCTTTAAGCGTTTAGCAAGCCGTTTCATTCTCAACTTACCTTTTTTATGAAATCGCTTTAATCGCTTTGAATGACCTCCTCCCTGATTCCTTTTTCTCTCAGCTTTTTTGGTGAATTTAACGAGTAGCTGATTTTTTCGAAAATCTGATAGTTTGTTCTTACCTTCTGTTGTAGGTTTAAACAGTATTGGGGATTTATCACTATGAACCAGAGTATTTGATGATGCATTTACATTAATCGAATAGGGTATAATAAGAAAAAATAGAATAACTATTTGTAAAACCGGTTTCATCTTCCATCTCCATTTAGTTATGTTTGTTTTGCCTAACGTAAATAAAGATGACGGAAAGCCACTAGGTTTTTGAAAATTTATTTGTGCTTATTTTAAAATCGTTAACAGTATATTGAAGTTCTACCAATTTAGTGTTTAGATTGACATTGGTACTATTAGAAGATGAATCGTTGTTTTGACAAAACAATTAATAACACCACAGAAAAAATAATCGCAACATTCAAGTAGCGACATCGACGAATGGTTCCGGTTAAACCAAGGAGAACAAGACTGAAACCTGTTAAAGGTAACATATTTTCAACAATGATTTCTCTGACCGCCATCGAATCAATATCAAAAAAATATTCGTTAGAGCATGTTACATTGCCTGATCAAGGCCCTGACATGATTTCAATAAAAATTGGGGATAGAGCGATACCATTAACAAAAATGTGAATTTCTTGTGTGCCTAAATTAGTTGTTGAGCTATAATTTGCCCCATAGGATCCATTGCCATAATCACGAAATTCACTGATATTTCCTAATGTCTCATTTGTAAGACTTGACGTTATTCGTAATCCTGAACCTATGGGTTTATTATTATTATTTCTCGGTTCCACCGTAATTTGTGTTATCTCACCAGTGATTATCGATTGTGAGTCAAGGGTAACAATGCTGTTCTGAGGATTAATAATAGGGGCAGCATTTTTATAATGATACCCAATATCAACTAAGTCTCCTGTGGCGCCATCAACTATTCCATCACTCATTGTGGTTGCGCTTAACAGTGTTGATAAATAATTTGGAACAAAATCAGAGCCTGAGTCAATTGCGGGCGAATTACTGTCTTGCCCTGACGCAACACTGGATAGATACCAGCCGTTTGTAAACAAAGGATCTCCAACCAAGTCATCTGTTCCGCTAAACGATCCATCGCTTGTAAGATTATTGTTTTCGGTTATTTGTCCAAAATGGCTAACGTCCGTGCCTGAGTTTGATGTATTGTCTGAAATGATGTTATCAATAACGGTAACAACAGCATCTGCTTCAATGTGTACCCCACCGGTAGCCGACGCAGTGATGGTTTTGTTTTCAGATATTGTGTTATTTACTATATTTGCGTGGCTTCCATTATGTATAAAAATACCAGCGGCATTTGTTTTTGCGGTGTTTTGAACAATTAAATTATTGCGTAAACTGACATTTGCTAAATTTTCTAAATATACACCGCTACCCACTGTAGCACTATTATGTCGAATTAAATTGTGTTGAATAAGAGTACCAATATCACTTTGTTTAATATAAATTCCGGCGCCGTTACCATTGTTACTAAGTGTAGGATCTCCGTTATTGATGATTAAATTGTTTTCAATTAATGGTGTATTATCCGTATCGATATAAATCCCCGATGTTTTGGCGAACTTAAAAACATTATTTGAAAAATTGCCTCGTGCATTGTCATGAATATGCAGTCCGATATTCCCACCATTAACAACAAATCCCGATAAACTGGGATTTGTATTTGCACCATATACACCTATCGAATCATAGTCATAACTCACACCAGAAATCTCATTATTACCGGTGAATTCAGGTGCTGTAACACGTTGCGTTACGTTATATATCAACAAACCACGAGTGGAATCGGTTATAGAAATATTACTCACTTTTGGTGATGCGGCGTGAATGGTTAGACCGCGAATGCGAGCATGTTGTACAGATAAGTTATTTATACTTGGTTCTGAATAATCAATACTGACACCTGCATAACGCACATTCGTGTGCTGCATTAAACCCGGAGTGTCAGTGCGATACTCGACTCCTCTCCAACTACCTGGAACAGGGAATGTGTCATTACCGTCACCGTTGCTGTCACCTGCAACGCTGTCGTCAAGAATCGAGGTTAAAAATATTGGCTTTTCTTCCGTGCCATTAAATTTGAGTGTGGCATTTGATATTGCTGAAAACTTCCCAATAAACTTTAAAACAGCGCCTTCGTTTACCGTTAAGCTTGCGTCGGATTCTATCCTTACATTATCCATCAACCACACACTGTTTCCGCTATTTAATGGATCAGATGTTAATACATAATCACCACTATTTATGTGGCCACGTATTGCTAAGGTTTTCAGTTGAAGATTTTGGCCATAAACAAAACCACCAAGAATATCAGTTGAGTTAGGCAAACCTTGCTCGTTTAATATTAAAGGAGTCGGCGAATGACTAATTTTAATATCGCTAAATTGCAGCGGCGCACTATGATTATTTAGCATTACACTGGAAGTGCTCATTTTATTGAGTGTTATGTCAGAATAACTACCTTGAGCACTGGTGATATTGAGTCCGACCTTCCCTCCTTCAACAACGAAACCTGATAAACTGGGATTCGAATTTGAACCATCCACCCATATCGCGCTATAAGAATTGTTCGTACCAGAAATCGTATTGACACCGGTAAATTCAGGAGCAGTGCTACGTGAGAGACCTCTGCCATTTATTCCAATACCGTTGCTTGCATGATCAAAAATTGAAATATTGCTGAGTTTCGGTGATGCTCCACTGATGTAGAGCGCAGTGTTGTGTGCGTACTGTAAGGATAAGTGATCAACGGTTACCTTTGAGCTATTAATGTTAGCACTTGCATAGCGTATATTCGTGTGTTGAATTAAACCCATTGAGCCAAGGCGAAACGTGAATCCACTCCAATCACCCGCAGCGGGGATTGTGTCACTTCCGTCATTATTGTTGTCGCCAATAATGCTATCATCAAGACTCGAAGTTAAAATGATCGGATTTGCTTCCGTACCATTTAAATTGAACGTGGCGTTTTCATACACTGAAATATGGGCACCATCTGAAAACTTTAAAACAGTGCCCTCGTTAACGGTTAAAATCGCATTCGACCATAGGTAAACACTTTCAATCAACCAAACACTATTTTGATTATTTAATGGATCAGGTGACAAGGTATAATCACCCGGTCTAAATCTGCCACGCAGTGTTAACGTTTTCGGCTGCATGTTTTGGCCATAAACAAAACCGCCTATTATATCAATTGAATCAGGTAATACTTGGGCGTCTAAAATCAATGCCTTTGGTGAATTATTAACTTTAATATCACTGAAAAGTAGTGGTGCACTATTCGTGTGTAGAATCACGCTGGAAGTGATTGCATTATTGAGTGTTATGTCAGAATAACGACCTTGTGCACCTTTACTAAGATAAAGCCCAACATCCCCGCCTTCAACAACAAAGCCCGATAAACTGGGATTCGCGTTTGAACCACCCACATAAATCGCATTATCAGCATCGCTCACACGAGTAATCCTATTGTTACCGGTAAATTCTGGTGCGGTAAAAACTTGATTGTTTGTGCTATTTATCTGAAGACCTTGAGTAGAATCAGTAATTAATATATTACTCAATTTCGGTGATGCGTTAACAATATTTAGTGCGTACTCATGTGCGTGTTGTATGGATAAATTATTTACGTTTACCTGTGAACTATAAATGTTAGCATTTGCATAATGTAAATTGACGTTTTGAACGCTAGCCGTTGAACCAGGACGAAAAAATATCCCACTCCAACTATCAGCAGTAGGGATTGTGTCATTTCCGTCGCCATTACTATCACCTGCAATGCTGTCGTCAAGATACGAGGTTAAAATAATGGGATTCGCGTCGGTACCATTTAAATTAATGGTACCGGCTGATGATACTGATGAGCCGCCAGTAAATTTTAAAACAGTGCCTTGGTTTATCGTTAAAGTAGCGGTAGGCTCTATTGTAAGATTTTTTATCAACCACACGCTGTTTTGATTGTTTAATGGGTCCGGCGATAATGCATAGTCACCGTTATTTAAATCTCCACGCAGTGTTAAAGATTTAGATGGTATGTTTTGACCATAAACAAAGCCGCCAATAATATCAATTGATTCGGGTAAAACTTGCGACTCTAATATTAATGCGGTTGGCGAATTATTGACTTTTATATTGTTGAAAAGCGTTGGTGTACTATTGTTATTCAACGTCACACTGGAAGTTATCGCGTTACTGAGTGTTATGTCAGAATAGCGACCTTTAGCACCATTACTCATATAAAGTCCGACATCCCCACCTTCAACAACAAAACCGGATAAACTGGGATTTGCATTTAAGCCACTCACGTCTATCCCATTATAGGAGCTGCTCAAACGGGAAATCGTGTTGATTCCGGTAAATTCAGGGGCTGTAATAATTTGGCTACTTGTACTATTGATCAAAAGACCACGGGTGGAATCAACTATTGATATATTACCTAACTTTGGTGATGCATTAATAATGTTTAGCGCGTAATAGCGAGCGTGTTGTATGGATAAGTGATTAACGCTTGGCTTTGAACTTTCAATGGTTACATTCGCGTAATGTAAATTTGTATATTGAATTAAACCTGCAGAATCAGGATCAAAATTGATTCCATCCCAACTTCCCGCAGTGGGGCTTGTGTTATTGCCGTCACCATTACTGTCGCCAGCAATGCTATCGTCAAGAATCGAGGTTAAGGTGATTGGGTTCGTTTCAGACCCATTAAAATTGAGTGTAGCGGTTGATAATGCAGATAGCCCACCAGTAAATTTTAAAACAGTGCCTTCGTTTACCGTTAAAGTCGCATTTGATCCTATGGTAAGATTTTTTATCAACCACACACTGTTTTGATTGTTTAGTGGATCCGGTGATAAAATATAATCACCGTTTTTTAGTTCACCGCGCAGTGTCAAAGATTTAGACGGTATGTTTTGACCATAAATAAAGCCGTCAACAATATCAATTGAATCAGGTAAAACTTGCGACTCTAATATTAATGCGTTTGGTGAATTACTGACTTTAATATTGTTGAAAAGCGTTGGTGTACTATTGTTATTCAACGTCACACTGGAAGTTATCGCGTTACTGAGTGTTATGTCAGAATAGCGACCTTTAGCACCATTACTCATATAAAGTCCGACATTCCCACCTTCAACAACAAAACCTGATAAATTAGGATTTGCATTTAAGCCACTCACGTCAATCCCATTGTAAGCATGGTTCAGACGAGAAATCGTATTGACTCCGATAAATTCAGGTGCCGTGTTGATTTGACTACTTGTGCTATTTATCCGAAGACCGTGAGTTGAATCAACAATTGAAATATTACTCAATTTCGGTGATGCGTCTGCAATGTTTAACGCATAATCGTTGGTGTGTTGTATGAATAAGTGATTTACACTTAGCGCTGAACTTTTTATATTTGCATTTGCATAACGTAACGTCGTGTGTTGAATGATACCCGCTGAGCCAGGATTAAAATTGATTCCATCCCAACTCCCTGCAGTGGGGCTTGTGTTATTGCCGTCGCCATTACTATCGCCAGCAATGCTATCGTCAAGAATAGAGGTTAAGATGATTGGATTTGTTTCGGTACCATTAAAATTGAGTGTAGCGGTTGATGATGTAGATAAACCACCAGTAAATTTTAAAACTGTGCCTTCGTTTACCGTTAAAGTTGCATTTGATCCTATGGTAACATTTTTTAACAACCACACACTGTTTTGATTGTTTAGTGGATCCGGTGATAATACATAATCATCATTATATAAACCACCACTCAGTGTCAATGTATTTGAAGGCACATTTTGACCATAAACAAAACCGTTTATAATATCAATTGATTCAGGCAAACCTTGTGAGTCTAATATTAATGCGCTCGGTGAATTACTGACTCTAATATCATTGAAATGCAGTGGAACGCTATTGCTACTTAGCATCACACTGGAAGAAATCGAATTATTGAGTGTTATGTTAAAATAGCGACCTTGAGCACCACTACTCATATTAAGTCCGACATTCCCACCATTAACTAGGAAGCCTGATAAATTGGGATTTGCATTTACCCCATTTACATATATCCCATTATAAGAATCACTAACAAGAGCGATTGTGTTGACTCCGGCAAATTCAGGTGCTGTGATGATTTTGCTATTTGTGCTATTAATCCGAAGACCTCTGATGGAATCAACGATCGATGTATTACTCAGTTTCGGTGATGCATTAACAATATTCAGTGCGTAATTGCGGGCGTGTTGTATGAATAAGTAATTAACATTTAGTTCAGAGCTTTCAATATTGATACTGGCATAACGTAAATTCAAGTGTTGAATTAAACCCGTTGAACCAGAAGCATATTTAATTCCATCCCAATTACCAGCCGTGGGGTTGGTGTCATTTCCGTCCTCATTACTGTCACTGTTTACATTATCATCCTTAATTGAAGTGAACACAACTTTCTGCGGATCAGGTGAGTTTCCAACAATATTAAGTGTCCCGCCATTTGTAATATTCAACGAAGTTGAATTGTTAAATTTTACAACCACACCCGCTTGGATAGCCAACGTTTTGCCATTAGGAATAGACACTTCTTTATTTACGATAAACGGCGCGTTATCTAGCTTCCACTCAACAACATCACTACTACCAAATATTTCTGTTGTAATATCGATAACGGTACCCGTGGGTTGACTCAATTCATCTTTCGGATCCGTACCTGCCGCTACTTCATGTGCATCATAAAAACCATCGCCATCACTATCCGGATTGTCTATAGAGGTGAGATATATTGTCATCTCGTCATCATCACTTAAACCATCTCCATCCGTGTCCGTTTTCATTGGAGGTGGATCATTCACCTCTATTATTACACTGGTTTCTTTTAACAGGGCGGCTACCGTTATGGTAACTATTCCTTTAGATAAGGCTTTCAATAATCCTGTTGAACTCACTGAAAGAATTTGATCATCGCTGCTTGACCAGGATATTGTCTCAGATTGGGTTATATCAGCATGTGTGTTGTTATCGTAATGTGCATCTAATTGTAACTGTTCAGTTGTATCCACGAGCAATGAAGTCGATGGGTTATTTAATAAAATTTTAACCACTTGTGCATCACGTATTGTTATTGTTATTGTAATTTTTATTTCTTTCCCTAACGCGGTAATAGTTAATTCTGTGACACCGGACTGCAAACCTTTAATCAAACCTGTTTTATCAACTGAAAGACTATTTTCATTACTACTCACCCAGGTAATAATTTCTGAATCAGGAATTTTATTGATACTTTGATCAGAGGAAATCGATTCCAATTCAAATTGATACGTTTGATCAACATGCAGCGATGTTATTGGATTACGTAGTTGAATGGCTTCAACAACAGGCGAATCACTGGGTTTTAAACTAATTGCTAATGTTGTGGCAAATGATGGTGCGGCTTGTGGTTCAGCTTTGATTGTAATTTCGGGAAGTGTGGGTAATTCGTTTGGTGGAAAATAAACACCATCCACATTTATGGTACCGACTTCATTATTGCCACCGAGGACATCATTAACATACCATAATAGTGTTTTGTTATTTAGTCCAATTAAAGTAGGATTAATTTTATAGGATTGAGAACTTCCCACAATGAATTGAATTGGTTCACCTGGATTTTGGCTTGAAACTGGTGCTGACAAGTTTAAACTAACGGTGGGAGTGTAAGTAAACGATACATCTCTTGTTTCAGCTGCACTAAATGAATTTATATTGATGCTAGCATTATAGAGTATTTCTTCATTCGCAAAAGCTGAGCCGCTAAGAAAAAGGTTTTTCCCTGCTGGAACGTCAATGTCAAGAGGAATGGGGTTAACAAGTAAATCGAACTGATTGAGTAAATTATTGGATTCATCCAAGACTTGGATGAGTAAACTTGTAATCTCAGGTGGAATATTTTCCCCAATATTGACTGTGGTAAGTTTTAGTAATCCTGTTTCTGATTCTAGGGGTGCATTTGAAACCCGAATGGAAATGCTAATTTCCTTCCCTAATGCAGAGACAACAATGGTTACTTCACCTGCTTGTTTGGCTGAGAGTAATCCCGTTGAACTAACTGATAAAATTTCTTCGTTGCTACTAGACCAGTTAATGGAATCGATTTGGGTGATATCCTTGATGACATTGTTATTGTAATGTCCATCTAACTGTAACTGTGATGTTGTATCAACGAACAGATCAGTTGATGGATTGTTTAATTGTATCTTCGTTAATATCGGGGATTCAATATTTATGGTAAAACTGGTTTCTTTTCCTAACGCAGTAGCCGTGATTTCAGCGCTTCCCTCCTGCAATCCTTTAACTAGACCAGTAGAATCAACATTCAGAATGTTTTCATTGTTACTGCGCCATGTAATGAGTTCTGTTGTAGGAATATCAGCAATGTTTTGATCGGAGGACAGTGATTCGAGAATGAGTTGTTGTGATTGGTTAACAAAAATTGTTTCCAATGGATTGCGAAGTTGTATTGATTCAATAATTGATGTGTTATCTTTCTCAAGAATGATATTCACCTCGGTAGCAAACGAAGGCGCTTTTTGAGGGATTGCTTTAATAGTAACTTTGGGATTTTCTGGTAGTTGCTTGGGAGGTGTGTAAATTCCTTCTATGCTAATTGTACCAACGATTGCGTCGCCACCCTCTATATTATTGACATACCATGTGATGGTATCATCAATTAAACCATCGAGCGTATTACCTATTTTTAATGTTTGTGACTTTCCAATCGGTAATTTACTTGACTCACTGGAATCATCAAGATTTTGATTGGTATTAGGTAAGCTTAGATCTAAGTTGACTGTGGGTATTAATGTAATGGATATGTTGCGTGATTCTCCAGACTTAAACGGCTCAATCTCAATATTACCATTGTAAAGTGTTTCTTCAGTAGCGTATGCAATCCCATTTAAAATGAGTTTTTTTCCTGGGGTGACTTCCATTTGTAACGTTTCGGGTAAATTGAGAAATTCCATTTCCTCTAGTACATTTGAGGATTCATCCATTAACGTTATTTTTAAACTGGTAAGTTCTGGAACAATCTCTTTAACATTGGTTTGTGTAATCGCCTGACTGCCGGTGGTTTTTAAGGGGATGGTGAGCTCGGAAAGGATCAATAAACCAGGTCCGGGTTTTTGTGGTGATGTTTCTTCTGTGCACCCACCTAATAATAGGACCAATGATGTGAGTAATATGAAAAAATAATTTAATTTCATTAGTAATATTTATCCCAGATTTATTATTTGCTTTTACCTGGTTCTCACGGTCTCCCGTGGGAATCCATACCACAGGTTGACTCTACCACCGTATGCATTCCCACGCAGGAGCGTGGGAACGAGAATCCATCCCAAATATTCGTATTGAACTTAGTCCGCAGTAACAAACATCCGTGTTTCACTCTCAGCAATACCCCCTTGAGCATCTTCAACAATAATTTTCCAATAATATTGTGTTCCGCTCTTTAAATCATTAACAGTATGACTAAGATCTATTGCTTTATTGTTAGGATTAAGATTGATTTCCGAGGATGATGAATTGTTGTCGCAGCCACTCAATACAATCACAATAGTGATAACAGCGAGCAATAACCAACGTCGTCTGTGTAAGACGCCTGTTAAACCAAACAACACAAAACTAAGACCGGTTAGCGGTAATAGGTTTGCTATGCTTATCTTTTGGATTGTTTCTGCATCACAATCAACAAAATCTGCATTTGAACAAATCAATAAGCTATAACTTAGTTGATCACCGTCTTCATCCTCACTATTTTCCCAAATGAA
>Ga0316207_10000927_pt1 | contig 40662 bp, 36 predicted proteins | sample 6weekpyrite_MG_FD_204943 | JGI IMG/M metagenome (GOLD analysis project Ga0316207, IMG submission 204943) | Microbial mat bacterial communities from mineral coupon in-situ incubated in ocean water Damariscotta River, Maine, United States -... | ecosystem: Environmental > Aquatic > Marine >... | reverse complement strand
CGGGGCAAGACGCGCCCCGATATCCGCAAGCCGGGAGACCTGCCAGCACGGACGGATGTTGAAGACCGCGCGAACGGGGTGTTTCGGGCTGGCCTTGGGGCGCATTCGCATGGCCCCCGGCTGGTTCCCTCCCCCCCGGGGATGCGCCGACCAAAAGGGGGCCGCTACCATGGCCATTGTAACACTCACGGTCTGCACGACCTGCCGCAAGACGGTGGAGGGTGAACGCGTGCCGGAAGAGCCGCGCCCCGGGGCCCGGATGTTCGAGGCGCTGTCGCGCGCCGAGCTGCCCGATGGCGTCCGCGTCATCGGCAATGAATGCCTCTCGGCCTGTTCCAACGGTTGTTCCATGGTGCTCTCGGGCGGACCGGAACGCTGGACCTATGTCTATGGCCGGCTCGACCCTGACGATCATGTCGATGATATCCTGCAAGGGGCCGCCGCCTATGCAGCCACCCCTGACGGCATCGTGCCCTGGCGCGACCGGCCCGAGATTTTCCGCAAGCAAAGCCTTGCCCGTATCCCCCCGCAAAAGGACTGACCCCATGGCCGCGCTGTCAAAGATCCCCGTCACCGTCATCACCGGCTTTCTGGGGGCCGGCAAGACGACCCTCATCCGGCACCTGATGGCCAACCCGCAGGGCAAGCGGCTGGCCGTTCTGGTCAACGAGTTCGGCACGGCGGGCGTCGATGGCGATATCCTGAAATCCTGCGCCGATGAAAACTGCCCCGAAAACAACATCGTCGAGCTGGCCAATGGCTGCATCTGCTGCACCGTGGCCGATGATTTCATCCCCACGATCGAGGCGCTGATGGCACTGCCGGAAACGCCCGAGCATATCCTGATCGAGACCTCCGGCCTGGCTTTGCCCAAACCGCTTCTCAAGGCTTTTGACTGGCCCGCAATCCGCTCACGCATCACGGTCGATGGCGTCATTGCACTGGCCGATGCCGAGGCGGTGGCGGCAGGCCGGTTTGCGCCCGATGTGGATGCGGTGCAGGCACAGCGCGAGGCCGATGACAGCCTTGATCACGACACGCCGCTTGGCGAGGTCTTTGAAGATCAGATCTCCTGCGCCGATATCATCCTGATGTCCAAGGCCGATCTGGCCGGTGCCGAGGGTCTCGCAAAAGCCAAGGCCGTGATCGAGGCCGAGATGCCGCGCCGGGTGCCGGTGCTGGCCATGTCCGAAGGTGTCATCGATCCGCGTATCATCCTGGGGCTCGGGGCCGCGGCCGAGGATGATCTGGACGCGCGACCCTCCCACCATGACGGCGCGGATGATCATGAACATGACGATTTCGACAGCGTTGTGATTGATCTCGATGAGGTAGAAGACCCAAAGGCGCTGGAAACCGCCGTTTTGCGGCTGGCGCGTGAACAAGGCGCGCTCAGGGTTAAGGGGTACATTGCCGTGAAGGACAAACCGATGCGGATGCTGGTCCAGGCCGTGGGCGACCGTCTGCGCACCCAGTTCGACCGCCCCTGGGGCGACGCGCCCCGGCGCTCGCAATTGGTGGTGATCGGCGAACATGACCATATCGACCCGGGCGCGATCCGCGCCGTTCTGGAGGGATAGGCCGGACCGATGCATGTCGTCTTTCGCGAAAGCCACGGGTTGGAGGAAACCGACACCCCCCGGGATCTGGGCCAGAGCCCGGCCGACCTGGTGGTGCTGTCGTTTTCCGACAGCGACCTCGGGGCTTTCGCGGCGGGTTTTGCACGGGCCAAAACGCAGGGGTTCGAGCCCTCCCTGCGGCTGGCCAATCTGGTGGCGCTCAAGCATCCGCTTTCGGTCGATACCTATGCCGAACAGACGCTGGCCGGGGCCAAGGCGGTGCTGGTCAAGCTGATCGGCGGCGAAAGCTACTGGCCTTACGGGCTGGCCACCTTGCGTGAGATGGCCGATACCACCGGCATGGCGCTGGCGGTGCTGCCCGCCGATGGCAGGCCCGATGCGCGGCTCGATGAGATATCGACCTTGCCGGTTTCAACGCTGCGCCGATTGCAGCATCTGTGCGATGCCGGCGGCGCGATTGCGGCCCATGCCGCACTGGCCCAACTGGCGCTGGCGGCGGGGCTTTATTCGGGGCCGGTTCTGGGCGAAAAGACGGTGCCCGATTTCGGGTATTACCACCCCGATCGCGGCGTTCAGCGGGTCTGTGACGCCGCCGGAAAACCGCTGGTTCTGGTCAGCTTCTACCGCTCCTACCTGACGGCCGCCGATACCGAGCCGGTCGATGCCCTGATCGGCGCGCTTGAAGCCCGGGGCTTTGCCGCCATCGGCGTCTTTGCCGCCTCCTTGAAGGCCCCCGCCGCCGCCGAATGGATCCGCACCGAGGCCGCCCGCCTGGCTCCTGCCGCCATCGTCAACGCCACCGCGTTTTCGGCACAAGGGGCCGATGGCGCGCCCTCACCATTGAACGCGCCGGGCTGTCCGGTGTTTCAGGTGGCGCTGTCGACCGCGCGGCGCAAGGAATGGGCCGAGGCCGAGCGCGGGCTTTCGCCTGCCGATCTGGCCATGCATGTCGTGCTGCCCGAGGTCGATGGCCGCATCTTTGCCGGTGTCGCCAGCTTCAAACAGCCGGGCCGCCGCGACCCCGATCTGGAATATTCCCGCTTTGCCCACCGCGCCGATGCAGGCCGCATTGCTGCCGTGGTCGACCGCGTGGCTGCATGGCACCGGCTGGCCACACTGGCCCCTGAGGACAAGCGGCTGGCAGTGGTGCTATCGACCTATCCGGGGCGCGACTGGAACCTGGCCCATGCCGTGGGTCTGGATGCGCTGGCCTCCTGCGAGGGATTGCTTGGCGCGCTCGCTGATGACGGCCATGATACCGGCACCGCCCCCGATCTGGGCCGCGCCTTGCAGGCCCATCGCATCGCGTGGCCGCTCGCCGACTATCACGCCGCGCTGGCCCGCCTGCCCGCCGCTTTACGCGATGATCTGACCGACGCGTGGGGCCTGCCTGAAACCGATCCGGCCTGCCAGGACGGTGCCTTTCATTTCGCCGCCATCCGCACCGGCAAAACCACCATCGCCCTGCAACCCGAACGCGGCGATTTGGCGACGCGCGACGATAATTACCACGATCTCGCCCGCACCCCGCGCCACGGCTATGTCGCCTTCTATCTCTGGCTTGCGGCGGGGGCCGATGCGCTGATCCATGTCGGCGCGCATGGCACGCTGGAATGGCTGCCGGGCAAATCGGTGGCCCTTGGCGATACCTGCTGGCCCGAGGCGCTGACCGGCCCCCTGCCCGTCATCTATCCTTTCATCGTCAACGATCCCGGCGAGGCCGCGCAGGCCAAGCGCCGCATCGGGGCGGTTACCATCGGCCATCTGCCGCCACCCATGGCGCAAACGACCTTGCCGGAAAACATGGGTCGGCTGGAACATCTGCTGGATGAATATTCCACCGCCGACGGGCTCGACCCCGCCCGCCGCGACCGTCTGATCTCTGACATCCGGGCCGAGGCGCAGGGCACCGGGGTCGAGGCCGATCTGGGCATCCCTGAGCGCGCATCGGCGGCCGAGGCCATCACCCGCATCGACCGTTTTGTCTGCGACATCAAGGAAAGCCAGTATGGCGAGGGGCTGCATGTCTTTGGCACCGGCGATTGCGGCGGTCAGGAACGCGCCGGTCTGATGGCGGCGCTGCGCGGGCGGTTTGTCGCCCCCGGCCCCTCGGGCTCACCCTATCGCGGCCGCGGCGATGTGCTGCCGACCGGGCGCAACCTTTACACTACCGATCCGCGCGCGGTGCCGTCACGTTCGGCCCATGCCCAGGGCGTCAAGCTGGCCGAGGAACTGCTGCGCCGTCATTTGCAGGATCACGGCGATTGGCCGCGCGGGTTGGTGATTGATCTCTGGGGGTCGGCCACGATGCGCACGGCGGGCGAGGAATTTGCCATGGCGCTGCATCTGGCGGGTCTGGCCCCGAAATGGGATGACGGATCCGAACGCGTCAGCGGGTTCGAGGTGATCCCGCTGGCCCTGCTGGACCGGCCCCGGATCGACGTGACGCTCAGGGTTTCGGGCCTGTTCCGCGATGTCTTTCCCGGCCTTGCACAGATGTTCGAGGCTGCCGCCGCGGCGCTGGCGGACCGGGACGAGACGCCCCAGGATAACCCCTATCTCGCCGCTGCCCCGCGCGTGTTCGGCCCCAAACCGGGCCAATACGGCCTGAACATGACGGCTCATCTGGACGAATATTCCGACGCGGCCCGCGCAGCGGCGGGCGAGGCGTGGCTCGCCGCCTCCAGTTTCGCCATCGACGCGCAAGGGGCCACGCATGAGGCCCGCGCCGCACTGGAAACGCGCGTGAAAGCCGCCGACAGTTTCGTGCATTTGCAGGATCTGCCCGAGACCGACCTTCTGATGGCCTCGGATTACGCCGCGCATGAAGCAGGCTTTGCCGCCGCCGTGGCGCGATTGGGCGGGGGTGCGCCTGCGCTTTACCATATGGATGCGACGCGGCCCGACGCGCCGCGCGCCCGCGATCTCAGCGAAGAGATCGCCCGCGTCACGCGCGCCCGCGCCGCCAACCCCGACTGGGCCAATGGCATGATGCGCCACGGGTTCAGAGGGGCCGCCGAGATCGCCGCGACGCTGGATCATCTGGCCGCCTTCGCGCATCTGGCCGCCGCCGTGCCGCCGCATCTGTTTGATCTCTACCACGATGCCACGCTTGGCCGGGCTGATCTCGTCGATTTCATGGCAGAGGCAAACCCGGACGCTTTGGCCGCGATGCGGGCCCGGTTCCAGGCGCTGCATGATGCGGGGCTCTGGGTCACCCGGCGCAATTCGATCGCTGCCAGCCTTGAGGGCGCGGTTTGAGCGCGCCGGTCATACGCGGCTGGTGCCCCGGGGCGCTGAGGCCGATGATGTCGGGCGACGGGCTGGTGGTGCGGCTCCGCGCGCCCTTCGGGCGCTTCTCACGGGACCAAACGGCGGGCGTTGCGGATCTGTCGCAGCGGTTCGGCAATGGTCTGCTGGATCTGTCCGCGCGCGCCAACCTGCAAATTCGCGGGGTCTCGGAGGCCGATCATGGCGCGTTGATCGACGGGCTGGCGGCGCTTGGGCTGGTTGATTCCGACCCCGCGACAGAGGCCCGGCGCAATATCGTGATGCAGCCCTTCTGGCAGGAGGGCGATACCGATCATCGGATCGCGGCCACTCTGAACGCAGCGCTCACGGCCCCGGACGCGGCCCAAACCCCCGGCAAATTCGGCTATGCGGTCGATTGCGGGCCGCTTGCCCATTTGCGCAGCATCTCTGCCGATATTCGCATCGAGCGGGTGGGCGATGACCTGATCTGCCGCGCCGACGGATCCGAGACCGGGGCGCGGATAACGGCTGAAACCGCCGCCGATACCGCGCTTGAGCTGGCCGCGTGGTTCCTCGCCTCTGGCGGTGCGCCCGAGGGGCGGGGCCGGATGGCGGCGCATCTCGCGCGCGGGGCTGAATTGCCGCGGGCGTTCCGGCAGGCCACGCGTGCCACCGGCGCAGCGGCACCTTGCGCGCCCGGCCCAACGGCTCAAGGCATGCTGGTGGCGCTGGAGTTCGGTCAGGTCACCGCCGAGATATTCGCCAGCCTCGCCCAGATCGCGCCCCTGCGCCTGACGCCCTGGCGGATGCTGCTGCTGGAGGGCGCGGCCTCTGCGCCCGACCTGACCGGCCTGATCCATGACGCCGCCGATCCGCGCCTCAACATCCATGTCTGCACCGGCGCGCCAGGCTGCCCGCAGGCCCTGTCGCAAACCCGGGCCGTTGCCCGAACCCTCGCGCCGCATCTGGCACCGGGCCAGCCCCTCCATATTTCAGGCTGCGCCAAGGGCTGCGCCCATCCCGGCCCCGCCTCCCTGACCCTGACGGCCACCGCGCCAGACAGGTTCGACCTGATCCGCGATGGCCGCGCCGATGACAGGCCAGATGCCCGCGCCCTGTCCGAGACCATGATCAAAAAGGCCCTGACGAATGCCCCATAGCTATGAAACCAACGGCGCGGCGATCTATGCCGAAAGCTTTGCCACCATCCGCGCCGAGGCCGACCTGGACCGCTTCGATACCGATGAGGAAGGCGTCGTCGTGCGCATGATCCATGCCGCGGGCCTGGTCGGGCTGGAACGCGATGTGCGGTTCTCATCCGGCATGGCACGCACCGCGCGCGCTGCCCTGGCCGAGGGCGCGCCCATTCTCTGCGATGCCTATATGGTCAGCGAGGGCATCACGAGGCCAAGACTGCCGGCGAAAAACGAGGTCATCTGCACCCTGCGCGATCCGGCTGTGCCCGAGATGGCGCGCGAGATGTCCAACACCAGATCAGCCGCCGCGCTGGAGCTGTGGCGCCCGCATCTGGCCGGTGCGCTCGTGGCCATCGGCAACGCCCCCACGGCGCTCTTTCACCTGTTGAACATGCTGCAGGATCCCGCCTGCCCGCGCCCGGCCGCCATCATCGGCTGCCCGGTGGGCTTTGTCGGCGCGGCGGAATCGAAGGATGCTCTGATGGATGATCTGCCGGTGCCCGCGATGATCGTGCGCGGGCGGCTTGGCGGCTCGGCGATCACGGTCGCGGCGGTCAACGCGCTGGCATCGAAGGCGGAATAGCGATGGGCAAGATCATCTGCACCGGCCTTGGCCCCGGCGACCCCGATCTGATGAGCGTCCGCTCGGATCGCCTGATCCGGGGTGCGGCCCATGTTGCCTATTTCCGTAAGGCGGGCCGCAAGGGCCAGGCACGCCAGATCGTCGAAGGGATGCTGCGCCCCGATGTGACGGAACATGCGATGGAATACCCCGTCACCACCGAGATCGAGGTCAGCGACCCGGAATATAACCGCGTTCTCCGGGCCTTTTACGCGGACTGGGCGGATCGGCTGGCGGCTCTCGCGCAGACCGATGACGTAATTGTCCTTTGCGAAGGCGACCCCTTCTTCTTCGGCTCCTTCATGCATCTGCACAGCCGCCTGCAAACCCGCGCCGCGGTCGAGATCATTCCCGGCATCACCGGCATGTCAGGTTGCTGGACAGCGACGGGCCAGCCGATCACCTGGGGCGACGATGTGCTGACCGTGGCCATGGCGACCCTGCCCGAGGCGGAACTAGCGCGCCGGTTGCAGGATACCGACGCCGCCGTGGTGATGAAAATCGGGCGCAATCTGGAGAAACTGAAACGCGCGCTCGTCGCTGCCGGGCGGCTGGACGATGCCTGGCTGGTTGAACGCGGCACGATGCCTGCGCAAAGCGTGCAGAAACTGACCGATTTCAGGGGCGAGGCCCCCTATTTCGCGATCTGCATCCTGCATGGTCAGGGGCGACGGCCATGACCGGGTGGGTTGTCGTTGCGGGGCTGGGTCCGGGGCGCGAAACGCTGGTCACGCCCGAGGTGCAGGCGGCGTTATCCGAGGCCACCGATATCGTGGGCTATATCCCCTATGTGCGCCGGGTTAAGGACCGCCCCGGTCTGACGAAATACGAGACCGATAACCGGGTGGAGCTTGAGCGCGCCACCCACGCGCTGGAGATGGCGGCAGAGGGCGCGCGCGTGGTCGTCGTCTCCTCGGGCGATCCCGGTGTTTTTGCCATGGCCTCGGCGCTCTTCGAGGCGCTTGAGGCGGGGCCGCCAGCGTGGCTCGATCTCGATATCCGGGTGTTGCCCGGCATCACCGCGATGCTGGCCGCGGCGGCCCGGATCGGCGCGCCTCTGGGCCATGATTTCGCGGCGATCAACCTGTCGGACAACCTCAAACCCTGGGATCTGATCGAACACCGGCTGCGGCTGGCCGGTCAGGCGGGCTTTGCCATGGCGTTTTATAATCCGCGCTCTGCCTCGCGCCCGCTTCAATTTGCCCGCGCGCTGGAGATCCTGCGCGAGGCATGCGGGGCCCAGACGCTGATCTCCTTTGCCCGCGCCGTCAGCACAGCCGAGGAAAGGGTCACCACCGTGAAGCTTGAGGAGGCGACGCCAGAGATGGCCGATATGCGCACCGTGGTGATCGTCGGCAATCGCGACACGCGGCGGGTGGGGCGCTATGTCTATACGCCCCGGTCGGCCTCATGATCCAGCCAGCGCAGAACCGCGCCGACGCCCGCCAGGACGGGACGCCCGGGCAGCACGGGCCGGTCGATCATGATAACGGGCAACCCCAGTTCGCGGGCCGCCGTGATCTTGGCCTCTGCCCCCGCGCCCCCGCTGTTTTTCGCCACCACATGGCTGATGCGATGGGCCTTCATCAACGCGCGATCGCCCGCCAGATCAAAGGGCCCGCGCGCAATCACGGCATGGGCATCGGGCAAGGGAAGTGGCCCCTTTGGCGGATCGACCAGCCTGAGCAGGTAGAAATTGCCCGGTTTCGGAGCGAAATCACCGATATGCTGCTTGCCAATGGCCAGAAACACCCGCGCGCGCGCCTCGGGCAGCGCCGCAACCGCGCCCGCGATATCGCCCACGCGGGTCCACAGATCGCCTTCGCCCGCCTGCCATTCAGGACGTTCCAAGGCCGCCAGCGCAACACCGGCGCGTTTGCAGGCAAGCACGGCATTGGCGCTGATCCCGGCGGCAAATGGGTGCGTGGCATCGACGACATGGGTGATTGCCTTGTCCTTCAGATAGGCCGCCATCGCATCGGTGCCGCCAAAACCGCCCACCCGCGTCGGCAGGGGCTGATCTGCGGGATTGCCGGTGCGCCCGGCATAGGAGAATATCGCGTCATGCCCCAGATCGGCCAATGCCGTGGCCAGCGCCGTGGCCTCGGTCGTGCCGCCGAGCAAAAGGAGACGTGTCATGGCTGATCCCTGGCTGAGCATTATCGGCTTGGGCGAGGATGGCCTGAACGGGCTGTCGCCTGCAAGCCGCGCCGCGCTGGAGGCGGCTGAAATCGTCTTTGGCGCGCCCCGGCATCTGGATCTGGCAGAGCTTGGCACGCGCCGGCAGGCTTGGCCCGTGCCCTTCGATATCGCGCCGGTTCTGGCCGCGCGCGGGCGGCGCGTTGCGGTTCTGGCCTCGGGCGATCCGTTCTGGCATGGCGCGGGCGGGTCGCTAGTGGGCCACCTGGAGCGCGGCGAATGGCGCGGTTTTCCGGCCCCTTCGACCCTGTCGCTGGCGGCATCCGCGCTTGGCTGGCGGCTGGAGGAGGTTCTGACCCTTGCCCTGCATGCCGCCCCGTTTGAGCGTCTGACCCCGATCCTTTCGCCCGGCGCGCGCCTGCTCTGCACGTTGCGCGATGGCGAGGCGGCGGGCGCGCTGGCGACGTGGCTGACGGATAAAGGCTTTGGCGCATCGCGGCTGACCATCCTGGAGGCGCTTGGCGGGCCGCGCGAACGCATCCGCGAAACGCCTGCATCGCTTTATGGGTTCAGCGATGTCACCCATCCCGTCACCGTCGCGATCGAGGCGCTCGGTGCACGCGCCCTGCCCCGCGCCTCGGGCCTGCCCGATGATCTCTTTGCCCATGACGGCCAGATCACCAAACGCCCGATCCGCGCGCTGACCCTTTCGGCCCTTGCGCCGCGCCCCGGCGAGCATCTTTGGGATCTGGGTGCAGGCTCGGGCTCGATCTCGGTCGAGTTCTGCCTGGCCGCACCGGGTGCCACCGCCAGCGCCGTGGAAACCCGCGCCGACCGGGCCGACAACATCCGCGAAAACGCGCGCCGGTTTGGTCTCGATCATCGGTTGCAGGTGCACGCAGGGGCCAGCATCGACCTCATGGGCGACCTGCCCGACCCGGATGTGATTTTCATCGGCGGAGGCGCGTCGCAGGCCTTGTTGGCCACCCTCTGGGCCCGCATGGCCCCCGGCACCTCGCTGGTGATCAACGCCGTGACGCTGGAGACCGAGGCGCTGCTGACCCGCTGGCATGCCGATCAGGGCGGCCATCTTTTGCGCATTGAAACCTCCGAGGCCGGGCCGCTCGGATCTATGCGCGGATGGGACCGGGCCCGCCCGGTCCTGCAATGGAGTGTCACGAAATGATCGTCGCGGGGATCGGTCTGCGCGCGGGTGCCACCGAGGCTGCCATCGCCGAGGCACTGGCATTGGCCGGCGACACACCGGGCCTTCTGGCCTGCCTTGAAGCCAAGAAAATACCGGCCCTGAGCGAATGCGCGGCCAGGCTGTCCCTGCCGCTTGTCACGCTGGATGAGGCCGATATCGCGGGCGAACAAACCCTCACCTGTTCGCCGCGCATCAAATCGCGTTTTGCCACCGGATCGGTCGCCGAGGCGCTGGCCCTTGCAGCCGCGCGCAAAGGTGGGTTTAAGGCCCGCCTGATTGCCGCCCGTGTCCAGAGCCCCTGCGGCATGGCCACCGCCGCCCTTGCAGAAAGGATCACGACATGACCGTGCATTTCATCGGTGCAGGCCCCGGTGCCGCGGATCTGATCACCCTGCGCGGGCGCGACCTGATCGCCGCCTGCCCCGTCTGCCTTTATGCCGGGTCGCTGGTCCCCGAGGCGCTGCTGGCTCATTGCCCCAAGGGTGCCCGGATCGTAAACACCGCGCCCTTGTCGCTGGATGAGATCATGGCCGAGATCGCGGATGCCGATGCCGCCGGTCTGGATGTGGCGCGGCTGCATTCGGGCGATCTGTCAGTCTGGTCGGCGATGGGCGAACAGCTGCGCCGTTTGCGCGGGCTTGGCATTGCCTATGACGTGACACCGGGCGTGCCCGCCTTTGCCGCCGCCGCCGCCGCCATGGGCGCGGAACTGACGCTGCCGGGCGTCGCCCAATCGTTGGTCCTGACGCGGGTTTCGGGGCGCGCCAGCGCCATGCCCGAGGCCGAAACGCTGGAAAACTTCGCCGCCACCGGCGCGACGCTGGCCATTCACCTGTCGGTGCATGTGTTGGAGGATGTGATCGACCGGCTTGCCCCGGCCTATGGCCCCGATTGTCCCGCCGCCATCATCTGGCGCGCGACATGGCCCGATCAACGCATCGTCAAGGCCACGCTTGCCACCTTGGCAGCCACCGCCGGGGGCGAACGCGGGCGCACCGGCCTGATCCTTGTGGGCCATGCGCTGGGGGCCGAGGATTTCGACGAAAGCTGTCTTTATGCAGGCAATTACGACCGCCGCTTTCGCCCCGTGGGCACAAGCCCCCGCTTTCCCGAAGGGGCCGAATAATGCCGCCGGGATTGCTCATCTCCGCGCCCGCCTCGGGCACCGGCAAGACCACGCTGATGCTGGGGCTTCTGGCCGCGCTGAGGGCGCGCGGCTTGACGGTTCAGCCCTTCAAGAGCGGCCCCGACTATATCGACCCCGGGTTTCACCGCGCCGCGTCGGGCCGGCCTTCTGTCAACCTCGACAATTGGGCCATGTCGCGTGACATGCTGGCGGGGCTGATTTCTGGCGCGGACGGGTCCGACCTGATATTGGCCGAAGGCTCGATGGGGCTTTTTGACGGCGTCACCCGCGACGGCGAATGCGGCAATGGGGCCAGCGCCGGGATCGCGGCACTTGCCGGATGGCCGGTGGTTCTGGTGCTCGACACGTCAGGGCAGGCGCAATCGGCGGCGGCGGTGGCCAAGGGTTTTGCCACCATGCGCCGGGATGTGCCGCTGGCGGGCGTGGTCTTGAACAAGGTCGCCTCGCCCCGGCATGAGGCGATGCTGCGCGCCGGCATGGCAGAGGTCGGCATCGAGGTTCTGGGCGCGCTGCCGCGGCGCGCCGAGATCGAACTGCCCGAGCGCCATCTTGGTCTGGTGCAGGCCGAAGATCAGGCCGATCTGGCGCGGATCTTGCAGGCCGCAGGCGATTTTGTGGCGGAGAATGTGGATCTCGACCGCCTTCTCGCTGTCGCGGGCGCGACCAGGCTCCTCGGCCCGCCCATGCCCATCACACCGCCGGGCGGGCGCATCGCGCTGGCCCGCGACGCCGCGTTTTCCTTTGTCTATCCGCATCAATTGGAGGGTTGGCGCGCCGCCGGGGCCGAGATCACGCTCTTTTCGCCTTTGAACGACGAGGCCCCCGATCCGAGGGCCGATATCTGCTGGCTGCCCGGCGGCTATCCCGAATTGCATGCCGGGACACTGGCGGCGGCCCGCAGGTTCCGCGCCGGGCTGCGCCAATTTGGCGAAACCGGCCCCGTGCATGGCGAATGCGGCGGCTATATGGCGATGGGCGCGGGCCTGATCGACAAGGCGGGCACGCGCCACGAGATGGCGGGGCTCTTGGGGCTCGTTACCTCCTTTGCCAAGCGCAAGATGCATCTGGGTTACCGGCTGGCCACGCTTGAGGCTGCAATGCCCGGCCATGACACCGGCGCGCGCCTGCGCGGCCATGAGTTTCACTACACCACCATTCTGGAGCAGCCCGATGCGCCCTTGGCCCGTGTCGTCGATGCCAATGGCGATCTGGTGGCCGAGACCGGATCGAAACGCGGCCATGCCTCGGGCACGTTTCTTCACCAGATAGCGGAGGCGACATGACCGGGTTCGTCAGCTTCGTTTCCTCGGGCCCGGGCGACCCTGAGCTTTTGACACTGAAGGCGGTGGACCGTCTGGCGCGGGCCGATGCGGTTCTGTTCGATGATCTGTCCTCGGGGCCGATCCTGGCCCATGCCCGCGATGGGGCTGACCTGATCGGGGTCGGCAAACGCGCCGGGCGGCCGTCACCGAAGCAGGATCACGTCAGCAAGCTCCTGGTCGAATATGCCCAGACGGGGCAGCGCGTGGTGCGGCTGAAATCGGGCGATAGCGGCATTTTCGGGCGGCTGGAGGAAGAGGTGGTGGCGCTCCGCGCGGCGGGCATCGCCTTCGAGATCATTCCCGGCGTCACCTCAGCCTCGGCTGCGGCTGCTGCCGCCGGTATCCCGCTGACCCGTCGATTGACCGCGCGGCGGGTGCAGTTCGTTACCGGCCATGACGTGACCGGCGAATTGCCCGAGGGGCTGGATCTCAGAGCGCTGGCCGATGCCGGGGCCACCACTGTCGTTTATATGGGCAAACGCACCTTTGCCGGGCTGGTGACGCGGCTGGTGGCGGCGGGGTTGCCCGCCGATACGCCCGCCCTGCTGGCCGAAGCCGTCTCAACCGAGGATCAGCGCCTGACCCGAACCACCATCACCGATCTGGCCGCCCGGCTGAGCCTGTCCGACAGCACGGCACCGGGGCTGATCCTTTATGGGCCGCTGGCCGATGGTTGAGGCGGTCACAGTCACGATCTGCGCCACATGCGCGTTGGGCCAGGCCGGGTTTGCCGCCACGCTGGTCCGGGCGCTGCCTGGCGCGCATGTGACCACGGTCGAATGCATGTCAGGATGCACCCGCCCCTCGACCGTCGCGTTTCGCAGCCCCGGCAAGACGGCTTATCTCTTTGGCGAGATCACCGCCGCCGATCTGCCGCTGCTTGAGCGATTTCATGATCTCTATCTGCAGTCGCCCGACGGGAATTTCGCCGATGCCCGCGTTTTGGGCGATCTGCGTCTCAAGGCAATGGCGCGGATCCCCGGCTGAGGTCGCATTCAGGCCGCATTGAGCCCCTTTTCACCATTGACCGAAACCAGCCGCGCGGCGCATATTCATGGCATGTGGTGTCCCGCATGGTGCAAAGCGCCGGGACTGAAACGGGAACGGGGTCAGGGCGGACCAAATGCGGCGCCCGATGCCTCGACCGCCCCCGCGACTGTAAGCGGTGAGCGGCTTTTCAATCACCCACTGCCGGGATCTGCCGATCCTGGTGGGAAGGGGAAAAGCCGCGTCACAAGCCGCGAGTCAGGAGACCGGCCACGTGCGTTGAAACCCAAATCGCCGTCGGGTGTGACGGCTAGGAGATAGAAAAACATGTCGCACGTAATCGCAACAAGCGCCGCACAGGCCCAATCAAAGCTGGCAAGCATCCTGTTTGTCGCCTTTCTGGGTGGTGGCATCATCTTTGCCGCGGGCTATGCCCAATCGACCGTTTTGCATGACGCAGCCCACGACCTGCGCCACGCCACCGGCTTTCCCTGCCACTAAGCGCGTATAAGTAAATCACATGACATTTCGTATGTTGGCCGGCGGCGTGATCGCCGGCTTTGCAGCAGGCCTGTTGGCAGCCCTGCTGCATTTCGCATTCATCCAGAACACGCTTCTTCTGGGGGAAGATTACGAATCGGGTGCGGCGGTCCATTGGGCCGGCATACCCACCGAGACCGGGACCGCAGAGGCAGACGCCGCCACCCCTGAGGTCGCTGAGGCCGCCGTGGCAGATGCCGAAGACGGTGAAAGCCAGGTGGTCCGCAACGCTTTGACGGTGCTCTTTACCGGGTTCATCTATTCCGGCTACGGCCTGATCCTGGTGGCCGCCATGCAGGTGCCAACGCTGTTCGGACGCAGCGTCAATGCGCGCGATGGGGTGCTTTGGGGGCTGGCGGGGTTTGCCGTGTTCCAGATGCTGCCATCGATGGGGTTGCCGGCGCAATTGCCGGGCACGTTGTCGGCCGATGTCCAGATGCGCCAGGTCTGGTGGATCGCGACGATCGTTGCGACCGCCTCGGCCCTTGGCATGCTGGCCTATGGGCGCAGCCTGGTATGGGGTCTGGTCGCGGTTGCCCTGCTGGCCGCGCCGCATCTGATCGGCCCGCCCGAGATCGAAGGTTTTTGGGGCTATGCCCCGCCTGAACTGGGGGCCCTTTTTGCAACCCGGGTTCTGGGCGTCGGGTTTGTCGCCTGGACCTTCCTCGGTTGGCTGGTGATGCGGGTGGCACCACCCCAAGAGATCGCCTGACCCCGGGGGCCTGACCCCTTGAACAGAATGCCGCCCCGCGCCACAAGCGTCGGGGCGGCTTCACGAAAGGACGCATGGCCATGATCGCGCTCAGCCTTGTCGGCATCGGCACCGGCAACCCCAAGCACCTGACGCTGCAGGCGATCGAGGCGCTGAACGCGGCCGATCTGATCCTGATCCCGACCAAGGGCGCGACCAAGGACGACCTGGCCGGGCTGCGCCGCAGGATCTGCGCCGATATGGTCACCGCGCCCACCGTGCGCATTGCCGAATTTGTGCTGCCCGAACGTGATCCCACCATCCCCGATTACGCCACCCGCGTCGCGGCCTGGCATGACGATATCGCGGCGATCTGGGCCAATGAGATCCGCACCCATATCGGCACCACGGGCCGGGTGGCGTTTCTGGTCTGGGGCGATCCGTCGCTTTATGACAGCACCCTGCGCATCGCCGACCGGGTGGCGCAGGCGATGCCCTTGCAGATCACCGTCATCCCCGGCATCACCGCCATTCAGGCGCTGACCGCAGGCCATGCCATCGCGCTGAACCGCATCAACGCGCCGGTGATCATCACCACCGGGCGCCAGATCCGCGATCATGGCTGGCCCGCCCGAGCCGACAGCGTCGTCGTGATGCTGGATGGCGAATGCAGTTTCCAGACGCTGGAGCAGACCGGCCTGCATATCTGGTGGAGCGCTTATGCCGGGATGGCGGAAGAGATCACCCTCTCTGGCCCCCTGCCCGGGATCGCCGATCAGATCGTAGAGACCCGCGCCAAGGCCCGCGCGGCGCATGGCTGGATCATGGATATCTACCTGCTCAGGCGGCACTCCCCGGCCTGATTGCGACGCGCCAACGCCGCGAACCGGCGGTTTTGGCCGGGTCTGCCGCCGCTAGGCTCAGGCCATGACACGCAACGCGAGGCCCGCCGCCCCATGACCCTCAGCATCCCCGACCCGAGCCCGGTTTTTGACCGCCTTGCCGATTTCACCCTGACGCAAGCGGCCACCGAGATCCCGGCCACGGCGCGCGCGCGGGCCGCTCTTTTGCTGCTCGATACCCTGGGTATTGCGGCGGCGGCCGCCCCGATGGAGGCCGGCATCATCGCCCGCGACATGGCGGTCGCGCTTTATGGCGCGGGCACCCCCGATCAAGCGGTGCCGATCCTTTTCGATGGCCGCAAGGTCAGCGTCGCGGGGGCCGGGTTTGCCGCCGCCAGCCAGATCGACAATCTCGATGGCCATGACGGCTTTAACCCGACCAAGGGCCATATCGGCGTCGCCGTGGTTCCGGCGCTGGCCGCGCTGGCGGCGGCGCGGCCCGATCTGGGCGGGGCCGAGGCGCTGGCCGCACTTGTCATCGGCTATGAGGTCGCGGGCCGGGCCGGGCTGGCGCTGCACGATACGGTCAGCGATTACCACACCTCGGGGGCCTGGAACGCGCTGGGCGTGGCGGCGATGGCGGCGCGGCTGCGCGGGCTGAACCCGGGCCAGTTGCGCCACGCGCTTGGCATTGCCGAATATCACGGCCCCCGCAGTCAGATGATGCGCGAGATCGCCAACCCCACGATGCTGCATGACGGATCGGGCATGGGCGCGATGGTGGGGCTGTCGGCGGCGGTGATGGCCGAGGCGGGGTTCACCGGTGCCCCCGCGATCACGTTGGAGGCACCCGAGGCTGCCGCCCATTGGGACGATCTGGGCCGGATCTGGCAGACCGAGCTGCAATATATCAAACCCTACCCGATCTGCCGTTGGGCGCATGCCCCGATCGACGCCGCCCACGATCTGCGCCGCGATCACGCGCTGCTGCCCGATCAGATCACCGGCATCAAGATCCGCAGCTTTGCCAATGCGGTGGCGCTTTATCCGGGCCTGCCCGAAACCACCAGCCAGGCGCAATATTCGCTGCCCTTCTCGGTCGCCGCGATGCTGACCCATGGCCAGGTCGGGTTGGCCCAGATCTCGGAGACGGGCCTGGCCGATCCGCAGGTGGCACGGCTCGTCGGGCTGACCACATTGCAGACCGAGCCACGTCATGAAACACGGTTCCCCGATGGCCGATGGGCCGATATCGAGGTCACGCTGGCCGATGGGCGGGTGCTGAAATCGGGCGACCACAATGCCCGCGGCGGCCCAGATGAGCCCTTTTCAGAGGCTGACATCTGCGCCAAGTTCATGTCCTTTGCGGCCCCCGTTCTGGGCCAGGCGCGGGCCGCATCCATTTGCGATGCCTGTCTTGCGCTCGACACCGATGACGCGCCATTTGCCACGCTGCTTGATCTGCTCTACGCAGCCCCATGACCGGCGCGTGCTCATATCCCGGCGCTGCCATCTGAAAGGGACGCCATGACCGCAGCCACCGTGATCCTGCACACCAATGAGACCGAAGAGGCGATGCAGATCGTTGCGGGTGCCCATCCCGATCTGGATCTGCATGGCTGCGACAATCACGCCGCCCTGCCGGGCCTGATTGCCGCGACCGGGGCCGACGTGGTCTATTCCGTACGTTTCGCAGACGAGGCCCCCTTTCCGCGCGCCGCATTGGTCGGGGGCGGGCCGGTCCGGTGGGTGTCGGTCGGCGGGTCGGGCATCGACCATCTGGTGCCCTGGGACAAGGCCCGCGTCACCGTGACCAATGCCGCCGGCGTCGCCGCTGACATGATGGCCGAATACGTGCTTGGCACCTATCTGAGCTTCACGCTCGATCTGGCCCGGTTTCGCGGGTTGCAGGCCGAGCGGCGCTGGATCGCCGATGGATCGGTCAGCCCGGCAATGGGCGGGACGGTTCTGATCCTGGGTCTGGGCAAAACCGGCCAGGCCGTGGCGCGGCGGATGCAGGCGATGGGGCTGACGGTGCTGGGCGTGCGCGCCCGCCCGCAGGACACGCCCCATTGCGACGAGGTCCATGGCATGGAGGCGCTGCCAGGCCTCTGGGCACGCGCCGATCTGGTGGTGGCCTGCGTGCCGCTTCTGGACAGCACGCGCGGGCTGATCGACGCGGCGGCCTTTGCCGCGATGAAACCGGGCGCGGTTCTGGTTGATGTCTCGCGCGGCGGTGTCACCGACGAGGCCGCGCTTATTGCAGCGCTTGGGTCGGGGGCCATCCGGGGGGCCGCGCTCGATGTCTTTGCGACCGAGCCCCTGCCCGCAGAGAGCCCGCTTTGGGGCATGGAAAACGTCATCATCACGCCGCATTGCTCATCGGTCGATGCCGGGTGGTCGGCCCGCTCGGTCCGGATGTTTGCGGAAAACCTCGGCCGCTACCGGCGCGGTGAGGCGCTGAGCAATATCGTTGATCCCGTTCGAGGATACTAAGGCACTTGTCAGAAATCGCATGAATTGTGCATCGCTTAACGCGTTGAAATCTTTGATTTCAGGCAGCGTTGAGGGATTCAGGTTTTTCTGAAAGTGCTAACAAAGCCGGTCGAACAAGGCCCCCGGATGCTGATCGCCGCGCGGCAGGTCCAGCGCCTGCATCAGGCCAAAGACCATGGCTTGATTGGACGTGATCACGGGTTTGCCAAGCGCCGCCTCGATCCTCGCGACCGCCTCGACCGCGCGCATATCGGTGCAGGAGAGCACGATCGCCTCCGCCGCCGGGCTATCGGCCCGCATCGCCAGGTCCATCACCTCATCCGGGGTCAGTTCCCCCTGCCCGTAATTGCCCAATTCACGCCCGATATCGGCGCGCCGCACGGTTTCGATCCCGTTTTGCGCCAGAAACGCGACGGCTTGATCGTTGATTTCGCCCAGATAAGGCGACGAAAACCCGACCCGGCTGAGGTCCAGCGCCTGAATGCCCGCAACCAGCGCGCCCGCCGCCGTGATCGACAGCGCCCCCGACAGCGCCTTGATCCGCGCGGCCAGATCGCTGTCAAAACCCGGGCCATGGGTCAGCGTGGCCGAGGTGCAACCATAAAGGATGGCCGCCGGGCGCACGCCAGAGAGGAGCCGGAGCGTCTCGGAAATATCCGATGCCCCAAGCCCAGCCATCTGGTCCGATCCCGGAATCTCATCAACATCATAGCCCCCCATGCGGGCAAAATGCATGCTGCACCCGGCCGGGCAGAGCGCCACCATATCGGGTTCGAGATTGGTATTGGTGAAGGGCACCAGAACACCGATTTTGGGGCCAGAACGCGGATCTGTCATGGGATGTCCTTTGTAAATGGTGCCACTATGCGGGCCACGTCGCGCATCGCCTCTGCCGCCCCCACCGTTGCGCGCAGACAATGCGGCAGCCCGTATCCACCCATGCCCCGCACCAGAAACCCGCCCGCGCGCAGGGCCTTATCGGCCGCATCGGCGGTGGCGGCATCGGCAAAGGGGATCAGCACGAAATTGGTGTGGCTTTCGGGAATCGCAAAGCCCGCTTCGGTCAGGGCATGGCAAAATTCCCCGCGGATCGCCGCCGTTCGGACCACGATGCCGTGCATATGGCCCTGATCGCGCATCGCCGCCGCTGCCATCGCCTGCGATGCCGCCGCGACATTATTGGGGTTCAGCAATTTGCGCATCTGGGTGGCGATCTCAGTCGGGGCCACGCCCCATCCAACGCGCGCGCCCGCCAGCGCATAGGCCTTGGAAAAAGTCCGCAGCACGACCGTATTGCCCTGATCGACCAGCGCAAAACCCGGCCCGGGCGGTTGATCGTCGAACTCACCATAGGCCTGATCGATGGCCAGGATCACGCCCTCGGGCAGCGCGGCGCGCAGGCGCAGTATTTCGGCAGTCTCGATGCGGGTGCCCGTGGGATTGCCGGGATTGCACAGAAAAACGATCCGGGTGGCGGGCGTGATGCCCGCCAGCAGCGCATCCACATCGACGCGAAGCCCCGGCTCGGGCACCGTGGCATAATTCGCCCCCGCCTGGCTGCACGCCGTGGCGACGAAAAGATAGCCATGCGCCGTGCCCAGAACCGTATCGCCCGGGCCCGCATAGGCGCGGATCAGGGCCCCGATCAGCTCCATCGAGCCTGCGCCGCAGAGAATGCGCTCCGCCGACAAGTCATGCACCCCGGCAATGGCCGCGCGCAGGTCGCGCCAGTCCGGATCGGGGTAGAGCGCACCGTCCTTCAATGCCTGCACCCCGGCCGCCAAAGCCAAGGGCGACGGGCCAAACGCGCTTTCGTTTTGCGCCAGTGAGGTCATGCCCGGCGCATCCACATCGGCCAGAGCATAGGGGGCCATCGCGGCCACGCGTGCCACCGGGCCGATCATGGCGCGGCACCATAGGCGCGGGCCCCTTCGGGCGTGATCAGCCCGGCCTCAAGGTCGCGGGCCAGCGCGCCCGCGTCGCGGCCCCCGGGCGGGCCAAAGCCGCCGCCGCCGGGGGTGTCAAAGATCAACCGCTCACCCGGTTCCACCCGCAATTCGCATTTGCCGGGAATGTCATCGGCACGCCCCGCCACCTGAATGCGCCCCGGCGCGCCCGCCATGCCGCCCGCCCGGCCCCGCGCCGGATTGCGCAGCCGCTCGACCGACAGAAACACCAGAAACGGATCGCCGTCTGCCGCCTGCATCTCGATGCGCTGGCCAAGCCCGCCGCGCATGGTGCCGGGGCCGCCGGAATCGGGCAACAATTCGCGCCGCCAGATGGTGACGGGGGCCACGGCCTCGGTGATCTCGACCTGCGATCCGAACACGCCCGACGGAAAGGCCGTGGCCGACAGCCCATCTGAGGTGGGCCGCGCACCGGTGCCGCCATTATGGACCAGCTCCACGGCAAATTCGCGCCCGCCCGCGCGTGCGGTTTCGGGCACATGGCGCAGCGGCAGATCATACATGCACGACGCCCCCTCGGCTGGCACCCGACCGGGCAGCGCCTGCGCCAGACAGCCAAGCACCAGATCGGGTGTCATCTGGCCCAGCGTGTGGCGCATGGCGACCGGCGCGGGGTGCTGCGCGTTCAGGATACATCCCGGCGGACCGCTCACCCGAAACGGCGCAAGCGAGCCCGCATTATTGGGAATATCGGGCCCGATCAGGCATCGCAGGGCAAAGACCGTATAGGCGGCGGCATAGTTCAGCGGCACGTTGATGCCCTTGGACGAACACCCGGATGTGCCCGCGAAATCCACGTCCAACCCGCCCGCCGAGATGGTCAGGGCCGCGTGCAGATCCAGCGCGCCCTCATAGCCATCGACCGTCAGCTGGTTGCGATAGGTGCCCGCGGGCAGCGCCGCGATGGCCGCCAGCGTGCCGCGTTCCGACGTGTCGATGATATAGGCCGCCAGCGCCTCCAGATCCTCAAGCCCGAACTCCTCCATCATCGCCACCAGCCGCGCGGCTCCGGCCTCGCAGCAGGCAATCAGCGCATAGATATCGCCCTCATTGGCGATGGGTTCGCGGCTGTTGGCCTTGACGATCTCCATCAGCAGAGGGTTGATCTGGCCACCCTCGACCAGCTTGCAGGGCGGGATGAGCAGCCCCTCATCATAGATATCGGACCCCTCCGGCCCCATACCCAGCCCGCCCAGATCGACCAGATGCGAGGTGCAGGAGGTGAACCCGACCACCCGGCCGCGATGAAAGGCGGGCATCATCAGCAGGAAATCGTTCAGATGGCCCGAGGCCAGCCAGGGATCGTTGGTCATGTAGATATCGCCGGGCTGCATATCCTGGGCCGGAAACCGCGCGCGCAGGGTTTTGACGGCCTCGGCCATGGTATTGATATGACCGGGCGTTCCGGTCACGGCCTGCGCCAGCATGCGCCCGCGCTGATCGAAAATGCCCGCAGAAATATCGCCGCATTCGCGCACGATGGGCGAAAACGCGGCGCGGATCAGGGTCTGGCCCTGTTCCTCGACAACCGCCAAGAGGCGGTTCCACATGACTTGCAGGCGGGACGCGGTCAGATCGGTCATGGGCGGTCTCCTTCTATGCGGGTCAGGATCAGGTTGCCGCGCGTATCCACCAAGAGCGTGAAATCGGCGGCGACATAGGTCGTGGTCTGCGGTTCGGTGATCAGAGCGGGGCCCACGATGCGATGGCCGGGGCTGAGCGCCGCGCGGTCGATCACGGCGGCCTCACGCGCTGCCTGGGTCACGTCACAGATGATCGGCACGGTTTCGCAAGCCGGGCTCTGCGGCGTCGCGAGGGGATCCAGCGGTGCGCCCGGCGACGGTGGCAGCGTCGAGACCCGGACGGCCCAATTCAAAACCTCGATCTCCATCCCGGGCACGGGACGCGAAAACTGGCGCGAGTATTCAGCCTCGAACCCGGCGATCAGGGCGGGCAGATCGCTGGCTTGTAATGCCGCCTCGGGCAGCGCGATCTCGATCTCGTGGCCCTGCCCGTGATAGCGCATGAAGGCGCTGCGGCGGGTCGTGACCGGGGCATCGGAGGCCCCTTGGCGAACCACCTCCAACGCCTCCCTCCCCATATCCTGCAAGAGCTCGTTCACCGCCGCCAGATCCAATGAGGACAACAGCGAATACCGGCTCCGCACCAGTTCAAAGGCCACCGGCGCAAAGAGAAACCCGACCGCTGATCCGACGCCGGGATTGGCGGGCACCAGGATCCGGTTCACACCGGCGCTGCGGGCAACGCGAGCGGCGTGGAGGGGCCCATTGCCACCAAAGGCGATCATTGTCCGCGCCCCCAGATCCTTGCCCGATTCCACCGCATGCATCCGCGCGGCGCTGGCCATGCTTTCATCGACAATCGCGCTGACTCCGGCGGCGGCGGCCTGCGCGCCAAGGCCAAGCGGCACCCCGATATCGCGCATCATCGCCTCGGATGCCGCACCGGGATCAAGCTGAAACCGCCCCTCGGCAAAGCGATCGGGCCGGATCAGCCCAAGCGTGATATCGGCATCCGTGACGGTCGGCTCGGCTCCACCGCGCCCGAACCCCACCGGGCCGGGATCGGAGCCCGCGCTCTGCGGCCCCACCGTCAGCCGCCCCAGTCTGTCTACGGAAGCAATGGAGCCGCCGCCCGCCCCGATCTCGATCATCTCGATCACCGGGATGCGCACCGGCATGCCCGAACCCTTGATGAACCGCGCCGCGCGGCCGATCTCGAACGAACGCGAGGTTTGCGGCGTGGCCTTGTCGATCAGGCAGAGCTTGGCCGTGGTGCCGCCCATGTCAAAGGACAGGACATCGTCCAGGCCGCATTCACGCGCAATCTGCGCCGCCAATATCGCACCGCCCGCGGGCCCCGATTCGACCAGCCGGATGGGATAGCGTCGCGCCGTCTGCAAGGTGCACATGCCGCCGCCCGCCGTCATCATCAGGATCGGACAGGCCAGGCCGCCATCGCGAAACCGGGCTTTCAGCGCGGCCAGATAGCCCGCCATCAGGGGCTGGATGTAGACATTGGCCACGGTGGTGCTGAGCCGGTCGAACTCGCGCGCCTCGGGGCTTACATCCGACGAGATCGAGACCGCCAGCCCGGGCCGCGCCGCGCTGATCATATCGCGAAGCTGCCGCTCATGAGCCGGGTTGGCATAGGCGTGCAGCAGGCAGATCGCGACCGCCTCCGCGTTGCTTGCATCGATCCCGGCCAGCAGATCGGGCAGCGCGGCCTCGTCGAGCGGCAAGAGCACCTCACCGGCCACCGACATTCGTTCCGCAACGGTAAAGGCGCGTGCCCGGGGCACTAGGAAATCGGGTTTTTCCAGGTCGATGTCATATTGGCTGTAGCGCCGCTCATAGGCGATTTCAAGAATGTCACGAAAGCCTTGGGTGGTCACCGTCGCCACCCGCGCGCCGCGTTTCTCGATCAACGCGTTGGTCGCCAGCGTGGTGCCGTGGATAAAGCCTGTGACCTCTCTCAATTCGCGCCCGGCCTGCACCAAGGCCTGGTCGCATCCGTCCCAGGCGGCCTCGGACGGGTCGTGATGGCTGGTCAACACTTTGGTCGAGGCCAATACGGCCCCGCATTCATCTACAAGAACCGTGTCGGTGAAGGTGCCGCCAATATCGACGGCAAGGCGCAATGCGGGTGCGGGCATGGGATACTCGGTGGATCTGGCAGGGGAAAACGAATGGGCGGCGCTGAAATCAGCCCCGTTCAGGCACCAGATCGCAGCCCGTCGCGCGGCGGTTCATCGCGTCCTTGGCGGGCATGTTGCGGGGCTGTGGCATCAACCGGTCCTTCGTCCTGCCCGCAGGAGGCGCGAAACCGCTGAGTCGATCAAGGAAAATTTTTCACCCTAACCCCAAGATCACGCATTCCGCGCAAAGAGCGCGCCATGCGCGTCCCTGAGCGCGCTTTTCTGGACCTTGCCCATGGTGTTGCGCGGCAGATCCCCGGACAGGATCACCTGCTTGGGCTGCTTGAACCGCGCCAGTTGATCGCCAAGCCCGGCCATGATCGCGGCCTCTTTCAGGCTGCGGCCCTCCTGCCGCACCACGACGGCCACCACGGCCTCGCCGAAATCGGGATGCGGCACGCCGATCACTGCGCTTTCCAGCACGCCGGGCAGATCGTCGATCGCGGCCTCCACCTCCTTGGGGTAGACATTGAACCCGCCCGAGATGATCAGATCCTTGGACCGGCCAACGATCTGGACATAGCCATCGGCATCGATCCGCCCCAGATCGCCGGTAATGAAAAACCCGTCCGCGCGCAATTCCTCGGCGGTTTTTTCCGGCATCTGCCAATAGCCGGCAAAGACATTGGGACCGCGCACCTCCAGCACGCCGATCTCGCCTTGCGCCAGCTCTTGCCCGGTTGCCGGGTCACATATCTTCAGCTCCACCCCCGGCAGAGCAAACCCCACCGTGCCCGCACGCCGCTCACCATCATAGGGGTTCGAGGTGTTCATATTGGTTTCGGTCATGCCATAGCGTTCCAAAATCGCGTGGCCGGTGGCCTTGCGCCATTCATGATGCGTGTCAGCCAGCAACGGGGCCGAGCCCGAGATGAAGAGCCGCATATTGCGCGCGGCATAGCCAAGACCGGGCTGCTTCAAAAGCCGGGTGTAAAAGGTCGGCACCCCCATCATCGCGGTCGCCTTTGGCATTGCATCCAGGATCGGGCCTTCGGCGAAACCGGGCAGAAACACGCAGGATCCGCCCGCCATCAACGTGATATTGGTGGCCACGAACAGCCCGTGGGTGTGAAAGATCGGCAGCGCGTGGATCAGCACATCGCGGTCAGTAAACTGCCAATAATCGCGCAAGGTCTCTGCGTTCGAGGCCAGCGCCCGATGCGTCAGCATCGCCCCCTTGGACCGGCCCGTGGTGCCCGAGGTGTAAAGGATCGCCGCCAGATCGCCCGCCCCGCGCGGCACCGGGTCGAACCCGGGCACTTCGGCGTCGCGCGCATCGGCCAGCGTGCCGGTCTCATCGCTCGCAATGGTGCGGATCCGGGGCACCTCGCATTCCGCCGCAAGAGCCTGCAGTGCCGCATGATCGGACGGGTCACAGACCAAAAGCGCAGGCGTGGCATCGCTCAGGAAATAGCGCAGCTCGGCCCCGGTATAGGCCGGGTTGAGCGGCAAAAACACCGCCCCCGACAACACGCAGGCCACGTAAAGCTCCAGCATGGTTTGGGTTTTCGGGGCCTGCACCGCCACCCGGTCACCGGGGGCCACGCCCATGCGCCTGAGCGCGGTGGCCATGCGTTCGGCATTGGCGAAAAACTGACCATAGCTGGTCACTTCGTCGGTCAGGCCATGGCTTAGAAACGGCGCAGCCTCGCGGCCCAGCGTGGCGGCGCGCAACCGATGTGCGAGATAATTGGCATCATACATGGCGGGGGCCTCGTCGCGGGGATATCTGCGCGCAGAAAGGCCCACCGCGTCCGGATTTTCAAGGGTCAACCATGTCTGAGCACCGGGTCAATTGGCCCCAAGGGGCCGCCCATCGCCGCCTCGACCACGGCTGCCGCCTGCAAAAGCCGCGCCTCGCCGCGATGCGGCCCGATCAGTTGCAGCCCCACTGGCAGACCTTGCGCCGAGAGCCCCACGGGCACCGAAATTGACGGCAGACCGGTGGTTGCCGACAGGAATGAGAACCTGAGCCAATCAATGTAGTCAGTCACCGGCTTGCCCGCAATTTCGCGCGGAAACTCCTCTTCGATCGGGCCGGGCATCAGGCCCACCACCGGGCAGGCCAGCACATCGAAATCATCCAAGAACGCGACCACCCGGTCAAAGATGTCGGATTTCACGCGCCCTGCCGCCATGATGTCGGTAATGCTCAGATCGCGGCCCTGCTGGATATTCTGACGCAGGGTCGGCTTGAACCCGCGCTGGACGGCGTCAGGGGCCATGCCCGGCCCGCTGGCCCATAAAGCTGCCCGCAGGGTGCGATAGGCATGGTCCAAACCTGTCAGATCCGGGCAATCCTCGGTCACCATCGCGCCGGCACGCTCGACCCGGCCAAGCGCCCGGCGCAGATGCGCCTCGACCGCCGGGGAACAGTGCGAAAAACCTCCCATATCAGGGGAAAAGGCAATGCGGATATGCGGCTCGGCCTGCAGCACCGCCTGCTGATAGGGCCGATCGGGCGGCGGAAAGGACACCGCCCACTGTGGATCAAACCCGGCCATCGCATCCAGAAACAAGGCGCAATCGCGCACTGAACGCGCCATCGGGCCCTGAACGGCCTCAAGGTGAAACCCGTTGCCCTGCGGCCCCGGCCCCGCGATACCGGGCGACGGGCGCAGCCCCACGACACCGCAAAATGCCGCCGGCGTGCGCAGCGATCCGGCCAGATCCGATCCATGGCTGAGCCAGGCCCCGCCCGTGGCCAGCGACACCGCCGCCCCGCCCGAGGACCCGCCAGCATTCAGCCGCGTGTCCCACGGGTTGCGCGTGGCCCCGAACACCGCGTTGAACGTGTTGCCGCCGGCACCCATCTCGGGCGTGTTGGTCTTGCCGATAACGATGCCGCCGCGCGCCTCCAGCCGCCGCACCAGCGGGTGGCTTTCCTCGGGCACGAAATCGGCAAGCCCGGGCGTGCCCCAGGTCGTGCGCACGCCCGCCACCGGGGTCAGATCCTTGATGCCGATGGGCAGGCCCGCCAGCCAGCCGGGGTGATCTACCTCGGCCTCATCCAGCACCGTCGCCCGCGCCCGCGCCGCGCAAATCGTCGGCATGGCGTTGACTGCAGGGTCCACCGCCGCAAGACGGGAAAGCGCGGCCTCCAGCACCTCGGCGCGGCTGATCTCGCCTGCTTTCAGCAGGTCCACGAGCTCATGGGCGGGCATCGCACAAAGCGGCGGGCCTGTGAAAGGGGGGATCGGGGGCATGGCGCGGACCTTTCGTTCTCTCGCCAGGATGACCGATCATTCTGGCAATGAAAACCGCATCCAAGGGCGTTGGCTCATGTCGCAGACATAGTTGACCCATCGCGCGTCGCCAAGCGCCTTGAACGCCGCAGGTTTTTTGCGAAACGGCTATAGGCAAGCGCCCGCGCGGGCCCCATACTTGGCCGATGACGGCAACGCCCACAAGATTCCGCCCCATGCGACAGGCCATGCGCAACCTCGCGCTGCTGGTTCTGTTGGCAACAGGGCTCAGCTTTGCCGCCCTGCCCCGGATCGAACGCTATTTCATCACCCAGACAGGGGCCCGCGAAGAGGCGACGTTAAACCTGGCCACCGCCAGCCTGCGCGGCGCGCTCAGCCGGACCGAGGCGCTGCCTGCGCTTTTGGCGGAACGCCCGATCCTGTCGCAGATCCTGCGCGACCCCGATAATCAGGGCCTGCTGCCCTTTGCCAATGAACAGCTGCGCCAGACTGCGCTGACCCTCGATCTGGCCGATATTTACGTGATGGATCTGGAGGGCACCACGATCGCCGCCAGCAATTACCGGCGCGAGGCCTCTTTTGTCGGGCGTAATTTCGCGTTCCGGCCCTATTTCACCGATGCGCTCGCCCAGGGGCGCGGCCGGTTTCACGGGCTTGGCATCACATCCGGCCAACGCGGCTATTTCTTTTCGGCACCGATTATCGACAATACGGAGATCCTGGGCGTGGTCGTGGTCAAGATCCTGCTTGATGGGTTTGAACAGACCTGGCGCGACGGCGACAACACCATTTTGGTGACCGACCCCAGCAATGTAATCTTCCTCTCGGACCGAACGGATTGGGTATTCAACACGGTCGGCCCTGTCCCCGAACCCGCGATCGAGGCCATCAGCGCCGCCCGGCAATATCCGCTGGACCGGCTGCGCCCCCTGAATGCCGCGCGCGAAAGCCTGAGCCCGACGACCGAAATCCTGCGCGTCGAAGGCAGCGCGGAAACCGAAGAGTTTGTCATCAATATCGGGCTTATTGCGGCGGCCGGTTGGCGGGTCTGGGTTCTGACGCCCACGGTGTATGCCATCAGGCAGGCCCGGCAGGTGCTGGCCCTCTTGGTTCTGACGGTGCTCTTTGCGGGGCTCGCGGGCACGCTCTATCTGCAGCGCCGGGCGCGATTGCAGGAACGCCTGGCGCAACAGCGGATCTATCAGGAGATGCTGGAGGCGAGGGTGGCTGAGCGCACCTCCGATCTGCATGACGCCAACACGCAACTGACCCAGGAGGTCGAAGATCGCCGCGCCACCGAGGCCCGCCTGCGCCGCACCCAGAGCGAGCTGGTTCAGGCCGGCAAACTGGCCGCTCTTGGCCAGATGTCGGCAGGGCTCAGCCATGAGTTCAACCAGCCGCTGGCCGCCGTAAAGGCCTATGCCGAAAACGCCGCGACCTATCTCGATCGGGACCGGCCCGACAAGGCGCGTGAAAATGTCGGACTGATTTCGCAGATGGCCGACCGCATGGCCACGATCTCGAAACACCTGCGCAATTTCGCCCGTCGCCCGCAGGAAAAAATCGGCCCGATCCCGATCCTGGCTGTGCTCGATGATGCGCTGGCGTTGATGGGCGGGCGGATATCGTCGGCCGGGGCCGAGATCGCCTTTGCCCGCCCCGAGGCCGAGATCATGGTGATGGGCGGGCAGGTGCGGCTGCAACAGGTGCTGGTCAATCTGGTGTCGAACGCGCTCGATGCGATGGAGGATCAGAGCCGCCCGCGCATCGAGATCGAGATTGCCGCGAGCGGCGCGCGCTGGCAGGTCCGGGTGCGCGATCATGGCGCGGGTCTGTCGCAATCGGCCGAGGCGCAGTTGTTCGATCCGTTCTTTACCACCAAGCGCCCGGGCAAGGGGCTGGGGCTGGGGCTGTCGATTTCCTACAATATCGTGCGCGATTTCGGCGGCACGTTATCGGCGCATAACCACGAAGATGGCGGCGCGGTCTTTGTCGTCGATCTGGCCGCCGCCGCCGCAACAGACGAGGTGGCCGCCGAATGAACGAGGAAACCATCCTCTTTGTCGATGACGAGGATCACCTGCGCCTGGCCGCCGCGCAAAGCCTGGAGCTGGAGGATCTGAGCGTCACTTGCTTTGGCGAAGGTGGTGCCGCGCTGGCCCATGTGGCGCGCGATTTCGCGGGCGTTCTGGTCACCGATATCCGGATGCCGGGGATGGACGGGCTGACGCTGATGGCCCGCGCGCTGGAGATCGACCCCGAGATCCCGGTCATTCTGGTCACCGGCCATGGCGATGTCGATCTGGCGGTGCAATCAATGCGCGACGGGGCCTATGATTTCGTCGAAAAGCCATATGCGCCCGCGCGCCTTGTGACGACGGTTCAGAGGGCTCTGGAAAAACGCCGCCTGACGCTGGAAAACCGCCAGCTCCGCAGCCAGGTCGGTGGGCGCGACGCGATCGAGGCGCGGCTGACGGGGCGCTCCGAGATCATGGGTCGCCTGCGCGCCCAGATCCGCGCCATTGCCGCGACCGAGGCCGATGTGCTGATCGAGGGGGCCACCGGCACCGGCAAGGAGGTCGCCGCGCGCGCCCTGCATCGCGCCTCACCCCGTTCGGGCCGGCCTTTCGTGCATATCAATTGCGCCGCCCTGCCCGCCGACCTGATCGAAAGCGAGCTCTTTGGCCACGAGGCCGGGGCCTTTGCCGGGGCCACAAGGCCGCGCTATGGCCGGTTTGAACATGCCCGCGGCGGCACTGTCTTTCTCGATGAGATCGAAACCATGTCGCAGCCCCTGCAGGCCAAGCTGCTGCACGCCATCCAGAACCGCGTGATCACCCGGCTTGGATCGAACGATCCGGTGGATCTGGATGTGCGGTTCATCGCGGCCAGCAAGCAGGATCTGAAAGCCGCGGCAGCGGCCGGCGATTTCCGGGCCGATCTGCTTTATCGCCTGAACGTAGTGACCATCCGCATGCCGGATCTCAGCGAGCGCGCCGAGGATGTGCCGCGGCTTTTCGTGCATCTGACGAGCGAAGCCGCCGCCCGCTACAAGCGCCCGGCCCGTGACATCCCCGGCGCGGTGCTGAATGCGGTCGCGGCCCGTCCCTGGCCCGGCAATGTGCGCGAATTGCGCAATGCGGCGGACCGGTTCGCGCTTGGGCTCGATCTCGATATCGGCCCCTTGGATATGGGCCGGGGCGAGGCCTTGTCAGACCGCATCGCCGCGCATGAGAAATCGTTGATTGCGGCCAGCCTCACGGCCCATGGCGGCAGCCTGAAGGAGACCTATGAGGCGCTCGGGCTGTCGCGCAAGGCGCTATATGAAAAGATGCAAAAATACGGCCTGACCCGGGATGCGTTCAGCGGCGACGGCTAAGCGTTTTCCGCCGCTCCAGGGCCCGTCGCAGGGCCATTCACCCCGGCACTGTGTCGAAACCGGGACATGATCAGGCCCGCTTTGTCCCCGATCCGACCCATGGCAAAAATTTTCTGATCTCGGGCCACTTTTTTTCGCCCCCAGCGGTTGAACGGCGACCGGCCCAGCCCGCTTAATCCCCCGGCAAGGGGCGGCATCTGCCTGCACGCCCTGGCCGGAATGGAGGTTCCGGCCCAAACGGGAGCCAGCGGGGAGCTGGCATAACTGGAGGAAAACCCGAGATGACATTTAACAAAATGACCGCGCTGGTCCTGACCACCGCGCTGAGCACCACCGCCGTCTTTGCCGACAGCGACGTGGATCGCAGCGATTGGCCCGAAAGCTTTACCGTCGGCACCGCCAGCCAGGGCGGCACCTATTTCGCCTATGGCTCGGGCTGGGCCAATCTTGTGGCCGAAGAGCTGGGCCTGACGGGCGGCGGCGAAGTCACCGGTGGGCCGATGCAGAACATGGCGCTGGTCCATACCGGCGAGGCACAGTTCGGCATGACCACGATGGGCCCGGCGGCGGAATCGCTGCAAGGCACCAACCCGATCGCGCCCGGTCTGCAAATGACCAATGCCTGCGCCATTTTCCCGATGTATCAGACCCCGTTCAGCGTCACCGCGCTGTCCTCGTCCGGCATCACTTCGGTGGATGACATCCCCGATGGCGCGCGCATCGGCTTTGGCCCCGCAGGTTCGACCTCGGACACCTATTTTCCGCGCATGATGGAAGAGCTGGGCGTCAATTTCGAGCGTCGCAATGGCGGCTGGTCGGACCTTGGCGGTCAGCTGCAGGACGGTCTGCTTGACGTCATCGCCTTTGCGGCAGGCGTGCCTGTGCCCGCCGTCAGCCAGCTGGAAGTGCAGACGGATGTGAACATCATCGAGTTCACCGAAGCCGAGCAAGCCCAGATCATGGAGGCCTTCCCGGTCTCGGCCTTCGATATCGCCGCCGACACCTACTCCACCCTGGAGGATGACGCGCGTTCGGTATCGATGTGGAACTTTGCCATCGCCAATTGCGAGCTGCCGGCCTCCTTTGTCTATGCCGTGGTCGATGTGGTGATGTCGGATAACGAGCGGATGATGGGTATCCACCGCGCGGCCCGCTCTACCCTGCCGGAAAACTGGGACAAGAACACCGTGATGAACTGGCACCCCGGTGCAGCACAGTGGTTCATCGACAATGCCGGTGCCGATATCCCGGATGACATGATCTACATGGATATGTGATCCGGGCCTTGGCCTAACACATGATCGCCGCGCCCGATATCAATGCGGGCGCGGCACATTTTGCAAGGGGATCTGCCGGGCATCGACCCAGATGGCAGAGCGGAGGGGAACATGACCACCACACCTGAAGAAGCCGACCAGGTCGTTCTGGCCGAGGGCGTCGATGACGAACCCGTCGAACGCAACCGCCGCCTGTTCACCGGGGCCTCGATGGCCTTTATCGCGACCTATGCAACGCTCTATGCCGGGTTTCACATGGCTGCTCTCAATGGCGTCTCGATCAGCGCCTGGACCGGGATCGACCTGCCGTTTCTGCCGCAATTCCCCCTGGAAACCTGGAACTTCCGTATCATCCACGTTTCGGGCGCTTTGGCGCTTGGGTTTTTATTATTTGGGGCCCGGCTGTTTCCCGATGTGGAAAAGCCCGAGACGCCGAAATTGTCGCTGGCCGGTTACGCTTTGATTATCCCGGCCCTGCTATCGGCCTATATGGCGATCAAATTCGCGTTTCTGGTCAATAGCGGCACCTTGCCCGAGATGGGCGGCCTGACCACATGGGCCGCGTTCCCCGGCACCGAGATCTATGGCCAGGAGGTAAACTGGTTCGGCATTCCGCTGATGATCGCGACCTTTGGGGCGATCGCGCTTGGCTGGTTCGAAAACACGCATCGCCACCGTTTCGCGGCCTCCGATATCGTGCTGGCGATCTGCGGCGTCGTCGTGGCGCTCTACCTGGTGCCGATCTATTCCACCGCCGCGCGCAATTCCGTCGGCACGCCTTTCGTGCCCATCGGGGTGGCCTTTGCCGCCACTGCGGGCACCGCGATGATCCTGGAGCTGACGCGCCGGGTGGCGGGGCTGGCGCTGGTCATTATCACCGGCGTCTTTCTGCTCTACACGTTCACCGCGCATCTTTTGCCCGGCATTCTGGCCGTGCAGACGCCCTATAACTGGCAGCGGTTTTTCGGCTTCGTCTATACCGATGCCGGTATTCTCGGGCCAACCACTGCCGTTAGTTCCACCTATATCATCCTCTTCATAATCTTTGCGGCCTTCCTGCAAGCGTCGAAAGTGGGCGATTATTTCGTGAATTTCGCCTTTGCCGCTGCCGGCAGGGCGCGCGGTGGGCCCGCCAAGGTGGCTATTTTTGCCTCGGGCCTGATGGGTATGATCAACGGCACCTCTGCCGGTAACGTCGTGGCCACCGGGTCGCTCACGATCCCGTTGATGAAAAAGGTCGGCTACCACAAGAAAACCGCCGGCGCGATTGAGGCTGCGGCCTCAACGGGTGGCCAGATCATGCCGCCGATCATGGGGGCCGGTGCCTTCATCATGGCCGAGATCACGGGCATCCCCTATACCGAGATCGCCATCGCGGCGATCATCCCTGCGATCCTCTATTTCACCTCGATCTATTTCATGGTCGATCTGGAGGCCGCCAAACTGGGCATGCGCGGCATGCGCGAGGATGAATTGCCCAAGTTCAACCGGCTTGTCCGCCAGCTCTACCTGTTCATCCCGATCGTCATCCTGATCGCGGCGCTTTTCATGGGCTATTCGGTCATACGCGCGGGCACATTGGCCACCGTTGCCGCTGCCATGGTCAGTTGGCTGACGCCGCACCGGATGGGGCTTCGTGCCATCCTCAAGGCCTTCGAGATGGCCGGGATCATGTCGATCCAGATCATTGCCGTCGTTGCCTGCGCGGGCATCATCGTCGGGGTCATTTCGCTGACCGGGGTCGGCGCGCGGTTCTCTTCGCTGCTGCTTGGCCTGGCCGAGGCCAGCCAGCTTCTGGCGCTGTTCTTTGCCATGTGCATCGCCATCCTGCTGGGGATGGGGATGCCGACAACGGCGGCCTACGCGGTTGCGGCCTCGGTCGTGGCCCCGGGGCTTGTCCAACTGGGCATCCCGCAGCTGACGGCACATTTCTTTGTGTTCTACTTCGCCGTGGTCTCGGCCATTACGCCACCCGTGGCGCTGGCCAGTTACGCGGCGGCGGGGATATCAGGGTCGAACCCGATGGAAACCTCGGTGGCCTCGTTCAAGATCGGTATCTCGGCCTTTGTGGTGCCCTTCATGTTCTTTTACAACTCGGCCATCCTGATGGACGGCACCTGGTTCGAGATCGTTCGCGCAGGCCTCACCGCCACCTTCGGGGTGTTTCTGCTATCCTCGGGCGTGCAGGGCTGGTTCATGGGCGGGCGCATCGCCTGGTTCATGCGGGTCGCGATTGTCATCGCCGCGCTTTTCATGATCGAGGGCGGATGGGTGTCGGACCTGATTGGGATCGCGGCCGCTGTGGGTATCTTCTTTGTGCAGAAGCTGTTCCACCCGGCCCCCGATGCGACATTCGACGTGCGCGGCGCGGACTAACCGGCGCAAGAGCAAAGACAAAGGGCCGCCCGATGCACCGGGCGGCCCTTTTTTGTTGTCACCATCCGTAAAACGAAAAACGCGCCCATGAGGGCGCGGATTTCATCAAGGGCCCGACGGGGCGGCCAGCATCACTATCAGGCGGCTTCGGCCTGATTGCGGCGTTCGCTTTCTTCACGGCTGAGCGCCACCGAAGTGCGCACACCGTTCGAAACAAAGGCCATCAGGCCCGAGACGACACGTTCATTCGGGTCGATACCGGCGCAAGACAATACTTCACGGCCGTCGCGCGACCGCGCCCAACGGGCGATCTGATCGGGCCCGTTGCCGTATTTCTTGTCATCTGCAATGGCGTCATCCAAAGCCGCGAGAACCACAGCCGCAAACAATTTGCGCGACCGTTGCCCTTGCTCAAAGTTGAATGCCGTCCCATCAACGAAATCTCTCATTCCGTCGTCCTTCTTATTGCTCTTGCATTTCCGGCGTGTCGCTCGTTAAGACCACATTTGAACCGATTCGTGTGTGCAAGTTTTGCATATGTGCCATGCGCTTAGTGCATGGCTGGTTAACGGTTTGCGCAATTTCGGGTGTATTGCCACCCATCCAAGGGGCAGATATAGGTTCGGCCAGGAAAATCTCAACCTTTTGCCACGGAAATGACACATGCCCAAAATCAACGGCAATGAAATTCGCCCCGGAAATGTTCTCGAACATAATGGCGGCCTCTGGGCGGCGGTCAAAGTCGACCATGTCAAACCTGGCAAAGGCGGGGCCTTCGCGCAGGTCGAACTGAAGAACCTGCGCAACGGATCCAAGCTCAACGAACGCTTCCGGTCGGCGGATAAGGTCGAACGCGTGCGCCTGGAACAGAAAGATCAGCAGTTCCTCTATGAAAGCGACGGCATGCTGGTCTTCATGGATACCGAGACCTATGAGCAGATCGAGCTTCCGTCCGATCTGTTGGGCGACCGCCGCCCCTTCCTGCAGGATGGCATGACCATCGTGGTAGAGTTTTATGACGACGAGGCGCTGAATGCGACCGTGCCGCAGAAGGTCACCTGCCAGATCGTCGAAACCGAACCGGTGGTAAAGGGCCAGACCGCCGCGAACAGCTTCAAGCCGGCGATCCTGGACAATGGCGTCAAGATCATGGTGCCGCCCTTTGTGGGGCAGGATGAGATGATCGTCGTCAATACCGAGGCGATGGAATATTCCGAACGCGCCTGAGCCGAAAGCGCCTGGAAGCCTCGCGAGATCCCTTAACACTCGGAAATCTTCGATGTCGGGCAGCGTCAAAGGGGCCGTCGTTTCTTGGATCGCAAGATAGCCGACAGTCCTTTGTGAAGGATTGTCGCCGGTAAAAGGTTTCTTCAAAGCTTTTTCGGGCCCGCGCGTCCAGGGCCCGCGCTCATCCCGTCAGCGCCGCCCACCCCAGGGCGATTGTGGCCCTGATCGACGCCGCCCGGCGCGTGGGATGCGGGTCTGACCGGTGACCTCGGGTGCCGATACGTCAGGCTCAGCACCGCGCCCGGCACGCGCTTCATCGCGCTTCTCTTGATCCCGACCCTCTTGCGTGGGTCGGCCATGGGTTGTTTGCCAAAACCGAGGCCCGCCGCGCTTCAGCCACAGTGGCAGCGTCAGCAAAACACCGGCAACGAAACCGCCCGCATGCGCCCAATAGGCGACCCCGCCCCCGGCCGCCGCCGTCGCGGTTCCGCTGACCAATTGCAGCGCAAACCAGAGGCCAAGCAGCAGCCAGGCAGGTATGGTGATGACCTTGACAATAACGAAGAGGATCAGCGCCAGGTCGACCCGCGCACGTGGAAACAGCAGCAGATACCCCCCCATCACGCCCGCGATTGCCCCAGAGGCGCCGACCATCGGCACAGTCGAGCTGGGATCGGCCTGCATCTGCCCGAACGCCGCCGCCACGCCGCTGGCGAGATAGAAGATCAGATAACCGACATGGCCCATCTCATCTTCCAGATTGTCACCGAAAATGTACAAAAACAGCATGTTACCAGCCAGGTGCAGCCAACCACCATGCAGGAACATCGAGGTGAAAATCGTATGGGTCTGATCGCCCTGACTGACCAACCGCGGCACCAGACCCCAGTCGGAGTATAGGGACATCAACACCCGGGGCTCATCGCCAATACGCGGGAAGTAGCTGAGGAACACAGCGATGTTAATGGCGATCAGGGCCCATGTGACATAGGGCGTGCGTTCCGAATGGTTATGGTCGCGCAGGGGGAACATGGAGTTCAGATTGCCCCCACCGTGCCTCAGGTCAAGGGCTGATCACTCATCCAGCTCATCAGAAGCCAGCGCGATGCGGATCTCGCGACGCACCAATTTGCGGATATTGCGAGTGATGCGTTTGCCCATTTCGCCCTGCAATTCCTCGCGCACCACGTCAGAAATGATTTCGCGCAAGGCGTCCTCGTCCACGAAAGATACATCGTCATCGGGAAAGCGGAAGGGAGATTCGCCGAGATCTTCGACATTGCTGCCGCGCTCTGCGTTTTCCGGCGTGTCGATCTGGGGATCGTCGGCCATCGCGTCCCCTACCGGCTCCGCGGCATCGCCAGTCGGGCCATCGGGCGCGCCCGGCACCTCGTCAGCCGCCGAACCGGGCTCCGCGTCAGGGGCCGACAGCGTGTCACCGGCGGTTTGTGTGCCTTCCTCAGCCAAATCAGGGCCGATTTCGGACAAGACACCAGCGACGGCCATCTGCGCGGCCCGGGCCTCGGCCAGTTCCAATGTCGCGACCGGGGGGGCTTCATCGGGGGCAGCCAAACTGCCTTCCTCCGGCTCGTAATCGATAACGCTGCTGGAGGAGCGGATGAAAGAGAGCGGAGCTCCGTTATCGGCTTCCGCATCAATCGGTTGGTCCGTATCCGCGCCACCTGTCGCACGCGCCGCATCAGCTTCGGGCGCGTCGGTGTCGCCCACCGTCTCCGACGGCTCTTCGGCGGGCAGGAACAGGCTTTCATCGGCAGGCATCGCCGTGGCGGAGGCCGGTGCCTCGGGCGCCGTCGTTTCGCTCTCTTCCCAGATATCGGCCTGCAATTGCGGGTCGAAATCGGGATCCTCGCGCGCGCCTTCGTCACCCCACACCTCGTCGGCCCAATCGACACCGTCGGTGCGCGGCAGTTCCACATCGTCATCTGTCAGATCGTCTTGCGCGGCAATTGTGACCCACGGATCCTCGGGGTCGGTCACGCGTAACGCGGGCGTCAAAACCAGCCGGTCAGCGGCCGCGGGCTCTGCCCGATCCGTATCGGCCTTGGGTGGCTGATGCTCGGTCACGAGCCTGCGGATAGAAGACAAGACGTCCTCAATCTCGTCGGATTTTACCGGGTCTGCCATCGTGCCACCACTCCGATTTCGCCGCGCCTGCCTGCGCGCAATGCCTTATTTTCAGACGAGGATACAGGCGCGCGCGCTTTCACACAATGGATAGCTAAATTTGTGGCGATTTCATCAGGGCTTATTCGTCGCGGCCCAACCGATCCAGGACCGCATCCAGCCGGGTACCGCGCACAGTGGGCGACCGAACGGGCGCGCCCGAGACCACGTCGGAATAGGCGGTGGCATCATATTCGGGCACATCCAGGCCCAGACGCTCCACCGTCAACAGGCCCATCGATGCCAACAGGCCATAGCTTGCCTGATAAAGCGCGCTTTGCGCCTCGATCCGGCCGATCCGCGCATCCAGCAGGTCCTGTTCGGCATTCAGCACATCCAGCGTCGTGCGGGCCCCAAGCGAGGCTTCTTCCTGCACGCCTTCGAAAGCCAACTGATTGGCCCGGATCTGCTGTTGCGAGGCCTGAATCGATGCCGAGGCAATCGAGATCTGGGCGAAAGAATTTCCGATTTGCTGGCCCACCTGGCGCACGGTCTGGTTAAGCTCGGCCTGCCCGGCATGCAGCGTGGCCAGCGCCATGCGTTCATTCGACGCCAACCGCCCACCGGCATAAAGCGGCTGGGTCAGGCTGAGGGTCAGCGACGCGCTGGCGGAATCCTCGAAAGCGCCGCTGCGATCGGCGGGATCAATGCCCATATCGGCGCGCAGGCTGACGCTGGGCCCGTAATCGGTGCGCGCGGCTTCGAGGTTCAGTTCATCGGCGCGCTGGCCACGGCGTCCGGCTTCGATCAACGGATGGTTCTGGCGCCCGATCTCATAGGCCTCATCGCGGCTGTCGGGCAGCGATGGCAACGGGCCCGGACCAGACAGCTGATTGGGCGCGACGCCGACCGCCAGAAGGAAAAGTTCGCTGTTGATCATCAGCGAGCCCTCGGCCGAGACCAGATCACGCCGCGCACCCGCCAACCGCGCCTCGGCCTGTGCCACATCGGTGCGGGTGTCTTCGCCGACCTCAAACCGGTCGCGCGCGGCGCGCAGCTGTTGGGTAATCACACGCAGGTTGCTTTCGCGCACGGATACAACCTGCATATCGCGCCAGACCTGCATATAGGCAGTGACGGCATCCAGCAGCACCTGCTGTTCCAGCGCCAGCAGTGACTGCCGCGTGGCCAGAACCTGTTCACGTGCCGCATCGCGCAACAGCCGTCGGCCGCCACCATCGTACAGCAGCATCTCGGCAGTCAGGCTGATCCGGTCCGTCTGCCCGGTGCTGGGCGTAGACCAGCGCGAGCTTGCCACAAAATTGATCACCGGGCGCAGGCCTGCCACCTGCTGTGCCACGCCTTCATCCTGTAGCCTCAAGAGGTACCGGTTCTGCTCCAGAAGGTCGGAATTGCGATAGGCCGTGGCCATCGTATCGGCCAGCGTGTCGGCGGCGGCCGTGCTGGCGGGGATTGAAAAGGCCAACAGTGTCGCAGCTGTCAGAGCGGAAAGGATCTTGTTACGCATTGCCGTACCCCTGGGTTTGCACCCGTATCACCGGGAAGTTCACTCTATAAAACAAATCCTGCGTCGTTGTGAAAGCCGGGCAGAACAGGTGCCGTAGCGTTAAACGCCATACGCCAGAAGAGCTTGCCGTCCAACTTATGCCCGATCCGGCATTCGCCAAGGGCCCCGGTCATGAAAATTGCGGCAATGCGCCCGCCATCCTTCAGCTGCTCCAGCAGCGCGGCGGGCACTTGCTCGACCCCGCCCTCAATACAAATCACATCATAGGGCCCGTGCTTGGCGCTGCCCAGGGCCAGCGGGCCTTCGATCACGGCCACGTTGTCGACACCTTGCGCACCGAGAGTGTCCTGCGCCTCGCCGGCCAGGCCCGGCACCTCTTCGATGGCCACGACCGCCTCGGCCAGCTGCGCCAGCAGGGCAGATGAATAGCCAAGCCCTGGCCCCAGATCGAGCACCATCTCATCGGGCTGAATATCAAGCGCATCCAGGATTTTGCCGATCGTGCGCGGCTCCAGCACGACGCGGCCGCCATCCAGCGTCACATTTTCCCCGACATAAGCCACATCGCGCAGAGAATCTGGCAGATATGCCTCACGCGCGACGGTGAGCATGGCCTCGATGATGTTGAACTTGGTCACGTCCTGCGGACGAACCTGTGTATCAACCATCATGGTGCGAAGGGCGGCAAAATCCTGCATGTTCTGACCCGGGGTTCTGATGACATTTGGGCCGTCATGCCACAGGTGCCGCGGCAGGGCAACGGACAAGCCGCCGCGCACCGCCACAAGCTCGGCCAGACGGCATGTGAAAGACCCGCGCATCAACGCTTGCGCCTCACCCCGCTTTGCGGCTAAACCGCGCCTGACCATGAGATCGGCGAGTTGGCGGAGTGGTTACGCAGCGGATTGCAAATCCGTGTACACCGGTTCGATTCCGGTACTCGCCTCCAAATCTTTTCAAGCACTTAACAGAAATAGCCGAGACCTGATTGCAGGTCTAGGCTCATTTTAGGCTCAGAAACCGTGGTGTTCTACGGAGCGATCCCTTGTTCAGGTATGTGCTGTTTGATCTGTCATGCTGAACGCACGCACAATCATAGGACCATGAGAACTGCGTCAGAAAAACACGAAACGGTGGATCGGAAACCGGGTTTCAGCGTAGGCTGTGGAGGCCTAGGCTTTCGTCAACCCTAGGGCATCGCGATGCTCTTCAATCAAGGAGACATCGTGATGAGGATACTTTCAAAACGCCAGGTCAAGGAGCTGGTCTTGTACTCACCGCAACATATCGCACGTCTGAAAAAGGCAGGCCAATTCCCCAAGCGGGTACAGCTGGGCCCGAACAGAGTGGGATGGGTTGAGGACGAAATACTGGAATGGCTCAAAGAGCGGCTTGCGCGACGCGAAGCACCTGTCTGACCCTCCTGGACCGGAGCTTGATCTAGTAGATCCGCGAATTTCAGCGTTTTGCTGGACGGTTGAAGATGTTGCTCCAACGGCTTCATTGCGAGCTTGAGTGGCATTTGGCCAGCTATCCCACTGAAAATACAGGTACCTGTTGGCAGTGTCGGGATGGACTCTTCCGTTATTTTGTCGATGTAAGAGACCGCACTCGCTATTGATTGAAGGTCCCTTTGATTGATTAAACGATGGATGAAGTAATTGTGTGCTTGCGAGGTAATTGTTGGCGCGATGTCGCTTGGCCGTTGACTAGGCTCCAGACTCATTGATTTAGAGCCAGAACAAGACGGTTGCTGCGAGGGCAATTGCAGATAGGAAGACCTTGGGGCAACGGTCGTATCGGGTTGAGATCCGACGCCAGTCTTTCAAGCGACCGAAC